>Ga0209553_1001811_pt1 | contig 10560 bp, 9 predicted proteins | sample LauGreFBDMM110DN_2_FD_188217 | JGI IMG/M metagenome (GOLD analysis project Ga0209553, IMG submission 188217) | Freshwater lake microbial communities from Lake Michigan, USA - Fa13.BD.MM110.DN (SPAdes) (version 2) | ecosystem: Environmental > Aquatic > Freshwater > Lake | place: Lake Michigan, USA...
GCTGCGAGCCCCCGCCACCGGCGCCGCCGCCGCGGGCTCGCAGCAGAATGGCGCCGACGAGTTCAGCACGATGGTCACAGTCATCGCCGACGTCCGCTCCAACTCCATCGTTGTCTCGGGTACTAAGGATGACCTCCGCCTCCTCCATGACTTAATCGATAAGGTCGACGTGGTCCTCCCGCAGGTTCGCGTCGAGGTCGTCATCGCCGAAGTCACGCTCACGAGTAACGACAGCAGCGGCATCACCGCCCTCGGGATGACGGTCACCAACGGCAAGTTGACCGGCGTTAATGGCACGCTCTTCGGCGGCGCCGGCGGCGTCACGGGTATCGGTGGTGGCTCGGCCGTCCTCGCTCCCAACGGCACGCTCACGGGCATCGTTAACCTCGGCACTTCCACCTCGCCGACTAAGAACGACCTGCAGGTGCTTTCCGTCCCCGCCATCACCACTTCCCACAACAAGGAAGCGACCATCTTCGTCGGCGAATCCCGCCCCGTCATTACCGGCACGCAGTCCACTGCCGGGACCGCCGGCCTGGTGGCGAGCTCGACGGTCTCCCAGCGCGACATCGGCATCCAGCTCAGGGTCCTCCCGCTCATCGGTAAGGATGGCTCCGTTCAACTCCAAGTGACGCAGCAGGTCGAAGATGTCCTCGGCACTGTGACCATCGACGGCAACGACCAGCCCGTCATCGGCCGGCGCTCGACCGATTCGTTCGTCAGCGCCATGAGCGGCGAGATCATCGTCCTCGGCGGCCTCCAGCGCTCTAACGATACGACGACCAAGAATCGCCTCGGCCCCATCCCGATCATTGGCGACCTCCTCGGTGGCTCCTCGAAGACGAAGACCCGCACCGAGTTGCTGATCTTCCTCCGCCCCTACGTCCTCAATAATTCCGCCGTCGATAACCTCAACGCCATCAGCCGCATTGATGCCACGCCGATTGCCGAACAGGTCCACAAGCACATCGATAAGCTGCCGACCCCCGCGCCAGCAAGCCCGCTTATCAATGGCCTCCCTGGCTCGACGCTCGAAGTCGGCGGTTCCTCCAAGTAAGCGACCCGATGTTGACCGCCGTTAGGCATGGTTTGCCCGCCGCTCTGGCGGATCGTCTGACGGACGAGGCCCGCGCTTCGTTCGCCGAGGCCCCGCGCGACGCCCGCTTTAAGTTGCTGTGCCAAGCGCTCAGCGTGACCGAAGCAGTCTTGCTCGATGAGTTGGCCAAGGCCTCCGGCCTCGAAGTACTCGATGAACCCGCCGTCGACCCCGAAGGCGTTAAGGTGCTCCCAGCACGCATCGCCACGGAGTCCCAAGTCATCGCCGTTATCCTGCCCGGCTCCGAAGCGGGTCGCCTCAACCTGATCTCGCCACTACCGCCCGATGCGGAGACGGTCGATTGGATCGCAACTTTTGCCGCTCGTCGGCCGAAGTGGTACCTCGCCCCGCCCGAACGCGTGGCCCAACTGGTGACCGATAATTACGGCGTCGGCGGCGGTAGCCTCGATGACGAGGGCGGCGATTTACCCGAACTCGAAGTGGCGAACCAAGACGTCGAGGCCGATGCCGATGCCGCCGTGGTGCGCTTCGTCACCGACGTGCTCTCGCAGGCGGTCGCCGAAGGTGCGACGGACGTCCACTTTGAGCCGCAGGAAAATAACCTGCGCATCCGCTACCGCGTCGATGGTATCCTCATCCCGGTGCCGCTGCCCGATAACCTGGCGCGCTTTCAGGACGCCATCATCTCGCGCCTGAAGATCATGGCGCGTCTCAACATTTCTGAGCGCCGCCTCCCGCAAGACGGCCGTATCAACTTCCGCGACGGTAAGAACGTCCTCGATATCCGCGTCTCGACCATCCCGACCATCTACGCTGAGTCGGTTTCGCTCCGCTTACTTAATCAGCGCAAGGAGGCCTATGACATGAACCGCATCGGGATGGCGCCCGACGAGCAGGCCGTCGTCCGCAAGGTCCTCGACTACCCGCACGGTATCATCTTGGTCACCGGCCCAACGGGCTCCGGTAAGTCGACGACGCTTAACGCATTCCTACGCGAGATTAATTCCCCCGAGCTGCGCCTCGTGACGATCGAAGATCCGATCGAATACGAAGTGCCTGGCGCCAATCAGATCCAGACGAAGGCTGAAATCGGGCTGACTTTCGCCGGCGCTCTCCGCAGCACGCTCCGTCAAGATCCCGATGTCATCATGGTCGGAGAAATCCGCGACTTGGAGACGGCCGAAATTTCCATCCGCGCCTCGCTCACGGGTCACCTCGTGTTCTCGACGCTCCACACCAACGACGCCCCGGGCGCCATCACGCGACTGATCGATATGGGCGTGGAGCCATTCCTCGTGGGCTCCGCCGTCGAGCTGGTCATCGCCCAGCGCCTCGTCCGTCGCCTGTGCACGGATTGCGCCAAGACTTCGCCCGTCAACAAGGCCCGCGTCATCCCCGCCCTGGAGGCTCTCGGCATGAAGGAAGTCGACCTCGCAGGCGTGACCGAACTCCGTGAGCCGGTGGGTTGCCGCCGCTGCCGTAACACGGGCTACCGCGGCCGCGTCGGGGTCTTCGAAATTTTCCATCCGAAGCCGCTCCACGATTTAATCATTAACCGCGTGAGTAACCGCGAGCTCACCGAACGCGCCATCGCCAACGGCATGCGCCCGCTCGCCCGCGCAGGGTGGGAGAAGGTTAAGTCCGGTCACACGACGCTCGAAGAGCTCGTACGCAACCTTAGCTCGAACGAATAAGGTCGGATGCCTTCCTTTACCTACACGGCCAAGGACGGGCAAGGGGCCGCCAGCGATGGCTCCATCGACGCGCCCAGCCGCCGCGAGGCGCTGCGCCGTTTGCAGACCCGCGGGCTTCGCCCCATCAAGGTCGAGGAGGTCGGTGCCGCGCGCCGTGAAACGGAAGGGCCTTCCGCTAAAGGGGGCGCCGAAGAAGCCCCGACCGCCGCCGAGTGTCTTCCTTTCTTGGAAGCGATGGCCGATTTAGTGCGCAGTGGTATGTCCGCGGGCGAATCCCTCCGGCTGTTATCCCTGCGTCTCCAGAAGTCCCGTCTCCGTAACCTCTGCGCGGGTATCTGGGCCAAACTCAGCGAAGGCCAAAGCCTTTCCGGCGCGATTAGCGGCTATCCCGCGGTCTTTGATGGCCAGACGATTAACTTAATCGCCGCCGGTGAAGCGACGGGTAATATCCGTGATGTTCTCGAGCGGTTAATCACACACTTCACGGAGCAGGCCGAGTTCCGTCGGAAGCTGATCGCCGCGATGGCCTACCCACTGTTCATCTGTTTCGTCGCCATCGGCGTGGTGATCTTCTTCGTGCTCTTCCTGCTGCCCCGCCTGCAGACGTTGCTCAACTCCCTCGGGGGAAAACTGCCGCTGTCCACTAAGATGCTGATGTGGTTTGCGGAGGTCTTCGTCGTGGTCGGCCCGATTATGGTCGTCGCCGCCATCGCCGCGGTCATCGGTATTTACCAGTGGCGCAAGACGGATGCGGGCAAGATCGCCTCCGATGCGCTCCTCCTGAAAACCCCTCTCGCTGGGGCCTTCGTGATGCGGGTGTCGGTCTTGAGTTTCTGTCACACGCTCGCAGTCCTTCTGGAGAACGGCATCACGACGGCCGAAGCCCTGCGCCTCGCTGAAAAGACCGCTCCCAATCGAGCGATGCGCGCCCAGATGCGCGCGGCGACCGACCGCGTCCTCGAGGGCGAAAGCCTCTCGCGTGCCCTCGCCCGCACGGGTTATTTCCCGCGCCTGCTCCTCGACCGCGTCGCCGTCGCCGAACAGACCGGCAACCTCGCCCCTGGCCTCCGCGACATCGCCCGCTCTTACCGCGCTGAACTCGACCGCTGGCTCGGCACGATTTCGCAGACCATCTCCGCGTCCGTCCTCATCGCCGCCTTCTCCTTCGTCGCCTTTATTGCCTTCGCCATCGTCTCCGCCGTCTTCGAAGTCAGCTCGTCCTTTAAGTTCTAAGCGCACCTGTATCGAGGTAGGGTTGGCACTGCGTGCCAACCTAGCTGCGCCCGTTGTGCTGCGGCCTTCGGCCGCTTGTGCCCGCCACGCATCCCTCCCGGTCCCCGGCTCCCCCTTTCTGTAGTTACCCTCTTCAAATCCGTCCTCCGTACTCCGTACTCTGTAATCTTCCCTGCCTCCGCCACGCCCCTACCTCATGCCTCCAAAATCCGTACTCTGAACTCTGTACTCTGTAATCTTCCCTGTACTTACCTTTCCACCTTTCCACTTTTGCACCTTTGCACCTGCCTCGGCCTTCCCCCTCGCCTCACTTAACCGGCGTAATCAACTCGAGCGAACTGAGCGTCACGACCATAGTGACCGTGCCGGAAGTCCCACGGTCGGACTGGAGAGAGAGTGCGTTGATAGCGATGTAAGGCGCCCGAGGGCTGATGGTCTGGTAGAAGCGAACCACCGAAGCGAGGTCGGCGCGGCGGCAGCTGAGCTGGAGGGTGTGCACCGCAAACTTGCCCGACTTCAGCGTCTTCGGGGCTTCAGTCGTCGGGCTTAGGCCCGCATCCTTGGCGGCAGAGAGGGCTTCCTCAACCAAGCGGGTTGAGTCGTAACCGCGGCCCGCATCGAGGCCTTGGATCGCAATATCGGCGGCGGCTTTAATCTCCCCTTGTTTATTGAGCCAAGCGACTTGAATCGCCGCCACGTTCTCGAGGGATTGCCAGGCAGCCCAGCCATCGCGGGTGCGTCCCCATGCGGAGGTAGACCAGAGGAAGGCAGCGACGGCGAGGGCCGCGAGCGCCATGTAGCGTTCGCGGGTTTGGAGTCCGAAGAAAAGGTGTTTCATAAAAAAGGATTATTTGGCGGCGGCGGGGGTCGTGACCGGAGCGACGGGCGTTGGCTGGCCAACCGTGGCGGGCGTCGCCCCCCCGGGTGTCGTCGGGGCGGGCGGCTTCGCGGCCTCCGCAGCCTTGGCGGCTTCCTCTGCCTTGGCGGCTTCCTCGGCTTTCAACGCTTCGGCTTTAGCGACGACGCTGCGCAGGATATCGACCTTGAAGGAAATCGTGAAGGTGAAGGTCGTGTAGTTGTCGCGGGCCCGCACGTCCTTGCTCGCCACGCCGCTGATCTCTGGGAACTCCTTGAGGGCTCGTTCGAACGCAGAGATGTCCGAGGGGTTAGTGGTCCGGGCCTCGATTTCCAAAGCGCTGTTCAGTTTACAATTAATGCGCGTGAACTCCACCGTCGCTGGTCGCTGCTCATTGGCGATCGCCAACATTTCCAGAGCGAGCGGTGACTTGGTGCGGACTTCGGCGATGCGGCTGGCGGTGGCCTGGTCCGCTTCAATCTCCACGACGTCGTCTTGGCGCGATTCATTCAAGGCCTTGAGCTGGCCGGAGCGCCATTGAATCCCAGCGGCGGCGACTTCCATTACCAGCGAGAGGATGAGGACGGCGGCGGCGACTCGTGTGAGGTTCCAGAGCACGAGGTTAAGGCGTTCCTTCTTGCGCCGGGCTTCGAGGAAATCGACATCGCGGATATCCGCTTCATCTAGGCCGTTCTTCGTTACCGTAAAGGGCTTACCGTCTTCACGCTCAAGGATGAGGTCACCTTCGTTGAGTTTGCTGTGGAGGGCGCCAGTTACCGTCGTGATCGGAGTATCGGCGGCCAGGCCGGCGCGGGCGGCGGCTTCGGCACCCAAGCTGGCCTCGTCGGCATCAGCGACGTCAGCGACGCAGATAGCGACGGGCAGGGGATTAATCGCATCCCAAGCTAAGGCGAGGAGCCGTTCGGCCCCGCGGTGGACGAGGACGCCCGCGCCCGCCGGCCGTTCGCCGCACAGGGCAAGGAATTCTGGGATGACTTGGCAGTCATCAGGCCAGGCAAAACTTTCTTCCGGGGTGAAGCGACGGCGGTGGGCCGCGTAGGCTAGCGCTTGTTTGCCGTCCTCCGAGACAACGTGGCCGACGAGCATCTGTTCGGTCGGAAACGGCGAGAGCGCTTCGAGGGCCAAGGCGACTTGGCCAGTGACGCCTTCACCCTCTAGGGCGACGGCGCGCACGAAGAAGCGGTTGCCAGGGAGCAAGGCGGCCGCACCTAGTGCCGTTTGGCTAGGGATCAGGTTGGAAAGGGTACTCATTTGTTCTTGGAAGGGGTCGTGGTGGTGGACATCTGGCCCGGGCGACGGATCACCGTGGGCTCATCTTCATCGCGCGGTGCGGTCACCTTGGGGGCGCCATTGTCTTCGCTCCACGCGATGATTTGGAAGGGGTAGTTGAGGCTGGTGCTGGAAGTGCGGCCACCGAGGGTCACGGCGCTAGCAGGGTTCAGCGCAACGCCCGGGGTCAGCGCCGTCGGGGTCTTCGCGGTCGTAGCACTGAAGCCGCCACTGAAGCCACGGCCCATGCCCGTCGTCGGTGTAGCGGTGACGCCCGTCGAAGAGGTCGAAGCGGCAGCGGTCGGGGTGAAGATTCGGGCCGTGCTGGTTCCGGTCAAGGCGTCGATGCTCGACGCAGTGTCCGGGTCGGCACTCGCGGCCGTGAAGGTGACGTCTTCACGGATGGCGACGAGCGCGCTCACGCGACACTTGGCTTGGCCTTCTTTGACGGTCACGCGCACCCACATGAGGTGCACTTCATCATCGAAGCGGGACAGCGAGCCAGAGGCACCAATCAGTTGGCGGACTTCGCTGGTGACGCGGAAATAAGGCGGAACGCCCGTGGTCCGTTTCTTCTGCTCGTTCTGGCGGTCGCGAATCAACGCCAGCTGGCGTTCATCGAGGCCTTGCGAGAGGAGCAGCGCATCCGAGGCGGTGTTAATATTCGTGTCGCCAAAGGTGTAGAGGCTGACGCATTGCTGGAAGTCCCGGAGGAGCCGCGTGGGATTACCGTCTTCGTCGAAGAAGAAGTCCTTGGCGACGCCGATGGTCCGGAGTTCTTCAAAGGAGCGAAGGGGGCGCCGCGCGGGCTTAAAGGAGAGCTTGGCGCGCTGGTACGCCGCATCCGTGGCTTCCTCTTCGATGGACTCGTACTTCTTACTCGTCCAGGCAACCATGGCGTCCGCCACGCGCTCGGCGTCGCGCTGCTCAAGCCCGAGAGAATAGAGGAGTTGGATGAGGGTGTTCTTGTCTAAGGTCGCGAGCGGGAGCTTCCCGCTTTCGTCTTCATACTCGAAGTTCACTTCGAGGCCTTCCCGGACTGGGATGCCCGCATACTTGTGCGGGTCATCGTAGCCCTGGGCGGGGTCGTGGACTTTATTCAGGTCAATCGAGCGAATCTCGGCGATGACGGCCAAGGCAAGCTCGAGCTCAGACATGGCGTCCATCCGCAGGCGCGAGCGGTCGACTTCGCGTGTGGCCATCGCGAGTTCTAAAGAGTTATCCTCCATGAAACGCGCCAAGAGTAACGAGGCCAAGGTGATGAGCACCAAGACGACGACAATGACGGATCCGCGGCGACGTTTCCTCATGGGCGGGAGGCGCCGGGGCGCTTGATGGGGAGGTCGAGGATGACCTCAGATTTTAGTTGGCCCCGCGCGAAGCGTAGGCGAAGGCGCGCGGGCTTTTGATAGGCCGTGCCCGCGACGTCCTTGGCCGGCTCTTCTTCGGTCTTCCACTGCCGGAGGTCGGCGTCGTAGTAGTCGTAGGCGAGCGAAGCTAAGAAAGGGGTCAGGATCGTTTCGTGGACATCGTTGAGGTCGCGCTCCAGTTCGAGGCGCGATTGCCATTGCAGGATCAGCCCGCGTTCGGGGTCGGCATGGAGCGAGCAGTCGACATCCGGCAAGGGGGCTTCGGGCCAATCCGCAAAGCGGCCAGCGTCAGCCAGGGTGAACGCAATGCGCGCGGCATTCGTACCGTCCGCGGCGCGGACTTCCTTCACGACAAAGCCGACGGCACCCGGGCCGCTGGTCGAGGCTTCGAGGACTTCCCGCACTTGGCGACTAGCCGCGCGTACGTGCTGGTCAAAGAGGCGTTGGTCGCGCTTGCCTCCCCAGAGTTCGCTCATGGAGAAGAGGAAGGTATTGAGCGTGACCATCAGGATGCCGAGCAAGGCCAGCGAGACGAGGGTCTCGAGCAACGAGAAGCCGCGAGACTGGGCGCGGGCGTGACTCATTGTTTCGGGAGGGGCGCGACTGGGCCGCGTCCGCCTTGATTATTACTGCCACCCGTGCCGCCCCCGGTATTACCGCCACCCGTGGGAGCGCCGCCGCGGCCACCAGCAGTGTTGCCGCCGTTGGTGCCCCCATTTTTGCCAGCGACATTATTATCAGAGCCTTTCCCGCCTGGCTGATTGCCGCCCTTGCCATTGATGTTACTCGGCTGGCCGCCCTTACCGTTATTGCCGCCGCCATTGGTTACGCCGCCGTTGCCACCATTATTGTTGCCGCCACCGAGGGGCTTTCTCGGCGTGGGTGAGCTGATGAATTTTGAGCCGCCCGTGGCCTCTTCGTAGCCGCGCTCCTGGAGCAGGCGTGCCTTGGCGGCGTCGCGGATGACCTTGCGGTCCGAGGCCGTGGACCAAGTCGGACGAAGGAGGAGGCGGGTCTCTTCCCTCATCTGGATAAATTCACCGCCGGTTTCCTTTTGGATCTCGGCGCTGAGCGTGACCGTGAAGAGGTCACTGACCTCGGTGGGCTCAACCTTGCCCTGCCAGCGTGCCATGCGGTCGTCGGGCAAGTAGATGTCGCCGCCGACTTCGATGTCGTCGTAGTTGACGGTCTCCAATAACGCCGCCCGGCAACGCGCCAGGTCCTCCGCGCCGACGTCGTACTGCTTGAGCGCTTGGCGTCCGAGTAGGACGTTCGTGTACGCCGCGCCTAAGCCGACCGCCGCGAGCGCGAAGATGGCCAAGGCCACCAAGACCTCAATCAGGGAAAAGGCGCGGCGGCTCATTTGGCGTCTTCCGCCGGCAGCGGCGCGCAAGTTAAGGGGTCGATCGGAATCACGCGCCGCGCTTGGTTGCGGATAATCTCCACGCGCATGCGGTCGCAGGTGCCATCCGGGTAGAAGCGGATACGCGTCAGCGCGCGTTCCTCGACTTGGCCACCGAGTAAAATCGCTTCCTTCACTTCAGGGGCGATGATCTTCACGCGGGTATCGCCAGACACCGGCAGGGTTTCCTTCTGGTTGTGCCAAGCATAGGAGAGGACGGCATCTTCGCCGTCCGCCTCGATGTCAGGCTTCAACTCGATAACTTTGGCCTGCTCCACGGCTTGGCGGCGCACGGTTTGGAGTAGCGCCATCAGTGCCGACTCTGGGTCATCGCGGGCGGTGCCCTTCAGTAGGGAAGCAGAGCCGCCGATGAGCACGGCCGCCAACATGCTAATCAGGCCAAGCACGAGGAGCGTCTCCAGTAAAGTGAAGCCGCTGCGCGCCAAGCGGCCCGCCCGAGACTGGTCCGGGTACTTTACCAATTGCCGATGTCGTCCAAGCTGTCCGGGATTTTGTCGCGACCAACCGAGAAGAGGTCGTACGACTCAGTGTTCTTTGTACCTGGGTAGCGATACTGGTAAGCAGCGCCCCATGGGTCGAGCGGGAGCGCGCCACCCTTGGCGTCGACATACGGGCCGCGCCAGCGGTCCTGCTTACCTTCAGGGGCAACAATCAGGCCCTTCAAGCCATCTTCGGTGGTGGGATAATCGCCGAGGTCGATGCGGTATCGCACGAGCGAGGCCTTGAGGGATTCGTTGACGAAGAGCTTAGCGACGCCTTCTTGGCTCTGGCCAAGGATCTTGTCGATGTTCGTGACAGCGATGCCAACGAGCATGCCGACAATCGCGACAGCGATCAGAATCTCGAGTAGGGTGAAGCCCTTGCGCAAGGTGCGGCGGGCAGAAGTGGTGAGTCGACGGTTCATGGGTAAGGAAAGGTTTACGGGAGATTACTTGCCGCCGCGGCTACGCTTATCGTCTTTGTTGCTGGTGGGAACCGCCGCCGTGGTCGGCGCCGCGTTCGAGGTTTCGCCGCCGCGCGAGTACTTACCGCTGTCCCGCTTACTGCTATCGGTGGGCGCACCACCGCCTTCAGCGTTGGATCCGCCCCGGTCCGACATGCCGCGGGACTTCATCTGCTCACGGAAGGCCGCGATCTGTTCAGGGGTCGGCGGTTGCCCACCGTTAAAGCCACCGCGACTAAAGCCGCCCTCCGTAGGGGGCGCCTGGTAGTTCGCCGCCACCGCGGCGACTTGCGGGATCGGTGCGGCCACGGTCGGCGCCACGCCAATGACGGATTGCCGGAGCGAGAGTTTTACGGGCTGCCCAGCATTTTCGAGAATGATTGAATCGGTGTCGGCGTCGTAACTCTTCACGCTGACGGGGACGAGTCCCGCGGGAGCTTCGCCCTGCGCCACCCAAGCCGAGAGTTTAGTCGTGGTGTTGTAGATGCTGAAATAAGTGACGCCACGGTCGACATACATGCCGCGGAATTCGAGATTACTCGGGCGCTCCGCCACGGTTACGCTCTTGGGTTCACCAAAGGGCGAGTGCTTGACGAGGGCGTCGAGATCGACGGCTCCAGCGAAGGTCGGCAGGGTAGCCAAACCGGCGACGAGGAGGAGCCGACGGAGGGAGGAGGGGGCGCGTTTCATAAAG
>Ga0209553_1001814_pt1 | contig 10547 bp, 11 predicted proteins | sample LauGreFBDMM110DN_2_FD_188217 | JGI IMG/M metagenome (GOLD analysis project Ga0209553, IMG submission 188217) | Freshwater lake microbial communities from Lake Michigan, USA - Fa13.BD.MM110.DN (SPAdes) (version 2) | ecosystem: Environmental > Aquatic > Freshwater > Lake | place: Lake Michigan...
ACAGGAAGGATGAGGACGATGCTGAGGCAGTTAGAAGTTCCCGAATGATTGCAAATACGATTGCGCGCCGCGGTAGAAAATACGGGCTTGGTTTGGGAATCGCCACGCAGCGCCTGACTTATCTGGATACCGGCATTCTTGCGCAGCTCAGCAGCTATTTTGTTGGCAAACTGCCGCGCCTGTCCGACCGCGTGCGCATTGCTGAGGGGTTTGGCATTGAGCAGTCCAATCTGCAGTCCGGCATCAGCACCACCGGAGACTGGGTGGTGCTAAGCCACACTGCAGTCGGAGACAGAGGAGCCCCCATTCCTGTTCATTTTGAAAATGCAGACACACGCCTGATCTCCTTTCTGGCCAACTTTGATGTGGGCCAATATCCCGACCAGATAGAGGCGATGCAGCGTGCAAACTACGTGTCCGATCTGGAAAACCACCGTGCCGACCTTACCCGCCCGGTCACTTCCACCGACTACCTTCCCTAACTCAATCCAAATGGTGCCACCTGCCGGCCTGCAGCGTACCCGCGACAACGCCAGCCAGTTCAACAAGCGAATAACCAGCAGCGCTGAGCATAACTTCCGGAAGGTGCTCGCGGATAATGGCTGAACTCAGTAAACTGCCATCATCCTGCATTCGGTGCTAACCGCTGCGTGACTGCTCGCGTATAATAGTGGGGTCGCAAGCGCTGCACCGGGCTAATAACCCGCCAAGGAACATTTTCCGAGCGCACATTGTTGCAGCTGCTGCGGTGATTCGTGCGCTTGCGGCATCCGTTTGCCAACTTACCCTGCGGTTCTCCACACGCAGCGTGTCAGAACGGACAGCGGCATGCCATTGCTCAACATAATGCGTCAAACTCCGCAATAATCGGCAGGTGATCACTTAGGTTGGCGCCAAACACAACGGACTGTGGCCCGACATTACAACTGCGCAAATTATCGGAAAGCGCAGCACTTACAAACAAATGGTCAATCTGATGCTTGACAGCAGGGCTGCGACTGCTGCGAAAAGTGGGCGTAAGCACCCCTTGCGCGCGGCGCAAGCACTCCACCAGCCCCAAGCCCGCCATGCGTTCAAGGTATTCCTGGTTGCCGCGCGATCCGCCGGGGCCTTCGTCAAAAGTTGGGGAGCTGTTGAAATCGCCCGCCACAATCCAATGCCTGTCGGATTCCCGCAGCCAGCACTGCAGTCCTGCCCACAGCAGATCAGCAGCCCACACATCCGCATTTTGGCTAAGCCGCACCTTCGTCACATCAATGCCTGCCACGCGCGCCCGGTCCAATGGCCAAGCCGGGCTGTGTACCGAAATGGCCATCAATGGCGGGCCGCTGTCCGGTACTACACGAACCCCCACCAGATTTCCGCTAAAATGCGCGAGTTCTTTAGAAACCCAATCCTCAGTAGCTGCCAACACCACCTCACTATCAAGCTTGCCGCGCACGAGGACGGCAGTGGTAAATCTTTGCAGTCCGCCCCTTTTTTGAACCGCCCGCCGCTGCAGGATGGCAAACTGTCGCTGCACAAACGCCGGTATAGTGCCCACTTCCTGCAGCAACGCCACATCCGGCGCCAGCTTCAGCAAGTAATCCCAAAGTGGGCTCTGGCTGCTGGCTCTACGGCAATTCCACGAAACTACACGCAAAACGTCCACGATGAAAAGCTCACCCTCATAACCCGAGGCATCCTGACTTCACAAGGACATAGAAGCAGGTCCGCACACCATCGTATTGAGCCAAATTAGAGTATCCGCCTATGTTGCCATACTGGCACACCTGCTCCCTTAACATGCGGACATGGTCCGACACACAAACCGCGGCACTTTCCTTATCCTAGGAAAGACAAGGGGCAATGCGGAATGTGGATTGAAATGAAAACCACTTGTACCGGCCGGCTTTCGCAAGCCCAAATAGAAGTGCATGAGAATTTGCGGGGAATTGGATACTTGGTTGTTGTGGCATATATGGCAACCGAAGCAATAAGAGCTATATGCGATTACATAAGTTGGGATAACAACTAAGGAGATAGATATGATATTTGAAGCATTGTGCGCGTACGCGGTTTACAAGGGAGCGAAAAAGGTTTCCGCTTGGAACAAAGAAGTAGTGGGAAATAAGAAAGTAATTAAGGCGAAGAAAGCCAAGACGAATGAACTTCAACGGGCTAAAAATAAACGAGCAGCCGCTGAAATTATGGCGGGCGCAGCGTTGCTGCCATTACTACCTTTGGTACTGCTTTTGGGTCAGCCAAAAAGCCGAAAACCCAGGAAGAAAGTTTACTATGAAGATATGGAGTTTAAGGGTGGAGCCGCTTTTCACCTATAACCCACACTAACGAAGACAAATAATAATGAATATACATTTTGTAGAACACGCTCATGCAGAGCAGGTTGTTTACCACCACAACAAAGCAGTCGGAGTTGTGGTGGGCGCAGAATTTCAAAAAACGCCTCCAGTGGTCAAAGCATTTTTTGCAAAAACCGCCCGCTATCGCCAATGCCAAAAGCGTTCCAATTACCGCCAAAACATTATGGGCCCCTGTTGCCGTACTGGCACACCTGCTCGATTAACGTTCCGGCATGGCTCGCCACACAAGCACCAGCACACCCGGCCGCCATTATCGGAGCATTGCAATGCCAAAATTCTTTTCCAAGATTGGGTTGACAATATCTGAATAAGTGCTATCATACACATGCATTCAGATTTGGGCCGACGCCCATGCCAACCTGCCCCCCGGGCAAGGTGGATCGCGAAAGCGGATGTGGCTCCCAGTGAGCAACTAAACGGGTAAAGCGTCGGCCCTCCTTTGGAGGGCTTTTTTGTTGCCTGTTCGCAAACAGGCGTCGCCGAGTTAATGACAACTTGCAGGGCGACTAATCAAGTGCTGCTAAAGCGTCGGCGTTGCCCTTTTCCGTCCTGGCATCACCGCGCAAGCGGTGAGTGGGGCGGAAGCAGGAGGGCACTATGCCTACCCACCCGGTCCGCGCGGCAAAAGCATCAATCAGCAGCGCCAACGCGCGGCGCAGCACATTCCAAAAGCACGCATGGGCGCGCGCAAGGAGCCAAATTTATGATTTGTCCGGCCATGTGGAAGATGTGCACTTCGGAATCGAACTCGAATGTTTTGTTCCGAAAGCGGCGTTCCAACGGCTCGGGCTGGTGCGCGGCGCTTACCACTCCGGCGCGGCTTGCCCGGCATCCATCGACACACTGGGTTTGGGTTGGAAATGCGAGAGGGACGCCAGTATCGACGCCGCCTGCCCATCCGGCAAAATTGCCTGTGAATTCGTGAGCCCACCGTTGACCGGCGCTGCGGGATTCAATGAAATTTATGCATTCGTGAAAGGCCTGAAAGATTTCGGGGCAACCGTCAATTCCGCGTGCGGATTGCATGTAAGCGTCAGCTTGCAGGACATTGCCGGCACAGACACGCCGAAAGATGTGCGCCTGCGAAACTTCTTGCGCCGGCTGCTGCGTTTCGTTTCCATTCACGAGAATGGAATGTTGCACATCGGAGGGCGCCGGAGCCGCGTTGCCAACAAATATTGCATTTCGATCAAACGCTGGCTGGACTTTCATGCGCTAAAAAAGAACTGCACGCGCGAAAGCTTTTGGAATACGCTCAACTACTACGGGCGCTACCAAACGCTTAATCTGCAATGCATTCGCGGTCCGCAGCCGCGCATCGAGTTTCGTGTTTTTGCGGGAACTGTGAACCCCATAAAAGTGCTCGGATACATTGCAGTGGCACTTGGCATCGTGCACAAAGCAGCCAACGCCCCGCTTGCCCCGAAGCAGGTTACCGACGCCAGCAGCCTGTCAGCTGTAATTGACGACTGCAAAGCGGTTGCGCGCCTGCACAAAGCGCTTTGGCCGCGCCCCGCCGGGCCCAAGCTAGGGGTCGCGCCTGGCGTGTGGGCAAAATGGAGCAGCCGGATCCTAAAAAACCAGCGCCAGAATGCGGCCAGCTTTCAACGAGAACCATCGTGGCAGGCAGGCGCTGCCACAGGTGGAAGCAGTGCCACTGCCGATGTGGTGGAGGTATATGACGTGGAGAACGCGCCAAGCGCAGCAGAGCAAACAGCCTACGAGCGCTGGATTCTAAGACACGATTGGAACCACCTAGGCAACTACGTGAGGTTCGCCATATCTGGGGTACATCGTAGCGACCCATACTTTCAAATCAGGGGAATTGGCTCAGAATGGGTTCGCCTGCGAGAGCAACGCGACCCATGCGCGGCAGGCTGAACAATAGCAAGCATTCTGTCTGCTAACAGACTAGGCGGAACAGATGCCGCCCCATAAAAACAAAGGAGCTAAATACAATGGCAAAACAACCCCTAGTCGCGCTAACAATTGGCAGCGGCTATCGCGAAATCTGCAGCATCCTGCGCGCCACCGGCGCCCAAGTGCTAACCATACACGCGTTCAGCGAGCGCAAGCTTGTCCGGCTCGCCACGCACCTGCTCTTGCCGGGCGGCGCAGACATTCACCCGCAGCACTACAAGCAGCCGGTCACTTATGCCCGCGGATTTGACGAAGAAAGGGACTGGATTGAACTGCGGCTGGCACGTTACGCCATCCACAGCGGCCTGCCGACCCTCGGAATCTGCCGTGGGCTGCAGGTTCTGGCAGTGGCAGCCGGCGGCACACTCTTCCAAGACTTTGCCACGCAGCGCTCACTGCCGCCCCACGCTGCCCGCGGGCACGAGATTACCACGGCGCCAAACAGCCGGCTGCGCTCATGGCTGGGTGCCCGGTGGCACGTCAATACATACCACCATCAGGCGATTGCAAAACTGCCCGCGGACTGGACGGCAACAGCTTGGAGCACCCCTGACCACATTGTGGAAGGCATTGAGCACAACCACAAGCCGTTGCTCGGTGTGCAATTTCATCCGGAATATGTGGCAGACGCCGCCGACCGCGCCGGAGAAGCCCTGATTGCGAACTGGCTCAACGCACCTACCGGCCGTGCAGGTGCACATGCGCACCATCCCATTTACCTGAAACAATCCCAACTGGAGTACTAACCAATGCGCGAACCAATGACCCGGCCACAAGCCCTGCAAAAGGCAAAGCAACTGCTTGGACCAACGGCCACCGTAATCATGGACCGCCTGCCCAGCAGTAACAAGATCCGGCGCGAAGCGTCAATCCAGCGCGCAGTACTGACGCGCGAGCTAAAGCGCTTCGACTTGTCTGCCGACCGCCGGCAGCAGATGCAGCTCAGCCTGGCGCAATCCCGCTTCCTGAAGAAGTACTTCCGCTTCAAAGTGGGCACCGTAACGCGCGAATTCCGGCCATTCAAGATTTTTGTGCTGGCAGCCCATGCCGACAGCTGGGAACAATGCATTGCAAAAATTGCCAACCACAATACAAGCAGGAAATTGCATTGCAAATCCCTTCGGTTCCAGGCCACTAAACAGGAGGACAGCACTGTGAAACAGCACATGAACATACTACAGGCGCGCGCCAAAGCCAAACGGCTGCTTGGCGCACAAGGCTACGCAATCCGAGACACCGCAATCAGCAGCAACGCACTGCGAAAAACCGCCCGCACAAATGCGCTCTCCGTACAGGAAACCTTGAGTGCCGACGAGGCCCAGCAGCACACGCGCGCCGCATTGGAGCTGCTGCTCACTAAGCAGCGCTGGCTGTCCGAATACTACCGGTATAAAGTCGGCGTATTGGACACCGATTTAGGCATCCCGCTGTTCACTGTTTTGGCGCAGGCAGACAGCTGGGACCTGTGCTTTCAGAAGATCTTCCGATATCTGCGCAACAATCAGATTTTGCCGGCCGATCCAGACGACGGGCTGCCAGCCGAACCAAATCACGACACGGAGTGAGGGTCATGCTGACAACCCTCAATATCAGATAACAACATTCTAAAGGAGACAGATGATGACAATTCCAGAGACGCAGTTTTCAAAGGAAGATGATGAATGGTTGAACAGCCTTCCCGAACTGAGCGAAGACGACGACGGCGAGCTGGGAATTACAACAGTGGTGTTCTACAGGAAGCCGCCAATGCCCGCAAAAAAGGCGGCTGGTAAATCACCCGCCCCGGCGCCGAAACCCGGCAAGCCACGGCGCACTAAACCCAAGCCGTAGGCCGCGCGCCGAGCCAACCAATGCCCGTGTGCCAGCCACGCTGCCGGCTGACACACGGGCGCGCCGGCCGGACAGCCAGCAGCATCCGCAAGGCGCAAATTGCAAACTGCTAATCGAGGGGGTCTTTGGTCTTCAACTCAGATTCATGGTCAGCAATAAACTGCTGAATAACCTCCATGTGCGCGATAACTTTCTGCCACTGTTCCTTGTAGAGCGTGACAGGAAAGCGCCCCATGCCGTACAGTGACACAGCACCCTTCTGGCTCACCTGCAAATACAAGCCCTTTTTCCCAGCCTTGCCTTTTTCCTTGCGAAGCGCCTCCAGCTCGGCGCGCTCGTCTCCGGATAACTCATCGCTCATGTAGCCTCCCAAATCTGACCAAATAGCCTGTTCAATTTTTCGCGGTGGACCGTGCGCTCAGTCTTTAACAACTGGCCACGCAATCTTCCCCCAGTCCTCTTTCGGCGCCGCCATCATAATTTCTATAATGATTGGCATCAGCGCCGCCAATATATTAGAACCATCCTTGACTTGCTTCCGGTTCACCCGGCTCTTATAAGTTGCACCGCCATGCATTAGTTGGTTGCGCAAAACATACAGCCGACCCAGCACCGTGCACAGCAGCTCGGGTACATTTTCGTCCTGCAAATCGCGCAACGCGCCCTTCACAGATTTATCAAACTGGGCACGCCAATTAGGTTTATCCGCCTTGACGGCAAACTGCATTTGGCGCTGGTAATAGGCCCAAAACGGGGCATAAACATAATGGCTATTAATCAGCATCCGCACCGGCCCCGAGTATTTTTTCCACAGGCACCTGAAAATTTTCCCATCAGTGTCATGTTCAACAAGCCTGCGCGCAAACTTTCTGAATTCCTCGCGCTCAGACAGTTCTGGATCCCCGCCCCCATCGGTGCTGTAACATGCATTGAAACAAACCCACAAACTCATGAACTGCAAATCGAGGTTGTCGGTCTGCTCGCCTGCACACTGCAGCCAGCTGATTGCGCGGTGCAACCGCGTTGCATGATTCTCGGGAATTACTCCGCGTGCGGCGCGCAGCGCATTTTTCAAACTCTCATGTTCAACTAACATAATGCGGCATTCCTAATGACAATTGTTTCTGGTGACCAGAGTCTCCAACCTTAGACCGATTTTCGCATACCTACTGCATCCCCCGGTCCTGATCACCGCAGCTTGCAGCTTTCCAGCAGCCTTGCGTACCTGCGCCGTGATCAAGCGTACCACCACCGAGTCCGGACCCCGCCTGCGCAGGTTACCCCACGCATCCCAACACCCTTGCACCGTACTCAGCAACAAAAGTAAATATTTGTTGCCGTACTGGCACCAACCTTGAATTAATATGCCAGTCATAGGTGGTAAAATCAAAACGCTTGACCTGCTAATGCTCTCCGCCCTCGTGTACATTGCCAGCAAGAGTGGGAAAAAGAAACGCAAAAAACAGTTTCGTTTGTTCAAGCCCGTTCGGATTAAGAAAAGTAAATATGACACTTGGGCCTACAACCCATACAATGAAAAACGCAAGCCGCGAAATTACAAGGGAATGTAATTCGGCGCAGCGCAACCGACTTCATTTCACCGGCAATCCTGTACATAATCGACAAAGAGTAGCGAGGTTTTGGCGACCGCCCGTTCCCGCGCACCGCGCCCAATCCATTCGCACCCACCGGCTACTCAAAGGAGACCCGCAATGGTACTTGAAACCCTGGCCCTGATTGCACTTTGGAAGCTTGCCACGCGCTCCTCAAAGAAGAAGGTGCTGGTGCGCCGGCGCCGGCGCAGCACTGCCGGGTCTGTCTTCGCTCTGATCGGGTTGGCTGCCGTCAGCACCCTGCTCGGGTCACCCCGCAAGAAGAAGCGCGCAGCGCGCTCACAAGACTGGGGCCCCGGCCATGGCTATTCCGGCGGCTGGGGCGACGACGACTCCGGCGAGGTTTAGCAGCGCCGCTGCGGCGCACGCCGCAGCCCGAACAGATTTAGCGCATCCGCTCAGCCGCCATTAAACTTGCGGCCGCCGAAGCGCGGCTGCAGTTCATCATCCAGCTGGTTGGCCATTTCGCCCACGGCTTCCACCGCATTTACCAGCTCGTCCGCATCCAGCCGGTCTCCCAGCAGCGAATGCCCGCACAGCAGTGAGTGCGTGCCGTCCGCAAACGTGTGCACCATCAGCGCGCCAAAAAACTGCACCTGGCCTTCGGTCGCCACCCATTTGTACAAGTCCGCGCTCAAGTTCACGCCCGCCAGCACGGATGTCGTCAGGCGCACCACAGTATGTTGGCCGCCAAAGTCTTCCACATGGATATATAAGCGCGCGCTGTCAAACGGCACCGACCAGTCGCCGTCCTGGTCCATCTCCGCGCCGCTGAAACGCGCTTGCATAATTGTCTTTACCTTCGCCCGCATCGCACTGATCTTTTCTTTCTGCATCACACTTTGCCCCCGCCCATTGGCTAAATATACGCTGCCGCTGCGCGGCGCGCTGTCCCTGCCCAAAGTCTAACCGCGCGTGCGGCGCGCGGCGCGTTACGCCGCCTGCCACACCGCCGCAAACAGCATGCCGTCAAACACGGCGCAGCAGCCCTGCAGCTGCACATCCCACGCCGGCGGCAGTTCCACCCGGAACGCGTCCGCGCTTTGCCACAGCAGCTGCGCCTGCTGAAAGCCGGGCGCGCTGCACTGCAGCGGATAGATGGCCTTGTAAACCGCCTCCTTGGCGGAGAACACCGCCGCCGCGCGCAGCTGTGCCGCGTCTGCAGCCAGCGCCTGCGCCGCCGCCTGCTCCGCCGCCGTCATGATGTGCCCCCACAGCGCCGGCTTCATGCGCGCCGGGTCCTCCACATCAATGCCCACGCAGCGCAGCTGCGCCGTGCGCGCCAGCGCTGCCACACTCCAGCCGCCACTGTGCGCCAGGCTGCCCGCCCAGCCCGCCGGCCACAGCGCAAAGCCATCCGCATGCCGTTCCAGCTGCGCGTCCGCCAAGCCGTGGCGCTGCAGCAGGCCGCGCGCCAGCGTGCGCGCCAGCGCACTCTCCGCTTTGCGGCGCTGCGCCAGCTCCAGCGCGGCCGCGGGCAGCCGCTCTATGGCCACCTCAATCCCGGCAGCCGCGCAGCGCTGCATAAACGCCTGCTTCACTGGCAGTTGCGAATTCATTTCAGTTCAATTTAATTCAATTCAAATGGAGTATGCCCAGCCGCTGTGCTGCGCGCTGTTGCACCCAGCCGGCCAGCCGGCAGCAGCCCCACCGGCCGGGCCGCTGCCCGCTGGCAGCCTGCCGCCCCCAGCCCGCCCGCAGCGCGCCGCTGCAAAAACAAACTACATGCGCGCGGTACGCTTCCACTCATCCGCCTCGCGCTGGCTGCGCTCGTCCACTTCCCACAGCCAGTGCGCCACCTCGCGGTGCCACGCCAGCTCCGCCGGCGCTGCCACCACGCCCGCGCTGCCGTGCGCCGGATAATCCAAAATAGAGCGCGTGGTTGCCGCCGGCGCCGGCAGCGTGCGCAGCGCCAGGATCACCGCCGCCTGAATTTCCGTGGCGCCGTGCTGCGCGCAAAACGCGGCCAGCGCTGCGCTGCGCCCGGGCACGCCGGGCAGTGGCTGCTCCGCTGCCGGCGCCAGCGCATTGATGGCAGCCACCACCAGCTCGGCTGCTTTGGGGCGCGGCATGCGCCGCAGCTCCGCCGGCAGCAGCGGCCGCCCCAGCGTGTAGTCCTGCCGCCCAAATTCAAACGGGAACGAAATGATTTCCGTTAGCGGCTGGTGCGGCAGCCCGCCGCTAAAGCGCAGCGGCAAAATCGGCAGGTCCAGCTCCAGCGCCAGGTCTATCAGCACGGCGCTCATGCGCTGCACGCGCTGCGCGCTGCTGGCAGCCTGCTCGCCCTCCACATGCAGGTGCAAGGAGTGCGGCGTGGCGCCCTGCGCTGCGCTGTAGGCTGCCATCAAGTCCAGGAAGGCTTCCGGCCGCTCGCGCGCAAACAGCAGCTGCGGGTTTACCAGCACGCTGCGCCCCGGCTGGCGCCACAGAAAGTCCGTCAGGCGCCCCATCCAGCTGGCCGCATGCTCTGTGCGCGTCACGGTCGTCATCGGCAGCCCGGACCAGCGCACAAACATATCCGTCAGCAGCATGGACTCCACCGCCGTCTGATGGTTGGAGCAGATTACAAACGGGCGCCCCTTCAGCTGCTCCAGCAGCTCCGGCTCCACCAGCCGGAAGTGGCGCACGTAGTTGCTGCGCAGCGCCAGCGAAAGGTCGTCCAAAAATTCTCCGTGGAAAAGATTGGCGCCGGAGGTGGGCAGCCATTGCACCTCCCCCGCTGCCTGCACATGCTGCGCATCGCCCGCACTGCGCGCGCTCAGCGGCCACGCCTGCAGCGGAAAGTGCGCGCTGGTTGCCAGCGTGTGCGCAGCGTTCAGTG
>Ga0209553_1001815_pt1 | contig 10529 bp, 7 predicted proteins | sample LauGreFBDMM110DN_2_FD_188217 | JGI IMG/M metagenome (GOLD analysis project Ga0209553, IMG submission 188217) | Freshwater lake microbial communities from Lake Michigan, USA - Fa13.BD.MM110.DN (SPAdes) (version 2) | ecosystem: Environmental > Aquatic > Freshwater > Lake | place: Lake Michigan, USA...
GATGGCGACTCTGGTTTGTATGAGTCAGACGACGTTGGGAAACACCCAGAGGCGGGGCGGGTCGGGTTGTGAGCGTGCCGGCCAGCGGCGCGCTTCCTTCGCGCGTCAAATCAGCCGGCAGGTCCACAATAAACGCCTCAATATGTTTTGATCCGTCGGCGGCCATCACTTCCCCATGAAAGGCCAGCGCCCGCTCTTGCCGGACTCCATCAACGCGAATGTAGCCGGCGGTTCCGACCCAGGCCTCTTCGGAGGCGCGGCTGATTTCGTCAGACCCCGGCTTGGGATTGGCTGCGGTGCAGGTGACGAGGACCGAGAACCAGTCACCGTCGTGATTGCGAGGGAAGTTCTTCGCCACCTGCACCGGCCCCCGGGGAACGGCGACACCGATATTGCGCTGGTTGGGTTCGTGGCCTGCCGTCGTGGACGATGCGTCGAGGCGCGCCAGAAGTTCGTCATCATAGGTGAAGCTCACCCATTTCCCGTCGGGACTGAAAACGTGAAGGTGTGAGCCGCCGCGCAAGGCCCCGGGTGCAAACGGCGGACGATAGTTCATCGCGTCCAAGGGACGGATTTCGCCCGGGGCGTCGGTCGCGACCACGACGCCGCGGCGCCGGCTAAATCCATAGCTCCAGTCCGGGGTCGGGTTTTCCGGACCGAGAATAAAGACGATGCGTTCTCGGGTGGGGCAATAGGTCGCGACGCCACAATGAGCCCCGTTGCGACTTTGATACAAAATCCGTCGATTGCCACTGAGCACATCGACGTCTTCGATCCGCTCACCGTCGAATCGTCCCGGACTGCGAAGATCGTAAACGATGCGACTACCGTCGGGGGACCAGACGTTCGCGTTGGTCAGCACATGATGATATGCACCAAAGGTGATCTGCCGAACCGCACCGTATTCGGCGGTCGCGCCGAATGCAGCCGGGAGAACCGCAGATACCGTCGGCAGGATCACCATGAGCGCAAGAAGGCGAAAAAACACGGGACAAAGCGGGAGCCGCTATTCCAATGGCTCCTTGGATTGGTCCCAAACCGTGAGGTTGGTGAGGTCCCTCGAATTTTTTGGCAGACAGAACGCCGAGAAGCAGCACACGCCAAACATCAGGAGATTGCCCAGAATCGAAGTATAGTAGGCTTCGAACACCCGCGGGAACACCCGGAATTCCACCAGCAAGGCATAGACGGTAAAGGAAACCGTGGCGGCGATTCCGATCAAGACCGCCTTGGCGTCCCCATGGCGGGTCAGCATGCCGAAGAGAAAGGCCCCGGAAATGCCCCCGCCCAGCAGCGCGGTGATGACGAGCACGAATTCGAGAATGGTTTTGGTCGGCGCGATGTAGAAGAGATAAGCGCCGACCGCCATCAAGACGGAGACGATCAACGATGTCACCCGCCCCGTGCGCAGGTAGTGGAGGTCGATTTTCCCCGGCACGAGATGACGCCGGTAGAGGTCGTTGATCCACACCATGCCCGCGGCATTGATGCAGCTGCTGAGGCTGGCCATCGCCGCCGCCAGTGCGGCCGACATCACCAAACCGGCGAGGCCGTGGGGTAACTGGGTCACGATGAAATGCGGCAGAATATCCTCCGCTTTTTTCGTTCCGCCGAGCACGGCGGTGGAAACGTCCGATGGGAAGTGTTGGTAGAACACCCAGAGGCTCGTCCCCAAAAACATAAATCCCGACCAGATGGGCAGGGCGCCGAAGCCCAGCACAAACATCGATTTCCGGGCCTCGCGGGCCGATCTGGCCGAGCACCAGCGTTGCACCGAATCTTGGTCCAATTGACCGGTGACGTAGTTGGAAACGCCGACGAAAAGCATCATGATCGCGGTCTTCTCCGTCAGCGAAAAGCCCAGCGGCACCGGTTCAAGCCGACCAGTCGCAGGGTTGAGATCATGGAAAGAAATTTTCTGCGCGGCCCACGCCTCTTGGAAAATCTGGGTCACACCACCCGGCAGCGCGTGGATGACAAACCCGATGCAGGCGACGGCGCCCGCCAAAAGCACGACCGTTTGGATGACATCGGTCCAGACGACCGCTTCGAAGCCGCCTTTGACGGTGTAAAGTGCCGTGGTGCCGGCGGCCAACACGATACAGATCACAACCGACAGCCCCGTCATGGAAGCCAACAGGATGGCCAGGAGGTAGGTGATCGTCGCCGCCCTCACCAGTTGGGCAATCAGGTAAACCGTCGCGGCGTAGATCGACACCCCTTTGCCGAATCGCAGATAGAGATAGTGGTAGGCCGATTGGGCGGTGCCTCTTCGGAAGAAAGGAATAAAGGCATATGCCGCCAGCATCACCACCAAGGGAAAGGCCAGCGGAGGCAGCAGTCGAAGCCAGGCCGTTTTGAAGCTGTCGGCGGGGTAAGCAATGAACGTGACCGAGCTAATAGTGGAGCCGATAAAGCTCAGCCCGATGGCCCATCCGGGGAAATTCCGTCCCCCGAGAAAATACCGTTCGGTGGTGTGATTACGGCGCGAAAAATACAGTCCGATAGCCAACGTCACTCCCAGATAGGCGAGGACGACCGCGACATCGAGGGGATGCAACGTCATGGCAGGATCGCGCCATCTTTACGGCCAAAGGGAGACTCAATACACGAGAGCACGAAAATTCCGGAGGCGGTGAAAAGTGATGAGGTTGGTGTCATGGGCGTCGCGGTGGGGCGCCTTCGGCTGCCGGACGTTGGCATCGCCCGTGCGGCTCAGAATGACCAGATCTTCGCCGTCGATGTCCATGCCGCAGTAGTGGTAGCTCTCGCGGGGCGTCGCTCCCTTTGCGATCAGGCCGGCGAAGACCCAGTCGACGAGATTTTTCGAGTAGTGCAGGACGAGGCGGTCGCGCTGGTCGAGGGGCAGTCCGAAACGGGAATCCGGCATGGTGCCGGGACGGCGCAGGCTGTCGGTCACTTGGTTGCTCACGAGCCAGTAGAGCCCTGTCTTCGGGTCTCGGAGCACGTGAAACTTGATGTTTCCGCCGGGCAAGGGGACAAAGACCATCGAAGTCCCGGCCGGCGTGCGTTCAAGGTCGAAGCGCATCTCGCCTTTATCATTTTCCACCACTTTCGACAGCATCCCGAAGTTGGAGCGATGAATATCGCCACGGGCTAAAATATGCAGCGTCCGTCCCGTCGGATCGAAGAATTGGTGGTTCGGGTCGGTGATCTGCAAGACATACGGCTCATGCCAGCCGATCCGATTGGCGAGGATGCGCGGATTGTCGGGCACGGGTTGCGCGGCATTGCGGTCGGGAACGGGGAAGAAGGGGATTCCGAAATAGTCCAACTTGGTTTCGTCCACCAAATCTCGAAAGGCCGTTTGCGGCTGGGATTGGCTCCACACTGAGGCATCCGATAAATTTGCGCCCAAGGGAGCCTTAAACATCACCGGGGCCAATGTGCTCACAAAATAGCCGCGATAGCCGAGATCGGTGCGAAGCATCATCGGTGCATAGATGTGTCCATTGGCGACCAGCACATTGGACGCACCCATGGCCCATTGATCGTTTTCTGTGAGCGCCGAGAGTTCACTCCAAGTTTCCCCGCGATCGGCCGACCGTGCGATCATGATGCGGCCGCAGTTGCCCAGGAGATAAACGCGACCGGAATCCGCGAAAAGGCGGGCGTGGGTGAACGGCAGGGCCGCCCGCCTTGTCCAGCTTTTGCCGCCGTCGTCCGACGTAGCAACCGCAGTTTGCAGTCTGTTGTAATCCGGCGGAAAATGCGGCCGGCGTCCAATCGACCCCGGCAATTGGCCTACACCGGCTCCGAAATGGTCGAATGACGCCACCAGCCTGTTTCCCGAAAGAACCAGAATACTCGGGGTTCCGAGAAAGATGGTTTCAGGGTTGGGCGAGCGCGCGACCACCACTCCCTCTTGTGCCAGCGGCTTGACCGACCAGAGAGGCGCCTCGGCGCGAAGAAGGCCGGCGAGACTGCCCAGCAGGGCCAGGTATCCAATGCGGAGCAGTCGGTGGGGCATAGTAGCTGACGATTTTACCAGGAGGTCGCGCTGATCGTTTAGAACTTGGCGCCGAGGGACAGCCGAAACTCGCGGGGATTGTTCACGCGGACAATGAAGAAGGTTTCGTCGAGCAGATTGCTAACCTGCAAATCGGCTTTGTAGCGACCGTTTGACCAGGCATACGATGCACCCACGTCGATCCGCTTTTGGACCTTGTCCAGGGGTTGCCGCCCAAAGTTACTGACTTCCGAGCTTGGAACCGGCCCGATGATGTTGGTGCCAGCTCGCACGGAGAAGCCATCTTTTCTGCCAGGATGGAAGGAGTATTTGGCGAACAGATTTGTGCTCCAATCCGGGACGAAACGAATCGGGCGAGTATCGCCGGCGACCACCGTGGTTACATTAGGCTGCGCGGTATCGTTGATGGAACCCGAGGCGAGCACCGACAGGTTTTTCGTGACCTGGCCGATTAGCTCAACCTCCCAGCCCCTCGAGGTATCGCCGTCCGTAAGGAAGCGGCGCGTCGCGAGCACAGTCTGGCCGCTGCCAACCGGGGACGCTACGTTGATGGATTCATTGTCCACCGTGCCGGTGCGAACGAGTTCGAAGTAGGCCAAGGAAAAATAGAGGCGGTTGGAGAAAAGAGTCCCTTTCAGACCGAACTCCGTGGATTTGGTGGATGGGTCGCCGACGATCACTTCGAGCGAGCGCGGGTCGCCGGCGTTCAAGCGGCCCCAAACGAGAGTCGTTGACGCCGGATCGATCTGTTCGCTGCGCGAAGCGAAGAGCGAGAGGTTTTCAAGCACCTTGAACGTGCCGCCAAAACGCGTGGAGGCTGGCGGATGACTGTCAGTCTCGGTTTTCGGAATGGTCGTATTGAGATAGTTGGTGAGCGAACCTTGGGCGCGCGTATCGCGCCATCCGTAAACCAACGAGATTCGCTCCTTCCACACGCTCACCTCCTGCTGAATGTAATAGCTGAAGGTCTCCGATTGCGTCAGCGTGTTGGACAGTTGCCCGACGTTCACCCGGTCGATGGGGGCGTTGGCCCCGACGGGCAGGAACTGCGGGTTCCGTAGATTGATGAAGCGCGCTGCGCCGATAATCGGGTAGCGGCGGCCGATATTCTCCTGCTGATGCGCCGTGAGGGCATATCCAGCCATCGTGCTGAACTTGAGGTCCAGCGGAGCCTTGTTCCACCCATAACGCACCAAGACGTCGCCGACCGCGTTCCAGCGCCACTCGGCGATCTTGTTCAAATCGTAGAGCAGCGCCTTGTATAAGCCGTTGGCATTGGTCGGGTCGAACGGGTTGGTGTCTGGCAGATTACCGCCGGAGTTGTAAAACTCCTGCTCCTGAGTGACCGAGATGTAGCTGACGATTTGGCGGAAGTCCACGTGGTCGCTAAACCGATGCGTGAACGTGGCCATAACGTTGGCAACGTCCTCCTGAAGTTCGGATGGCGAGAGATAAAAATCCCACGGCAGATTCAACGCGGTGATCGGATCGGTATCTCTACCGATGGTCGCGGGGAAAAGCCGGCGAAACTTGGCGGGCATGATGGTAAAGCCCTGGCCGTAGGCTGCGATAATGCTCTTTGTGCTCAGCACTTCTGCGTTGACGTTCAGTTCGGTCTTATCGGATGGCTTGAAACGTAACGAGGGAAAGAACCGGTAGAAACGCTGGTCGTTTGGCTCGCGCACAAACACGTTCGAGTCTTCGGCCGCCACGACGAAGCGCGCGGCCACGTCGTTGGAAAGCGGCAGGTTGTGGTCCGCCTCGAAACGATAGAAACTGTCGTTTCCGACGATACCGCGCAACTCGCTGAACGTCTTGTTGAGCAACGGTTTCTTGAGGACGAAATTCATGGCCCCCGACGCGTCGGCGCGCCCAAGAACGGCGGAGGGCACGCCCTTGATGACTTCCATGCGGTCGTAGCCGACCAAGTCCCGTCGATAAGCCGGCCCCAGCACGCCCTCAACGTAGGCGTTTCGGTTCTCAAAACCGCGCAGGATATACATCCCGGGGTCGATGCCCGCGACGCTCGCATTGCGCACGGACGCGTTGGAAACGTATTTGATGGCATCGTCCTGATTGAAGGAGAACGTATCTTTTAGGAACTCGCTCGTGAGCACATTCACCGTTTGCGGAATATCGATGAGTCGTTTGTTCGAACGTGACGCCACGGTCGCCGAGTCCATACGGTAGCCGTCGTCAGGTGCGGCGAGGACGCTGAACGGCGACAAGACGACGGTTTCCTCGGTCGTGCCAGGTGCGGGAGCCTGACCAAACAAGGAAGCCGATACGGAACACGCGAGCAAAGAGAGCACTAGCGGCAAACGATAGGCAGATGGGATATTCATTGGGTTTTTGAGGTTAGGAAAGCAGAGAGTGATAAACCTAGTCGGGCAGCCGCCATAGCGTGCCAGCGGGGCGGGAAACTGAGCTGAAATCCGGCGGCAGCAGGAGTTCGGGGTATCGCCGTTCGATGAATCCGCGGATGCGTTTTTGCAGCTCCGTCGGAACAGGAATCGCCGGACGCCTCGGAGGGCCGACCCGCAGAAACCCGAAAGCCTCGATCACGGCCTTATGGCGCGCTTGGTGGCTGTAGCGTTCTAGCCCCTCAAGCTCCGAAGGGAAAATGTGCGGGCGCCCCTGCCCCATCTTCATCCGGGCGGTGAATTCGGTGAAATCTGATTGAGCGCGCTCCGCTTCATCGTATTTGCCAAGTGTGCACAGGTCCAAAATTTCCAGCACCTTGTGCGGCATCCAGCATAGCTGCAGGCTGCCCACACCTACCGCGCGTTGACGGTGCAATTCAACCAACCAACCGATATCGGTAGAACTCATATGAGCCAGCGGCCCTTTTTGATGCATCGTGCGCCAGACGTTGAAATCCCAGTGTGCCTCCTTACTTCCAATAAAGTTGGGCAGGTGGGTGAGTTGCTGGTAGATATCCACGGTGTAGGGCTGACGCACCCAATCATAGTGGTAAATGATCACGCCGATCGTCGGGCAGGCCCGGCAAAGCTGCTCCCAGAATCGGAGTAATTCTTCCGGGGTGAGGGGCGTGTAGTAAGGCTGGATAACAAGGATCGCATCGATTCCCTCTTCCATGGAAATGCGGCCGCGAGTTATCGCGTCATCGGTCGAAAGGCCGACTGCACCCATGATCGAGTAAACTTTCGTGCCCTTGGTTTCCTCGCGCAGGATCACTGCGATGCGTCGGATCTCTTGCAGCGACAGGGTGTAGAATTCACCCGACGTTCCGGCGAGAGCGATGCCGTCAACGCCGCAACGGATCAGCTTGCGCAGGTTGGAGCGCAGGGCCTCTTCGTCTAATGCAAAATTATCGGTGAACGGCGTCGGCGGGTAGGCAATGACGCCTCGGTAGAGGTCGGGGGTTAACATCGACACGACGATTCACGGCGCGCGCCCCGCGGCAATTCGCCCGTAGCTTTCACAGTAAAGTGAAACCGCGCTTACGCTTTTTGAGGGTCGGGTGAATCCGACTTAGCCTGGCGCGTTCGGCCAAGGCTACGGCCCTCGTGCCATTTGCCTTGGATGAGAATGTGGCGGGCATTTTCGGGCACGCCGAATTCGTTGCGATGAATCATGCCGACGACAACATCGACGGCGGCAGCTCCGACCAACTCCGGGTGCTCGTCGATGCCGGAATAACGCGTCTGGCGGTAAGGGATGTTTGTCAGTGCCAATCCCGCAGACGCCATTCCCGGGGGCCGCGCGGCCTTCAACCAGCTTTCGATCAGCGCGGCAGAGCCCGTTTCGGAAACGATGACTTCGGGGCGCTGGGCAACATACCACTTCACGAATTCATCGAACACGAGTTGCTCCGGAAAATGACGGGGCAACGCGCCTGGTCCGGGTGCGGAGTGCATCCCCACCAGATAGCCCGCGAGATAATTGTGCTCCACGCGATCATCGCGCGATGCGGGCATGACTAGGCCGATGCGCTCGCATTTCCTGCCCAACAATTCCTGAATGAGCGCGACTATGTTGCGGAACTGGTGGTTCATCACGAGATGAAGCTTCGGTTCGGCCAGGGAATAGCCCAAGCTTACCGCCGCGAGGCCGGACCAATCGAACTCAATCCGGGTGCGCGGCTGGGGCTGTGGCGCCACAACCAGACCTTGGATATTCCTGGCCGCCATGATCTGTCTCAGTCGCGAGCGGGATAACCCCGGTTCATTCAGCCAAAAATGAGCGAGTTCGTAACCCAACTCTTGAGCCCTTTGCCGAGCTCCGGCGTGATAGCCCAACTGTTGCCCTATGGCCCAGCCCTTCTCGGTCGGGTAATTGGTCAGCCAGCCCAGCATACCTTGAAACGCTTGGGGCCTCAGTCCATTCCGATACGCCGCCAAAGCGCTTAACATCGGGTCCGGCCGATAACCGAGCTTTCGAGCCATAGCCTTTATCCTCAACCGGGTTTTTTTTGGAATCGAAGCATGCTCCCGCAACGCAAGTGATACGGTGGTGTGCGAAACGCCGAGTCGCTTGGCCAAAATTTTTAAGGTGAGTCGGGGCTGCTGCACTCGATTATTTCGGATGAAGCAAGTCGCTAGTTTAGCAATCGCAAAGCTTGCAGCTAAACGCGCATGAGTTTGGAGGGACCGAAAGAAAGTGACATGGGATGGCAGGAATGAGCCAAGGAGCTAAACGACCGTCGTGATCACTACCCGTAATGCCCTCGGGAGCAGCACACCGGTTCCGGCGAACGAACCGAACCCATCGACCTGCACGAGCGCAGCCTTGCCGCCGCCCGCTCCTATCACAACCCCGCCACCTTCTCAAACCGCCGCGCCAGCTCCACATCCAGCGCGGTCACCTTGCCACCCGCGTCGTGCGTGCTCAGCCGCACCGCGACCGTTTTATAGACATTCATCCACTCCGGATGATGGTTCAGTTCCTCGGCCTCGAACCCCGCGCGCACCATAAACGCCAGCGCCGCCCGAAAATCCGCGAATTCAAACGTCTTCGCCAGCGCGTCGTGCTCCCACGCCCAGCCCGGCAGCTTGGCCAGCTCCGCCGCAATTTTCTTCGCCGACAGTGGTGTGCTCATTCATGCACCGTTGGCCGGTCTTCCCCCTTGTCAACGCCCGCTATGCCGCCCTAACTCTCGATTTCCAGCATGAGCCAAGCGCCCGCGCCCATCACCGTCCCGCACCACGTCGCCATCATCATGGATGGCAACGGACGCTGGGCGAAACAACGTGGCCTGCCGCGGATCGAAGGGCACCGGCGGGGTGTGGAAACCGTTCGGACGACGACCTTCGCCGCCCGCGATCTTGGCGTGAAAATGCTGACACTCTACGCCTTTTCCGTCGAAAATTGGAAGCGTCCCCAGGACGAGGTCGGCGGCCTCATGAGTCTGCTCGAGTATTATCTCAAGAAGGAACTCGACACGTTCATTCGCGACCGCGTCCGTCTGCGCACCATCGGCCGCACGGACGAACTGCCCGCCGCCGTCCAAAAAGTCCTGCGCACCACCATCGAGGCCACGCGCCACTTCGACGACTACACCCTCGTCCTAGCGCTGAACTATGGCTCCCGCACCGAAGTCGTCGATGCCGCCCGCGCCTATGCGGCCGCCGTCGCCGCCGGCCAAGAAAAACTCAACGACGACTCTTACGCTGCGTTCGCACGCTACCTGTCCACCGCCGAAATGCCCGACCCCGACCTCGTTATTCGCACCTCGGGCGAAACCCGCATCAGTAATTTCCTCCTCCTCCAAGCCGCTTACGCCGAATTCGTTTTCACCCCGGTCCTCTGGCCCGATTTCACCAAAGCTGATTTGGCCTCCGCCATCGCCGAGTATAATCGCCGCGAGCGCCGCTTCGGCCTCACCAGCGAACAGCTCAAGTCCTCCGCGGCCACGAAGTAGTTTCCCTGCGCTCCCGTGCTCCAACGCACCTTCAGCACTGTCGTCCTGTGGCTCGTCGTCGGCTGCGCCTTGTGGTTTTTCCGCACCAACGGCGCCCTCGTCCTCATCGCGATCATCTCGGCACTCACGCTCCGGGAATTCTACCGCCTCATGCAGGCGATCGGTTATCGGCCCTTCGAAAAACTCGGCATTTTCTTTGGCACTCTCATCACGCTGTCACCTTGGTTTGAAGCGCAGTTTCATTGGTCCGCCCAACCGCTGCTCGCCCTCGCCACCATCGTGTTTTCCGTCCGCCTCCTCGGCGAACGCACCCCGGAAAATCGCGTCGAGTCCCTCAGCTCGACCATCTTCGGTCTCGTTTACGTGGCGCTCCTGCTCGAATACATGACGCGCATTATCACGCCTCTGCCCGGCGACGTCCTTACACCCGACGGCCGCCTGCTCATCGCGCTCTGGGTCATCGTCGTCGCAAAATTCTGCGACATGGGGGCCTTGCTCTCCGGCCTCGCCTTCGGTCGCCACAAGATGTCGCCGCTCATTTCGCCAAAGAAAACCTGGGAGGGTGCCGCTGGCGGTATCCTGTTCTCCATGGCAACTGGCGCCATCTTCGCCCACTTCGCGCGTCACCAATTCCCCCCGCACATGACGCCGCTC
>Ga0209553_1001816_pt1 | contig 10522 bp, 9 predicted proteins | sample LauGreFBDMM110DN_2_FD_188217 | JGI IMG/M metagenome (GOLD analysis project Ga0209553, IMG submission 188217) | Freshwater lake microbial communities from Lake Michigan, USA - Fa13.BD.MM110.DN (SPAdes) (version 2) | ecosystem: Environmental > Aquatic > Freshwater > Lake | place: Lake Michigan, USA...
GCCCGATACAGTGGCTAAGTTGAAAATCTTTGCGCAAAACAGTCATATCGCTGCGCGGATTGAATTTCGCGGAGAGGTGAGTGCTGAAACCCTAGAGGCTGAATACAATCGCGCCAGCATTTTTGTGCTTCCATCGCGCTACGAAGGCTATGGCATGGCGTTCGCAGAGGCCCTGGCACATGGGCTTCCCGTTGTTGCGTGCGCTTCAGGAGCGGTGCCTTTGACTGTGCCAAAAAACGCAAGTTTGCTTGTTCCTGCGGATAATGTGGAGGCTCTTTCTCTCGCGCTCAGACGTCTTCTCTGTGACTCAAATTTAAGCGATTCTCTTTCCAATGCAGCTTGGGAACACGCGCAAGGCTTGCCAAGTTGGGCTAACACTGGGACATCTGTCGCGACGGCTCTGAGCGCGGTAACGCGATGAACAAGTTTTCGCAAGATTGGCTCCAATTGCGCGAGCCGACTGACGTGGCGTCTCGAAATAAATCTGTCCTTGCAGCTTGCGCCAGTGCATTCGAGGGGCGCGAGAGCTTGGCCATCTGCGATCTCGGTTCGGGGACTGGGGCTTCGGTGCAGGCATTCGCAGAGCTACTGCCCGCAAAGCAAAGCTGGACACTGGTTGATCATGACGCCGAAAATTTGGCATCAGCGCTGGTCGTGTTGGCAGAATGGTCGGATACCGCGGCCTTGTGTGCGGCCGGTATCGAGTTGCGTCGTGGCAATAAGTATATTCAGGTGCAAACCTTACATCTTGATCTCTCGGCGCATCCAAAGTGTTGGCCGGATTCCACGGAATTGGTAACGGCCTCGGCACTGCTTGATCTCACATCAGGGCGCTGGATGAAAGACCTTGCGATGGCTTTGCGATCTCGTGGCTTGCCTTTGCTCGCGACGCTCACATTTGACGGACTCATCCAGTGCGAGCCTCATCATGACCATGACCGGGCGGTACGGGAATCATTCAATCTGCATCAAAATCGCGATAAAGGATTCGGCCCCGCAGCAGGGGCCAGCGCAGCACATGCAATAGAGCAAGAAATGACCAAACTCGGCTATGATCTGACTGCGGGCGATAGCGCTTGGTTTCTCGACCGCCAATCAAGCTCTCAGCTTTTGGATGAAACACTGAATGGGATCGCGAACGCCGTCTTCGAAACAGGACTGCTAGAACCCAGCGAGATCACGCAATGGCGGCGCTCTCACACCGGTGAAATCAAGTCACTCACTGTCGGGCACCGCGACTTTTTTGCGCGCCTGGGCAAAGATCAGGGCTGAAACGCGCAGTCGAAAAGAACGTCACCCTCTGGAAGCTTAAAAACTGATACGGCTGGCCGCAGCGCATCGGCGAGGGACGAGATCGCGGGGAGTTCAACGCCGATGGGGCCCGATCCAATAATCATTGGCGCAACCATGACATGTAACCGGTCAAGGCACGCGGCGTTTAGAAAGCGTGACAATGTGTTTGACCCGCCCTCAATCAGAATGCGCCGAAAACCTACCGCATGCAGAGCTGAGATGATCTCTTGAGGTTCAAGGCTAACGTTCTTTTCTGGTAAGTTCAGAACTTCAATCCCCGCTGGCCAGGATTTATTGCTCGCCTGAACGATGATTCGACGCACGCCATCCGCAGCTAAACACTTCGCGCTGAGCGGCAGCCGGCCATGAGGATCAATGACAACCCGAGCCGGATGTGAGCCAGCCACATGACGAACCGTCAGCTGGGGGTCGTCAGCGATGGCTGTACCAACGCCGATAACCACCGCATCCACCAAGGCGCGAATCCGGTGGAGATGGGTAATGGCACTTTCGCCATTGATATAGTGCGATTGGCCCGTTGCGGTGGCGATTCGACCGTCCAAGGTTTGGCCAATCTGCCCGATGACAAAAGGTCTATACTGAGCTCGATGTCCAGTCAGGCAGCCATATACTGGCCATAAGGGATTGAGTGTCATATCCTTTGCCGCCCTGGAATCACGAGCGCTTGCGAGCAATGCCGACCATTGCGGTGAGTCTCTGGTCCAGTCCAATATGTCGGATCGATTCATAATGATTTTGAGCTCAGGTGACCCGTGTTGAGAGACATTTCCCAGAGTGGCCTAGCCGAGGAAGGATTGGCAAGCTGGTTAGGCGATCCAGGCCGGCTTTCGGTGCAACGCGCCATCGGCGAACTCCGCGCCGGGCGTCCGGTCAGACTCCAGGCAGGTAGCGGCAAAAGCCAAATTGTCGCGGCAGCCGAGACAATGGGAGGCGAACGCCTCGCCGAATGGCAAGAAAAATTCAATGCCATACCTGCACTCGTGCTTCCAGCCCCCCGCCTGCGTCACCTTGGGTTTGTGGCCACAAACGCCTCGCACCTTTCGTTGGCGGGTCTGTCGGCTGCAGATATTGATGCCATGCTCTTTGCTGTATCACCCACATTGCCCACCATCCCGCAACGCGCAGCAGATGTGCATGAGTCGATAGCACTTGAGTTGGTTAAGTTGGCATATATGTTGCCCGCTGCAGTGATTCTACCCGACACCTCTTCTCATGATTCATCTCTGGTCGTTGTCGACGCAAAATCGGTGGAAAACTTCCATGATCACTCAGCAAAGGAGTTGTCGATTGCGGCGCGCGCTTTCGTCCCCCTGGCTGAAGCTGATCAAGCAGAATTTATCGTCTTTCGCGGCGGAGATGGTTTGCGCGACCAAATTGCAGTGATTGTTGGTCAGCCTGATCCAAGCCGCCCCGTCCTCACGCGGTTGCACTCGGCTTGCCTCACAGGCGACCTCTTTGCCAGCTTGAAATGTGATTGCGGTGATCAGCTTCGGATAGCCATTTCCGAAATTGCAGAAACTGGTGGCGGTGTGCTGCTCTATCTCGATCAAGAAGGGCGCGGGATTGGATTTGTCAATAAAATGCGCGCCTACGGGCTACAGCAACTTGGGCACGATACGCTTGAGGCCGACGCTGTACTCGGATACGGGCCCGATGAACGACGTTATGCGGTTGCCAGCGCCATGCTGTCGCTGCTTAAATTCCCACAAGTTATTCTCATGACCAATAATCCCGAAAAGCTCAAAGCGCTTGAAAGTTTCGGTATCTCTGTGACGGGGCATCGACGCCTGTTGGGCAGCGTCAATCCGCACAATTTAAGTTACCTCACGACAAAAGCCAAAAATGCTGGACATATGCTGGGTGAGATCATACGGCAAAAACTGCGACCGTTGTAATTAGCGCCATTGTCATTAAGGCTGTGGCGCCCATTTCGCATCGGCTAATTCGCACAAAGTTTGCACTAGTCTTTCCGCTGCATGGGCCGTCAAAGCGCGACCTATGGCCGCCGTGGCGAGATCTGGCCAGCCAATGTACCCGCCCTGCGCAAGGTCAGAGGTTTTCCACCCCCATTGGATATTGCCGTTGGGAAATAAACTTGGCGGCGGTGTTGTTGGTGGCGCGGGCGGTGGTAAATTTTTCGATACAAGCTGAGGGTTCACATGAAGCAGAATTGATGTCTCAACCCAGCCACCATGAACATCGGCCATCACAGAGCCCGGGGCGGTGAAGCCATCTGGGAGACCGAAGTCGAGCCAATGGGCGCTTGCGACTAACATGCCAAAACGCGTCCTGAGCTTCAAAGCGGCGATTGCCGCTGCCGCAACATTGCCCCCATGTGCATTGAACAACATCACACGCCGAAGACCGCAATGGGCGAGTCCTTCACCAATCGCCACAATCTGGCTGATCATTTGTTCGGCATTTAAAGACAGCGTTCCGGGGTGGTCAACGTGCTCCTCCGATGCGCCCAGCCAAAGGGTTGGCAGTCGATATACCGCATGCGCCGATTGGTCCAATGCAGCTGCGTGGTCGAGGATACCATCGACAATTATCCCATCTGTTCCGAGTGGTAGGTGCGGCCCGTGCGCTTCCATAGCTGCAAGCGGTATCACCGTAATTGCCTGTGGATTGGAAACCATCTCTTGCGTGAGTTGAGCGTAATGGTGAAACATGATCTACCCAATCACTGCGCGCTGTCTTGAGCCATGCGCACATCTGTCGGCGGTGTAAAGGCACTGAGTATTTTTTTACGCATCACATCCATCCGCCAAATTGGACTTGAGTCTGTGGGCATCATCCCGACGGTCCAGTGCCAATCGTCGATAGCGGTTAACAGGGCCGGATTGCTCGCAATGATATGAATTGGCACGTCATGAGTTGCGGACTGTCCGCTCACAATCGGTGCAGGCTGGTGGTCCCCCACGATTATCATCACGATGTTCTCTCGACCTTCGATCAAAAGAAATGACAGTAAGGTTCGCAAAACATAGTCCATAGAGCGCGTGTAGTCTTGCTTGAGTTGTGCTTGGTTGAGCCAATCGACATCAACGGTTGGTGTCCGTGCAATGTCAAATACGCTGCCGTTTCCAACTTCATCCCAGGCGATCAACAGCGGCAGTGGGGCCCAAGGGATATGACCAGACACCAGCCCAATCTCAGCCATAATGGGTCGGCGATCTTTGGGCGAAAGCTCACGCTTATCAAACACAGCAAGGGTATATTGGTCGGGCATGGTCATGTAGTCAAAAGATTGACCTTGATAGTTCAAGTCTTGTGCGGCGTAGATTTTGTCATAGCCAAAAAAATCTGCCTCTGGCCAGTCCAACGTAATTTGAGGCATCACCGCAACCGTGCGCCACCCATTTTTGCCAAAATCCCCGATTACAGTATCGCGGTTGCTAATAAACAAGCTGTCGTAACGACTCTGATCATCCAGCCACAATCCAGATAGAAATGTCCCATGCGCCAGCCAGCTTTGGCCCCCGAATGTTGGCGAGGTAAGCCAAGCGCTTCGCGATGCAAACCCCTTTTTAGAAAGCGCGATCTCAAACTGTTGCAGGGTCGCCCGCAGCGTGGTGCCCTGGGATGGGTCATCTAAAGCTACGCGGCCGTATGACTCCGCGAAGACCAGGAGCACATCAATATTTCTTAACCGGGCTAGGCGCTGGTCCGTTGGAATTGCCATAACGTCACTTGTTGCCATCTCTTCTCGGAAACGGAGATCATTGCGTAAACCCTCGGCAACTGAAGCAACGCGTTCGACTGCAAATTTCGATGTCTCAAAACTAGTCACTGGCCACCACGCGGAAGCGAGCTTTACGTCTTGGAGGGCGAACGCGCAAATCAACATGAGCGTGGCCAGGGTGATACCGCGGCCTTTGAAGACAGGTGTGCAGCGCGAAGCAAGGGTGAGCGTCGCCCACCATAGGGATGAAAAGGTAATCGTAATCGTGGCGAGTAATGCGACGACAAGGCCTGCCCCGAACATAGCGCCCTGACTTTGGCTGGCTGTACTCAGAGCAACCCAAACCAATGCGGGGTCGACCAGAATGTTAAACGGCCGTGCAAATCCTGCGTAAGTCACGAGGTTGGCGATCTTGAGAAAGGTTAATGCGCCAAGAGTGACGGCAATGACTACTCCCAAGCCTCTTTGAGTGGTGCCATGCGTGATGACAAGCGCCAGGAAAAGAACAGGCAGCTCGAGCGGCAGTCGCGCAAACCAGAGAAGGGAAAGGTTGCCGGGCCAATGCGGCAGTCCCAAAACGATAAATAGAACGCTGATGGAAATCACAAGCTGCCACCATGGCTTCGGCGCGCTCATGACAAACGCGCCGGTCGTAGCGGAGATTTCAGAGTGAGCCATAAGACATCAACAGAAAATGAATAAACTAATAGTGCAAGCGCCAGGGCGGCAACATACCCGCTTTCTGGTTGGGTCACACTTGGTATCATCACCATGACCAATACGCTGTTTTGTACTACTGCTGCAAACTTGCGCCGCCAGGATGGGAATAGGGGGCGGCTGAGCGGAGTGTACACAAGCGCAGCGGCCACAAACGCATACCGAAGCAGCCCACTGAGCAAAACCCACCATCCGGCCTTCAGCAACAACGCAGTGATCACGGCGAGGCAGAAAATTTGGAACGCATCAACTTCCATGTCAAATCGAGCGCCAAAGGCTGACTCGGTGCTGAAGCGGCGCGCAAGAAATCCGTCTAAACCATCAAGCGCTGTGCCCAATGCAGCGATACCAAAGAAAAACCAAGTGAGGGAATTTTGTAACTTTGCGCCAGAGAGTAGAAGTTCCGCAGCAAGTCCCGCCAACAGGCACGTGATAACAAGGCGTGCGAGGGTAACCATATTGGCAGCCCCCAATCGTGCGAAAGGGTGATATTCTCTTATTTTTAGAATGACGATGGGGATGGCCAAGACGTAGGTCATGATCGCGGCTATCGCGAAGGCTTGGCCGCTGGACGTTGCTGAGCTGATGATACTTACAAGTATAAGCAAGACCAGTGCTGCGCAGGCACCGGCGATGGCAGCCGCTCTGACGAGAGGGGTTGTGTTGAGCTTGATCACTCGTGCATCCTATCGAGCATTGTCACATGTCGGGTTAAAAGCTGGCCCCATACTAGAGTTGATCAAGACGTGAGAACTCATCGGATACGAAGCAATATTGGTTGATCGTTTACGACCCAATGCTAAGGGACTGCTACGTTTTCTATTAGTCAGCGGTGAGCTACCTCTTTGATCGGTATGGATATGTTGAAATTGGCTGGGCCGCAGTCAACGGCGTGCAATGCTATCTACGTAAGTGGATGCAATCCCTGTTTGTCAGGGTATTTACAATGAATTTTTGTAAAATCTTGCACTTATGGCGCACATCAATATGACGCAGCCCGCAGTATTGCTCGGGATTGGCCAAAATTGACTACTTAAAATAACTTTGATCCAGTCGCGTTTCAAGCGGAATGACGTATTTGAAGGCACAGATGTTCAATGCCGAAGCTCGAAGACCCAGAAGTGAGCGATGTCAAATCGATGTAAGCTCGCCAACCCGTTGATTCGGTTGCATTGATGCAAGTCGATCCGATGGGCGGATTACCGCTCATCAGCGTGAGAACGGCCCAAATCATTGCTGTTGACTCCCCAGTTCCGAGGTCCAAAGTGAAGAAATTGCAGAGATTAGAAACTCTGTAAGATCGCATTTGTAGGCTGGGGAGGCTGCGCCATGGCACAATCACCGTTGAAGACAAGCCGCGAAACGTACGCTGCGAATTTCGTTAAAGCTGACTATGACCGTGCCGTGTTTACCAACAATCCTTATGTCGACAGCCTGATCACATCGCTGACGGCACTTAGCGCTAACGTTTGGGCGATTCAACGGCGCATGATGATTGTTGAAGTGCTACTGGAGAAAAATGGCGCGGTCACACGAGATATGATTGAGCAGTACCAGCCAACACGGGAAGAGGCGGCGGAATGGCGCAAACAGCGCGATAGCTTTGTTGCAGAGATCAATGACCCATTCAAGGAAATCGGCGACCTTCCGTATGCGGCATCCATCGATGTCCCCGATCCATCCGTCAAGAAAGCGCGTTGAAGTTTGAACACAGGAGATCATCTATGACCGACAGTCGTTTACTGACCATGAAGCGTCGCGATGTGTTCTTGTCTGTCGCCGCTGCAACAGCGTCCGCAACGGCGCTGAGTATGCAGTCTGCCGAGGGTAAAGAGATCGTGCGAACATTGGCTGCTCGCGGTCACGACGGCATTTACGCGCGCCTGCCAACACTGGCGCTTGAGAGCAAAGGGGATTTCTATGCTGGACAGTATGTCTGGCGGGCAGCGCATTTGGAGTATGCAGCCGAACAGCGGGCGCTGGAACTTTTGAAAGCAAAGGGCATTGACCCAAAATCCGATATGTCATGGGCAGAAGCAGTGGCCCTTCTGGAGAGCGATCCGTTGATTGCCATGACCTGCCGTACCCGCAGCAGCCAACAAAAGCTGAAGTACCAGTTGCTTCAGAAGGCCTATCACGAACGAGCAGATGAATTTTTAGCGGAAATGGAACGCGCCGATAAAATGGGCCCGGGTTCGCTCGAGCTCAATCCGAGAATGTTTCTCCCTGAATACACCACGCACGAGATTCATTCGATGCCTGGCGGTTATGTGGGCGATGCTTTCGCCGGCCATATGTATCATTCCGGTACGGACTGGGGCGCTTACGTCGATTACAATTCCCAAGACGGCGCACATATGGCCATGGCGAAAGCAGCGCAGATTCCGAAAGATGGGAAGGTGCGGCGTATTCTCGAGATTGGAACGTCCATCGGACAACTCGCGACGTCCATGAAGCGGCGCTTTCCGGACGCGGAAGTCTGGGGCATTGATGTTGGTGGACCGATGGTTCGCTACGCTCATATGAAGGCGGCTGATATGGGCGTGGCCGTGAATTTTGCGCAGCGTTTGGCGGAGGACACCAAATTTCCAGCAAATCATTTTGACTTGGTCGTGTCTAATTTACTTTTCCACGAAGTCAGCGAGCAGGGGGCTAAGAACATTATCAAAGAAGTTGCCCGCATCCTTCGCCCGGGCGGGGTGTTCTCGCCAACCGACATGAATACGCCACCACAAACAGTGAAGGCGAAATATACACTTTGGTACAACTATCGTTGGAACCATGAAGACTGGTATGCCGATTGGCACTCGGTCGACTTTGCCGGTGAAATGCGTGCGTCAGGATTGAAGACTACAAACTCGCAGAATGGCCGAGATCGCTTTTCACCCCAGGTCATCGGCCTTAAAGCTTAAAGCAGAGCCGCTGCTGATCAGGGAGAAAGCCTACTGACTGGCAACAGAGCGTTCACGCATGTTCCGTTGCTAAATTTTCTTTCGATAGCCGGAGATTCACCGATTTATCGACCAGTTCAGCGCCAAGGAAACATCATCGCGCGCACTCACCTGTCCGGTCTCCATCACGCGTATGCCCGGATGGGGTAAGCGGGAGGGACGGATGTCAGATCTTGAAAGAAACTGGTTTATCGAATTCTCCCCAACGGGGCGCAAGTAGCTCTGGGTACTCCCGCTCGAGCCGACTGAGCATTTCTTGTGGAATATCTTGCGGTGAGTTCAATTTCTTGCCGTCCCAGAATCCAGATAGGTGGCCGTTGCCTTTCGGCATCTTGAGCCACGGGTAGTATTCGAAGGCATAGTGTCCGCAGAAATGGACAGGAAGAGAGGTGATCGCCTTGTTATCAAAAAGGTCCTTGCCCACCCATTGGCATGAATTTTCGATATGAGTTGCAGGCCAATCCGGGGGTGCGCTGCGTACACTGTCAAGTTTGATGAGATCGTCCTCGATACGGAATTGGCGATAAACCTCTTGCGGAGTTCCATCACCGTTGACATTGCGAAACCCGATCGGACTGGCGATTGTCCCGGGATCGTGTAGCAGTAAAGAGACTGGCGCCTTTACGCGCTCTCCAGTGATCGGGTTGACGACAGTGTCGGTGAACTTATTCGTTTTCAGATCACGTGGAAAAGAGACGTTATGTGCATGAATGCGGTAGTTGTTGTTTCCGAGATTACGGAAATAGCTGTACTCAATCCCCTCATAGCGCATCAACGGTTCTGGTCGGCGGCCGTCTGGAATCACAAAAACCATCCAATGATACCAGGTTATCGTTGACCCTTCGCTCTCAGCAAGGTCGCGTTCGATGCGCATATGCGCCCGAAATGCATCCACAGGATCATCGAAATACAGAAACTCGGATCGCACCTGGTGTATTGGGCGTGACACTGAAACTTTGTCTTTTCCCGCGACTGATTGCGCACCCGCCAGCGCGGTCGCCGCTACCGCAGTTGATGTCACAAAACTACGTCGAGAGTACATTGTAAGACCTTTCAAAGAATTGGTGCGTTGCTTACTTTTCAAGATAAACAGCCCTTAAGTCGGATCGATCGATCAGATTCACACATACGCCACTAGCGTTTGATACCGCGGATGACGGTATTGACTAGCGCCGCATGGTCCCAATCACTAACTTGTTGGCCCAGACGCAAGATCATCAAGTCACGCGACGGCACCATATAGACAGTGCGGAAACCGCCCCCCTCCATCATACGCACGTCATCGGCCAAGAATGGCTCAGATTGCGGCATGCCACCGGGCTTTCCTTCGAAGTAACTGCGGCTTGCCACGTAGGGACTGCCCAGCCACAGGCCGAGACCGAAACTTGGATTGCGCGCCGATGGCGTTGCCATAGTTTCCACCCAGCCTTTGGGCAAAACCTGCTGGCCGTTCCAGCGTCCATTCTGCATCACCAGCACGCCGAAGCGAGCCCAGTCACGCGGTGTCGCGCGCATGCAGCACATCACGCGCGCTGTGCCATTGGGTCGGTCGAACTGGAAAGCCGCGTCACTTGCGCCGATTTTCTTCCAGACCCGCTCTGACAACAGTTGCTGTACAGGTACATTCATTGCGCGCTCGATCACGAGTGCGAGCAACTGGGTATTTTCCTGTGCAACCTCAAACCGGGTACCCGGCGGGTTTGTGCGGTCGTAGTTCAGTGCGGCCCGTACCACATCACCGCAATACGCCAAGCAGAGGTCTTTGTTGCCGTAGACCTGTGTCACCGGCAACGGCTCAGTGACCTCTAGCCCCGAAACATTCTGCGCCAGTTGACGCACGGTGATCTGGCCGCGC
>Ga0209553_1001819_pt1 | contig 10512 bp, 10 predicted proteins | sample LauGreFBDMM110DN_2_FD_188217 | JGI IMG/M metagenome (GOLD analysis project Ga0209553, IMG submission 188217) | Freshwater lake microbial communities from Lake Michigan, USA - Fa13.BD.MM110.DN (SPAdes) (version 2) | ecosystem: Environmental > Aquatic > Freshwater > Lake | place: Lake Michigan...
CATCTGTGATGTGATGTAATCCCTCCATCGTGAAACTTTTCTCAACTTCACTGCGAGAAAGTTGTGGCAACTGAAAACTTTCTACGTAATAGCGCATGTAGCTATCAAATGATTTCTGTGAGGCTCGTCGCAAGTTTGCGCCTGTCAGGGTTGGGTCAACGCGCTGTAGATGCCGTTGAATAATTGCTCGACGTCGACGCAAAAAAAACGCAAGAACAGGGGCGGCGCGCGCGACGATTGCTTGCGCAATTGATGCAGGGACAAGTTTTGCGATGAACGATCCGAATCGGTATCGGTACACCGTCAATGAATCACTGACTAGTTCAAATGGAGTTGGCATATTGCCACTACCTATTTCGAAGTTGTCCGACGACGACCGTTTTCACCACTGCGTCGCTCGGACTGCTTATCGCGACGTTCGTCTCGACGATCCTGTGTGCGAGGCGATACTCCTGCTTGTTTCCAGACCTTAATAAAACGTTGCAACGCCGTCATTGAAGTCAGCGCCAACATCACCCATAGCACTGGCATCAATATGGTATTAAACAGCAATCCAAAACACAAGATAACAATTCTCTCGGCTCGTTCCATCAAGCCACCCTTGGCTGAAAGTCCCAACGATTCTGCTTTTGCTCTCTCATATGAGATCAATGACGACACTGCCATCACCGCAAACGGCAACACCGCCGCGTGAGCTCCGTATTCGCCCCCGACATACCACGCCACCCCGCCAAGTAATAACGAGTCGGTTACGCGATCAATCACGGAATCAAAGAATGCCCCACGTTGACTGACTGAGTTCGAAGCCTTTGCTAGTGCACCGTCTAATACATCTGGCAACGCAGCGAGGATGACGAGAAAAAAACCTGCCAGTAGATGACCAGAGGCAACTGCAATAGCAGCAAATGCAGCGATAACGAGACCGAGGACCGTGAGTTGGTCTGCTGACATTCCGGTTTTGCGCAGAAGAATGCCGATCGGCTTGACAATTTTCTCTATTGGCTCTCGATACCGACCGTCAAACATCTGTGAGAACGCTAGCCCAGAGCCTTAGGAACCGAGTGGTACTTCGGGGTTATCCTGAATCAAACTCTCAACTACCCGACCGTCAATGGCGTCGACGAGCACTAATCCACGCTGGACAGGCGGTTCTTGAGCGTCGTAACAAAATATTCGCCATGTCGGCCGACTGCGAAATCCACGCCAAACTTGCTGCGCCGAGGCGTGACCAACAACAAATCCAACTGATGCTGTTGCCAACACCAACGCCTCTTTTTCGTCGATGGTCATTCGCCAACCACTTGTGAGGCTAAACACGCCGACAACCCCGAGCACACCCGCACCAATCAGTAATCCGTCATTCAACAACACCGTTGCATCCTTAGTGGCTATCCATGTTGCGAACAACACAACTGCGACAACGCAGTAAATCCCACCTGGAATACGTCTGCGACTGTTGTCGGGGAACATATATGCGCCCACGTAGTCGACCATGTTGAGATCTGCCGGAAGCTGATCACGAAGTTCATCACTCATTACTGTCAATCCTTGCTCAGTCGGGCCACGCCGCACGAATCTTGTGTGCTGTATCTGCAAGTGGTTCAGGCAGTGTTCGTGTATTGGCAACCGAAGTCATGAAGTTGGAGTCTCCGTTCCAGCGCGGGACCACATGCACATGCAGGTGTTCAGAGATAGAACCACCGGCAGCAGTACCAAGATTAAGACCGACATTTACGGCATGCGGCTGATGCGACACTTTGATTGCTCGCACTGATTGAGTGACTGTTGCCCATAGTTCGGCCGACTCTGCTGTATCAAGATCTTCTAGATCAGACACTTCGCGATACGGCAAGACCAAAACATGTCCTGTGCTGTACGGAAATGCATTCAAGATGGCAAATACGTTTTCTCCCCGATGAACAATGTTGGAGTCGATATCTGACAGCCCTGATTTAAGAATCTGAGTAAACACGGATGCACCCACTCGAGCAGAACCTGTCTGCGCAGATGCAATATATTGGGCTCTCCAACCGTTCCACAATTGTTCAAGCGTCATTCGCCACCACTTTGTCCATCGAGAACTTCTGAGTCAAGTCTCTGGATGAATGCATCAACAGCAACGTCACGTTCGACTTCGCCTCCTCGAGGATTAACGCCAACCGTGTCATTGGCGACATCATCATCGCCAACAACCAAAACATACGGAATTTTTTCTAATTTAGAATTACGAATACGTTTTCCGAGTTGCTCATCAGCAGCAGTCATGTCCGCCCTAAAACCATTTTTCTTGAGCCTGTTCAATACAGTGCGGGCATAGTCTTCGTGAGCAGACGCAACAGGCAGAACCCGCGCCTGCACAGGTGACAACCACGCCGGGAACGCGCCCGCGTAGTGCTCAAGCAAAACTCCAAAGAATCTCTCTACTGAACCGAATAACGCGCGATGCAACATGATTGGTCGGTGGCGTGCGCTGTCTGATCCGACGTACTCCAGACCAAACCGCTCTGGCAGGTTGAAATCGCACTGAATTGTGCTCAACTGCCATTTGCGCCCAATGGCGTCGCGCACATCAAGGTCAATCTTGGGACCGTAGAAAGCCGCATCACCTTCTTTGACTTTGTATTCGACACCATGGCGATGAAGTGCTTCCGCTAGTGCCGCTGTTGCCTTTTGCCAGATGTCATCACTGCCAACCGATTTGACCGGGTTACGAGTAGACAAGTTGAATTCGAAATCGTAAAAGCCAAAGCGTCGCAACACAGACATCACAAAATCAAGCAGCGAGGTAATCTCATCGGCCATCTGATCCTCTGTACAAAAGATATGGCTGTCGTCTTGAGTGAATCCACGGATCCGTAGTAACCCGTGCAGCGTGCCAGCACGTTCGTAGCGATACACGGTTCCGAGTTCAAACAACCGCATCGGTAGTTCGCGATAACTGCGCTGACGACCGTCAAAGATAAGGCAATGCATTGGACAATTCATTGGCTTGGGGTAATACACCCCATTGTCCATTTCCATCGGTGGATACATTCCGTCCGCGTAAAAATCAAGATGGCCTGATGTCTCAAAGAGTTGAGCATTGGCCAGATGCGGTGTGTAAACAAATTGATAATCACCATCAAGGTGGCGTTGACGACTGTAGTCCTCCATCAGTTTTCGAACGATGGCTCCGCGTGGATGCCAGACGGCTAGACCACCACCGAGTTCTTGGGGAAAAGACAAAAGATCAAGTTCAACAGCAAGTTTTCGGTGATCGCGTTTGGCGGCTTCTTCGAGGCGTACGAGATGTTCTTTGAGCGCTGCAGCGTTCTCCCAAGCAGTTCCGTAGATTCGCTGCAACATCGGCCCTTTTTCGTTGCCGCGCCAATACGCACCTGCAACTTTCATCAAAGCAAAATGTCCAAGTTGTGACGTTGTCCTGACATGCGGCCCAAGACAAAGGTCTAAAAACGAATCTGTGTTGCGATAGACGCTGATTGTTTCGGCAGCACCAACTTCGGCAGCGTCTGATCCGTCGGCGACACCGCTACGAACTCGTTCGATAATTTCACACTTGTAGGGCTGATCGGCAAATACAAGCAGCGCCTCGTCAGCACTCAGTTCTGACCGCTCGAATGGCTGGCCAGCAGCCACGATTTCGCGCATCCGCTTGTCGATAACGCGCAAGTCGTCATCACTAAATGTCTGCGAGTTTGGCAAAGCAAAGTCGTAGTAGAAGCCGTCGTCGATTGCGGGACCGATTGTGTAGTGCGCTCCTGGAAAAAGTTGCACCACTGCCTGGGCTAAGACATGCGCGGTGGAATGCCGCAAGATGTGTCGACCTTGGTCAGAGTTGGTTGTCACAATGGCGACGACATCGCCATCCTTTACGACTGTTGACACGTCAACATCTGTACCGTTGATTGTTCCGGCAATTGCTGCCTGAGCAAGACGTGATCCGATTGAGGCTGCCACATCAAGCACTGTCGACCCATCCGCTACCAGACGCCCAGAGCCATCAGGAAGCGTTACGGAGATATCTGCCATTTCTTTAGTCTAGGGAACTGGACTCAGCGACAACTTGCCTATTGTCAGAAGCTCTAGAGCAGTACTCCAAGCAACGCAGCCGAGGCCGTGACATCTTGCCCGTCATGAGCCGCGGCATCAATGATCGCTACTGCACCCTTGGTATCGAGATCGTCATCAAGGCTCATCCGCACAGCACTTAAAACGTCGCCAGATGATCCTCCGACACTATTGCTCCAAGCGTCTAGTCGCGCAGCGTTACGGGGCATAATTGTGTCGTCCCACTCCCATTCGGTGCGATAGTGATGCTCGATAATGCCCAGTCGGATCACGCGTGGATCCCAAATTTTGCGCAACGCATCGACAAAAACCAAATTTCCTAAACTCTTTGACATTTTTTGTCCGTCCATAAAGACCATCGCAATATGCATCCAATGCCTAACGAACGGCTCGCCTGTTGCTGCTTCTGATTGCGCCCGCTCGCATTCGTGATGCGGAAAAATAAGGTCGGACCCACCACCATGCAGATCAATAGTTGTTCCGAGTTCACGCAAAGCCAACGCAGAACATTCGATATGCCATCCAGGGCGACCAGGACCCCACATCGTGTCCCAACTCGGTTCATCAGGTGCAGATGGATGCCACAACACAAAATCCAGCGGATGACGCTTGTTGGGGTCTTGAATGTTCCCGCCACGTTGCTCTGCTAACTCAATCATTTCATCGTGAGAATAGTGAGAGATCGAACCAAAGGAATCTGATTTCGAAACATCAAAGTACACAGATCCGCCTGCTGTGTAGGCAAAGCCGCGATCCAGCACCATTCCGATAAAGCCCCGAATATCTGAGATTGCCGATGACGCTCGTGGAGTGCTGTACACGGGTAATGCGTTCAGTGCATCCATGTCTTGATTAAAACGAGTTTCTTCACCTGCGGCAAGGTCAAGATAATGCACACCAAGTTGACGTGCTTTTGCAAAAAGTGGATCATCAACATCAGTGACATTGCGAACACATTTCACTTCATGGCCAAGATCGATGAGGCGTCGCTGCAAGACGTCGTAGAACAAAAATGTTGACGCATGCCCTAAGTGAGTGGCGTCATATGGCGTAATGCCGCACGTGTACATCAAAACAGTGGGCCCCGGCGTAAACGGCACAATCTTTTGCTGCGCAGTGTCGTATAAATTTATGGCCATAACAGACTCATTTGTTATGCAGAAGCCCTTGGATCAGACTTGATGCCGGTGAGTCGAGGTGCGACTCGAGTTTTGTAGCGAACATTCAATTGCAACAAGACCGCAGTAAACGCTTCGATGGCAGTTGCATTTGACAACTCCCCTGCATCAAGTGGTCGACAACCTGGAATCTTTTCAACAATCGCAGCCACAATTTTTGTCGCGTCTGAATTATCTGAACAAATCAACACATCACTATCGATGGGTTCGCCCAAGTGGCCAAGCTCTTTTGCTGGCAAATGATGAAACGCCGCAACAACACGACTCAACGGAACCGCTGCTTGGACATGGGCAGCGACACTTCCGCGTGGCGGCAATAGAGGCTGAAACTCATGACCTGCTCGGATCAATGCATTCGCCATGCTGATCACAACTTTGCCCTGCAGTGGACCAGCGAGATCTTTTGCTGTTGTGGCGGCTGAATCCCATGGGGTTGCCAACACGACAACATCACACATTGCCGCTGCCGTATTGTCGCCTGGAGTGATGCTGAGGGTGTGATCTGGCCATCTGGTCGCCATTTCGGCGCACACTTCCTGCGCCCGCTCCAAGGTTCGTGATCCGATCACTACCTCATATCCCACCGAGGCCAGACGAGCCCCAAGGGCACTTCCGGCTGGTCCAGTTCCGCCAATCAATCCAATTCGCATTGGGAGAGCATTACACATGGCACCCCGCCGCACTACCGTCCAAGGCATGGGAATTCTTGACGGAAAGAAAATCGTTGTCACGGGGGTACTCACCGACACCTCACTTGCCTTTGGAGTAGCGCAACTCGCTCAGCGCGAAGGGGCAACTGTCGTGCTGACTGGTGCTGGTCGCGCATTGTCTCTCACGCAACGAACGGCGCGACGACTCGACACTCCAGTTGAGGTTTTTGAGTTTGATGTCACTGTTGGCGAACACATTGAGTCAGTACGAAGCAGCGTTGCCGCAACACTGGGCACCGTAGACGGCGTCGTGCACTCAATTGGCTTTGCACCCGAGGCTTGCCTTGGTGATGATTTTCTTGCAGCGCAATGGCCAGATGTCGCAATCGCCATGCAAATCTCGGCGTACTCACTTAAAACTTTGGTCGACGCATTCTTGCCATTGATGACAAGTGGCTCTTCAATTGTGGGAATGGACTTTGACAACACTGTTGCGTGGCCTGCGTACAACTGGATGGGTGTTGCAAAATCCGCACTAGAGTCCACCAGCCGCTATTTGGCAAAAGAACTTGGACCGCGTGGTATTCGATGCAACTTGATTGCTGCCGGACCAATAAAAACAATGGCTGCAAAATCAATACCTGGTTTTCAGACTTTCGAGGATTCATGGACCCAGCGAGCGCCACTCGGATGGGATGTCAAAAACACCGAACCGGTCTCTCGTGCCTGCATCGCACTGCTCTCTGATTGGTTTCCGGCAACAACCGGAGAAATCATTCATGTTGATGGTGGTTATCACGCCGTTGGCGCATAACTTTTTTCCATGACCAATCGCCTCGCGTCGTCGACGTCGCCATACTTGCGACAACATCAAGACAATCCCGTCCACTGGCAAGAGTGGGGTGCTGCTGCGTTTGCAGAGGCAGCCCAACGAAATGTCCCCGTTCTGTTATCTGTTGGATACTCGGCATGTCATTGGTGTCATGTCATGGCGCATGAATGTTTCGAAGACTCTGAAGTTGCAGACAAGATGAATTCGCTCTTCGTCAATGTCAAGGTTGATCGCGAAGAAAGACCTGATGTCGACGCTATTTATATGGACGCCGTTCAGGCCATGACGGGGCGCGGCGGATGGCCAATGACTGTATTTCTCACTCCCACTGGCGAACCCTTTTATGGTGGAACATATTTCCCGAAGCCATCGTTTATGCAGTTGATGGACGGCATCACCCAGGTCTGGAGAGACAAACAAGATGATGTCGCCCAAAATGTGACAGCGCTTATGGACGCTCTTGGACGCACTGCTCTGATTAGCCCCGCCGAGTCTTATGACGCCGAAGCCCTGCTTGTGTCGGGGCTCAAATCAGTGGCGTCAAATTTTGATGCAACATGGGGAGGCTTCGGAACAGCCCCAAAGTTCCCCTCAACTTTTGCAATTGATCTTTTACTTCGGGCCTACGCCGAAAGAAAAGACGACATCACTCGCATGATGGTTCAGACATCCCTTGACGCCATGGCGGCTGGCGGCATATACGACCATCTCGGCGGGGGCTTTGCGCGCTACAGCGTGGACACACAATGGCTCGTACCTCATTTTGAAAAGATGTTGTATGACCAAGCGCTTCTGGTGCGCGTCTACACACATGCATGGCAGGTCTTTGGCGAACATCGTTATGCCCAAGTGGTCGACGAAACAATAACGTATTTACTGCGTGATATAACCCATCCCGATGGCGGATTCTTTAGCGCACAAGATGCTGATTCACTTGACGAAAACGGTCACTCTCATGAAGGCGCTTTTTATACCTGGACACAACAACAAGTGGCCGATGTTTTGGGCACCGACTCTGAGGCAGCAAATCAATGGTGGGATATTTCTGAATCCGGAAATTTTGAAGGCGTGTCAATTCCCAACCGTATTGCTTCGCGAACTCAACTACTTCGCCCCGACAACATTGAAGCGATGCGAATACAGTTATTTGAAACACGTTCACAACGCACAATGCCCGGGCTTGACAACAAAGTCCTGACGGAGTGGAACGCCATGATGCTGGCGTCATTATGTGAAGCGGCAATTGCGTTTGATCGTCCGGACTGGTTATCTGCCGCACGACGAAACGGAGAATTCTTATTGAATAACTTGCGTGATGGTCATCGTTGGCTACGCAGCTGGAACGACAACGGCATACCACCTGCTCGACATCATGCACTCGCTCACGACTATGTTCAGGTCGTTGATGCAATGACAAGGCTTGCCGAAGCAACAGGTGAGGCACAATGGATCACCGCAGCAATCACAACTGCCGATGCACTGATTGAGCATTTTTGGGATCCTATTAATGGCGGATTCTTCACATCGCCAGATGACGGAGAACAGCTCGTGGTGCGCCAAAAAGATTTAATGGATAATGCCACTCCATCAGCCAATTCAAGCGGCGCACTTGCGCTGCTGCGTCTTGGGGCGCTCACTGGCAACAATGTGTACCACGACCACGCACAGCAAATCTTGGCCCTGCTTGCAGGTGTCGCTAATAGCGCACCAACAGCCTTTTGCAATTACTTACTTTCTTTGCACACTCAGCATGTTGGCATCACTCAAATTGTTATCACTGGTGATCGACCTGACTTGCTCGCGCACGTTCGCTCATCGTGGCGACCAACTGCCGTTCTTGCCTGGGGACAAACCTACGACTCGCCTCTCTGGCAACATCGCGCCCCGCATCTTGCATATGTATGTCGTGATTACTCTTGCAACACCCCATCCAACACAGTGGATGATCTGCGTAACGCACTCACGACCACTGATTCCAGCGAATAATTTCATCTGGTACTCGTCTGGGGCGACGAGCACTGGCACCTTTTTGCACATCTGTTCCCGCGTATCCGGTAGCAATAGCCCCGAGTAGTTGCATATTCGGGGGGACACCGAGCATCAGGCGTAATTCATCGGCTCCGCCAAAGACAGCAAAGAATAACGCCGCTAACCCGGCGTCATGCGTTGCATGCAAAAAAGTCATCACCGCAAAAGAAGCATCAATGGTCCAGTAGGGAGTTGGCCAGTTGCCTACTTCGCCTAAGTCAGCGTGTGCTTTGTCTGCTTGGCCATACCTCGTCGCATACGCGTCGGGGTCAGCAAAAGGTAAAGCGATCACAGGAGCATCAAGCAAATGTGGCCAAGCAAATGTTGATCGACGCTCAAGCGGAAGTGTTGCATCCCAAAATTTCTTCGTCTGATCACCCTCAAGCACGAGTAAGTTCCAGCCTTGCGTTTTGCCTGCGCTTGGTGCACGAGAGGCCAGATCAACGCAGTTGCGCAAGATCTCCCGAGACACTGGTGTTGTGGCAAATGAGCGTGTCATTCGCCGCGTGCGAACAACCTCGCTAAATTCCATGTTCAATTCGCTAGGCGCGAGCGCCTAACTTCACGAGGCTCTCAGTCATCGTCCATCCATGGACAATCAGAACTCCACCTTTTTTTTCATTGACCAACGAGAACTGTTCAGCAATCTCTGGCTTTATCTTTTCAGGCTTGGCTGAGTCGTAGTCAATAAAACCTGACTGGCCATTCGTCCCAACAATAAAGTTTTGCTCGTCATAGTTCACATCGACACCAAATCGACGCGCCAGACGGCGGCCCCATGCTCTCTCTTCACCCACCGCTCGATGTCCGGGTCGTGGGATCATCTCTGTGAGCGACTTAAACGCATCCATTCCACCAACATGAGCAAACCGAGATCCGACCACGACATCTTCGTCGGGGAAGGCCATTAACGCACGGTGAAAAGTCTCGGCCATCAACCCTTTTAACACCGACTCACGCTTTGGAGTTTTTTTAATACTCATGACGCCAAGCAATACACAAGGTGTCCCGCCAATGCGCTCAAGCGTGGTGAACACGAAGCCTTGAAGTTTTGTTCCCTCGCGAGCAGTTGTGCAAAGAACCCAATCTTCTTTGGCTTTTGACAAGGTGCCAATGTCAAAAGACCCACCCATCGACGCCATCTCGTCGAGATCGCCATCAGCAAGTGCATTGCTGTCTTGGGTGTGGACCGCGAGTGGCATTGATCATTGCTCCAAAAGGTTGAGGCTCACAGCGAGCCTGGCGAATAGGTGTGTCTATTCTGCCAGCAAAAAATGACTTTCAGAGAAAATCCCGGTGTTCAACCCCTAGAAAGAGACCGCTTGTGCGCCGAACTCAATACGCAATGGTCCAATGACCCTGTCAATATCGACCATGAATTGACCGCCCAAGGAGAGCTGCAGGTCGTCGCCGAGGTGCAAAATCACTGAGCAGGCACCCGGGTAATTGCCTAAAATACCCTTCAGTACATCAACGCGTGCTTCGGACAATGCCTGAGCAGAGAATTGAAGATGCAGTTCTGTTGGTGTATCGCCGAGTCCCTCAATGATGGCCACTCGATTAGCCACAAAGCGGCTACGGCGCTCATCATTTTGGAGGATCCCCGAGATGACGACTACAGCATCGTCATTGAGAAGATGCCCATATTCGGTGAGGGTTCTTGAATAGATGACGACTTCTATTGATGACTCCATGTCTTCTAAGACAAGTGTTGCCATTTGGTCGCCTTTTTTTGTAAATCGGCGATTCATTGCGG
>Ga0209553_1001829_pt1 | contig 10481 bp, 11 predicted proteins | sample LauGreFBDMM110DN_2_FD_188217 | JGI IMG/M metagenome (GOLD analysis project Ga0209553, IMG submission 188217) | Freshwater lake microbial communities from Lake Michigan, USA - Fa13.BD.MM110.DN (SPAdes) (version 2) | ecosystem: Environmental > Aquatic > Freshwater > Lake | place: Lake Michigan...
CATCACATTCAAAAGGAACCAACATGCCCACCATCAAAATCGACAACCAAGACTACGACCTCGACACCCTGTCCATTGAGGCCAAAGCGCAACTGCAAAGCCTGCAATTCGTGAACGCTGAACTGGCCCACCTGCAAGCCCAAGCCGCCGTGCTGCAAACCGCTCGTGCGGCGTATGCCAAATAAAAAACGCCTTCAGGCGCGAAAAGAACCTGTCATTCTGCTCCGGCCGATTTACTTGGTGTATATTCCGGTACCCACTTAGCCAACCCCTGTTTGACTTCCTCATCACTTAACACCGGGTGTCCGTCCAGCCACACCATCAGCTCCGCTAGCCACTGGGCATTAACCCCACGGGCCTGGGCGATGCGCAGCTTGGCGTGGGGGGTGGGCAGGGTGTTCTCGCCATCCGCCAGCAATTCTTCGTAGAGCTTCTCACCCGGCCGCAAACCGCTGTAGACAATCTTGATGTCTTCCTCACTCAAGCCGGACAGGCGGATCAAGTCTCTTGCAAGGTCGGCGATCTTGACCGGCTCACCCATGTCCAGCACAAAAATCTCCCCGCCATTATTTCCTCCACCCATCAACCCAGCCTGCAGCACCAGTTGCGCAGCTTCGGGGATGGACATGAAATAGCGCGTGATTTCCGGGTGGGTAACGGTGATCGGCCCGCCGTTGGCAATCTGCTCGCGGAATTTCGGAATCACGCTGCCCGTGCTGCCCAGAACATTGCCGAAACGCACCATCACGAAGCATGTCTCCGGTTCTTTGTCACCGGGATCATTTTTCCTGGAGGAGAAAGGAATGGATTGCTGCTGTGCCTGACACACCATCTCCGCCAGACGTTTGCTGGCGCCCATGACGTTGGTGGGATTGACCGCCTTGTCGGTCGAGATCAGCACGAATTTATCCACTCCGTGTTCAACCGCAGTCTGCGCCAGAATGTGGGTGCCCATGACGTTGTTCTGCACCGCCTGCCAGGCATTCTCCTGTTCCATTAGCGGCACATGCTTGTAAGCGGCGGTATGAAACACCACTGCCGGGCGGAACTTGGCAAATATCTGCTGCAGCCGGGCAGGGTGTTTGACATCGCCGATCACGAACTCCATCGGTATATCCGGAAAAGCGGTGCTGAATTCCTGTTCCATGTTGTAAAGCGCAAGCTCGTTCAATTCAAACAGCACCAGCCGAGCCGGTTCAAATCTGGCGATTTGCCGGCATAGCTCCGAGCCGATCGAGCCGCCCGCCCCGGTAACCAGTACAGTTTTCCCTGCCAGCAGGCCATGCAACCCTGCGTTGTCCAGCGTCACCGGATCACGCCCGAGCAGGTCATCCAGTTCGACATTGCGGATTTGCGAGACGGTGACCTTGCCGCTGATCAAGTCATCATAGGAAGGCACGGTCAATGCCTTAACTCCTGCGATAGCGCATATCTCCAGCGCCCGGCGGCGGTCGCCATGGTTGGCGGACGGCATGGCGATAATGGCATGGGTGACATCCAGTTTCAGCACGATAGCGGGCAACTGGTCGATCCGCCCCAGCACCTCAAAGCCATACGGAATCATGCGGTGCCTCCGTGGATCATCATCAAGTAACCCCACCACCCGCCATTCCTTGCTGCGGGCAAGCTCCTTTACCAGACTGACTGCAGTATCGCCCGCACCCAGCACCAGCACTGGATTGCCCTGCGGATCTTTCAATCTGAAGAGGAGGCCCTCTTTCCACAGCCGGTAGGTGAGACGGCTGCCGCCCATGATGAGTAAAAGCAGGATCGGATCCAGTAACAGCACCGAACGCGGTACCTCGGCGAGTGATTGCAGCAGGAATAATCCCAGCGTTACTGCTGCTGTACCCACTAGGATCGCCAGCAGAATACGCCGCAAATCAGGCAGGCTTGCGTAGCGCCAGATACCGCGATATAGGCCGAACAATTGAAATACTGCCGCTTGGAGCGGGATCACCCAAGGCAGGGTTGCTTTCAGCGATGCGAGGTGTTCGGGAGGGATGTCAAAATTGAAACGGAATAAATAGGCCAGACACCACGCCGCAATGACTGCGGCGAGGTCATGCATGATTGCGATGAGTCTGCGCAGGTTTGGGTTACGTCGAGGCATCCTGTCGGTCGCTGCAGCGGCGCTCCCAATAACGGTCAAAAACAAACATCATCACCAAATAAACTCCGCTCCATGCCACACCGGTTCCCAGCTGAGCCATGGAATCTTGCCCCGCTGCCCACACTGCACTGGCACCTGCAGTCAGCATCAGCACATAACCGAGCAATGCCGTGTTGCGATGGCCGAAGCCGCTTTGCACCAGGCGCTGGTAATAATGTTCTCGGTGCGCTTGCCAGATTTTCTCACCGCGCACCCAGCGTTTTGTAAGTATAGCCGTGGCATCTGCAATGAATGGGGAGAATACCAGCAGTGGCAGCCACAGCGGCCACAAGTTATCGATCCAGCCCATCACGCCGAACACCACCGCCAGGAACCCCAGCGGAATCGAGCCGGTATCACCCATGAAAATGCGCGCCGGATGAAAATTGAACAACAAAAAAGCAGCGGCAGCGGCAGCGATAGAGAAGTTTAGCATGGCAAATACTTCATCCCCAGCGAGCCATGCAGCCAGACCGTAGCAACTGAAGCCGATCAACGTCATGCCTCCCGCCAATCCATCCGAGCCATCCATGAAATTATAAAGGTTGGTCATCCAGGCGATGGCAAATGCAACCACGATTACGAGCATCCAGCTATGTGTAGCGGATAAGAGCGTGGCAGAGAGCCAGACTGCAGCCGCACCATGCATCAACAGCCGCTGCCAGACCGGCAGAGTAAAAATATCGTCGGCGAGGGACACCGCCACCAACAGACCGACGCCCATCCACACCGGCAAAGGCAGCGTGGCGGGAAGTAGCGCCCACGAAACCAAAATTCCCAACATTACACCTACGCCGCCGGTACGGGGGACAGGCTTGGTATGGAGAGAGCGGGAATTGGGATGATCCAGGATCTTAAGAGTGTTGCCCTTGATCAGCCACCAGACTAAGGCGAGCGTCACCGCAAATGAGAGCAGCGGTGCAGTGACGAGCGGAAAAGAAAGGCTAGCAATCATAATGTGAAATTATACTCGCCAACTGCTTCCGTAGAAGTGACATTGCCCTGTAAAAACGTATTTCTTAACACTAGTGTCCGGTTAAATTGAGACGTGCCGACAGCAACGCCAGCATTGACAAGGGTTTCAAGAGATTCATGGGTGTCCACGATTTGAATTTCATATTGCACATTTGCGATCATTCCTGGTTTGACAAACCTGGAGTACGGTATGAACGTGGGCAAGACGCTGTTTGCGCAAGTCATGGAGTATGTGCCGTGGAAGACCTTCGGGCGCATCATCGACCATCATGGCGGCGATACGGGAGTGCGCACCTTGGATTGCGCCGATCTATTTCGTGTGATGGCGTTCTCGCAATTGACATGGCGCGAGTCTTTGCGCGACATCGAGGTCTGCTTGGCATCCAATCAATCCAAGCTGTTTCACATGGGCTTTAGCGCCGATGAACTCGATAAGCTGCTCGATAGCGATAACACCGGGCTGACCGATGATGACGCTGTACCTGAGGTCACTGAAACGGCAATCTCCAAATCCGGTGATGTGCGGTTGCTCGGTGAGCACAAGCTGCTGTGTGGGGACGCCACCAAAGCAGAAGATTACAAGGCGCTACTGCTCGGTGATGAGCTGGCCGACATGACGGTCACCGACTCCCCGTACAACGTCAACTACGCCAACACGGCCAAGGACAAGCTGCGCGGCACCCACAGACCGATTCTGAACGACAACATGAGCGAAGGGTTCTCCGCATTCCTACTTGCGACCTGTCAGAACATTCTTGCGGTCACCAAGGGTGCAGTCTACATCGCGATGAGTTCATCCGAACTCGATACCCTGCAATCGGCATTCCTTGCCGCTGGTGGCAAGTGGTCAACGTTTGTCATCTGGGCAAAGAGCACCTTCACGATGGGCCGCGCCGATTACCAGCGCCAGTACGAACCGATTCTGTACGGTTGGAAGGACGGCTCACAGCACTACTGGTGCGGTGCGCGCGACCAGGGCGACGTGTGGCAGATCAAGAAGCCGCATAAGAATTATCTTCATCCAACCATGAAGCCCGTGGAGTTGATGGAGCGCGCGGTGCGTAACAGCAGCAAGACGCGTGACATCGTACTGGACCCGTTCGGCGGCTCCGGCACCACGCTGATCGCCTGTGAGAAGTCTGGACGGCGCACGCGACAGATGGAATTGGACCCGAAGTACGTGGATGTTATATGCCGCCGCTGGGAAACTTTTACCGGGCAGGATGCTACCTTGTTCGGGACGATCAATTCCTTTTCAGATGTCGCGTTTGAGCGCAGCGGCCAAACGATCAATCATCCACTCGTTTGAGGTCACGGTAGAAATTTTCATGCGGGCCGAAGGTCAATAGCTTCAAACTGTCCTCATCAAGAATGCGGTACGCCAGCAGGCACAACTGGTTCGATAAGCGAAACTTGTAAACGCGCACACCAGCAAGGTCGCCGACCTTGGCTTCTCCAATTTCAGGATCAACACTAACGGCACGTACTGCACCGTCGAGTTCTGTTTTCTATGGCAGATGCAGTTTCTTGGTCGCCTTCGCCACTCTCAAGGCGAGCAAGTGCGGACTGTTTCATCCCGGCGAGATCGGCTACAGCGTCTTGAGTTAGGTTGAGGTGTTCACGCCATGCGCGGATCAGCGAGACGTCATGCAGGGCGTGAGCTTCCACAACTTCCTGCGGGACGGCGTTCTTTATGGCATTTTGTTCAAGCATCGGCTTCACGCGCTGAAACTCAGCGAACGGAGCCAGCACGAATGAGGGAACTCCGTCATGCAGGATTGTTTGGTATTCAGTATGTGTTTTCATCGCGCTTTTTAATCTTCTAAATGCTGATGACCTCAATGACATCTAGTACGTTGAATAAAACCCTTGCTTACTCCTTTTGTCGGTGAAAACGTCAGGCTGCTCGAAATCCCGGATAAGGACGTCCGAAAACAGCCTCGTCACAACTACAAAAAGAAGCAAAAAGCGGCTTATGCGATTTATTCTCCACTACAGACACAGCTAGTTAACTGATTGTTAGTGAAGCACTAAATCAGGAAAATTTAATAGTTCCCCCATCTGACATAAAGGACAGATCGATGTCTTTGGCGGGTAACGGAGAGGCTGCTTTGGCGTGGGCATCGGCGAGTTTACCCAGTACAGGCAAATGCTGCATGGACAAGAGTTGGCAATACGCAAGCGTGAGCGCACCAGCATCGCGTAATTCCATGAATGCTTCCGCCGGTAATAAGTTCTTTGCCGCTTCGTCGATGCGGTATAAACCTTCAATTGCCTTCTCACCCTCAGTCCCTTGCAGCTTGATTGGCCAAGGCTGGATGAGGTTGTGCTTTTGCAACACGGCACAGATATGTTGGGTAACTTTGCGGCTTGCGGCCACTTTGTTGAGTATGTTCAGCACGTCGGTTACGGCCTTGCTCGGCTGATCGTCTTCGCCAAAGAAGAGTTCGCCCTGGGTATCCGATAGCAGACCACTGTCTTCGTTGATACACAGCAATTGTTGGCCATCTTCTGTATTGGCAAAACAAAATGGATAGCATCGATAGGCGACTGGAACGTAGGCAGCGACCCAGCGCCCAGCGAGGGAAACCAAGAGATTCTTGCCTGGCACCAGACCTTGTATTGCCACTGGCGTGAATGCATCTTCAGCAGCAACGAATCCTATGGGCAGGGATACCATGGCTTTGGGTACCTCCTCTACCACTAAAGATGACAGTGCATCGGTGGCAGCAAAGTTGTAATTGGTATAGCGTATCCAGCGTTGGTTGCCGTGGCGTTCGCGGGTGATGACTTGTATGCCGGACATTTTGTATCCCTTCCTGTGAGGTTTTTACTGAACGCACTGTTTCAAATGCACTCAGTGAAAAACCCGCATCCTTGCGAGATACAGGATTTAGAGATGCGGTTGGTGAACCCAAATCACTCAGCTTAGCGCCTTGGGCAGCAGCTCCTTCAACGCAGCAGAATATCCATTTCGGGCTGTTGAGTAGACCGCCACCTGAGCGTTTAGACGAATCAGTTCGTTATCGACAAATTGCAGGCTGGCCAGTTGATCTTTGGCCTCTTGCGAAAGGGTGTCGAGATCGTAGTCTTTGTTGTCTATTTTAATCATGGGCATTTTGGGTTCCTTTAAATAACGAATTGTATCACCGCACGAGCAGCGGGGTTTTGAGTTAATGCACCCTCGGCTTGACTAAATATCAATGGAGTCTGACCCCATTGATCGCATTAATTGTGTGCACGAGGCGAAGGCATTGGCGGCACTCGGGTTGTCAAGCAGCGGCAAGCCATCAACCTGATAACTCGTGGTGCGATTTCCCGGTCATTGCAAACGTAGTTGAATAACTGTCACCCCGGCAACACCTGCCCAGCCAGCTCCCGCAACTCCGCCTCGCCCATCACCGATTTCGTCGCTACTATCCACATCCAAAAAACAGCCTCGCCACGACTACAAAAAGAAGCAAAAAGCGGCTTATGCGATTTATTCACCAGCGCAGTGCAAACTACTTCAATTATGTTGATTTTTTAAGACCAGCTCACCCCGTCAAATCCTGTACCCACTGCAACTGCCTCGGCAGGCACACAGTCTTCAAGTCGTAGTTCGCTTGGGCGAAGGCTCTGGCATTGGCGCCCAGCCTGGCCCGGGCGGGCGGGTCGTCCAGCAGCACGCAGACCTCGTTAGCCAGCCCCGCCACATCAAAAAAGTCCACAAGCCGGCCGGTGTCGTCGTGGCGGATCGCCTCACGCAGCGGCTGGGTGTCGCTGGCGACAATCGCGCAACCGACACTCATGGCTTCCAGCAGACTCCATGACAGTACAAACGGGTAGGTCAGATAGACGTGCACCGTGGACAACTGCAGCAGCGGGATGAAATGCTCGTAAGGGACATGGCCCAGGAAATGCACCCGCGCCCAGTCTGCATCGCTGATCTGCGGGCGCACCTCTGCGGCAAAGATGTCCTTCCATTTCTTGCCCTCTTCCGGCCGGGCGCCGTAGCTCACATCGTCGGCGCCGACGATCAGCACCCGCGCCTTCGGCCGGCGCTTGAGCAGTTCCGGCAGCGCCCGCATGAAGATGTGATAGCCCCGGTAAGGCTCCAGATTGCGGTTGACGAAGGTGATGACCTCGTCCTGCTTGGTCAAGGTGAGATTGCCGTTCAAGGTCAGGCTGACATTCGGATTGGGCGCCACGGCCTCGGTATCGATGCCGTCGTGCACCACGGTGATATGGCTGCGAAACGGCTCCGGGAAGGTGCTGGCCTGCCACTGCGTCGGCGACATCCCCGCATCGGCCACCTCGAAGTGAAGTAAATTGTTGAGGTTCTTCAAGCGCAGACGGCAGACATCGCCTTCATCTTTAACCGGAAACTCCGGGTCAAATCCGACATCAGCGCCGTGCGGGTGGTAAAAGAACTCGCAGTAGATCGCCAGCTTGGCGTTGGGCCAGACATCTTTGAGAAACAGGCTCTCACCCCAACCGTGGTGAGAGACGATGACGTCTGGGCTGAAGCCATCGTCCTTCATCTGCAGCGCCGCCCTGAAGCAGGCTTCAGCGCGAATGGTTTTGGTCTCAAAATCGCTAATCCACGGGTGGACCTTGGGTGTGGAGCCGCGTGTGGCGGTGTAAGGTGCCAGCCGGACCCCCTGCCACTCTTTGACCTCGGTCTTTTGCATGGTCATGGCGACCACGGTGTGGCCTTGTTGAACCAACGCCGGGGCCAGAAACTTGAACTGGCCGGGGAAGTTCTGGTGGATGAAAAGAATCTTCATGAGCACACCTTCAAGACACCCAACTTCACCAGCCACACCAGCGTGCGAAAGACAAAGGCTTGGCGCTCGGCGGGGATGGCCTGAATCAGCTCGACGCCAGCCGTGGGGCCGAATGCTGCGGCATTGAGCAGCGCCTGCACTTCGGCCTCACTCGGCAACACCAGCTTGGCAAAGTTGACCATCGCCAGTTGCCGGTAGTCGGCTACGCGCCGGGCAGCGGTTTGTACATCGGCATCCACCAGCCCCAGCACCGTCTGCGGTGTCAGCAGCGCCGTCGGGTAACTGGCAAAAGCATGGAACGGGTCCATGCGCGCCGGCCAGGGCTGCGGTAGGGCTTGCAGTGCTGGCGCTTGGGCCTTGCGCAGCTCGCCCAATTGCGCCCACAGGGCTTCGTATTGCGGAATGATCGCCGCCCAGTCATACACCTCGCGAGCGCGTTGCCGGCCGGCCTGGCCCATCTGTTGCCGCAACCCGGGCGAAGCAAACAAGCGGGCAAATGCTTGTGCTGTAGCGTCAACATCGACGGCCACCAGGCTGCAGGTGTGGCCGCAGTACATGTCGTAAGTGTCAATGTCTAAAGCGTGGCGCAGGGCTAGGTCCCCACCCAAACCGACTTGCGGCATCAGGGTCGGGATACGAAAACCATCGACACCGTCACGCACCGTGTCCTTGTAGCCGTCCCAATCGCTTACCACCACCGGCAGGCCAGCGGCCATGGCCTCGATCGGCACGATGCCGAAGGTCTCCTGAATGTTGTCGCTCAGGCTGCAGAACACATCGGCGCTGGCCCAAGCGGTTTGCCGGGCTTCGGGCTTGCGCCCGTCCAGCGTCACCACCCGCACGCTCGGGCAGGCCAGTTGCGCTGCGTCACGGTAGGCCTTGGTGATGAACTCGTTGGCGTGCCAGCCGCATTCGACCAACACCACCTTCTGCCCGGCAGGCAAACCTTGCGTGGCTTTCTCCAGCGCCTGATACATCGCCAGCGGGTGCGCTTTGGCGTGGAACGAGAGGCGCCCAGTGTACAGTACCACCAGCGTGTGCGCATCGGCGCCCAAGGCAGCACGGGCTACGGTTTTCTGTGCTTCGGTGTAAGCAAAATCCTGCGTGTGTATGCCCAGCGGAATCACCGGCAGCTGTGGTAGCACCAGACGCTGCACGCCCAGCCGCTGCACCAGGTAGTCAGCCTGGGCCTGCAGCAGGCGGTTAACGTTGTCCTTTACCGCCGCGCTGGTGCAGATCACCGCATCCCAGGCTTGTACCGGGGCAGTGAGCAACGCGGCAATGGCATCCATCGCTCCAGCGCTTGACGTCGTGTGCGTAATGCCGCACAGGCTCCAGGCACCATGGCCAAACAGGCTGCGCTGCCAGGCGTGTTCACCGATGCCGGGGCCGGGGTAATAAACAGTCCCCACTTGCGACAAAACCACAATATTGTTCTTGTCCACAGCCTTGACTGTTTCGCTGCGTCCAGCGTTCTTGGTCGCCTGTGCAAAGGCTTTGCCATGCTCCGCAGTTGCCACCTGTGCCCAGAATTCCGTGGCCTGGCTGTAGGCAAAAAAGCCGCGCAGGAAGGATTCGCCTGCCGCGTTGCGCCCCATCAGCTTGGGGCCAGCGGTGGTGTAGGCCTCGGGGTGAAAGTAAATGGCAGCAGTCATGGCTTATCCCCTGCTTTCGCCTTCAGTTGGGCGGCTTCGTCGTTTTGCGGAACATCGTGAAGGGCGAGTGGCTCAAAATCGGGAGTCGGCTATCAGTAATGCACACTCAGACCACCAAGAAGTGCGTCAGATGGAATAATTGCACCCTTCAGTCACAGAGTCAAAGCGATGAATGCCCGAGAGCGCGTCATGCAGTGAAGTTTCAGCCTCCTCAGTGTCGTAATCAGCTTGCAGGCCAAGCCAGAAGCCGGGCGTGGTGCCGAAGAACGCCGCCAGGCGCAAAGCCGTGTCCGCTGTGATCGCGCGCTTGCCCGCGCAAATGGTCGAGATACGCGCCTCGGTGACGCCGATCTCCTTGGCCAGCCGATACTGGCTAATCTGCAGCGGGACGAGAAACTCTTCACGCAGCACCTCGCCGGGGTGAATGTTGGGCAGTTGATTCATAACATCTCCTCAGTGGCAGTCACAGATTTCGACCCGTTCCGCGTGGCCATCGTTCCAAACAAAGCATACCCGCCACTGGTCGTTGATACGGATGCTCCACTGCCCTTTGCGCTTTCCCTTCAGGGATTCCAGCCGGTTGTTGGGCGGAATACGCAAATCTTCAATGCGTCTGGCGTTGTTGATCATGCGCAGTTTGCGTCGCGCCACCGCCTGAATTTGCACCGGCAGTTTTTTCGAGAACCCGCCTTCCCATACCTTGTGCGTTTCCTCGTCGTGGAACGTCGTCATCATCAGCTTAATACTATCGCCAAACGTAAGTATTGTCAAATCGGAAAATGCGCCGCTGCCAGTTGCCGCAGTTCTGCCTCTGCCATAGAGGCCACCGTTTCTACCTCAATGAAAAAAGCCCCGCAATAGCGAGGCTCCATGCGTCCAAAACTGGGCTAATCAAATCACCTGCAGCGCCTTCAAAATTGGCAGTTTCCA
>Ga0209553_1001831_pt1 | contig 10478 bp, 6 predicted proteins | sample LauGreFBDMM110DN_2_FD_188217 | JGI IMG/M metagenome (GOLD analysis project Ga0209553, IMG submission 188217) | Freshwater lake microbial communities from Lake Michigan, USA - Fa13.BD.MM110.DN (SPAdes) (version 2) | ecosystem: Environmental > Aquatic > Freshwater > Lake | place: Lake Michigan, USA...
CCCCTGACCGCCGCGACCGCTATGGTGCAGAACGTCTGCAAACGACTTCAACTGCTTCGCCTTGATGATTGCAAAAAGTTCCGTGCGTGAATAAGCAAAATGTTCGCACAGATGATTGTTCACAACCTTGCCAGCCGCTTTCATTCGCGCCTGGAACAAGTCCGTCACCAGCCCCATGCATCCGCCGCAGCCAGTACCTGCCCGAGTGCATGATTTGACGGCCGCTACGGATTCCAGATTCTGTTCATCCATCGCCGTACAGATCGCGGCCTTGGTGACGTTATTGCAGGAACACACTTGTGCCGAATCGGGCATGGAATCAGCGCCACCCAGTGCCGACGAGCCTTTGGAACTTCCCATGATCAGCTCATGCGGAGCACAGGGCAAAGGGGCACCAGTCTTTGCGAAGACAGACAGTGAACCGTAATCCGCAGCAGCACCAACAAGAATTCCGCCCAGCAACCGCTTGCCATCCAGCGAGAACAGCAGTTTCTTGTAGACCCCGGAAAACGGATCTTCCCATGTGAGGCTGGTCGAAATGTCCGGTCCCGCTTCGTAGTTTCCGAAACTGGCGACATCGATTCCCATCAGTTTCAGTTTGGTGGAAAGGTCGGTACCCTCAAATGTACGATCCTCACCGCAGAAGTTTGCTGCAACCGTCTCTGCCATTGCGTAACCCGGAGCGACAAGCCCGTAGATCATGCCACCGTGCAGAGCGCACTCGCCGATGGCAAAAATATTCGGATCGCTCGTCTGCAGTCGATCGTTGACTAGAATCCCGCCTCGCTCACCGAGTTGCAGGCCCGACTGTTTCGCAAGATCATCGCGAGGTCGAATTCCGGCAGAGACGATCAGCATGTCACAGTCCAGCGACGAGCCATCATTGAATTCTATGCGCTGAATGCTGCCTTCGCCGTGAACTGCTTTTGACGACTTGTTCAGATGAACGTGAACCCCGATGTTGCGAATCTTCTGCAGTAATGTTTTGGAACCCGTTTCATCAAGCTGCCGCGGCATCAGACGCGGGGCAAACTCAATCACGTGGGTTTCCATACCCAGATCGAATGCGGCCTTTGCCGCTTCCAGTCCCAGCAATCCCCCGCCGATCACGGCGCAGGTTCTGGCTTTCTTCGAATACGCGATGATCTGTTCCAGATCTTCGATTGTGCGATAGACGAAGACACCCTGCTTCTGGATGCCAGGCACGGGCGGCACGAACGGAAACGATCCGGTGGCCATGATCAGCTTGTCGTAGTGGAGCTGCACGCCTTTCATCGATCGCACAGATTTTTGTTCGCCATCAATCTGAATCGCTCGATCGCCGATATGCAGTTCAATGCCGACGGATTCGTACCATTCCTTACGAGCCAACATCAACTTTTCGGCGTCGCGATGAGCGAAAAAGTTGGTCAGACCTACCCGATCATAAGCCGCTCGTGATTCCTCGCAGAACGTCACAATCCGGAAGCGGCGATTCATGTCAGCCGCGACAAGTTTTTCGCAAAAACGCAGGCCAACCATGCCGTTGCCTACCACGACAATTGTTTCGCAGCACCGCTCACGATCGATATCATTGACCGTTGATTGTGCAGGCATTGAGGCAGTCGATGTCTTCGTCAGTGAACTCGATTCAGAGCAATGTGAGTTGGTCACCATAGGAAAGATTTCAACAGATTTTCCTGAATCACACGTAAGAATTTGACACTGCGGGCATCGTAGCGTTCAAAGCCATTTCGATACAACACAGCCAACTGCTCGCCGATTAATGTGGATTCATCACGGGCGGCGGGAGCAAACGCCGTCACACCAAAACTCGTAAATGAACACACCGTCACTGCCATGCCAAGGAACAGGATTGCGTTGGGCCACGAGACGCCTTGAACCTTGAAGAGATACCCGGCAGCTACAGCTCCCAGATTTCCGCCGGCACCGACAATTCCGGACACGGCACCCAACTCCTTGCGATTCAGAAATGGCACAACGCCGAATGTTGCACCGCAGGCCATCTGCGTGCTGATACTGACAAACACCATCGCGGCAACGGCCGTGGGCACAGTTCCCATGCGGGAAAACACCATCAGCGCGCTGCCGCAACCCAGCAGAGAAAAGAACAGCCATCGAACTCGACCGGCCAGTTGATCCCTTGCACCGAATCGATCCGATAACCAAGCGCCCAATGTTCGGGCAAACAGATTGGTCCCTCCAAACAAGGCCGCCAGCATGCCGGCATATTTTGTCGCGGTGAGCGTATCCATCGTGCGAAACACGTCGAAGTGATCGACATAGTACAGCACCAGAAAATTCTTCATCGTCAATTCAGTACCGAAGCACGCCGCGTAAGCGATAAACAAGACCCACACCCGCGGATCGCGACACACCCTGAAAAGACCGACTCCGCCCGAGCTTTTCCTGATCGTTACACCGTCGGGAAGATCCTGCGTCAGTCGATAGTATGCATACGCCATCAACCAACACATCAGTCCGACTGCGACCATACACAGCCGCCATCCAACGGCTTGCGAGAATCCCAGCATCATGCATCCAGACAACATGAACGGCATCGCGATCTGTGTCGCACCTCCGCCGAAATTCCCCCAACCAGCTGTGGTCGCGTTCGCCATACCAACAGCCTTCGATGAGAACATGACGGAAGTGTGGTACTGCGTGATCACAAATCCCGCGCCGATAACGCCGATCAGCGTGCGCAGAACCAGAAAACTTGTGAAGTCATGCGCAAGACCAATCCCCATGATTGGAATTGCCCCGACAATGAGCAGAGCTGCATAAGCTTTTCGTGGTCCCAACCGGTCGCACACATACCCAATGATCAGCCGGGCAATGATTGTGATTGATACAGAACCAATCAAACACCAAGCAATCTGATCCTTTGTGAGATTCAGTTCTTCACGAATGATGGGCATCAACGGCGCGACGCCAAACCAAGCAAAGAAGCACAAAAAGAAGGCGAGCCACGCCATGTGAAAGGCTCGCATCGGGGCGGACCGCAGGTTAAAAAGTTCAATACGATCTGCTGGTCCAGTCATGTCCATGACGCATTTCCCTGATTGATGTACGATGAATTCAGAACGTAATTCTGAGAGAAGCTGAATCACGGCACTGCAGGTTCCATGCCAGACACACACGCAAGTTCCTCCCCGATTCACCGGCCCCGAGGGCTGGACATCGGCCAAGTGCTATGCAACTCCAACCCGCGGTCAGAATTATTAACGGGACAATGCTGCACATCACTTCCCGGCGCGGCTTCATCCATCTGCGAGCGGTCGTCACATCCGTCGTTCGCCCCGGCTAGGTATTTGCTCCCATGCCTTACGCCTGCGTGACCCACTGGACGAAGTCGGTGTCTGATCCATACTCCCGCCAACCCAGTTACAAAGCGTGTGCCGCCAGGACTGCGGCCCCGTCGTGAGCATCGTTGCGGACGGTGGCGTTGCCGGGATGGTCACTCGGTCACGGCCACTCTGGGCCGGCGATACCCCGACTGACCCGAAATAGTAAATTCACTCCATGGCGTTTCGCCAACTGGAACATGATTTCCGGTTCCAGCGATCCCTCAATTCAATTCCCGTAACGTGGACATTCAGGCTGAAATACCCGTCAAAACTCTTTCGTGTAGCAAAATTGACTTAAGTTCTAGTAACCTGCTGCCTTACAGGCGTGCCGCGTACGCGACAGACATGCATGTCCATTCACGAACAGCATGAAAATCCCACCGCTACATTGCAAGTTGATCGCGCCGTTCATCGCATTCGAGAGGACTCTCATGCCTCAATTTGCCGTCATCCTTCCCGCTGCCGGTCAGAGCAGTCGCTTCAGTGGTTATCAACGTAAAAAACCGTTTGTAGAACTCAAGGGCTGTCCGGTCTGGGTGCGGACGGCGGATCATTTTCTGAACAGGCCTGATGTCAGTCAGACAATTCTGGTCGTGGCGCCTGAAGATCTAGCATGGTTTTACCAGACATTCGAAGCCATTTTGGGAGTCATGAACATCACGGTCGTTGCTGGTGGAACATCGCGTGGAGAGAGTGTCCGCAAGGGGATTTCAGCCATCGTCAAGTCGGCCGACTTTATTGCCGTGCATGATGCTGCGAGGCCGCTCCTCACGGCAAAATGGATTGATGAGATTTTTGCAGCGGCAAGAAAACATCAGGCTGCGATTCCCGGATTGAAGATCAGCAGTACTGTAAAACGCGTTAGCAGTGATGCGATTGTATCGGCGACCGTCGATCGCACAGGCCTCGTGCAAGCGCAGACACCACAGGTCTTTTCCGCCGGACTGCTGCAGAAAGCATTTGCCAGTTGCCAAAATCTGGCCGAAGTGACGGATGAAGCATCGCTGCTGGAAGCAATTTCGGAACCAGTGCATGTGATCGATGGTTGGCCGATGAACATCAAGATCACAACTCCTGAAGACTTTCAGCTCGCTGAAATCTTCCTCGCCGCACTTTCCACAGCCTGAGGAATGTAAAAACGGCCACTCTTGGCCAATCATTTCGCGAGGTCAGCGTCTGAGGACAGGGGTCGTGTAGCCGCATTGGCACAAACTCTGAGGTGTGCTTTATTCATGGCCAAATTCTGACGAATTCCGCTTCCAAAAGAAGTCGTAAGCAGAACTGGGCGAAGGAGAGTCTACTTAGACGCGAAACCACGATTTCCTCCTCTTCCGATTTCCAAATATTGAGACGAAACCAGTTGCGTATTTCGTGCTTCTCGGACAAATGGTAATCCTGTCAAATCAGAGGATTTCAAGGTGAATTTCCGTCTGATCTTCGGCTACTATCAAATCGTCTCACACCCACGAATCAGGCGATCGAATCCCGCTTCATAAATCCCTCCTCCTGAGGCTTCCGTGTCAAATCAAGTCGAACACGCTACGCTAGCCAATGCAGAAAAATCAAATTCTGCTTCACGTTTATCGCAGGCAGGGGATCGAGAATGGGGAACTCGGCTCTTCTTAGGTTTGCTGTTTTGCATTGCGTGCGCCTACGCCATCATCCTGATGTATCACGTGTCTCGCCCGGTCGGCTCGGTCGCGGAAGATGACGGGATTCTCGAACAGTGCCGCCAAGTTTGCCTGCGCTATGGCCTTGTGTCCACTGGGAATATCCGCCGAGACGCGGAGGCATATTTGCACGTAGTTCAGAAGGAGAATTTGACCGAAGGATTATCGCAAATCCTTTCCCAAACAGCGTTTCGTCCGGCACAGACTCAAGCACATCCTTTGCTGAATCAAGTTGCCCCGGAATTTACGTTACCGAATGATGCGGGGAAAACCGAGTCACTCAGGACTCTTGGCAAGGACCGCCCTGTGCTTGTCGTGTTTTATTTGGGCTACGGATGCAGTCACTGCGTTGCTCAGTTAATCGCGTTGGAAAATGACCTGCATTATTTTCGTGAGCTTGATGCCGACGTCGTGGCAATCAGTTCTGATGAGCCGGGACATACGACTGCACGCTTTCAGGAATACGGTCGCTTCCATTTCCCTGTGCTAGCGGATGTCAATAAAACCGTTGCGGAGGCATGGAACGTGTATCAACCAGAGTCCGGTGATGAGCCTGAATTTAGCCAGCACGGAACGTTCGTCGTTGATCGCACGGGCCGTGTCGTCTGGGCTGAGATGGGTGCCGGGCCATTCCTCGACAATAAGTCACTGCTTCACATCATTGCGGGCACCCAAGGTCTCCTGCCGTCTGCGCAAGCACCGGAGTTGGCAACTTCCCGTTGAGCGATGTATTCGCAGCGTGGCCTAAACGCCACATGTTGGAAACATCGATTCCACCTCTACAAGCATCAGCCCTGCAAGACGGGGGCTCACGGGAACCTGAATGTTTTAGATTCAGTTGCGGATCCCCTTGAGGCCTTCCCGTTTCACAGGTAGCCGATGACTGCACCAGTCATCGGACAAACGCCGCGGCAAAGGAAATCTAGTCACAGGCTAGAGCAAAATCAGAGTCCCTGTGCATCTACAGGCGAGTCTTTGCGAAGACTTCAGACACGATTTCAGGGGGGAGTGGTTCGATGCACCTTTTTCTGCCGGGAGAATCTCATGGTTGTTCGTTCATCCACGCAAAATCGCCGCAGACACACAGACTGGTCCGGGTCAGGCATATCCATTACGGCAGAATGTGCGGAATTGCGAGTGCTCTTATCGGCCACACCATTGGATGGTACGGGAAATAATTTGGTCAATCCTACATGGGGAAGTGTGGGAAAAGACTTGCTTCGACTGGCGCATGCGGAATACGCAGACGCGATCTCAGCAGTGGGCGGTGCAGATCGTCCGAGTGCTCGATTGATCAGTAACATGGTTTCAGATGCAGGTGGTAAAGATGTGATCAGCGATCGCATGATGTCGGCCATGATTTATGCGTGGGGACAATTTATCGATCATGACATCACATTGACCGCATCTGGGACGACGGAGCGAATGTTCATTGTCGTGCCCATCGGAGATCCCTCATTCGATCGGTTTTCCACAGGCATTGCCACGATTAAGACAAAACGATCGGCATTTGATTCAGCAACGGGAACGACGCCAGAGAAGCCGCGGCAGCAGTTTAATCAGGTTACCGCGTTCCTTGATGGGTCGATGATCTACGGTTGCAACACGGCAACAGCGGCAGCGCTCCGCAGTTTCGTGGGTGGCCGGATGAAAATCAGCGAGGGCGATCTTCTGCCGCTAAATAACTTGGCCACGTTCGCGACAGGAACCCTTGCCATGGGGAACGAAAATCCATTCGTTCCCAGCGACAAACTCTTTGCTGCGGGTGATGCACGAGCTAACGAAAACGTCGAACTGACAGCCTTGCAGACGCTTTTCATCCGTGAACATCATGAACAGGCTAACAGACTTGCGGCAGGAAATCCGCGATTAACAGATGAGCAGGTCTATCAGAAAGCTCGTTCAATTGTGATCGCCGAGTTACAGGCAATCACATATAACGAATGGCTGCCATCGTTGCTGGGCAACGGAGCAATCAATAAATACGCGGGCTACAATGCGAATGTGAATCCAGAAATCAGCAACGAGTTTGCTTCGGCTGCATTTCGTTTCGGGCACAGTTTATTGGGTGACGATGTGGAGTTTCTTGACAACAATGGAATCCAAGTTCGCGATGCTGTAGCGCTCAGCCAAGCGTTCTTCAATCCGGAACTTGTGAAGTCAACCGGCATTGATTCAATCCTCAAATACTTGACTGCTGATCCATCGTCGGAGGTCGACACCAAGGTTGTCGATAGTATTCGCAACTTCCTCTTCGGGCCCCCGGGCGCCGGTGGCCTAGATCTGGCAAGTCTGAATATTCAGCGTGGTCGGGATCATGGGCTCGCGGATTACAACACAACTCGTGCTGCTGTTAAACTTCCGCGCGTCACCAGCTTTGCGCAGATAACATCCGATAAAGAATTGCAGCAGAAATTAAAGACTCTTTACGGCACAGTGGATGACATTGACTTGTGGGTTGCCGGCTTGGCCGAAGACCATGTTCGCGGAAGTAGCGTGGGACCGACTTTCCAAGCGATTATTGTTGATCAATTTCAACGCCTGCGGAATGGTGACCGCTTCTGGTATCAAAATCAGTTTTCGGGCAACGAACTCGCACAGCTACAGAGAACATCGCTGTCGGATATCGTAAAACGCAATACTTCGCTGACTTCGATTCAGCAGAATGCCTTCTTCTTTAAGGCTGAAATCTCAGGGACGGTGAATGAGGATCTCAACCGCAACGGGAATGTTAATGTCGGCGAGCCGCCAGTGGCTGGGGCCAAAGTTGAGCTGCAGAACAAAGCCGACGGCGAAATTGTAGCCACAACCAAGTCGGATCGACTTGGACGCTACGCGTTCGGAGTGGCTGCTGGCCTTCGGACGGGGGTTTATCAGATCAAAGTAACGAAAACTGATGGTAAACCATCGGTAGCCACTGGCCCAATTTCGATCAGGAGTGGCGACGTTTTTGTTCGGATCAATGTCGCGGTTCCGTCATCTGCCCCAGCCCGTCCAACACCGCAAGGAGGGCAAATTAAGCTTCCAACAGGCTTCTCTCCCGCGATGCGCCCGCCAGCACGCATGGCATCGGCAGTCAGTCCCGTTCGCTCTGCGGAAACGCCACAAAAATCGGTGACACTCTCCCCAGTGGCGTTGAACGCACCTCGAGATCATTTGACAACGGCATCACAGTTCATGCCCAATGATCTACACCCTTTGATTGATGCTTTGTTTGCGACGTTCCCGCTTGGGTTGCTGTAAGTTTTCAGAGGCGAACACATCCGCATTTAGTTCAAAAAGCAATTTTCCGGGGGCATCTGCAGCGGACTGTTCTCCGAAACAAGAAGGCGAGAAATTTGGTTGTTGAACGGTGCGCGCAAAGTCGTACACTCTGCGCATGCAGCGACATGAAATCACGCTTGAATTTCAACAAATCCTGAAAACGGCGTTTCGCCTCGCCGACGAGGTGTCGGCATCGGCATTGCTACTTTTAGCGGATCGCGCGTACGACTTTGCGTCATTAAAACGTGAATCTAAGGGCTTTCGGCTGATTGTCGCATCAGATAAAAAGGACGTGCAGGATGCGATTCGGCTCGACGACGTAGATATCGTCGAGATCCAGCAAGAGCCGCAATCGCGCCACATCCAGGTTTCGCAGATTCTGTTGGAGGCGATGGCGGATGAGCTGCTGCAGACCGGCGATGTGGCGGTCGTAGTGTATTCGATCTATGAAAAGGATGGATGCGATACAGTCAGTGTTGTACGGCTCGCCGAACAACTTGCTCGCTTGACATCACGTGATTTGCAGCGGCTGGAAACTAAGGTGCCTTTAGAAACGCTCCGCACCGTAGTTGATCTCGCATGTGAAATAGGCCGCGAGGGCCGTGAGGGAAAGCCGGTGGGGACTTTGTTCGTGGTAGGCAACCATCGGAAGGTCATGGAACTTTCGACGGAACAAGTTCATGATCCATTTCGCGGTTACCCGAAAGCCGAACGTGCAATTCGAAATCCACGCGTCCGGGAAAGTATCAAAGAGTTGGCCCAAATTGATGGGGCATTTGTGATCTCGTCCGATGGACTTGCGATTTCCGCCGGGCGGCATCTGCGTGCTTCAGCCGATGGATTGACGCTTTCTAAAGGGCTTGGTTCGCGTCACTGGGCTGCCGCCGATATTTCAAAAGCTACTGGGGCAATTGCGATCGCCGTTTCCGAATCGACCGGCACGGTTCGTGTCTTTCAGGACGGCGTGATCGTGCTCCGCATCGAGCCCATGCGTAACGCGATGAAATGGACAGATGGCGCAGGCGATGCAATTGGCGAGTAACCTCTTAGCCGGCTTTGTTAAGTTCCTGCCAACGGGCCATTTTATTGCGGAGAGTTCTGGCCGTTACTCCAAGTTCGGCTGCCGCTTCGGTCTTGTTTCCGCGAAAGCGTTTGATTCGCGACAGGATGATCATGCGTTCGAGATCGTCGAGTGGCAATGTGAGGAATTCCGTGGGTAAATTAGCATTGCCAGAAGCTGCAAACTCGGAAATTCCAAGATCCACCTGCTGAATCGTGGGGGATTCAGCTTCCACACAGGCTCGGTGAATGGCATTTCGCAATTGACGCACATTTCCCGGCCACGCGAACGACGTCAGTTCTTGCAGGACGGCATCTGAAAGGTCAACCACCGGCGTATCATTTTCTGACCCAAAATGACTAATAAAATGTTGCACCAAGCTGGGGATATCTTCTGGTCGTTCGCGGAGCGGCGCGAGACGTAGTGACAGCACGTCGAGGCGATGGTACAAATCGTCTCGAAAGCGTTTTGCCGCGACCTCTTTGACGAGGTCACGATTCGTTGCGGCAATGATCCGTGCATTGACTCGGAGCACCTCCGTGCTGCCGACGCGAAGATATTCTCCTTCTTCGAGCACCCGCAGCAGCTTTGCCTGCGTCGGCAAGGGGAGTTCCCCAATTTCGTCGAGGAACAATGTGCCATCGCTCGCAGCGTGTAGAAACCCATCGTGCCGCCGGGATGCGCCCGTGAAGGCTCCTTGCTCGTGCCCGAATAATTCACTTTCAGCGAGTCCGTCGTGAAACGCGGCGCAGTTAACACGGACGCAGGGGCGACCGGCACGTGTACTGTGTTCGTGCAGATACTGAGCAAGCAGTTCTTTGCCAGTGCCACTTTCGCCAGTGATCAGCACCGTTCCTGAAGACCGAGCAAAGCGGCGAGCTTTGGCAAGAATCGTATGCATTGATAATGATTCGAAGATAAGCATGAGAGTTCAGTTATAAATCTATATTTTGGATCGAAGTGGGAACTTCAGACGGACTTCAGAGATTTTTGATATGCGGTTTGCATCGATCGGCGGAGAATATCGTTTTCAAGTTGCGGAGACATTTCGTTACGGACTGTTTCAAAGATGTTCTGCAGGGCATTAATGCGATCTACAAGCGTCTTCAGTTTCTGTTCATGGCGTGCGAGGCC
>Ga0209553_1001833_pt1 | contig 10471 bp, 9 predicted proteins | sample LauGreFBDMM110DN_2_FD_188217 | JGI IMG/M metagenome (GOLD analysis project Ga0209553, IMG submission 188217) | Freshwater lake microbial communities from Lake Michigan, USA - Fa13.BD.MM110.DN (SPAdes) (version 2) | ecosystem: Environmental > Aquatic > Freshwater > Lake | place: Lake Michigan, USA...
TCTGGCGGACGGCGGGTGATGTCGAGTTTCTGCGACTTTGCATTGCTGCCCATCAGTGGCAAAGCCCTACATGAACAGGAGCACGCGTGAAGTCTGACAACTTCCGCTGACGTTTGCCACGTCACCCCCCCCGCCCGGCAACGCTGTGCGAGATTTTTTAAAAAGCGTAAAAGCAGGTCGCGCTTGCGTCTAAGTCCCACCGTTGGCCACAAAACTGAGGATGCGTGCGGCGTGGCCTTGGCTTTGAGCGTGATGCTGATCACCAATCTTGACTTCCACTATGTGCGGTCCGCGTTTCAAGTCGCAGGCAAACATGACTGTGCGTGGGTAATGCAGCCCCGAACTGTAGCCGTGATAAAGCTCCACGATTTGCCAGTCGCGGCCATCAATCCGGACCAGTAATTGTCCTGCATCTGGCCCCGCGAGAACGTAGGCCCCAATGGCAGTTCCGTGAAAAGTGATTGACAAGCCTGCACCGGGATGCTCACTGAATAATAATTCCGCGGCGGAAAATTGCGCTCTTTGACTGCCTGCAATCGACTTCCATTCCGGCAGACCTCGCGTCCAGCCTTCGCCAAGTTTCACAACATCATGCGGCAGCAAACGCGCCTCGCTAAAACTAGATGCCAGCAACGGAGCAATTTCAGAACGGACAATTTCGACTGGCTTCGCAGCGGCAGTGTTCCAGCCGGCGGTCAGTAAACCGGTCACAAGATCTGCCGCAAGTTGATTGCCAATCGGGCCGGGATGTGTGCCGCCGAATTCATCCCATGTCAATGTCCCCGCTGTAATTCGCTCCGCAACTTCCCCTGGGAGGTTGACACTGCTGATCTGGTAGTGCTTCGCGATAGTTTCATGTTGCGCCACACTCAGTTGCATCGCACCCGCCTGAGATGTTGCCAACATTTCCGGATTCACAAATTGGATCATCACGACATCCGCCTGAGGGTTATGGCGACTGAGTTGCCGTACAATCCCCTCCATCCCGCGAATGCAATCGTCGGCCGCATGATGGGCGTCTTGATCGTCGTTGACTGCGAATTCCACCAGCAATAAATCGACTGGACCTTTACTGAGAACATCGCGCTCTAGTCTAAATGCTCCCGTGTGAGAACATGTGGAAGCGATGCCCGCATTTGTGAAAGTGAATTTCGTTTCCGGAAATCGCGCGGTCAACCACGCTTCCACGCGCGGTCGATACCCAGCCATTTCCGTGATTGAACCGCCCAGAAACGCCACGTGTCCGGTCTGATCATGCTCAAATTTATGAAGACAGTTGAGTAGATTACCGCGCAGATGCACATTCCCCGATTCGATGACAGCTGTGGGAACAACTTCCTCCGCCACAATGACGGCGAACAATGCCCCAATGATTCCAATGGGTAAAACACAATGCACCAGACTTCTCCCGACATAGAGTTCCCACGTTTACTAGTGCTCTGTCAAGGCGCAATTTTCGGGTACGACGGACTTCCAGTCCGTCGACAAAGGTTACCGCCGACGGACTGGAAGTCCGTCGTACAAATCCAATTCAACCCCAACTTTAAAGGTTGACAGAGCACTAGTTTGACTGTCCCAGATTGGTAGACACCTTTGTCAACGCGATTCCATACTCCTAGGAGTGAATCTGGGACAGTCGAACTAGAGAAAACGCCACATTCGGCAGGGTACACGCAGTCTAGGAAATTGGCGAGTTCTACAGTTGATCAATCCGATGTCTCTGTCAAAACTACGGCGCGAACGCTAGCATCGCAAGAGGTTTGAATTTGTGCCAGTCTGAAGGCCGGCATTGTCGCAGAGGTCGCTCAGTTATGCTCAGTATCACGCAGCGCGTTCGAGACGTTCAGGTGCGTCAGCAAAGGCAGTGGCTGTGGCGATGTGTTTCAGCCGGATTGCTGGCCGGTGGTGCCATCGGAACCTCAGCGGCTGTGATCCGAATTTTCACGCAGGGAGCCTTCTCGTGGATGTGGGTTGTTGCCGCTGTATTCGTACCGGTCGTCACCGCCGCCTGCATGGCGATGGCAAGATGCACGACCATGCAGTTGGCCGCTTGGACCATCGACAACCGCTGCGGACTCAAAGATCGGACGCAGACTGCGTTGCAGTTTCTCGCGTCAAAAGCCGACGATTCTGCACTACGACGTCTGCAGGTTGAAGATGCCGAGACCCAGCTACAGTCCGTTAATCCGGTCACGGTGGCTCCGATCCACCCGCCGAAATCATGGGGCTGGGGAATTTTACTGACGGTGCTTGCTGGGATGCTATCTTTTTTTGCGGGTGAACCACCACGCATTCATGCCGCTCCGGAAATCAACAACGTTGTCTCTGCACAGGCAGATCGCGCTGCAGTCGGCGTAGCACAGCTAAAACAGTTGCAGCAGGAACAAAATGATCCGGAACTCGAAAAAGTTCTAATGGAACTGGCGCGACAATTGACGGAACTCAAAACGCCGGGCCTAGCCCCCAAAGAAGCGCTGGCGAGGTTGTCAGAAATGGACGCCGTCCTGCAGAAAATGCAACAGCAGGTCGCTGAGGCATCTGTGGTTGCTGAGTTGCAGGAAGTGGGTGAGGCTCTTTCGCTCGCCGAAGCCATGGCCGTTGCTGGACAGGCAATGGCGCGGGGCGAAATGGAAAAAGCAGCAGCCGAACTTAGTAAACTTGAAATCCCAAAACTTGATCGTAAGACAGAGAAAGCGATCGGCGAAAAACTGGAACATATTCAGAGCAACAGCAACCCAAAGCAAAGCCTCAAAGAATCGCTGCAGAAAGTGTCCGAGGGTCTGAGTTCTGGCGACAGGAACAAGTTTCAGGACGGCATGAAAAGTCTAGCTGGCGAATGCAAAAAACAAGGGCAAAAAAAGAAGCTGTCCGATCTGCTTAAGCAGCAAAGCCAGTGTCTGAGTGAATGCAAAAGTGCCTGCGAAAGCGAAGGCCGTTCCCAAGCGCAGTCGAACAGGAAGGGCGGACAGGAGGCTGGCAAGGGTAACGCGAATCTGAAAGGCGACAAGACTGGCAAACAGAAGACGGGCAGTGAAATGAACCTGAAGGGCGAAAATTCGGGCACGGGTGACTCGGACATCGAAACCGAAAAAGGATCGGCCGAGGAACAGGAAGCCATCCGCCAGTATCGCCGCAATCCAGAGAAGTATGAAGCGTTGAACGAATCCGTGCTGGAATCAGAATCTATTCCACTTGGCCACCGTCAAACGATTCGCCGCTACTTCGAAATGCTCCGGCCCAACGCAGGCGAAACTGATGAGGTCAACGCACAGACGGATCTGAAACCGGACGGAAACTAAGCAGGCTTTAGGATGTCTTGCACGTCTTGATTGCCCCGTTCTACATGCCTCTGGAAGACATCGTCGAGCGGATCAACGTCGCCCACGTTTCGACGCAACTCAGACATGTGCCCACGGCATCCGGAAGTTTGGCAAAAGGTCCATCGCACTGCGGATGATTCCTGACTATACTTTCGGATGTTTTTGCCTTTATCACAGCCTTCTGGATGCGTCATGTCTTCAGTACTTGTCACTGGCGGTGCTGGTTTTCTGGGCAGTCACCTTTGCGATCGATTGATCGAACGCGGCGATGATGTGATCTGCGTAGATAATTTTTTCACCGGTTCAAAGGAAAACGTGCGGCACTTGCTTGGGCATCCGCGTTTTGAACTCATTCGGCACGACATCGTACATCCGTTGTACGTCGAAGCCGAACGCATCTTCAATCTGGCGTGCCCTGCCTCGCCCGAGGCTTATCAGTTCAATCCCATCAAGACGATTAAAACCTCCACAGTTGGGATGGTCAATATGATGGGACTTGCCAAACGCTGCGGCGCACGAATACTTCACGCATCGACATCGGAAGTTTACGGCGATCCGCAAGTGCATCCTCAGACGGAAGACTACTGGGGGCACGTCAACCCGATCGGGCCACGCAGTTGCTATGACGAAGGCAAACGGATTGCGGAATCATTGATGGTGAATTATCACGAAGCCCACGGCACGGAAATTCGGATCATCCGAATTTTTAATACGTATGGTCCGCGGATGGCACCAGATGACGGACGCGTTGTCTCGAATTTTATTATGCAGGCACTGCAAGGTGAAGACATCACGGTCTACGGTGATGGCCTCCAGACGCGATCGTTCTGTTATTGCGACGACCTGATTGCAGGTATGCTGAAGCTCATGGATCAGCCCGATCACATGGGGCCGGTGAATATCGGAAATCCCATAGAGAATACGATGCTGGAACTGGCCGAAGCTGTGATCAAAGCGACCGGCAGTAAGTCGACAGTTGTCTATCGGCCCTTGCCCAAAGACGACCCGAAGAAACGCTGCCCTGATATTACTCGGGCAAGGGATTGGCTGGGCTGGGAACCGCAAGTGACATTGGCCGCAGGCTTGCAGCAGACCATTGACTGGTACATAGGCCAAATTGCGACAAAAATGCCCGGATAACTAGGATTTGAGGTGCGGCCATCCAGTACCATCCGGAGGCTAACGGATGGTTAAAAATTTTCGCACGGCTGGGTAAATCTCTGCTCCCCTGAAAACTGACGACTGACATGAAAAAGATCCTAGTTACTGGTACTGCCGGCTTTATTGGCATGCACACAGCTACGCGTTTGCTTGATCGCGGAGATACAGTTGTCGGCATTGACAATCTCAACGATTACTATGCCGTGCAGCTCAAACAGGATCGACTGTCACAACTGACAGGTCGCTCTGGCTTTCAGTTTGAAAAGCTGTCACTGGAAGATCGAGACGGCATGGCGAAACTGTTCGAATCACACAGGTTCGACAGTGTTATTCATTTGGCCGCCCAAGCTGGAGTGCGTTATTCGCTTACAAATCCGCATGCCTACGTGGATGCAAATCTCGTCGGATTTATGAATGTGCTGGAATGTTGCCGACATCAGCAGATCGGTCATCTAACCTATGCCTCATCGAGTTCTGTGTATGGGGCAAATCGGAAGACTCCGTTTTCAGTGGATGACCGGGTTGACCATCCGGTGAGTCTCTACGCCGCAACAAAAAAAGCCAACGAACTGATGGCGCATACCTATAGCCATCTATATGGGATTCCCACGACCGGCCTCAGATTCTTTACCGTGTACGGGCCGTGGGGACGACCAGACATGGCCATGTGGATTTTCACCAAAGCCATTCTGGCCGGTCAACCGATCGACGTCTTTAATCACGGCAAGATGAGACGCGATTTCACGTTTGTGGCTGATATTGTGGAAGGCGTGATTCGGATCAATGACACCATCCCGACGGCGCAGCCACTTACCCATGGGACTGACGAATTGCAAACCTCCGCGCCTTATCGCGTCTACAACATCGGTAACAATCAACCGGTCGAACTCATGTACCTGATTGAGACACTGGAAAAGGCATTAGGCCGTACAGCCGCAAAAAACATGCTTCCGATGCAACTTGGGGATGTTCCCGCCACATTCGCCGACATCGACGCCCTACAACGCGACGTCGGCTTCCGCCCCAGCACTCCGATCGAAGAAGGCGTGCAGAAATTTGTGGACTGGTACCAAAAATACCACAAATACTGAGTCTCATGATGGACTAGTGGCAGAAACTGCCGCAATTGCCTGATCCGGGAGTTTTGTGTCTAGCAGGAACGGTCTGGAGCGTCAAATTCCGGTATTCCGGAGTTGCGTGGGGAAATACAGTTCAACACGATGAGGTTGGACACCGCGTGTCCGACGTTCCTTCCTGTCACGAACCGGAATTCCCTGCTATATGCGTCAGGCGCAGCGACAATCTCGCAAACCTGAACGACGCCGCATGGAGACAGCAGCTTTGAGGTTGCTTGTTCTCGCTGGGGCGTTGGCGTTATCGGGCTGCGCGTCGATGGGACTTAGTGACACACTGCTGTCCGACACAAGCTCTGCGTTCCAAAAGCCTTCAATCATTCGTTCGCAAAATTCGCCTGCGTCCGATGACGAAAGTTCATCAACCGCTGCTGCTGACTATAGTTCCTTGAAGGCCTCGGCAGGTTCCGCAAATTCGAACGCAGGAGACGGCAATCTGGTGGGTGGGCTAGTTCCCGCCTACGCCAGTGGGCATGCGTTTGTGCCGCGCCGAGCGCGACTTGGCAAGCCGATTCTATTGTCGGACAAAGTCGTAAGCCCGCCCGCAAACCGAAACAAGCAGTCGCTCGATGGTCAGGCCACATCGCAACTGACGATCCAACCCTCAAACCTCCCCAATAAGCTCAACAAGGTCAACGACACGACGGTCAGCAGTCAAAGCGCCTCATCGCAACAGACTTCTGCCGATACGATTGAAATCGTAACTGCACGACGGTCAGCAGTAAATTTTGATAAAGCAGGATGGCAAGAGATACCGAATTCGCATGCCGCCAACAAGTTCCCCAAAAGCACAGCTGCCGAGAATCAGGACAAGACATTCGCGACCGACGGTGGATGGAGCAAAGATCCAAGCCAAGCTACGCCACAGCAGGCATCTGTTGCCAAACAAAATCCGAACAATCCGTTGGGAGATGACCCCAAACGTACTTCGAGTCTTGAACTTCCAGCGACGACCACTGACCCTCAGACGCAACTTGCTCAGAATGCAACCGACGACGCGACCGTTGGCAACACTGAGGCAGATCTGGACACAGCGACAGCCAAGGAACCGACGGTGCTCGACCGCCTGCGCGGCCTGTATGTTCCTCGGCGCGAAGAGTCGATCTCAGAACGTAATCGGAAATCGACACGCCGCTGGACCGATCCATTCGGACTGTTACGTGATCGCGAACCAGAAACTGTTGATGCCGTTGTCGGAGCCACTACGCCGTTGCCAGCGTCCGCTGAGTCTCCGATATCGATGCCCGAGTCTACGAATCCTGATCCGCTAGAGATTGCAGAAGGCCGCGAGGCTCTGCTGGAGCCGCTCATCGCACAGGTTGAACGGGAGTTGGCAGAGTGGCCCACACTGCCCCATAATCAACCACAGCATGAAGTGGAATGGCGGCGACGCCAGACGGACTTACGGATGCTGTACATGATCGCCGGACGATCCGCCGAATCGATCCGTGTCATTGAATCCCTGCCCGAGAAAGAACAGGAATTCTGGCAGTCCATGATGCTGGCCCTCGAATCATATCGCGGGAGCCATGATTCCACAGCGCGCACGGAACAATTGACGGAGACGCTGGAATATGTCCGCACCGCATCGCGCCAATTGCAACCATTGTCCACCATGAAAATTCGTCGGCTGAATTTTTGCAATCGGATCGACGGTTTCGGAAGCTTCAGCGTCTTTCCGACTTCGGAGTTCAACGCAGGTCAGCCATTGTTGCTGTATGCGGAGATTGAAAATTATCGCTCGGAATTGACATCCGACAGTCAATACAAATCGGAGTTTGCGGCGATGATCGAATTCTTCCGGGCAGGAGAAACGGAACCCATCGCCTCCCGTACCATTCATCTGCCGGAAATTGAGGACCTGTGTTCCGTAGAACGTACAGATTATTTTCAAAGTTATGAACTGACGGTTCCCTCATTGTCACCTGGCAAGTACACCCTGCGACTTCAGGTGCGCGATCAACTCAGCCTCCAAACAGCGACGACCGAACTTCCGTTCGACATTCGGCCGCTCGGCAGCCAACAATAATGATGCCACCATGGCGCTACTGCTGTTTCAGAAACGCTTCCAGCGCGAGTCGATTAGATAGGAACGCCATACGGTTGAGTTCCCGCTTTTTCGGATGGCAAAAATGCCAACTAGCGATTTCTCCGTCAGCCAGATGCATCGCATCGAACGATACGACCTCAACGACAAAAAACATGTCCGTCACGGGAAGCACGAAGCCGCGATAGTTGTACTCATTCGGAAACGAACAAAGATAACGATGCGACGTCACTTCCAACTGCACTTCCTCTAGCACCTCACGCTGCAATGCCTGTTCAGCCGTTTCACCAGGATCAATGAAACCGCCCGGCAAGCCGTACATGCCCTTGCCGGGATCTTTGGCCCGGACCAACAGTAAGACCTGTCCCTCGGGATCTGTGGCAATCCCCCCGACCGCAGACACGGGGCCAAAGAAGTGCGTGAATTCACATGCCATGCAGACAAACGGATGCCTGCCGCGTTTCTCCGCCGGATGGCCGCAATGTGGACAAAACTTCCACGCCTTGCGGATGGGTTGCGGTTTTTGCGGCGGATCTGCCTTGGGTTGAGGGAGCGTCATGCGATGAGTTCTAAGCGCTCAGACAGTTTTTGCAGGACGTTCATCGGAATCGTATGGCCACCGTGAAACGCGAGGAAATCCATCTCGAAGCCTGCGTCGGTGAGCATTTGAGACAACTCCGTCGCCGCCCCGAACGGAAGAATTGAATCTTCATAGCCATGTGACTGCAGAATGCGGCAATGCGGGTGGGCGATCGCCAGACGCGTCCATTCGTCGCAACATAGCAACGTCCCTGAGAACAAGGTCAGCAACGCAGGCTGAAATCCAGTGGCGAGTGTTAAATGTGTCGAAATCATCGCGCCTTGGGAAAAACCGCCGAGCACGATGCGGTCTTCTTCTACGCGATAGATGCTCCGCATTTCCTGAACTGCTGCCGCAAGTAACGATGTTGCTTCGGACATGCCAGGCGGGCTGATACGCGTGAGTTCGGAATAGTCCTGCGTCTGATTGATTTCGGCGAGCTGCGTCATGTTGATCGGCCACCATGCTCGGCCGCCTAGCATTCCCATCGGGCCCAGATCGATCGGCGCCTCCGGAAAGACGAACCGAAACTTAGCCGCAATGACTTCGCTTTCATCCATCAGCATGGCGCCGATCTCTACCAGATCATCGCCAGATGCTCCAAATCCATGATTCAGAATCACGAGACCACTCTGAGCATCAAGCGTGTCAGACTGGATGACACTGCATTTCAACGACCCGCATGTTCGGACCAATTTGGACAGTTTCACAATCAGGCTTTCTCCTGCAGGTGCATCGCATCCAGAATACGCTGGCAGGCGTCGGACGTGTTCAATGCATAGAAATGAATTCCGGGAACTCCGGCGGATCGCAACTCTTCACATTGCTGAATTGCATGTTCAACGCCGATTTCAAATTGAGCCTGAGGGTCATCCTGCACGGCTTCTAGACGCGTGGCCAATCCTTGAGGAAAGACCGTGCCACACATCGATGTAATGCGTTTGATTCGCGCGACGTTGGTAATTGGCATAATGCCGGGAACGATCGGAATCCGGATCCCCAGTTCGTCACAACGATCCCGAAACTTAAAAAAATTGTCGTTCACGAAGAATAACTGCGTGAATACAGCGTCCGCGCCTGCATCGACCTTGCGTTTGAGGTGCTGCAAGTCGATGTCCAAACTTGGCGCTTCCTGATGCTTCTCGGGATAGCCGGCAACACCAATCCCCAGCTCGGGATGTGTCTGCCGAATAAGTTCTACCAGTTGATTGGCATTGCTGAGTCCACCTTCGACAGTTTTAAATGCTTCCTGTCCGGCTGGCGGATCGCCGCGAAGCGCCATCACGTTATGAATGCCTTCGGCAACCGCCTGATCAAGCCAACTGAGCAGTTCGTCCCGCGTCGAACCGACGCAGGTAAAGTGCGTCATGGCGGTACGGCGAAAGTCCGCTTGAATTTCGCGGCACCACTGCAATGTCCGATCGCGCGTCGAGCCGCCGGCTCCGTAAGTACACGACACAAAGGACGGATCGTATTCCACCAGAGTCTGCAGATTTCGCCGCAACGCGGTATCGCCGTCCGACGTTTTCGGAGGAAAAATCTCGATCGACAGCACAAACCGCTGCGTTCTAAATATTTGCGAAAGTCGCATGGCAATAGGTCTCAGTACGATTTTTAGTCAGGCACAGAAAATTAATGAATTTCATGAAATTGGAGCTCGCCCGCGTTCAGGCTCGAAATCGTAGCGAGTGACATTGGGAAGATCATAGTCTGTTTTCCGCTTCTGTCTGTCTTTCGCAATGTTTTGGCAGATCAATCACGGCATTCACAAATTCTGCAGTCCAGATCATCATCACGGGCTCCAGCATTGAATAACCTGCGGCTTTATTGCACGCGCAATCGACCCCCTTGTCAAAGTCCAATGTCCCTTGCGCAAAGCGTGTTCATGGGGCAGTCGCGAGAACTGGTGGATCGAGTTCAGGCCGTTCGGCAATCATCCGAAATCACATTTTGAAGCAACAAGAATGTTGCTCCGCAGACGCGATGTTGTAGCTTCTTACAAGCTGACGTTTTGGCGATATAAAACGAGTCCTCTAAATTCAGGGAGTTCAGAAATGTTGAAGAAGTTGATGCTGGGTGCAGTTGCGTGTTCCATGGTTTTGGTGTTCAGCGGCATTGATGCCAACGCTCGTGGCAAAGATTGCTGCAGTCCGTGCCATGTCGCCAAAGTGCACAAAGTGCGCTGCCCGAAACCAAAATGCGTTAAGCCACATCATCATGCCTGCTGTTC
>Ga0209553_1001834_pt1 | contig 10471 bp, 11 predicted proteins | sample LauGreFBDMM110DN_2_FD_188217 | JGI IMG/M metagenome (GOLD analysis project Ga0209553, IMG submission 188217) | Freshwater lake microbial communities from Lake Michigan, USA - Fa13.BD.MM110.DN (SPAdes) (version 2) | ecosystem: Environmental > Aquatic > Freshwater > Lake | place: Lake Michigan...
ATGCCGTACTGTGCTTCCGCTAGCTGACGTGCTTGGTAGTCGCTGTGCGCATAAACAATGGTGTTGGCAGTCTGGTACGCATTGATGCGAACCCAAATCAAGTACCTGTTCATTTCTCAAACCCTGCCCGCAACTTGTTGCAGCGCTGTTGCGCGGGTGATATCTGCGTGGATTTCTGTGCTGCTGTTAACTTCAATCCTGCGAGTCCTGTTGTCAGTGCGCTCATTGCGTGTTCCTTTGGTTGTGTAGCAATGAACACACTGTAGTTTCAGACCCAGTACTTGGACAACCGATATCTTCGTATGGTCAAAAAATCCCAAACGCCTGCCGGCACAGTGCTTGCTACACCGGGCTCAGGACCGGACGTTGCGGCTGCCCACGCTGGGTTGAGCTGCTGGTCGCGGAGTTGGCGGCGGTGGTTTTGATCGGGAAATTGGCTCGGGATGAATATTTTGACCACGATCTTCAGGTCGTGCGAAATGTCCACAAGTTTGTCGCACAGGGAGGTAAAAATGATGCTGCCTACGCAGGTACCGCTCAGCGCTGGATCGAGCGCATCTGGATCGTCCTGCGTACCCATGCGCAACGTCGCGCTATGGGCCGAAGCAATGCTGAGAGCCAGGTACGAGATGGCCAAAACTGCGTTGCTTATTCGTGGCATGCGATAACTCCGTTGAATAGATTTGCCTCAATCCCTATGGGCGCGCTGCCCTACCACTTTCGTCAACACACCGAACAAACCCATTGATGCCGCAAGTTCGACGCGTTTGATTTTCACGCAAGCAACCTATTTCCGCTCCAAAATTCAAGCTAACTTAGGTATTATCACCAGTCTGACCCGCTGACGACCTCCGCCGAGATCAAATGTTTGGATGTTGGTGCTACATTTGTTCTATAATAGAACTAACTACCCGAGGATGGTGATGCGCGCGGATACCGCCTCCATGACATTCGCACGGCAGGGTTCAACCCGCCTAGTGATCGAGCGACTGCTTCGTGGCGGGCCGACGTCCCGGGCCAAGCTCGCACGCAGCACGGGCCTGTCCAAGCAGACCATTTCCTGCGTGATGCGCGACCTAGAGCGCGATGGCTGGGTGCATGCGGATGGGCACATACAGGGAGCCGTCGGGCGCAGCGCCGTGGCTTACGCCATGCGCGCCGATGCAGCCTTCGTGCTGGGCATTGACCTCGGTGGCACCAAGCTGCATGTCGCTCTGGCCGATATGCGCGGCCAGATCATCGCCGAAACCGTGGAGCCGACGGCCCGCGAAGGCGGAATCGGCGTGGTGGAGCAGATTGGACGCATCACAGATGCGCTGGTTGAGCGCGCGGGTATTCCGCGGCAGCGACTGCTCGGCGCCGTCATGGGAAGCCCGGGCATCATAGACCCGGCCTCGGGCGCGATTGTTATCGCACCCAACATACCGGGTTTTGATGAGTTCGGCGTGCAAGCCGCACTGTGCGCGCGCCTGGGACTGGATATTGACATCGAAAATGATGTGAATCTCGCCGCCATTGGAGAGAACTGGCGCGGCAACACTCGTCGCGCCCGAACTTTCGTCATTGTTGCCATCGGTACCGGCATTGGCATGGGCATATTCGCCGACGGGCATCTGGTGCGGGGCTCGCGTGGTGCCGCCGGCGAAATTGCCTACCTGCCCCTAGGCGGTGATCCCTATGACTCGCGCGGACATCGGCTGGGGACTTTGGAGACGGCCATTTGCAGCGCCGCAATTTCGGATCGATATGTCGCACTGGGCGGCTCCATCGGGACGACTGTGCGTCAGATATTTGAACGACTCGGCGAAGACCAGGCGGCGCGGCTGACCGTCCATGAGCTTGCTCGGATCATCGCCACGGCAATCCTGGCGGTAAAAAGTGTCATAGATCCGGAAGTCGTCGTGATGGGGGGCAGCATAGGCATACGCCCAGAGCTGACAAAGGAAATCGAAGCCCATCTTGCCCGATGCACTCGCGATCCGGTGCAGCTGGAGATCAGCGCGCTTGGCAGCCGTGGCACGCTGGTCGGAGCCCTGGGGAGTGCCATCGACAAGGTCCATCACACGGTGTTCGGCGTTGTCGGCGAAGCCACCACCACGACACGCTCCGGCTTCAACACGGAAGACGTCAATTGAGGGAATACATTCCGGTGATCGACATTCTTGCCAGTCCGGATCTGGTCGCGTTGCGGGCGGCCGATGTGATTACCGAAGGCCTGGTGTCCCTTTGCGGCGGCACACTGGGGCTGGCGACGGGCGCGACGATGCTTCAGATCTACGCCCGGCTCGTGGACAGGTTCAGATCAGGAACTATCTCGTTCTGTGAAGTCACCTTTTTCAATCTGGACGAATACATCGGCATCCCGCGCACGGCTACCGGCAGCTTTCGCACCTTCATGCACCGGTGTTTCTTCGACCTGGTCGATGTCGACCCGGCCCGGGCGCATCTGCCCGATGGCATGTCAAGCGATGTGTCAAGCGAAGCGCTGCGTTATGAGGCCTTGATTCGCGCAAGCGGCGGGATAGACCTGCAATTGCTGGGTATTGGAAGCAATGGGCATATCGGTTTCAACGAACCGGGCTCCGACTTCGGGTCGCGGACGCGCGAAGTACTCCTTACGGAGGCAACACGCGTCGCCAATGCGCCTTATTTTGCAAAGGGTGCCGAGGTCCCGCACCGCGCCGTTACGATGGGCATTGGGACCATTCTGGAATCCAGGAAAATCCTGCTGATCGCCACCGGAAAGCATAAAGCAGAAGCGATCAGCGCCGCCCTTTCTGGCCCGCTATCGACCGCGTGCCCAGCCTCCGCGCTGCGCCGGCATCCGAATGTGCATATCATTTGCGATGCAGCCGCGGCGTCACACATAGTGGGCTGCGTGGCCGTTCAAACTCAGTGAATGGCATGACTTGGGGTGCCAGAGATTTCATGACGCCGGGCCGTTCTCTTGAGGTCGGCGACCGCGGCATGGCCGCTAAGTCGCATTCCGCGGCGACGCTGGCGGCTGTAGACATACTCCGTTCCGACGGGACCGCGATCGACGCCACCATTGCGGCGGTCGCGGTTCAGGGCGTGATCGACCCACACATGACGGGCATCGGCGGGGACTGCTTCGCCATCTACACACCGGCGTCGGGTCCATCAGTCGCCATCAACGGGTCAGGGCGAGCGCATGCAAAGGAAGACCTCGAAAAATTTCTTTCTTGGGGAATGACATCGATCCCGGACGACTCGCCCCACGCCGTGACAGTTCCAGGGGGCGGCCAACCGATCGTCGAGCATCCAGGCCTCGATGCCATCGTTTTTGTCGGATCAAAGGCCACCGGCCGCAAGATCGGCGAAACCTGCGGGCGGATGCTGAAAAAGGTAATCCTCGAACTCGGCGGCAAGGATCCCTTGATCATCGACGAAACGGTGGATGTCGAGAGGGCCGCCGCCTTCGCTGTCGATGCCGCCTATTTCAATGCGGGTCAGCTCTGTACTGCCACGGAGCGCATCTAAGTGGCGCGCAAGGTATTCGAGCCTTTCATCGAGGCGCCGACCCGACAATCCATCGCCATCGTGCAGGGTGACGGTCTGGCCGACAACGATGGCATGTGGCCGATCGTCGACCGCATCCAGCTCGACAACACAGTCGATCAAGCAGCGCTCTCTGTGACGGCAGGGGCGGCGGTGCGCGACTGCAGCGCAAAGGCTGGTTTTACCCGCCCACGGTGATGACCGGTCTCGCGCGCAATCACGCGGTGATGGCCGACGAGACCTACGGCCCAGTAGCCCCCTGCGTGCCATTCGACAATTTCGACGAGGCCATCGCTATGGCCAACGATCACCGCTACGGCCTTGCTGCCGTGCTGTGTAGCAATTCGGCCGCACGTTCGTTGAAATTCTTGCACGAAATTCGGACCGGCATGATCCGGGTCAATTCCCCGCCGCGCAAGGCGCCAGGCCGTACCTCGGACCCTGTGGGTGCCAGTGGCATCGGTACCGGTTATGGACAGGAAATCCTGATCGAACTCAGCGTCAGTCGTCGGTGCATTGGAGGCCCACGATATGAGCATGAAATTTGATATCGTTTTCGTGCCTGTCACTCTCCCCACATGATTGACACCCATGAAGCCCGCCGTATCATGAGGTGTTGATTGCATCCTCTTGCACTACGGGCGGAGCGTGTTTTGGCTCTTCTACTTTCGAAACAATGGCCGAATCCGTCTATTACCTTCCAGGCCACGGCAGGCGACTCAGCAAGGACTTGGGTGAGGCGCTGATTGATCGAGGTTCTGACATCTGTGGACGGGAAACAGTTGGGGAATTTCGGGCGCTGAAGTCCGCGGATCAGGTGGAACTGGTCGCAGAAGACTTGCGTAACCTGTGCTGGCACCCGCACGCTCAGGTGATTGCCAACTCGTTTGGTGCCTACCTGTTCTTGCACGCCCAGGCTTTGCTGCCGCCGTTTATTGGCAGGGTTCTGCTGCTGTCACCGATCGTGGGTGAGTTTTTTCAAGAGGGGTCGTTAATTGGCTTTATTCCGCCCAGGCCAGACCGCCTGTGTCCGCGCCGATTGAATATTGACCCAGGCGCCGACTTTTAACTGACCCCGTACGGTCAAAAAATCCGAAATACCTTCCGGCACAGTGTCTGCGGCCCCGGGCTGACTGCAGGGCGCTTGTGTTGTGCTCACCATGCGCTGCGGTTACCTGCGCTGGGTTGAGCTGCTGGGCGTGGGGTTGGCGGCTGTTTAAAGGCCCGTGTTTTTCTGGAAGTTAGCTCAGATAGATTTTTTGACCATACGGGAGCCGGTCACTGTTACGTGGAACAGCTTGGATCAATTTGCATCGTATGTGGACAGGCTACGAGGCGATCCCCGACATGTTCAAGAGCTGGAGCGATGGACCGGCAGCTGATCTGCACCGACGGGCAACGCGAGCTGAAGATGCACCCGACGCGCGGGACGAGTGGCGAGGGCATATCGCCGACAAGGCGTATGCGCTCGCTGGCTGGGTGTCGCCTGACCTTGGGGACTGCGTCGATCAGTGCTTTCGTATAAGGATGCGCCGGATTCGCCAGTACGGCGTCGACGGGACCCTGCTCGACCGGCTGGCCCAGATACATCACGATGACCTGGTGCGCGAGCCGGCGGACGACCGAAATGTCGTGGCTTATGAAGACCAGGGACACGCCGAATTCATCGCGCAGGTCCATGAGCAGATTGATGATCTGTGCCTGTACCGAGACGTCAAGCGCGGACAGGGGCTCGTCGGCAACAATGATCTTCGGCTGCAGCATCAGCGCACGCGCGATTGCGACACGCTGCCGCTGCCCGCCGGACAACATGTGCGGATAACGTTCGGCGAACTCGATCCGCAGGCCGACCTTGACCAGCATCTCCTCGACCCGTACGCGCCACTCATCCGGCGTGGATCTGGTGTTGAATCGCAGCGGTGCCTCCAGCTCGGCGGCGACGGTCTTGCGTGGATTCAACGATCCAAACGGGTTCTGGAAGATCATCTGGACGTGACGGTGGAGCGTTCGCCGTTCCTCCTGCGGCATGCGCGCGATGTCGGCGCCATCGAGTTCGATCGTCCCTGCAGTCGGTTCCTCGACCAGCGCGCACAGTCGCCCGAGTGTCGACTTTCCGCTCCCAGACTCGCCGACGACGGCAAGCGTCTCGCCGGCGTGTAGGTCGAAATTGATCCCCTCCACCGCACGCAGCATCCGCTTCTGGCGGAACATGCCATCGGACACCGGATAGTGACGGCGCAGGCCACGCACGCGCATGACCGGTGTTGCGTCGGGCGCCGACGTCATTACGCGTCTCCTTCCGGCCGCGCCATTGGATAGAAACAGCGGGCAAGCGCGACTCCGCTTTGCACCAACTCCGGCCGCGCCGATCGGCAGCGTGCGTCGGCAAAAGCGCAGCGTGGACCGAAGACGCAGCCCGATGGCCGGTCGAGGGCACCGGGTACGCTTCCCGGGATCGTCGGCAGCCGCGGCAGTCCAATGCTCTCGTCCGGCAGCGCGCGCAGCAGCGCGGCGGTATAGGGATGGCTCGGCCCGGTAAAGATCTGCGGCGAACGCTGTTCTTCGACCACCAGTCCAGCGTACATCACCAGAACACGCTGTGCCGTCTCGGCGATCACGGCTATGTCGTGCGAGATCAACGCGAGCGCCATACCGCGCTTGCGTTGCAGGTCGATGAGCAGATCGAGTATCTGTGCCTGGATCGTCACATCAAGCGCAGTCGAAGGCTCATCGGCGATCAGCAGGCGTGGCTGGCAGGCAATGGCCATAGCGATCATCACCCGCTGGCACATGCCGCCGGAAAGCTGGTGGGGAAACGCACGCATGCGTGCCTCCGGCGCGGATATGCCAACGGCGTCCAGCAGCTCCATAGCCCGCCGGCGATGTTGGGCCCGGTCGCCCGTCTCGTGTGCGGCAAGCATCTCAGTGATCTGGAAGCCAACCGTGAAGCAGGGGTTGAGCCGAGTCACGGGCTCCTGAAAAATCATCGCGATCTGCTTCCCCATAATGCTGCGCCGCTGGCGGCCGTCTAGCGCAAGCAGATCGGTTCCGTCGAAGGACAGCCGGTCCGCCGAGACCTGCGCGTTCGGCGGAAGAAGCCCCATCACCGCAAGCATCGTGACCGACTTTCCCGAACCCGACTCGCCGACGATCCCCAGCACCTCGCCCGCATCGAGATCGAAGTCCACGTTCTCGACCGCATGGATCCAGCCTCGGCGCGTGGGAAAACGAACCGTCAGGTTGCGGACTTCGAGCAGTTTCATGTCAGTACCCCCGGGTGGCACTGACGCACCCGCTCGGGCGAAGCGATGCGCGTGTGGTCGTCATTTTAGGCGCTCCGCAGGCGTGGATCGAGGGCATCGCGAAGACCGTCGCCCATCAGATTGAACGCAAGAACCGTCAACAGTATCGCCACACCCGGGATCGCGACGACCCACCATGCGAGCAGGATGAATTCGCGTGCGTCGGCAAGCATCGTGCCCCATTCGGGGTTGGGCGGCTGCGCTCCCATGCCGAGGAAGCCGAGCGCGGCGGCATCGAGGATCGCGGCAGAGAAGCTCAAAGTTGCCTGTACGATGAGCGGCGGCATGCAATTGGGAAGAACGGTGTCGAACATGATGCTGAAGCGCCCCGCGCCCGACAGCCGCGCCGCGACGACGTATTCGCGCGCGAGTTCGGCGAGCGCAGTCGCCCTCGCGAGGCGCGCGAAATGCGGGATCAGCACAATGGCGACGGCGACGACGACATTGATGAGCCCAGGCCCGAGGACGGCTACGACTACGAGTGCCAGGAGCAGCCCGGGAATCGCCATCAGCAGGTCGAGAATGCGCATCAACGCCATGTCGACGATGCCGCCTGCGGACGCAGCCAGCAGCCCGACGGCGACCCCTGCCACCATCGCCATCGCCACAACCATGCCACCAATTCCGAGCGAATAGCGCGCGCCATGCGCAATACGGGAAAGGATATCCCGCCCCAGCGCATCCGTCCCGAGGGGGAATTGCCAAGATCCCTCGGCTTGCCAGGCCGGCGGCCGAAGCATCGCGTCGTGGAACTGCCGGTAAGGCGAATGAGGCGAGATCAGGTCGGCTGCAAGCGCCATCGTGACGAGTACCGCGATGATCGCGCAACCGACCCACGCGCCCTTGTTGGCGCCAAGCGATGCCCAGACAAGCATCGCGCGCGTCGGCGGTCGGTCACTCTGGGTGACTGGATTTTGCATACTGGCGGCGGACAAGCTCTAACTACCTGCCCGGGGTCAGGCGCGGCAGCGGCAGATTTTCGGGCAGGATCTGCCCGCCGTCCACGACCAGGCTCTGGCCCGTGATGAACCCAGCCGCATCGGAAGCGAGGAACGCCACCGCTGCCGCGACCTCGGCCGGCGCACCCATCCGGTTCATCGGGATATGGTCGAGGTACGACTGGTGCATTTCGGGCATCGCCGCCATCGCCTCGGTCATGATGTTGCCCGGTTCGACGACATTGATCGAGATGCCGTAAGGCGCCACCTCAAGCGCCGTGCAGCGCGCGAATCCGACAATGCCGGCCTTGGCCGCGCCATAGTGTGCGATGTGTGTCTGACCGACACGCGCGCCGGTTATCGAGCCAGTCACGACGATGCGCCCACGGCGTCGCGCCATCATCGCTGGCAGGCAGGCCTTGACGATCAGAAAGACGCTCTTGAGGTCGCCATCGACCACCTCGTCCCACTCCGCTTCGCTCATGTCGACGACGAGGGAGCGGCGGAAGATCGCCGCGTTCGGGCAGAGTATGTCAGCCCCGCCGAAGCGGCGGACCGCCGTTTCGACGACCTGCGCCACGCCTTCGGCCTTGCCGACGTCGGCCCGGACGAACTCGCAATCCCCGCCGGCCGCGACGATTTCTGCTGCAGCGACCCGACCGGATTCCTTGATATCGGCCAGGACCACGCTAGCACCTTCCGCTGCCAACGCAGACGCGATCGCACGCCCGATACCCTGAGCGGCACCGGTCACGATCGCACAGCGCCCTTTCAACAATCCAGCCATCACGCTATCCAGCGGGGACGAATCAATTCGCCACCTTCATGCCCACGAAGAACTGCGGGCCGACCGGCGCGATCTTGTAGCCTTCGACCTTGGGCGAGATGATCGCGATTTTCGCCGCATAGGCGATCAGGAGCGCCGCTGCATCGTCGTAGAAGATCTTCTGCGCCGCCACGTAGCGCCGGGTCCGCTCGGCTGGGTCGGATACGACGCCGGCAGCCGCGACAGCCTCGTCGAACTTCAGATTGCACCAGCGTGAGCGGTTGAGGCCATTCTTCGCCGCCGCACAGGTCCAGCCCAAGGTAAGGATCTGGCCGGGATCCGGCACGGCATAGTTCCAACCGAGGATGACGGTCTGATGTTCGCCGGCGATCGACCGGCGCAGGTACTCGGCCCATTCAACGGACTTGATCTCGGCCGTCACGCCGATCTCAGCGAGGTTCGCTTGCATCAGTTCAGCGGTCCGGCGCGCGTTCGGCATATAGGCGCGCACGACGGGCATCGCCCATATCTCGGTCTTGAAACCGTTGGGAAGCCCCGCCTCCGCTAGCAGCTTCTTCGCACGCGCGACGTCATGCGGATAGGGCTTGATCGACGCGTCGTGCCCGAGCAGCCCCGGCGGCACGACGCCGCCGGCGGGAACGCCTATCTCCCCGCGGAATATCGTCTTCATGATCGCGTCCTTGTCGATGGCAAGGCTAAGCGCCATGCGCACGCGCTGGTCATCGAATGGCTTTTTCTCGGTGTTGAAGCCCCAGAACGCGTAATCCATCGACGGGATCTCGACGACTTTGACTGTACGGTTCGTGCGCGCCAAAGTGATGTCGGCCGGATTGGGAAACCGCACGACATGGCACTCGCCCGCCAACAGCTTTGCATAGCGGACCGCTGGATCCGGGGTGATGATGAAGACGAGCTGGTCCACCTGGGGCGCAAGTTCAGGCATGTTCGCGCGGAACGCCCAGTGCTCCTTGAAGGCCTCGTAGCGGATTAGCGCGTCGCGCTGGTAAGTGAGCAGGCGGAACGCACCGGTGCCGATCGGCTCTGTCGCGAGCTTCTCCAGCGTCTTGGCGGCAAGCAGCGACTGTGCATATTCGGCCGAGAAGATGGCGCCTAGGGTGGGCGTAGTCATCAGCGCCAGGAACGACACGTCCGGACGAGTAAGAACAAACCGGACCGTATAGTCGTCGACTTTTAAGAGGCGTGCAACCAGCTTGTCGAGCCCCTGCCCGTAGAAATGGCCATACACGCCGGACCCGACCTTGTTGAACGGATGTTTCTCGTCGCGCTGGCGCTCCCACGAAAAGACCACGTCGTCGGCGTTGAAGTCGCGGGTTGGCCGGAAGCTCCGGTTTGAGTGGAACTTGACACCGCGCCGCAAATGCATGGTGTATGCAAGCCCGTCAGCCGACGCCTCGTAGCGCTCTGCAAGCGCGCCGAAAAGCTCGGTCGTACCCGGCTTGATGCCGATCAATGTGTCAAAGATCGGCACCGTTGCATCGCCAGTCGACTGTGCAGCACCCTGAGGTGCATCAAAGGTTTCTGGGCTGGCCTCGCTACAGTAGCCGAGCGTGGCCGCCTGCGCAGTACCGAACTGTATTGCCAGCAGGGCAACAGCGACGCCGGTTAAAAATTTTGTATACACGGTTTTAGATTGTGACGAGCGCCGGAAAACCGCTTCCGAGGCTTCTTCCATCGTAGATTTCATATCGTCCTTCGCATATTTAAAAAACGATACTCACATTAATTTTTGAAATTAATATCAGTGTTTACCCTTGTTTTGCAAATAAATCAGGTCTCTGTTGCGACAAAAGGCAAAGAGGTTACATTCACCCCTGTGTGTAGAATCAAGCAAATTTCACTTCTTCAACGCCCCGAATGGCGCTCAGAACCCTCTAAAACTTGAAAGACTCTTGTATGCATCTTGA
>Ga0209553_1001836_pt1 | contig 10469 bp, 8 predicted proteins | sample LauGreFBDMM110DN_2_FD_188217 | JGI IMG/M metagenome (GOLD analysis project Ga0209553, IMG submission 188217) | Freshwater lake microbial communities from Lake Michigan, USA - Fa13.BD.MM110.DN (SPAdes) (version 2) | ecosystem: Environmental > Aquatic > Freshwater > Lake | place: Lake Michigan, USA...
CGGATCGTCACACGCCCCCAGGCAGGATCGGCATCTTGCGGGAGTGTGAAATTGTTATCGCGGACAAGGTAGTCAATGACATGGTCATCCAGCTTCAACTTACCATCTTCAACCAGGAGCAGGAGGGCGACGGCGGTAATCGGTTTGGAAATACTAGCGATCCGCATCGTCGTATTCGGAGCCAGCGGTGTTTGCTGTTCCAGATCCGCATACCCGAAGCCGCGTTCGTAGATGATCATCCCGTCCTTTGCGACAGTCAGGGTGGCGCCAGGGATGTTGTTGTCGGTCAGCGTCTTTAGCAGGAGTTCGTTGATTGGCTCAAGGTTCTTTCCCAATTCTCCTGTAACGGGAGTCGAGCCTGCGGGCATTTTCAATAATCCGATGTTATCTGTTTTCTGGACCCAGATGGAGGAGTGTAACTTTTCGCGGCCATTCGGGATGACGCGATGGATCGTGTTTTTGAAACCATCTTCGGTATATCGCTTTCTGGCATCACGAAATTCCTGCTCCGAGATATTCACCTGAATCAGCCATGCGAGTTGGTTCTTGTTTGGCTTCGCTGTAACATCAAAGACGGCCTTTCTTTCAACGACTCTGACGCGAAGATCGCTGATAATCTGTCCCTGCGATGTCAATTGATCGACGTAGGCAGCCAACTCCGTTGCGGAAATGCCCTTGCGCTCAAGAGTTTCGTCAGCGGCATCCGCCGCGACAGTCAGCAACGAAAATAGCGTCAGCGTGAAAATCAGTCGCATGGTTGTAACTCCGTGTTACCTGAGTTAGGACGAGCCGCATCCGAATTTACCGTACCGGAATTGGGAAGAATTCGGGAAGTTTCTAACACCTTCCGCATTCAGCTCCGGAACCGAGCAGAAGGTTCCCCCCCGCGCGCCTCAAGGTATTACTCAATCCCAGGCACTGGAAATGCGACGGAAAATTCGGCAATTTCGCCGCGAATTTTGCCAAGCGATCCCGCCTGATCGTGCGACTTCAATGCCGCCAATATCCATCCTCCGACACGCTTCATTTCGTCGGTCCGCATGCCGCGTGTCGTCAGTGCAGCTGTTCCGATACGGATGCCACTGGGATCCATCGGTTTTCGCTGATCGTAGGGAATCATGTTCTTATTGACTGTGATGCCGGCTTCATCTAAGGCATGTTCAGCCACCTTGCCGGACAAGCCAATTGTCGTCACATCACACATCATGAGGTGATTATCCGTGCCTCCGGAAACTAAGCGCAATCCTCCCTGCATCAGGGTTTCCGCTAGGGTCTTTGCATTGTCCACAACCTGACGACCGTAGGCTTTGAATTCGGGCTTTAAGGCTTCGCCGAAACACACAGCCTTCGCGGCGACCATGTGCATTAACGGACCGCCCTGAATTCCCGGAAACACACTGCGATCAACATTCGCCGCATGTTCTTTTCGGCAGAGCACAAAACCCGATCGTGGACCACGCAATGTCTTGTGTGAGGTGGACGTCACAAAGTCCGCATGCGGCACCGGACTATTATGAATGCCGGCTGCCACCAGACCTGCATAGTGGGCCATATCCACCATAAAATAGGCTCCGACAGACTTTGCAATCTCCGCAAATTTTGCATGATCAATTTCACGCGGATACGCACTGGCCCCGGCGACAAGCAGTCGTGGCTTATGCTCTTTCGCCAACGCCGCGACCTGCTCAAAGTCAATCCGATGGTCATGCTCACGCACACCATAGTGAATCGCCTTGTACAGCTTGCCACTAAAATTCAAGTGCATCCCGTGGGTCAGATGCCCGCCATGTGCGAGGTTCATAGCCAGAATTGTATCGCCGACATTCAAGATGCTGAGATAAACAGCCATATTGGCTTGCGAACCAGCGTGTGGCTGCACATTCGCATGTTCGGCTCCGAACAATTCCAGAGCCCGATCCCGCGCGATGTTCTCGACCACATCAACGTGTTCACAACCGCCATAGTAGCGTTTGCCGGGATAACCCTCGGCGTATTTATTGGTGAGCACCGTGCCAGCCGCTTCCATCACAGCCGCACTGGTGTAATTCTCTGAAGCGATCAGTTCGAGCCCATCGACTTGGCGGCGACGCTCATGAACAATGGCATCCCAGATGGCTGAATCGGTGGATTTCAGGGCAGACATTTCAACTTCTTTCAATGGCGCGGAATACGAGCGACAGGAGGACCACAAAAGCGAGATTCAGTGAAAACACTGATTGAACCAATTTTCGTCAGGAATTGAGATGCACGATAATCTTTCGTGCAAGTCTTCGAGCCGTTTTCGTGAGATTTTTTTAGAATTGTTTAAGGGAAAACCGGAACCCTCAGCGACTTTTCACTCTTATAGCACTAGATCGTCTGATTGCTACCCTTTGTGATTTTTCGACGGTATCTTCGCTGAAAACTTTTAGCGTTTCCGATCTACGGAATGCACGATTGTTGTCTTAACGGAGGAAAACCGGTGACTGACCGGCCATCGCTCGAGTCCCGCGAAATCGCTGCTCCTCCGTTGACTCATCCCGAATCTGAGATCGCTGCCCATGCGACCAAGGCGGAGCACGAGGTGGCCGTGAGTTCACTACCACTTGTCGCTGAAACGGTTGCTTTTACTGGAACGCTGGCGTCAATGACGCACCGCGACGCGATTCGGCTTGTGGAACAATATGGCGGCCGCGCCACGCATACCGTCAGTGGTTCGACCACCATGTTGATCATCGGCGAAGAAGGCTGGCCTTTGGAACCTGATGGTGGAACTTCTCAGAAACTCCAGCAGACCGCTAAGTTGGTCGCGGATGGCTCTGAGATCAAGGTTCTAGCAGAATCAGACTGGCTGCTCTTGCTGGGGTTGGATGAGCATCGCGAAGAGATCCGCCGCGCGCATACACCGGCGATGCTGAGCCGATTGCTTGATGTTCCGGTGCGGATGATTCGTCGTTGGGCGCGGTTGGGACTGATTCGTCCGGTTCGCCGCGTTTGTCGCCTGCCGTATTTTGATTATCGCGAAGTGGCCAGCGCGCGACGTCTGGCGATGTTGCTGGATCAAGGTGTCTCAGCAGACGTGCTTGAACGTAGCCTCAGTGAACTGAGTCACACGATGGCTGGCACTGACCGATCCTTGGCCCAGCTGAATCTGCTTGTGCAGGATGACAAGATCCTGATGCGGGACGATCGCGGTGTGCTGAATCCCCGCACTGGCCAGCGACTGTTGGATTTTGATGTGACCGACGGCTTCGGCGTCTACAGTCCTGCCGAAGAAGGGGCATTATCAAATGATCCGGACGACCACGACGAGACGGACGAAGAAACCGTTTCAATTCCATTCAGTTCGGCACGACCGGATCTGCAAGACCGCCGGATGACGGATTGGAACGCCGAAGAATGGTTCCACGAAGGTTGTCGCTTGACGGAAGAAGGGGAACTGGAGTCAGCGATCAATGCCTTCAGAAATGCGATGAGTCTGTTATCGTCGGAATTTGCCGCAGTGCGACTCAGTTCTGAGCATCTGGCAGATGACCAATTTTCGCTGTTTCCAGATCCCGCGGAGGTCAATTTCCACATGGCTGATGCCTTGTATCGCATGGGTCGCGTCGAAGCTGCGATCGAACGCTATTACTGTGCGATTGAGTCCGCTCCGGATTTTATCGAAGCGTGGACGCAATTGGGTTGCCTGCAGTCGGAACTGAATCAGTCCGACGCGGCGGAGCAATCGTTGGTCACCGCGATCTCAATTCATCCTGGAAACCCCGACGCACTCCTCCACTACGCTCAATTGCTGGATCAGAACCAACGCGATTCCGAAGCCGTCGACTACTGGAAACAGTATTTGCAACACGATTCTCGCGGGCCTTGGTCCGATCATGCCCGCGACCGCATCGCCCGTGTCGCGCAAGTGGGCGTTGCGGCGCCTCTGTCTGAAGACGATCTCTTTGGCTGAAGCGTGAAACGCACGCTGGAATCCGCTTTGTATTATCCGGGAAACCATCCTGAATCCGTTCCCGGAAAATTGAGGAATCGGTGATACCCTTTCCTCGTCGCGTCTGCCACTGTAGCATCTGCGTGTTTCCGGCCGGATGTGCCCTGCCGCTCCGTGGCGGAGATCTTTGGTGCGGGACCAACAAACATCCCGACAAATGCGTCGATATTTCGAGGATAGGATCTCAGGTACGTTATGAGCAAATTTGAATCGGTGACAGTCGTGAAAGCTGCAAATATTTATTTCGACGGCAAGGTCACCAGTAGGACTGTCGAGTTCGCTGATGGCAGCATTAAGACATTGGGAATCATGCTTCCCGGCGAGTATAAGTTTAATACTGGCAAGCCAGAACTGATGGAGATTCAGGCAGGGCAATTGAACTACTGTCTGTCAGGCGAAACGCAGTGGCATGACGTCAAGGGGGGAGAATCCTTTCACGTTCCGGGCAACTCGTATTTTGAACTCAAAGTCACGCAAGTGGCCGACTATATTTGTTCATTCCTATAAATCAAGCGGTGAGCCGGATGCGCTCGCTACCGGTTACTGTTATGCAAACGAACTCCGGCACCGGCGACTAGCGTCGGGCCGCTGACTTGTAACGTTCGTCCCCCGGACTCCATCGTCGATCCTAAATTTTCTTTGCTCACATGCAAGGCTCTCCATGCGCTGGTCTCAATCATTTATCCCGACCATGAAGGAAGTTCCTGCGGATGCTGAAGTGCCCAGCCATCAATTAATGCTGCGGGCCGGACTGATCCGTCAATTGATGGCTGGAGCGTACACTTACCTTCCGCTGGGCTATCGGTCTGTGCGTAAGGTTTCGGAAATTGTCCGCCAAGAAATGGATAAGGCTGGCGCGGTTGAGCTGTTCATGCCAGCTCTGCAGCCGATGGAAATCTTCGAACGCACCGGGCGGCGTGAAGCATTCGGCAACGTTCTATTTAATTTCGAAGTGAAGAAGGGCGATCGAAAACTGCACTTGGCACTCGGTCCGACACATGAAGAAGTGATCACAGACTTGATGGCCAAACACATCAGCAGCTACCGCCAGTTGCCGATCACGCTTTACCAGATCCAGACGAAGTTCCGTAACGAAGAACGCCCGCGCTTCGGCGTCTTGCGCACGAGTGAATTCTTGATGAAGGATGCGTACAGTTTCGCTGCCACAATTGAACAGCTCAACACGGCATACGACGCGATGTACAACGCATATTGCCGAATTTTCGAGCGTTGCGGGTTGAAATATCTGCCGGTCGAAGCGGAGAGCGGTCCGATCGGCGGCGATGCTTCGCACGAATTCATGGTGCCTGCAAGTAACGGCGAAGACTTTGTGATCCACTGCCCGAAATGCAGTTACGCTGCAAATCAGGAACGCGCGGACACTGGCCGCCAAGCAAAAGTGCAGGCCAAAGTGGATGAGGCAGCCGCGCCGGTGAAAGTCGATACGCCTGACGCTGGCAGCATCGAACAAGTGAGTCAGTTGCTAAAGTCCGACGCAAAATCATTCATCAAGACGCTGATCTACAAAGCCGACGGCAAACCAATTGCCGTACTTCTGCGCGGCGATCATACTGCGAACGAAGGCAAGATTCGTCGAGCCACTCAAACGACGACCGTCGAACTGGCCGATGAAGCCACGATCTTGAAAGTTACCGGAGCGCCCGTGGGTTTTGCTGGTCCGATCGGCATTCAATGTCCGTGCATTGCGGATCACGATGTGGCTCTGATTCAAGCCGCGATCGTTGGTGCAAACTCAAAGAACGCCCATTTAACGGGCGTCATTCCCGGGACGCACTTCAAACTGACGGAGACGTTTGACCTGCGAAACGCAGAAACCGACGATCCCTGCCCGAAATGTGCGGGGACGCTGCAGATGGTACATGGGATTGAAGTTGGTCACGTCTTCAAACTGGGCACTAAGTACAGCGTGTCGATGGACGCGAAGTTCGTAGATGCCCAAGAACAGTCACATCCCATCATCATGGGCTGCTACGGGATCGGCGTGACACGCGTTGTGGCCTCGATTGTGGAAACCTGCCACGATGCGAATGGGATCATCTGGCCGATCAACGTTGCGCCATATACCGTGCAGATTATCCCGCTGAACGTGAACGATGCGGAGGTAATGAAGATCACTAACCAGATTTATGCGGAACTCACCAATGCAGGTATCGACGTCCTTATGGACGACCGTGATCAGCGTCCGGGGTTCAAGTTTAAAGACGCCGACCTGATCGGGATCCCCTTGCGGGTCACGATCGGCGGCAAAGGCCTCGCCGAAGGCATCGCCGAAATTAAATGGCGAACTGAAAGCGATGCAAAGAAGATTCCGTTGGCAGATGCCGTGGGATTTGTTAAAGATTTGATTGCGCAAAAGCAGGAATGCTGAAGTTCGCTTCTGGTGCAAATGGACTTGATCGTGTGCGCATGGCGCGTGCGGAATGCTTCGGCATGCTGTTGAATTCGGGTAGCAGACGTTGCCAGAATTGGCCCTATTGCTGAGGTCCAATTGTTCGATAGGACACAAAAAACCGTCAGATTCGACAGCACGGGTAACTTTCAATGCCGCAAGTCTTGATCTTCGGCGACCTGAGGCACAAGTTTGAGCTAAACAAATGATGGTAGCTTCACGTGCTTCAACTAGTCTTCAAGCGATGCCTTTGAGAAATCACGGCACTCATTTGACAACAGAAATACTGGGGATCGATTCGACGCATCGCCGGGTTAAATCGAACCGGGGAGTCGCGGCCGTAGAGCTGGCTGTGACATTGCCCCTGTTGGTGATTCTCGTGTTTGGTGCCATGGAAATGGGCAATGCTGCTTTTCTGCGACAGTCACTGAACATTGCCGCATACGAGGCAGCGAAAGTCATTACTCAGCCGGGCGACAACGAAGCACTGGCGCGGACACGATGCCAAGAAATCCTGACTGTTCGGAGGATCACGGTTTTTACGATCGCATTTTCTCCGACAGTAACAGCGGCAACCGCGCGAGGCACGCAGGTCACCGTGACATTGTCTGCTCCTGCATCTAATCTTTCCTATGGCCCCGTAAAATTCATGTCAGGGAAAACGACCAAATCATCGGTAGTTATGGTTCGAATGTAGAAAAATCTAATGGTGGCTGAAACTCCATCATGGTTCTGCGTGCACTCAATCGTGACGTGCCAGTGTCAACATGAAAATAATGTTTCACCAGAGTATTCGATCAATTGACAGGCCTTCAGGAGCAGCCCACATCGTGATTGCTGCCATGCTGTTCACATTTATCGTGATGGCAGCGATGACCGTCGATGTCGCCTACATGCAGCTCATTCGAACTGAACTCCGAACTGCCACAGACGCTGCTGCGAAGGCCGGTGTCGAAGCACTGATTAGGACTCAGAATGCAACTGCGGCAAAGGCTGCCGCGGTTCAGTACGGGCTCAGTGTGCCAAGCTGCGTTGGCTAAAAGGCCTCAACCATTGGTAGTCCGTGTGTTAAGCTCCCAGAAATTGGCGTTTTCGTGCTGGAGGCAGACCACGAGACATTAGTCACGGGTGTCGTAGACTCTCTTGCCGAAAACGCAGGATCCGGGGTTGGGCCGACGGCGGTATTGGGGGTTGAGTTCGCTGGGACGGCCGAAGGAGTGGCGGTGGGCACCATCGTTTCTGATGACCATTCTTTTCCGGACGAATGCATGTCGGGCATTTCGTTGCCGGGCATTCCGGTTCCGAATGACATTGCTGCTGTCTGATCTGGTGGCACGTTCATGATCGAGTTTGCGGATTGCCAACCGCCGGATGCTGGCATGTTTCCGAGCATTTGCATCTCGCTCGGCGCGTAATGTGTAGACATCATGTTAGGAGCGGCTGCCATTTGGCCACCATCCATTGAATTTCCACCCATGCCCATTTGATTCTGAGCCATTCGCATCTGAGCCATCCGGGCACCGCGCGACGGCGGCCCAAAGGCAGTCTGTTGGCGAGGCACACTGTAAGGATGCACGCCGCGGGCCATCGCAGTCGCGGCCATCGGACTACCCGGACCCGCACTTTGTGATGCGGCGGCGATGCGCGAATGAACTTCAGGCTGATTCCAGTCGGATTGGAGTGAACGTTGATAGACGGCCACTGCCTGATCCGGGTGACCGCTCTCTTCGTAGTACTGCCCTAGATGAGCCAACGCCGTCGTATGACTTGGATTCACCTGAAGCGCTCTTTGTAAGGATTGGGCCGCGGCGTCAGACTGGCCCATTTCTCGTTGCAACCAAGCCAGTTCAACATGGGATTCGGCGACGTATGGCTGAGTTCCCGCCCATGTCGTTAATAAGCTAGCGGCTTCGTCGCTTCGCCCCTGAGTCAGCATGGTTTCTGCCAATCCGTGATACGACGGCTGATGCGAGGGTGCCATCGTCAGCGATTGGCGGTACAACTGTTCGGCGCCTTGCGGGTCACCCAATTTCAACTTTGCCTTAGCAAAATTTGCGACGTAGTCGGGATTCGAGGGATTCGCCAACATTGCCTGCTGAAACTCATTCGCAGCGGCTGCGTAGTTCCCGTCTTCGTAATAGCCCATGCCCGACGAATTCGTCGCGTAGCCATTCATTGTATGACAGCCACTAGCATGCAGGGCCATCAATCCGACAAAACAAAGGAGCTGCAACCTGAAGAAGCGCATGGCAGGAGCCTTTCAGAAAATTCTGGAAAGGTGAGAGTGCTGAGGAAACCAGAGACGGGAACTCTGAAACTGTGAGAACAGTTCAAAGCCGATTGAGATTGGAGAGAAACGGAGAATACCCGTTGCGGCAATTTTCAGGCAACGCCGATTCGGATGCGATGGACACACAAATGGCGGCGCAGGCCAGACACCGGCAGATTCTGCCGAATTTCAGGCATTCAGCGGGTTCACCGTGCAAAATTAGCCGGTTTTGGGCTGAATCGAATCAAGTTCGCCTCAGCCTTCCGCTACGTTGACATAAACCTTGAGCGCTTCCTTGTCTTCAACCAGCAAACGCATCATCACTTTGTAGTTCTCCAAGCCCTCAACAGGGGTCGTCAAAATCTTCTGAATCACGCCCGGCCAAGTCGCTTCGCCCAGTGCTAGATAAGCGATTCCTGATTCAAAATGCCGGAAGTTGGCATTCACAGATCCGACCAACAGCTTGTTGCCTAAGACCCAGTTGAGATTGATACTATCGCTCGGGACTTCTATTTTCTGCGTGCCACCTGTAATGCTCGTCCAGACCATACAGCCATTGTGACCAAGAACTTGCATCGCTTCAAACGCAATCGCGCTACTTCCGGTGGCTTCAATAATCAGATCCGGCTTACCGTATCTTGCCGCGAGTTCCGTAAGTGAATATTCCTGCGTGCTGATATACGCCGCCCCAAACCCTTCCGCGATTTCCGCTTTGAGATTCGGCTTGCGGCCGCGCGCCAGTGTCCAAACCTCAATGCCTCGCAGTCGCAAGATCAGAGTCGACAACAATCCAATTTGACCTGCTCCCGTTACCCAAGCGCGCTTTGGTTCCCAGACCTGCAATCGCCTCTGCGCGAGAATTGCTTGGTCAACGGCCTTGGCCGCACAACTCATCGGTTCGGCCAACACATGCAGGTGCTTGAGTCCCACTGGGATGCGGACGACGAATTCTTCATCGTCTACAAAGTACTCCGTCAGAAATCCATGCCGCAGATTGATCCCACGCTCATAATACTGTTCCTCGCTAGTAATGTCGGAGCGGCCAATCCGATCATAGATCGATCCACCTGGACGCCGCACCGTACATGTCACGTAATCGCCAACTTTCACGCGCCGCACGTTCGGACCGACTGCTTCCACGATGCCGAAACACTCGTGCCCGATCACAAGAAAGTCGTATCCAAGTGGCGCGTTGCCGTAAAGTGCCTCGTTGATTTCACGATCTGTGGCGTCAACGCCAACCTTGAGAACTCTAATCAGCACTCCGCGACCATCAGGAACATCCGTCACAGCCGGTTTTTCCAGTTCAGCAAGATGCACGCTGTTTGGAGTTCCGGGACGTACGGCAATGGCTTTCATCGATTCAACTTTCCTAGACGTGCTGCTACGACTTCTGATTGGAATGCTTCGTTCCGTCTGCCTTGCGCGGAAACGTGAGCCGAATTCTAGGCAACGACCGCTCCCTGTCAAAACATGCGGGAATGCCGGAATCACGATGTGCCTAAAAAGCGACCGCATCTCGCTAATCCACCGCGAATACGCCTATTTTGCATCCACCGTCGCCGTCAATTCAGCAACTTTTTTCGCCGCAGCCTCGGCCGCAGTCGCTTTCACATCGGCGATCTTGACGGGCACAAATCCTCGGCGTTTGCTTTCGTCGGCGGCCTCCATGAAGGCATACAGGTCTATGGTTTCTTCCGCGGTGACTGGTGGTTGTCCGGTTCGATAGAATTTCACGATCTCAACAACTAGGGGACGGTAGCCGTCGAACTGACCCAGCGATGCCACACCATTCGCTCCAAATGCAGTGCCTCCAT
>Ga0209553_1001837_pt1 | contig 10467 bp, 10 predicted proteins | sample LauGreFBDMM110DN_2_FD_188217 | JGI IMG/M metagenome (GOLD analysis project Ga0209553, IMG submission 188217) | Freshwater lake microbial communities from Lake Michigan, USA - Fa13.BD.MM110.DN (SPAdes) (version 2) | ecosystem: Environmental > Aquatic > Freshwater > Lake | place: Lake Michigan...
CGTATACCCAGAAACGGAATCATAAAAACACCGTCTTCGATGCAATTTCCCGGGATAAGTGAAACTGTGTCAACCGGTCTGAATTCGGGTTATAAAAAGACCACCAATCCATTGTGTCTCCAATTTATCGGGATAGTCCCTTTTGAAATCACCGGTTACAAAATCATATGACTCTTCCAGTTCTCAAACGTCTTGTGGTAGTTCTTGGTGTGTTTTCCACTGTGTTGTTGGTCGGGAACGTCTTAATGTTTTGGAATTACGGCAATCTCAAGGTACAGGCAGCGTTTGCAGATGAGCAGACACGTATTTTCGATGCGATGCAGACGCAGTCACACCAATCCACAACACCTCGTGATATCGCAGAGTCTCTTGAGTACGTTGCCCACTATTACCCATCTGGCACTAAGCAGGAGGCTGGGTCAAGACTCGACCGAGTGGTAGAACGACATCGCAAAGCGGTTGTACGCGATATCGTTGAACACCTTCGTAGCGTCACGAAGCAAGATTTTGGAGAGCGTCCGGAGCCTTGGATTGAGAAGTATGTAAAACGATAAAAGGTTCTCGTGCTCAGTAGGTCTATTTGTGGCAGTAACCACCGGGGTCGTGGACACAAGTTCGACCTCGATGAGAGATAAACCTAAGGGGGGGCTATGAACCTCGGGGAACCTGTCGAAGACGTAGTTGAAACTCTGGTCTGGTTCAAAATAAAAACCCCCAATCCAGTTAACGGAATTGGGGTTTTGACTGATTATGAGACAGGAACTCGTGTGGTTCATTTCGAATCACTCGAAGAATGGATGATCTTGAACTGAATTTTCATTAACATCTGACTTCGAACGTTTAGTTTTAATCGGAACGTATCGAATACCACCTTCAACAGGTACTGGAGTTAAATATTTATCTCCGATTTTATCGAGTTCGGTTCTTAGTCCATTTATGTCGACGGTGATTTTACCACCGTCAACTTCCGTCTTATTTGTTGTTTTTTTCATTTTTTAATTGTTTCGTTCATCTGATTTCATAGATTCGATAAATCTGTCAAGTTCATCGTCGTTGAGTTGACTGATTGAATCCGGAATCTGTTTTTCAAATTCGAGAAGTCCCTGAAACGAGGGTAGATCACCGACTGAATCGATTCCCAAGGAATTCCTCCAGTACCGTTTGTCCTCATTCAAGATCTCCGTTTTTCTACTCAACTTCTTCCGGACAATTAGATCGAAAACCTTTGAACTGTCGATACGATGAGTATCGAACACCGTGTTTTCTCGATACTCAGGAATGAATACGTTGTAGTAGTAATCGTCTAGTTGGGACTTTAGTTCCAACAGTTTCCTGGTTATTTCCTCCATGTTGACTTGTATTTTTTCGTTTTTTGTCATATAAACCACCTTTCAATTCTGAATCTCGAACCGTAATTGGTTCTTCGTTCAGTTCCAATAGACTACACTGTGGTTGTACGGAAATCAACATATAAAAAGTCCTGAACCAAGATTTGTGACAAACACTGATCTTACCCGGGTCAAACTGTGGTGGAATGCGTTTCACCATACACAGTGTGACTATGCGTTGAGTGTGTTGGTGTGGAGCAAATGCTTGGTGGGGTGACACTGACTTGTAGAGAGTCGAGTTCTGGTTTTAATCCCCCCCGTCAAATCTTTGGGTAGGGGATGTTCTGACCGTTGTGGTCAGGAATTTCCCTATCCTCCACCAACTTGAAAATCCCCTGAATGGTATCAACACCCTCGACGACAATAAAAACCCGTTGTAGGGGTGTTTACGATCGATTGATGGCTGTTTTAAGCATCTCGAATACCCAGCCTGAATCCGGTGGTTGTCTCGAAGAGGGCTTGGACTCGGTGGTGAAGTGGTGGTGAAGTGGTGGTGAAGTGGTGGTGAAGTGGTGGGAAACGCATATCCGGCCCTGATTCGATCACCGTGTCTATGGTTGGAACTGATGCGTTTACCCGTGGTGAACCTGGTTTGAACTCTTCGACTACATGTGGATCGAGTGGTGGACACAGTTACCATCGAAGTGGATGGGTGGGTTCAACCGACTCTGGGGAGGATTAAGACCAGAACTTGAGTCTTGGATCTGGGGAATCGTTGGGGTTTTCCCGGGACCAAGTTCAAAAACGGCACTGAAACGGTGTCGAGTTGGTCGAAGTTGTGGGGTCCAAAACCGGTGGACCACCTTCAACAGGGTCGAGTTCTGGCAATAATCCCGACCAGACGAACGGTGGAGAAGGGAATGGAAATGGCCAGAAAGAGGAGGTTTGAAGACGATCTGGAGTGGGAGATCTGGCAATAACCGATTCAACGGGGTGTAAAACTCGAAGACGACCTGTGTAACGGGTCCAAGTATGGTTTTGAGGGGTTAATCGAACGGTCGTTGAACTTGATTACCCTGAATCAAAAAGACGTCGTACACCCCCGTGGTGGGTAGTATACGACGTCGTGGTGTATGGGTAAGATGGTGGTTAGGCAACCATCTTCAAGTCTGGTCCGTCACTGTTTTGGGATTGGTTGATCTTGGGTGGTTCATGATCGACATTGGTTCGGTTGTACCACTCGACGAACGGTTTGAGTTTCTGGTATAGCCACCGAGACCCGTCTTTATTGAGTGGAGTTACGGCAGTTCCACGGTCCACGTACCGTCCAACCAATTTACCGTCTTGACTCGGGAACACCTGGATCAACCTTGTTTGATGGTCTGTATCGATAAACGTAAACACCAGTGACTCAGGATAGAGAGTGAACTCATCAAGTAAGACGGAGTCCCTTCTGCGTCTCGGTCTCCGTTGTTTGGTGGTTGAACCCGGAGTCGAGATGTTGAACTTTGATAGGAACTCTGGATCGACCTCCGGGGTTTCCTCCTTGGGATACTGATACTCTTCCTTGAGGATTCCGAGACTCACGAAGGCCTTTCGAGTCGTACACACGTCCGAGGGAAGTTCACTCCTCTTGTTGAAGAGGAACATGTACCTGATAGCCGTCTTGTAACAGAACTCGTTGACAAACTCGGTCTCTACCAACTTCTTGAATCCCACCTTGTCTTCGTTACACTTTTTCCGAATCGTCACCAGGTGTTCACCGATCTCCACGACAGACTTGAACTTACGTATCTTCCAGTGTTCCTGGTTCTTCTCAAAAGTCTTTATCAACCCGTGAAGGGACTTGATCTTCTGGATCAGGTCCATCTCTGGGTCAATCACTTTGGTATCCTCGAAGGAATTCAGACTTGGGTCCACGGGTGACGAATTGTCCCCAAAGACAATAGAGTCCACATTCACCAGGATAGGTGAACTGGTACTACTGTGTGGAAACGGAATGATTCCCTGTTCCGGTGTTGCGTTGATGTTGTTGTTCTCGTTATTGGTGTTCATGTTTAAATTTGTCAGGGTTCGTGTGTTGGTACAAAACCATTGACACGAACTCGTTTACAGGTGAGGATTTGTGTTACCGTCGGTTCCTCAACCGTGAACACAACCTATCACACCCACCCACTGAATGTCCAGACAATTCGTATTCGAAGTGTGCTATCATCGTTTCACTTTGAACTTGACAAACGATCTGTGTGATGGTATATAGTCACCGTGGTTGTCGATACAATATCAATATCACTGAAGACACAACGTTACACCAACACCACCCTGTTGGCTGTTCACCACCTCACAGACACACAGTTCACGGTGAGTGTGCAGTGAGTGCAAACGATAACGATTGGGGTTTTGGAACTACATGGCTAGAGGACACAAGTTCTCCGTATATACGACTTCCCCATCTATTTGCTTCCCTGTGTGTTGCGCAACTCTGAGCAGCTTTTCCCAAGGCAAAAGCTCCATGTTCAGAAGGTATACTCCCTAGGGTATGGGAGGGGGGGTATCTGTTCCTGATTGGCCACGATTCGATCGATTGAACCCCAAATGCGTTGGATCGTTCATGAACCTCCTCTTCTCTTCGATAACCTCCACCATGAACCGCTTGTGGCTTTGACCAGAATTTGGGGTGGTATTGCTTATTGCGGATAGGGGGACGGCATATGTGTAGGTTGAAACCACCTCGGTGACTATGGGTCCACTCTTGCGGACTGGAATCCGGTTCGTAGCGTGGGTGTACATGACACGGATCGAACGTGAACGACATGCACGTCCCTGGCTCAAAACCGAGAAGTTGATGGTGACCCGGAAGTTCCAGGAGTCTTTGAAGAGCTCTCCAACCCTGAATGGACTGAATCGGGACCTGTTGGCCTGGGTGGTTCACACCGTGGTGAGTCGAACTGAGGAGTTCGAACTGTTCACCAACATCGACCGATCGGTGTGGAGCAATCGGTTGGGATCCCACTATCGAAGGTACCTGGATTGGCTCGTGGTGAACGAAATCCTGGAGGAGAACACCCGTTACAGAAACGATTCCAAGAACCCGGAGAGGAACTTTCCGATGAGTTTCCGGGTCAAAGGTCTCAACGATTCGAACTCGTCCCAACAGTTGGTGGTTCAGACTCGAACCTTGAGTCGGGTGTCCCACTTCAAGGACCAAAGTGATCTGGTGGACAACGTGACCCGGTACGTTTACCGATGTCTTCAGGATCTCATGGTCACCCGAAACTTGGTCTATATTCCGGATCAGGTTCGAGACGCATTGGCCCTCGAACAGTGCAAACGCATTTACTCAGGGTGTTTCAACGTTCACTACGGGGACCAATCCAAGAGGCTGTTCCACTCGGTGATCCTGATGGTCCGAGAAGGTCGACATAACCTTCGTCTACGAACTCCAGGTGAGGTGTTGGTCTACTGTGACGTCAAAACCTGCTTTCCCAACCTCCTGGTCACCTACATCAACAACCCCAACGAGAAAACCCTCTGGATCAACGCATTGAACCACGACCTGTACGACGTGGCTCGAACCGAGTTGAACTCCACCCACTCTCGAGACGAGGTGAAGGTCCAATTCAGCAAATTCCTCAGTGATCCCAAACACCCCACCAACAACGTTCCTGGCCGTTTCCTCGAGAAACAGTTTCCTCTCCTCCTCGAAATCATTCGGGGTGATCCCCACATGGCTCTCAACCTCCAAAACCTCGAAGCATCCATCCTCGTCCAACAAATGGTCACCTGGGCCATTCAAACCAACTCCTGGTACGTTCCCATGTTCGACGGATTCCTCTGCAAACTCTCCCACCTCCAACAGGTTCAGGACCACGCAACCCACCTCCTCGAACTCAAACTGGGTCACCGTCCCATCATCAACCACCAGGTTCTTGGCTGAATTCCACCTCTTTCCAAGTTTCACCAACCCCCATCAACCCATTCACCCCAACATCCCCAAAGGGGGTAGGGGGTGCTTGTTGCGGATAGGGGGACGGCATATGTGTAGGTCGAAACCACCTCCTTCCGAGTTCACCCGATCCTTGAACCTGGATGGTGTTGCTGGGAACCCAATGCAAAACGGTGCCTGACGAATCGAAGACGACCAACAGGGTGTTGGTACTGCTACCCGGATCGGGATTCGGTGTGCGTCAATCTGGCCGTGTTTGCGTGGACGTTGGTTGACCCAGTGGACACTGGTTCCACGATGTGGGTCTACGAGTCGACGATGATCCAGAAAAACGGTCGATGTTGTTGAGGGTATCTGCGACGCACCCCTGGGACTGAAGAAGTTGGATCAGGTCTTCGATCAAAGGATCTGGTGAGGGAGTTCTGGGGAATTTGATCTTGGTCATATCGTATAAGTAGTAGGATACCCAACTAAACCGTCGGTGGCGTCATCACCCAAAACCGTTGAGCCTCACTTCGAGACACGGGCTTGAGGTAGTGACGACCAATGATGGCGGGACTGTTTCCCATCAGTTCGGCCAACCGGTTACGGTTCTGGTGAACACTCAACCAGTAGGTGGCAAACGCGTGACGAAGGCCGTCGGGAATCCACCGAATCTGAAGACTCCGTTGGTAACTCTTGAGACGTCGGGAAAACCCCACCTCGACAGGCTTTGGCAGATGCTGTCGATTGGTTTCGAGCTCACTGCCACGCGCCCAGACGCTGTTGGGGTTGCCCGCTCCCGGAAGAAACCTCGGATAGAGCTCACTTGAGCATGCGAGACTGAATGATTGTTGCGACTACTAATGGCCGCTCCAACAGACCACAACTTTATCAGGGCTTCACTGCCGGCGTGACCGGAGAAGTGGAACGCACCGGGGGGATCGGTGGGATCGACTTGAGATGGCTGGCATCAAGACGGTCGCACGCCCACAGCACACCCCGCGTCACCAAGTCGAGGTAACGATCATCGCCGACCGTTTCATTGAAGTGCCCCAACGAGGTGCTGAAGACCCGGGTTCTTCCATAACGATTGACCCAAGTGACCGCGAAATCATCGTCACCCTGGGCTCCGCGCTGGAGCACGGTGGCCGTGGGGAAGACCTTCACGTTGTTGTAGAGTTCCTCGTTGCCCGTGACCCAATCCCGCCAGTTCAACCCCTGGGTGATCGGATGGCGGGCATCGACCGTGCGGATGCGGATCGGCTCGGCTTTTCCGTGCTTCATCGACCGAAGCCCCAGGTACTCCTGCCACAACTCACCAGGGGCGGCACGGTAGCTGTGGACAGCGCAATGAAGGTTCACTCCGGGCAAACCGGCACGGTGTGGAGCGAGGATCCGGGAAATCCAGTTCGTATCGGCCACCGCTCCAAAACACTCGTCATGGATGACCACATCGTAGCCCTTCGCCCAATTAGGGTTCTCATAGAGAGGGATCTGACTTTCCTTGGAAGTGCCACCCTGCTGAACCGTATCCACCGTGATTCGAGCCCGCGATTCAATGCCCCGCTTGAGCACGTCCTTCTGAACCGGGTAGTCGTGACAGCATCCCCCACACACCAGCAATGCCCGCAACGGGCGGAACTCGGCGGCAGAGATCCCCGACTTTTCCGCCAGCATCCAAGCCATGGCGAGCCACCAGAAACGAAACGGAGCATTCATGAACGATTGGGATGGAACAGGGACCTTCAGTGCGAAGGCGTGTAAAACCGGATTGGTATCAATCCAGCTTGCGGACCCAGATATTGCGGTAGCGCACCGGATTCCCATGGTCTTGCAGCATCAGGGGACCTGTGGGAGTTGCACCCGAAAACTTCGCCGACACCGAGGCATCTCCCATAACTGGGATATGGTCCTGAACCAGCACCCCATTGTGCAGCACTGTGAACGATCCTGGCTGAATCTTACCATCTGCACCCGGTTTAGGGGGGTGAAACAAAATGTCGTAAACTTGCCACTGACCTGGCTTGCGGGACGCGTTCACCAGAGGAGCGTTGTGACCATAGAACGAAGCTGCCTGGCCGTTGAAGTAGGTCTTGTTCTGATAGGAATCGAGCACCTGGATCTCGTAGCGTCCTTGAAAGTAGACGCCGCTGTTACCCCTACCCTGACCATCACCCTTCACCTCGGCTGGCGAGGCCCACTCCAGATGCAGCTGGATTGCGCCGAATTCTTGGCGGGTCATCAAGCCCTTGCCGTGCACCTCCATGTGACCATTCTCTAGCTTCCACTTCGGCTCGCTACCATCATCACTCTTCCAGGCAGAGAGATCCTTACCATCGAACAAAACGATGGCATCGGACGGAGGAGATCCGGCTGTACCTGGAGTGACAGCTGCCGGTTCTCGATCACCGGCAGGAGCAGCGGCAAAGGATACGAGTGCCATGGAGGCAACGGCGATTCGAAGCAGACGGATTGCACGAGTTTTCATGGGGGGCGATCAATGGGTGGGCGTTATCGAAGATCGTTGCCGGAACCTTGTCTAGGTCAAGGATTCCCAAAAGTTTTCACCAAATCTTCTGAGCTTGGCCTTTGTACCCGACTTGGTGCCTTTGGTAACCCTTCAACCGAGTGGGTCCAAGCAAACCGTTAGGCGGGTCTATTTGCTCCTCCGAAGGAACCATCGCCCATAGAGGACCCTGATGCCTATTGACTAGACGATGTCGTACGTTTGCCACTCACCGGGCTTGCGGGAGGTATTCACCAAGGGCGCATTGTGGCCATAGAACGAGGCTGCCTGACCGTTGAAATAGGTTTTGTTCTGATGAGAATCGAGCACTTGGATTTCGTAGCGTCCTTGAAAGTAGACGCCGCTGTTGCCCCTGCCCTGGCCATCACCCTTCACCTCGGCTGGAGAGGCCCATTCCAGATGCAGCTGGATTGCGCCGAATTCCTGGCGGGTCATCAAGCCCTTGCCGTGCACCTCCATGTGGCCATTCTCCAACTTCCACTTCGGCTCGCTACCATCGTCACTCTTCCAGGCAGAGAGATCCTTGCCATCGAACAGCACCACCGCATCCGACGGAGGCGAACCGGCGGTGCCCGGTGTGACAACGGCCGGTTCTCGGTCGCCGGCGGGAGCGGCAGCAAAGGATACGATTGCCATGGAGGCAGCGGCGATTCGAAGCAGACGGATTGCACGAGTTTTCATGAGAATCGAGAAATGGGTGGGTGTTGTTCCGAATCCTTGCGGGAAGTGCTCCTCGGTCAAGGATTCCTCAAAGGTTTCATCAACTCCTGAAGTTTGGTCTTTGAACCCGACTCAGAGACTTTGATAACACTTTGAAACCGTGAGTGCCTTTGCGCCCAGCCTATTACTGCTCATCCCCGCCTACAACGAGGAGAACCGTATCGGGCCCGTCTTGGAAGACTACGCCGACTACTTCGGCCGGCACTATGCCGGCAAGTTTCGTCTGGTCGTCGTGCTCAACGGATGTCGAGACAACACCTTGGGAGTGGTTCAGCAGGCTGAAAAACGTCATCCTTGCATCACACACAGCGAGTTTGCCGGGGCCATCGGGAAGGGAGGGGCCCTCATTGAAGGACTCAAGCTGGCGCCCTTGGCGGACCTCATCGGCTACGTGGACGCCGACGGAGCAACTCCACCCAAGGCCTTCCACGACCTGGTGCGTTCATTGGAAACACCCTCTGTTGCCTGCGCCATCGCCTCCCGCTGGATTCCTGGTGCCATCGTCCATCATTTCCAACCGGAGAACCGTCGATTTGCCAGCCGCCTGTTCCATCTCTTTGTCGAACTGTTTTTCAGGATGCGCATCTTGGACACCCAATGTGGGGCCAAGGTCATTCGCCGCCATGCCGTCGAGACCATCCATGAGCGTCTCACCTTGGCGGACCTCGCCTTCGACGTGAACCTGCTCTACTCGCTCAAGCAGGCGGGATTTGCGATCCGAGAAATCGCGACAGAGTGGTCCGACAAGAGTGGTTCCAAGGTGGTTTTTAATCTGCGGACAAGTCTCAACATGCTGCTGTCCTTGATTCGCTTGAGACTGATTTACTCACCGTTTTACCGATGGCTCGGGCCCCTCCGTCCCGTAGAGGCTTGGCTCTATAGTCAACTTCGTGCCCCACAACCGATTTGGCATGACGAGCACACCGGTGCAGGACTCAAGGCGGGAGGGAAACCAAAACCAGATCCCACAACCTCACGCTCACAGTGAGCGGGCGGGATCTGTGGCCGAACCGAGAAGCTTGTCAGACTCCCGGCTGAGGAATCGCTCGACCGCCTCAAACTTGGCCACATTCTCGGGCTTCAAAGCCATCAGAGCACGATGAGCATCCAGGCAGCACTTCAAGACCTCTGCTTTTGAAGCAGCTTCAAGGACAACCTGTTCCGTTTTCGGCAACGAGTCGGGCAAGAGATCGGCGGTCAGCAAGGAAACTTGATTGAGAACCCCATGATCCTCCAAACCATCGAGAATGCGTTGCGGAGCCTCATATAAGGTGAAGGCTGCTCCAGTGGACCCCACCAAGCGGGACAACGTGCCTGAGAAACCGCTATCCATCATCAAGGCTCGCGACAAATCCAACACCACACTTCCGACCCCTTGGTCTTTAAGCCGAACAACGAGCTTTTCGAACGCGGGCGCTGATTCAGCAGCAGCCCGACCCTCGAGACGAACAAACGCCTGAGGGCCATCCAGACTCACCGAGATGGAGCAACCTGGCAGCGGCACGGCTTCACTATCTCCACCGAGAATTTGGGGGTCAAGACATGGTCGAGCTGATGATCTCAGCAGGGATTTGTCTGTACCGTTTCGAAAACCACAGAAAAGGCCGGTTTGAAAATGGCATACTCTCAGCCTTGTGGTGAGATTTTCTTCGCCCACGAACATCGGCTCTTCTTCCTTGTGTTGAGGCTATGAACGCATTCAAGGCCTGCCTGTAGAACGGAGATTATTTTTCACGCGGAGAAGAATAATTTTCGCTCAACACCTGCCCACCGATGAAGGATGCATCACAACCCACTGATCACCACTACCAAACTCACCCAACCGGAGCACCGCATGCAGCCACGGTTTTCAAACTGGCTGATTTCGCCGGTTTTCACGCCGTCGCCGACATCTGTCTGTATGAGGCAGCACTTTACCACGTGCACGGGACAAAACCCTTTGCCTGTGGGAGGGCATTACGGAG
>Ga0209553_1001838_pt1 | contig 10464 bp, 9 predicted proteins | sample LauGreFBDMM110DN_2_FD_188217 | JGI IMG/M metagenome (GOLD analysis project Ga0209553, IMG submission 188217) | Freshwater lake microbial communities from Lake Michigan, USA - Fa13.BD.MM110.DN (SPAdes) (version 2) | ecosystem: Environmental > Aquatic > Freshwater > Lake | place: Lake Michigan, USA...
CTATTTGCTCTTTCTAAATCTCCCACTGCTGGTGGCCGATTCATTTTTGTAGATGGCTATGATGTCGGCCGCATTTTAATCAAGAGTTCATGTGCGATAATTGACGCAACCATTTAAGAATCTCCTCTCCATGCTTAAGAATATTGAAGACTTTGTCGGCACTACCCCGCTCGTAAGATTGAAGCGCCTGCCGGGGATGACCAACAATGTCATCCTCGCTAAGTTGGAGGGTAATAACCCGGCCGGGTCGGTGAAGGACCGGCCTGCATTGTCGATGATTTCACGAGCACAGTCGCGTGGTGAGATCAAGCCGGGGGATACTCTGATAGAGGCCACCAGTGGTAACACCGGAATTGCTCTAGCGATGGCTGCGGCGGTGATGGGTTATCGCATGGTACTGGTGATGCCCGAGCACTTGAGCATCGAGCGTCGGCAATCAATGAGTGCGTTTGGTGCGCAGATCATACTAACGCCAAAAGAGGGGAGTATGGAGCAGGCTCGAGATGTGGCTGAGAGCATGCGGGATGAGGGCCGTGGAATCATCCTCGACCAGTTTGCCAATCCAGACAATCCACTCGCTCATTATCTAGGAACTGCTCCTGAGATTTGGCGTGATACCGATGGACAGATTAGTCACTTTGTCAGCAGCATGGGGACCACCGGCACCATCATGGGTTGTGGCCGATATCTCAAAGAAAAGAATCCAACAGTTCAGATTATTGGTGTGCAGCCGGAGGAGGGGGCTCAGATTCCCGGCATTCGTAAGTGGCCTCAGGCCTATCTGCCACGGATATATGATCCAGATAAGGTGGACCGTATCATGCTCGTTTCTCAGGCCGAGGCCGAGGATATGACCAGACGTTTGGCGAGTGAGGAGGGAATTTTTGCAGGAGTCTCAACGGGTGGTGCGCTTGCGATGGCGCTCAAGATTTCTGACGAGGTAGAGAATTCAGTGATCGTTTTTATTGCTTGCGATCGGGGTGACCGCTATCTATCTACAGGAGTCTTCGCATCATGACGCCATTACTGGTATTCGATATTGAGACCGTGCCCGATATCGAGGGGATACGTAAGCTCAATGATCTGGGGCCGGAACTAGCCGCAGCCGATGTGGCTGAGATGGCATTTCAGTCTCGCCGTCAAGCGACCGGAAATGATTTTCTCCAACTACATCTGCAGAGGGTGGTGGCGATCTCATGTGCACTGCGTGACAAGAATGATTTCAGAGTCTGGTCGCTCGGCACTGCGGCGGACTCTGAAGACGAGTTAATCCGTCGTTTCTTCGAAGGTATCGATAAGTACACACCTCAACTAATTTCATGGAATGGTGGTGGATTCGATCTCCCAGTGCTGCATTACCGCAGCCTAATACATGGCATTCAGGCACGTCGTTATTGGGAGATGGGTGAGGATGATCGTGAATTCAAGTGGAATAATTATCTCAGCCGTTACCATACCCGCCACTTAGATCTGATGGATATGCTGGCACTATATCAACCACGTGCCAATGCCCCCCTGAATGATCTGGCAAGACTGCTGGGCCTGCCCGGAAAGCTTGGGATGGATGGTTCACAGGTATGGGGTGCTTATCAGAGCGGCGAGATTGCTGCCATCCGAAACTATTGCGAGACCGATGTGGTGAATACTTACTTGGTGTATTTACGCTTTCAGTTGATGAGAGGGGTTCTGAGTCAAGATCAGTATCAACAAGAATCTGAGCTGGTACGTGCCACCCTCGTCAAATCAACCGAGCCGCATTGGCATGAATTTCTCGGTCAGTGGAAGTGATCAGGTAGTCGTCCCTCTCGATTGCCACTCACTCAGACTGATATAAAGATGATTCCACCCGTCATAATCGAATCTCTCGATCAGGAAGGACGGGGTGTTGCTCACTCTGAGGGCAAGGTCATCTTCATCGAGGGTGCACTACCGGGCGAGATTGTCACCTATAGTCCGTACCGTAAGAAGCCTAGTTTTGAACTGGCACAGGTCGTTAAGATACTCAAGACGGGCTCATTAAGAGTGAGTCCGCGCTGCAATTACTTTGGTATATGCGGTGGGTGCAGCCTGCAACATATGGATGAGAGGGCCCAGGTTGCGGCGAAGCAGCGGATTCTTGAGAGCGACCTCAAACATATCGGCAAGGTCGATCCCGAGATAATTCTGCCGGCCGTTTATGGATCGGCTTGGGGATACCGATACCGTGCACGGATGTCGGTTCGTTATGTCGCTAAAAAGGGCGGCGTATTAGTAGGATTTCATGAGAAGCGCAGCAGCTTTGTAGCCGACATGCAGTCGTGTGAAGTCATGCCGCCACGTATTTCTGCACTGATCATCCCACTACGGGAATTGATTGGAAGTCTATCTCTACGCGAGAGATTGCCGCAAGTGGAAGTCTCTCTGGGAGAGGAGGTGGATGTTCTGGTGCTGCGCATCATGGACCCTCTCACCGATCAGGATGAATCCTTACTTAAGGCCTTTGCCGACAAGCACACGGTCCAGTTTTTTCTGCAGACGAAGGGGCCTGAGACGGCTTATCCATTTTACCCAATCGGTTCACCGGAACTGAATTACACCCTACCTGAGTTCAGTATCGTGATGCCCTTTCATCCGACCGAGTTCACCCAGGTCAATCCTGCAATGAACCGTATTCTGGTGAGGCGTGCGCTGAGCCTGCTTGGTCCTCTCAAGGGGGACCGGATCGCAGATCTCTTCTGTGGACTAGGAAACTTTACCCTGCCGATCGCTAGGAGCGGTGCTCGTGTGGTGGGTTACGAGGGTAGTTCAAACATGGTAAGACGAGCTGGGGAGAATGCAGAGCGTAACCAGTTATCAGACAATACTAATTTTAGCGAAAAAAATCTGTTTGAGACTGATGAGGCGTGGTTGCAGGGAGAGGGTGTGTTCAATAAGATGCTGCTCGACCCGCCGCGTGATGGCGCATTTGCAGTAGTTAACTCACTGGATGAGGGAGACTCAGCGCCCATCCGTATCGTGTACGTTTCTTGCAACCCAGCCACGCTGGCGCGGGATGCTGGGGTGCTGGTCCATTCTAAGGGTTATCAACTCAAAGCGGTCGGGGTGGTGAATATGTTCCCTCATACCTCTCATGTCGAATCGATCGCACTGTTTGAGAAGTCGTAGGTATGAACACAGTAGAAATGCAAGAGGGCGACTGTTACCAGCCGCCCTCTTGTTGTAAATGATGCTGCTGGATGCGCGTTGCGTCAGTCTTTCTCGCCTGAGAAAGCCAGCAGCAGATGCAGCAAGCTCATGAACAAGTTGTAGATGCTGAGATAAATCCCCATTGTTGCCATGACGTAGTTGGTCTCCCCACCGTTGACGACACGACTGACGTCAAACAGGATGAACCCGGAGAATAACAGCACGGCTACTGCTGAGATTGCAAGTGAGGCGGCCGGCATGGCGAAGAACAGGTTGGCAACAGAAGCGAGAACCAACATCACTAGGCCTACCATCAGGAAGTTTCTCATGAAGCCAAAATCCTTACGGGTTACGGTAGCAACTGTCGCTAGGGTAAGGAAGATGGCTCCAGTTCCGCCGGCAGCAATACCGACTAGCTGTGCGCCATTTCTGAAGTTAAGGGCATATTGCAGCATCGGACCGAGCCACCATCCTGCAACGAACGTAAATACGAATAGGAGTATGACTCCCATCACACTGTTGCGAGTAGCGCTGACGCCGAACATCAGACCAATCATGACTGCCATCATCACCAGAGGACCCATGATCGGGGACTGGGCGAGGAAAGAGAAGTTGGTGCTCATGCCGATCATTGCCCCGATCACTGTCGGTATCATGGTCAGGCCCAGCATTCCGTAAGTGTTGCGCAGAACCTTGTTGCGCTCGACTGCGAGTGCGCCGCTTGCATTTTGGTTCGAATATTTTAGTTCAGGTTGCATCATGAACTCCTTGGTTGATGAACTGTATAAGCTATAAGACTACGCATATTGGTAATAAGTTGCAATATAAATAAACATATAAATAAGGGACATACGAAGCTTGCTGGCAAAGCTAGTCGCAAAAAGGTATTATTCTGGGCTAATTTGATGATAAATTAAGGAAAACCTAGTTAGGTTGGGTCGTAACAGACTTGTTGGAGATTTTTGTGGTCAGTGTGGGCTTTATTCGCCCTATCTAGTCCATCATTCCCGTACCTAAAGCTGACCCTAGGCATTTTGTCGTCGAATAGTAGTAAAAATGGAAGCGTGGCCGAGTGGTTTAAGGCTGCAGTCTTGAAAACTGCCGTAGGGGCAACTCTACCGTGAGTTCGAATCTCACCGCTTCCGCCATGGCTTTTGGCAATTTAACACTCATAGATTCCAAAGAAGAGCCTTCGAGTTATGCGCCCCCGTTAGTCTGGTTGTGTGTCGCTGATGTGGGAAAGTAAAGTATGATTTTTAGTTATAAGTGCTGCCATTGTGCCGGTCAGCAGACAGATCGAAGGGTGCCGACACCAATAGTCGGTTTAATTCTATGACTATTGTTCCATCGATATTTATCTCGCAGTGATAAGTATCTTGTCTGTTTCTAGTCATATCATCAGGCAGCGCCCTATTCGTCTATTCAAGGGTGGTTATGCCTTATCTTGAAAAATTAAATACCATAGTTCGGAACATTATTGAGCCGTCGGCACTCATTACAGATCGAGATGCCGTATTCCCACGTGCGGCCATTGTTGCGTTGGGCGATGCAGGACTGCTTGGCCTCATCAGTGCGACTAAGGTGGGTGGCATGGGGCTCGGTTTAGTCGAAGCAGTGCGTGTGATTGAAAGTATCGCCCAGGCCTGCCCCTCCACGGCTATGGTAGTAACTATGCATTATTGCGGCACAACGGTGATCGAAAAGTTGGGCGCAGATTCAATCAGGCGTGAAATTGCTGCGGGTCGTCATCTGACTACCTTAGCATGGTCAGATGTTGGTTCCCGTAGCCACTTTTGGGCCTCGGTCGGTACTGCGCATCAGGATGGGGAGTCCTATCTGCTCAATTGCGACAAGACAATGGTGACCTCAGCAGGGGAGGCTGATTCTTATGTTTGGTCATCGTCCCCAGTTAAGGCTGTTGGGGCTAGTACTTTGTGGCTTGTCGATAGCAAATCAGCAGGTATAAGCCAACCAAAGCTTTTCGACGGAATGGGCTTGCGCGGCAATAGTTCCTCCCCACTCTCTTGCAAAATGTTGAGCCTGCCTGAATCAGCCATGCTGGGAAATGATGGTGGCGGATTTGACATCATGCTAGAGGATGTTCTTCCGGTATTCTCGGTTCTAATTGCTTCCTGTTCACTAGGAATTATGGACGCATCTCTCGAGCGTGCTCGCGCCCATGTGAGCGCTTGTAAGCTTGAGCATCTAGGCAGTGCGTTGTCAGACCTACCCACCATCAGGGCCTACCTCGCACGTGCTCATATCCGTGCAGACATGACGCGTACCCTGCGAGATGATACCGTGGTTGCACTGGCATCCCAGCGTGCCGATGGAATGCTTCGGGTGATGCAGACTAAAGCCGCTGCAGCTGAGGCTGCTTTGGAAGTCACCGATGTTGTGATGCGTGTGTGCGGTGGAGCAGCCTTCCGCAAGGATATTGGGGTCGAGCGATATTTCCGGGATGCTCGTGCGGCATCGGTCATGGCCCCGACTTCAGATATGCTGTTCGATTTTATTGGTAAGGCCGTATGCGGCATGCCGGTCTTCAGTTAAGGAAGGGCTAAATGGCACGACCATTCATGATGGGTGCTGTTGCTTATGCCCCAAAAGTGGTGACCATTTGGGAAGGCTTCAAGGAATACTTCCGTCGCCATGATTTTGAATTTGATTACATCCTTTACTCCAACTACGAGCGTCAGGTTGAAGCGCAGTTTGATGGAGGAATAGACCTTGCCTGGAATTCACCTCTGGCATGGGTCAGGGCGGATCGGATGGCACGTACCCGTAACCTTGAGGCGCACGCACTGGCGATGCGGGATAGCGACCGAGACCTCACTTCAGTTTTGGTGGTGCGATCTAACTCAAGCGTTGAGGGTGAGAGCAACTTGACTGCTCTGTCTGGGCAGGTGATCGGTTTTGGTGCAGTTGATTCACCCCAAGCTAATCTGATTCCGCGTGACTACTTGCGCAGAAGAGGACTCTTCCCCAATCGTGACTACACGGCACGTCGTTTTGATGAGTTAAGTGGCAAGCACGGCGACCATATCGGCGGTGAGCGTGATGCGGCGGTGGCCCTTATGAAAGGGGAGATTGACGCCGCCTGGATGATCGACAGCAATTACCTAGCCTTTTCACGGGAAGGCATACTGCCGGCAGGTGTTACTCGGATCGTTGCGCGAAGTGGTAATTATGATCATTGCAACTTTACCGTGATATCCGGATTGTCTTCGGTAACTGATGAAATGGCAGTCCATTTCACCGAATTATTACTGGCGATGAGATGGCAGGATTCCCAAGTTCGTCCGTTGCTCGAGTTGGAAGGGCTTAAAGAATGGTTTCCAGGCCGCACCAGCGGCTACGAGTTGTTGGTACGGTCAGTCGATGACGAGAAGTTCTATGATGCGGAAGGAAATATTCTTGTTGCCGATTATAGATATTGAGAATCTGGGACTAGATGCTGGCGCCCATCTACTAATTAAGTATGGCCTTCGTGAAATTCAACCTGGTGGCCAACTTAGCGTTGTTGGTAATTGCCCAGGATGGGAGGCCCAGTTGTCGGCATGGTGCCGCTCTCAGGGCCACGGGATAAGCCTATCTCAGCAAGATGGAAGACCGGTTGTAACTGTGACCCGTGGCAATGCCGATGCGGGTCGCTGGCACGATGCCGAACATACCGGACTCAGTGATCTGGGTATGAACGGTGCGGTGATGGATAAGGCTTTATCTTCCTGGGGGCTCGCTGCGAGGGGGGCAATGGTGGAGGCTGGATCGCCTGATATTTATTTCAGGCTCGACCGGAAAGACGAAGTCTGGGCAGAAACCGCTTCTGCTTTGTATGCCCAGGCGGTGGCTGCTCAGTGGAATCCTGATGTGGCGATTGATTGGAATGAACCATTCAATCTTCCCGATGCAGTCGAGGATGCGGTTGCTCAGTTGATGACCTACTTGATTGAAAATGAAGTGGCCGCCTTGGTTGTACCGGCACGCTTTCTCGGTCAATTACATCCCCACTTCCGTGAAATTCAATCATTGCTTGCGATTCAGGTGGCTGATGAAGCACGCCATATTGAAGTATTTACTCGCCGTTTGAAGCTGAAGGGGAGAGAGCCGGCGCTTTCAACAGCCGGCGGGCAAGCATCACTCAAGACTCTTCTTGATGAACCCGATTTTTCTATTGCGGGCTTTCTTTTGTCGGTTCTAGGGGAGGGTACTTTCGTCAGCTTGCTCAACTTCCTTCATGCTCATGCACCCGATCCGGTGACAAGGCAGATCGCCCACTTGGCAGCGAGGGATGAGGCACGTCATGTGGCTTTTGGTATGTCCCACTTGCTGTGGCGTCTGCAGCAGGAGCCACAGTTTCGCACGCGACTTGCTAATTCGGTACAGTCACGCAACGATGCCTTGGCGAGTACCGCAGGCCTCAATGAGGAGGTATTCGATACATTGATCCTGATCGCTGCCGGCAAGTTCACCCCTCAGGCAATTGCCGCGGGCTATGTGCGGGTTCAGCAGTTGATCGTAGATATGGCAGAAGGGAGACGGATTCGCCTGGAGAGACTCGGTTTTGAAAAGGAAGAGGCGATTCACCTGGCGGCTTTACATACACGAAATTTCATGTAGTTTCAGTTCTGCTTAGAGGGTGTTAATCCGTCACTTGAATTTTCGAAGTTTTGCTAGGCATTTAGAATAGAATCAGCCGCCCTTTGTTGCGGAGTGACTTCTGTTTGTATCATCAGCCTCAGAATAAATTAACGGTCATGGCGTTAAGGATAAAGCTGATCTCAACGTACCGTGATTCTCGGGGGGCCTGTTGTGACTGTGCCGATCTGTGAGGCGTACTGGAATCCCTGCTGTCTGAATATCTCTAGAACCTCTTGCGTTGCTTCGGGTGCGCAGGCGACTAATAGACCGCCGCTAGTTTGTGGGTCGCTCAGAATGTTTTTCTGCCATTCTGGCATCTGTGCAGGTAGTATCACATCATTTCCATAACTTGCCCAATTACGCTGAGAGGCTCCGGTACTATAGCCCTTCCTCGCAAAATTTAATGCAGAATCAAGTACCGGTAAATCATCAAAATAAATCTCCGCAGCTAGTTTTGAGCCTCGGCAGATTTCTAACAAATGACCGGCAAGACCAAATCCGGTCACATCTGTCAGAGCGTGGACTTGCGACATGCCACCCAGTTTTAATCCTGGAGTGTTGAGCTGGGTAGTGCTGTTTAGCATTTCTTGATAAGACGCGATGTCGAGATCTTCTTTTTTTAAGGCTGCACTTAGGATACCAATCCCAAGAGCCTTACCCAAAATTAATACATCGCCTGGTTGCGCTTGGTTATTTCGTTTTAATTGTTCTGGATTAACTAGGCCGATTGCAACTAATCCATAAATTGGCTCGGGCGAGTCGATCGAGTGTCCTCCGGCTATGGGTATTCCGGCCTCCTTGCAGATACCTGCACCGCCAGCAAGAATCTGTTGGATAGATTCGATTGGAAGCTTATTAATAGGCATGCCCACGATAGCCAGCGCAAAGATCGGCCGTGCACCCATCGCGTATATGTCGGACAACGCATTGGCAGCTGCAATGCGTCCAAAGTCATAGGGGTCATCAACAATCGGCATGAAAAAATCAGTGGTAGCGACTATCGCTTGGCTATCATTGATGCGATACACTGCAGCATCATCGCTGGTTTCTGTTCCAACCAGCAGATCTGAATACGGCAAGGTTGCAGGCATTTTTGCTAAGACCTGGGTTAACATCTCTGGCGCGATCTTGCAGCCGCAGCCCCCCCCGTGGGAATACTGTGTCAGGCGAATTATCTCGTTTGGTTTTTCCATTGATGGAGCTTTTCTTGAGAAATATAGGCGGCGTTACCGTATCACAGCTGGCAGAGTTTGACGAGATTATCGATGTACGCTCACCATCAGAATTCAGTGTTGATCATATTCTTGGTGCTATCAACTACCCCGTTCTGAACGATGAGGAGAGAGCCCGGGTCGGTACGATTTATAAGCAGGTCTCTTCATTCGATGCAAGAAAGATAGGTGCGGCTATTATCGCTCGTAATGCCGCTCGCCATCTTGAGGAGCACTTTATCCATCGTCCGCGCGATTGGCACCCACTGGTATATTGCTGGAGAGGGGGGAAGCGCAGCGGTGCGATGACTCATATACTCAGTCAGGTTGGTTGGTCTGCACAACAGCTTGAAGGCGGTTACAAGGCATACCGGCATGCGGTACAGGATGCACTTGAGATTCTTCCGAGACAGTTTCGCTGGCGCGTAGTTTGTGGCCTTACGGGCTCTGGTAAAAGCCGCTTATTGCACGCACTTCACGGTGTTGGAGCACAGATTCTTGATCTGGAAGGGCTCACTCGGCACCGAGGATCAGTACTGGGGAGCATGCCCAATGAGTCGCAACCATCGCAAAAATATTTCGATAGTTTGATGTTTGCTGAACTCAAGAAGTTCGATCCAAAAAGGACAGTCTATGTCGAAGCCGAGAGCAAGAAAATAGGTGACCTGCGTGTCCCGCAGGCGATGATAGATGCCATGTGGCAGAGCGATTGTATTCGTCTTGAGGTGGGATTGATGAGCCGCGTGCGGTTACTTATGGAAGAGTATGCTCACTTCCTTACCGATATCTCTACTCTGTACCCAAGGCTCGACTGTCTTATCGGTCTTCATAGTAAAGAAATTGTAGGGTGTTGGAAGGTGCTCGCTGAGCAGAATAAATGGGAGGATTTAGTGGGGGAATTACTGATCAAACACTATGATCCAGCCTATACCCGGTCTACCCTTAAAAATTATGAGAGATACGGTCAGGGGATTGTGCTGAGAACAAATGATTTGAGTGATCAGGCGATGCATCTTCTAGCATTAGAAGTAATTACGAGTGAGTCTGCTTCAGTCTGAGAATGTCCGCAAACTGCAATGAGGGATAAGCTAGGTATTTGTTAACTCGGGCTGCGTCATCAAGTCCTGCAGCGAATCGAAGACCTTGTTGATGTACCTTTCTTTTGGTTTTTATGTTTCAGTGTGTGGCTCCATAAATCCGTGATCTGATAGGATGACCGAATCTCCCTCATGGATCGGTGATCAAAAAATCACTGCATTTACCTCCCCCCTAAATATTCAGTTTTAAAAACGCAAGAGAGGCAATTGATGCCTTGATCTGAAGCTGATTATCGCGAGATACCTTGCAGCAGAAAAAAGCATTTTCAGATAGCACCCCTCAGTAGAAAATTCTCCGCTCCATCGGCCTTGTAACAACACAGGCTCTGTCCATCTATTTAGTTAATTAG
>Ga0209553_1001839_pt1 | contig 10463 bp, 8 predicted proteins | sample LauGreFBDMM110DN_2_FD_188217 | JGI IMG/M metagenome (GOLD analysis project Ga0209553, IMG submission 188217) | Freshwater lake microbial communities from Lake Michigan, USA - Fa13.BD.MM110.DN (SPAdes) (version 2) | ecosystem: Environmental > Aquatic > Freshwater > Lake | place: Lake Michigan, USA...
CAGATTGTCGAGGCCCGCCAAGGCTTCAAGATTGGCTGCATTGAGGAGATTGCTTGGCGCCGCGGCTACATCGACGATGCCCAGCTCCTCAAGCTCGCCGAGCCCATCGCCAAGTCCGGCTACGGCGAATACCTTAAAGGCCTCATTGGCCAGTCGCGATGAGTGCTGCCTGCCAACTAATTGAATTGCCTGTGAGGCGCGATGAGCGTGGCGCTTTGGCTTTCGGTGAGACCGGGAAACAATTTCCATTCGAGGTGCGACGCGAATTTCATCTGTTTGACCTAAAGGCTGGGGTGGCGCGCGGAGGGCATGCACATAAGGCCTGCCACCAGTTCCTAGTGGCCATGGCTGGCGAATTCCAAGTTACGACCGACACTGCTGGCCCAGCGCATTCATGGATATTATCTTCCCCCGGGCAAGGTCTGCATGTTCCTCCGGGTCACTGGGTCGAACTTACACCAACCTCCTCCGGAGCGGTTCTTTCCGTCCTCGCCTCGCATGGCTATGACGAGACCGACTATATCCGCGACCGCGACCAATTTATCAGCCATGTCCATTCATCCTAGTTCTGACGTCCAATCTAAGCAGATTGGCGAAGGAACGCGCATCTGGCAGTACGTGGTAATCCTTCCCGGAGCCATCATCGGCCGCGACGGCAACATCTGCTCGCATTGCTTCATTGAGAACAAAGTTGTCGTCGGCGACCGCGTCACGGTCAAATGCGGCGTCCAGCTTTGGGACGGCGTGACGCTGGAGGACGACGTCTTCGTCGGACCTAACGTAACCTTCACCAACGATCTCCAGCCTCGTTCGCGCAATACGGCGGCCAAGCTGCTCCCGACGCTCGTCAAAAAGGGTGCGTCTATAGGTGCCAACGCAACCATCCTCCCAGGCCTCACCATCGGAGAAGGCGCCATGGTCGGCGCCGGCTCAGTCGTCACGAAGGACGTTCCTCCTGGTGTTACCGTGGCAGGCAGCCCAGCACGAATTATCTAATGTTTCGGCTCTTAACCAGGATGGGGCACAGTTTTATGAAGCGTTGGCGTGTTGCCCGTTTATGGGTGATGAGTCTTGATGGTAGCGTGCGCAGTGGCGGGCGTCTCATGTTGCATGTGCCCTTGATTTGTGACGGCAAGGGCCGGGTATCTCTCGGCGCTAAAGTCAGTATTGGCTGTACAGTCGCCCCGGTGATGGGCGCGGGCGACGTTCGGCTGCAAGCCAGAAGCAAGGATAGTCTTATCGATATTGGTCCAGGCACTTCCTTTTCCAACAATGTTCAAGTGATTGCCGAGCAGCGTGTGACTATCGGCGCGCGCTGCCTTATCGGCGATGCCGTCCTGATAATGGACTCTGACTTTCACGACCTGAGCGCCGAAGGCCGTCATGGCCAACCTGCCACGCCGGCCCCCATCGTGCTGGAAGATAACGTCTTCATCGGCAGCCGCGTGATCATCCTCAAAGGCGTGACTATCGGCAAGGACAGCGTGATTGGCGCCGGCTCGGTCGTCATCCGTTCCATCCCACCTGGCGTCATCGCCGCCGGCAACCCAGCTAAGGTAATTCGCACTCTCTGAGTCATGAGCATCCCTTTTCTTGACCTTAAGGCCATCAACGCCCGGCACGCGGCCGAACTGAAGTCCGCTGCGGCTCGCGTCATTGACTCGGGCTGGTACATCCTCGGCGAAGAGGTGAAAGCCTTCGAGGCCGAGTACGCCGCTTGGACGGGTTCGCCCCATTGCGTCGGGACTTCCGACGGGCTGTCGGCCCTTATCCTCGCCCTGCGTGGATGGAAAGAGCTCGGCCTGCTCAAGGACGGGGATGCGGTCGCGGTTCCGGCTAACACTTACATCGCCTCTATCCTCGCCATCACCGAGAACCGCCTCCGCCCGGTGCTCGTCGAGCCGGATGAAGACACTTTCAACCTAGGCGCCGACAAGCTAGCCGCCGCGCTGACGCCGGACGTGAAGGCCGTCCTAGCGGTCCATCTCTACGGCCAGCTGGCCGACATGCCGGCGATCGCGAAGCTCTGCCGCGAGCACGGCCTGCTCCTACTTGAAGACGCTGCCCAGTCCCACGGCGCCCGCATCGGCGGCGTCAAGGCCGGCGCCTGGGGTGACGCGGCTGCCTTCAGCTTCTACCCGGGCAAGAACCTCGGCGCCCTCGGCGACGCCGGCGCGCTCATCTGCAACGACAAGAAGCTGGCCGACATGGTCCGCGCCCTGCGTAACTACGGCTCGCACGAGAAGTATAAGAACCTCGTCCAAGGCCCCAACGATCGTCTCGACGAACTCCAGGCGGCCTTACTCCGCGTGAAGCTGAAATACATCGACGCCGATAACGCCCGTCGTCGCGAGATTGCCGCCCGCTACCGTCGCGAGATCAAGAACCCCGCCGTGCGTCTCCCGTCCGTCCGCGCCGTCGAGGATTCCCACGTCTGGCACCTCTACGTCGTCCGCGTTGCTGATCGCGCCGCCTTCCAGCAGCGCCTGATCGAACGCGGCGTGCACACTTCCATCCATTACCCGATTGCTCCGCACCATCAGCAGGCCTACGCCAAGGAGCTCGGCCATCTACAGCTTCCGCTAACCGAAGCGTTGCATCGCGAAGTTGTCTCGCTACCGATCAGCCCGGTGATGACCGATGAGCAGGTGGGATATGTCATCGCGGTGGTGAATGGTTGAAGGCTAGAGGCCCGTGATTTGCGGTGCAAAAGTGCAAATCGGCCTGCGGCCTGTGCAAGGGTGCAAATGTAAGGTGTTAGCGGTTGGCAGTTGGGAACGTAACAAAAGCCTTGGGTGACAGGTGACGGCCAACAGAGCATCAGCCCTTCGGGTGTCAGCCGTTCAGCCTTCGGTAGCCGGCACCTGGTCCCCGCCGCTGATGGCCGAAAGGCCGACTCCCGAGTTGCCGACTCCTGTGGCTGTCACCCGTCACCCGGAGTTGGCTCCACCTTTGCACTTTTGCTCAGGAGCCTGGCTCCGATTTGCACCTTTGCACGGCTTGCTCGCTCGCCGCTCGTTCACCTCACCGCATCAAACAATCCATATCCGAACCGGACGATTTCTTTCCTTGCGCGGGACAGGAAGAGCTTGAGCGATTTACCCAGCGATCGGCGGCCCATGCCCTTGTCTTGGTAGCCGATGGTACTGGTGGTGTGGGCCACAGGCGCGAGGACGACCGGCATCGGGCGGATTCCGCGAATACGCAGGCCGGTCTCCCAGGGGCGGTCCAGCGCGTGGTCGACCTGTTCCGTGATTGGACGCATCGATTTGAGTAAGGTCTCGGCAGCGCGGCGGTTTAAGACGTAGGCGGCGGCGGAGGTCGTGCGGGTCAGGTGCGCGACGAGCCGGTGGCCGCCGACTAGCTCGCGTTTCTTGACGGGCATCCCGGAGTGGAAGTTGAAGAGCTTTACGAGGTCCCAGTCGTCCTTCTCCGCCAGCGAGCGGAGCACCCCGGCGCAAGCGGGTAGGAGCTCGACGTCGTCCTCGAGGATGACGCACCACGGCGCGTCGGTCTTCAGGAAGGTCTCCATGGCCTTGAGGTGGCTGAGGGTGCAGCCGACTTCGCCAGCGCGCGGCGTGTCGAGGCGATTGCGCCAGGCGTAGGCCGACAGGTCGACGAGATTCTCCCAATCGGGGACATCCTTCACCATGACGGCGGGGAGGCGCTCGAAGGCGAGGCCGAGCGAAGACAGGTTGTGGCGGATCGAATCCAACCTCTCGATATCCCTGTCGAGGTTGATTACGTAGATGAGGGGGGACATCGGGCGGAATACTTGTGGACAGACGATATTATTCAATCCCTTAGCCACTCGTGGTTTAGGTTCGTCAACTTGGTGAATAAAGACTTAGCGTCTGTCAGGGATGAAGATACTGCACCTCTCCAAGATGGATGCCGGCGGCGGGGCTGCCGATGGCTTCGTGCGCATCCATCTTGCCTTGCTTGCAGAAGGTCATCATTCCGTCGCCTACGTTATCAAACAGAAGCGTCAGGACGTTCCCGCCATGATAGACGCCCGTCGGCTACTTGGCCCGCTGGAGAAGCTGGCGTGGGGGCTCGGACGTGTCTGGGCGAAGCTGAGTCGGCTACACCTTAAGCCAGTCGGGGTCTACGATTTCGACGCGGAAGCTAACTTTCCGGCTGAGCCGATCATTCGCCATGCCCGTGCGCAGGCGGAGAAGTGGGACCTAGTGCTCGTGCATTGGTCCGGAGCCTTTGTGCGGCCGGAGACCATCCGAGAGATCGCCGAAGCCCTCGGGGCCCGTGTCGCCTTATGGCAGGTCGACATGGCCCACGCCACGGGCGGCTGCCATTCCAACCTTGGCTGCTTAAAATATCAGACCGGCTGCGGCGCCTGTCCGCTGATCGGCTCGACCAATCCGCAGGACGTTTCCTCCGTCCAGGCCGCCCGCCATGTCCGAATCTGGAAAGAGCTGGGTGTCGTCGTACTCGCGCCCAGCGGCTGGTCCGCCCGGCAGGCGAAGGAGAGTTTCACCTTAGGGGGCCTCGACCTCAGGACGTTCCCTATCCCGCTCGACCTCGCCGTGCTGAAGCCCACCGCCGATCAGCTTACCGTGCGCCGTGAACTCGGCCTGCCGGCCGAAGGACGCATTATCCTCGTCCGCGCCCTCGACCCTGCGATCACCTACAAAAGCTTCGGGCTTTTCCTCGAGGCCTTGCGTCGCCTCGATGACCAAGGCGTGACTCTGCACGTCGCCGTCATCGGCGACCGCGGTTTCGTCCCCTCCGGCTTCCGGCATATCAGCATCACCGAACTCGGCCCGCAGCTTGGCGACGCAGCCTTGGCACGCGCCTATCAGGCGGCCGATTTCTTCGTGAGTCCGTCGACGAACGAGACCGGGCCTATGATGGCCGGCGAGGCTATGGCCTGCGGTCGCCCGCTAATCGCCTATCCGATCGGCATTGCGCCCGATCTTATCGAGCAAGGCCGCAACGGCACGCTCGTCGAGCCGGTCGGCGACGTCGCTGCCCTGGCCGCCGCAATCCGCACCTACGCCGAGATGCCCGCGGCGGAACTCGCCGTCCGCCAGCAGGCGGCCGCCGATTCCGCTGGGCGAATCTTCTCGGCCGGTTACTTTGCGCAACAGGTCCAAGCCGCCCTGCGCCGATGAAGTACGCCTCTGCCCTGTACCGCGACTAGCGGATAATTCTCTGTTCACGCCAGGCGTCGGAGAGAACAACGGAGAGTTACACCTGCTGTGTACGAAGTTGAGTGGGCGCTTCCTCGCTGCGGGCATCGAGCTGAACACACCCGACATGAACGCCGGCCAATCAGGACGCCCCGCTGACGGCCCGCAAAACGATGTCCTCCGGGTGTAATTCATCTTCCCATATGAGGGCGACGAAAGGCGATGTTATTTTAGCAGGTATTCCGTCAGCTGCATCGGGCGTTGATAAGGTGGGGCAAGAGCTGGCAATACAGTAATGGCCTCACCTGATCTCACGAAGTGCCAACGTCAGTTGGTAGCCTTGTCTAGGATGAGCAGCGAATTATTGCGCGTATTCTTTAGCAGACGGTACCCGCACTTCCGGAGTATTTCAGCCACCTCGTTGTTGTCGTGCAAGTGCTCCATGCAAATACGTTTCGGCCATAGCTCGCGAGGGGCCGAACGGAAGAATGGCTCAAGCGCCGCCTTTTCAAAACCTTCGATATCGATTTTCAGGGCGTCTATGGAAGACAAGCCTGCCTCATTCAGGATATCGATTAAGGTTCGGACTTCGAATGTTCCATTCGAATCGTCTCTTACGATATGAGCGATGGCCAGGTCGTTTCTGAGAATGACCAAGCGTGCCTTGCCGTGAAAGTCGCCGACGCCGACCCCGAAGACAGTCACCGTCTCAAGGTTATTTAAGGTAATGTTTACGTTCAAGCGTTCGAGGCATATCGGATTAGGCTCAATGGCCACGATACGGCCCTTAGAGGTCAGGTGGTTACCCAAGGCTACAGTGTAGAGCCCAATGTTCGCCCCGATGTCCACGAAGGTTCCCGAATCTGGCAGGCCATTTTTCAAGAAATCTAGCTCCTCCTTGTTGTATGCCGGATGCAGCAAAATTGCGCTATCAACGAGATTGGTCGTTGGGTAAACGCGGAAACTGCCATAAGTTGAACAAACATCAACCGGGCCGCTCCTAAGCAAGTTAATGATTTTCGCCCATGTTGGTCTTAGTGATCCCCGGTAGAGTGGCGGGACTCGGGTAAGACCTAATACCAGGCGTTGAAGCATGGACGGGGCGAAGGAGCCAAAACTCGGATTAGGTGGCGGCATGTCTGCGGAAATTTACTGAAGAACCGGGGTGAGTCCACGATTATTCGCCGAGATTCACGGCAGACGACACCGTGTTTCCGCGCCCCCGATCGAGATAACTGGGTCGGTCGACTACATGGCGTCTTCATGCCGGCGCCGCATGCCTTGGGCTGCTCGCGCGAGCCCGGCTTCGGCGCATGTTAAATGTCGCTCGCCCTAGGCGGGTTAGGCGTTAAGTTGCGGCACCAAGATGATTTACGCATCCATCATTTACCGTAATTATAAGAACAATATGCTGTTCAAGGAGGGCGCTGGGGAGAATAACGGGGAGTTTTTCCTGCCTTACAGAAAATTAAGGCAGGAATTCCTCCGGAATGGGGTGGAATTGAACACCGCGGACGTCAATTCCGGAAAAAAAATCGCCTTCGAGTTCTACATCAACTGCTGCAGGCAGAATCCCAAGGCCCGTGCATATGTCTACCTCTACGAGAACCCCCTCATCCGGTTGATGAACCGGAATCGCAGGTTGCTAGATCGTTATGCCAAGTGGTTCACATGGGATGGTGAGTTATTGGATGACAATCGGGCGGTAAGGTTATCCTACCCGAATCTGATGGAAGCCGCTGATTTCAAGGATCCGCAGGAACGGCCTTTGTTCCTGGTCCTAGTCACTACGAATAACGCGATTAAAGATTACGATTCCCGGGAGCAATTTGGAGCGCGGGTGGAAATCATCAAGTGGTACGAGCGGCATGCGCCCCGCGATTTCCATTTATTCGGCCGGGGGTGGGATTGCCCTGCGGCAATGCCTGGCCGTTGGGGGCAAGTATGCAACCAGGCGCGCAAAATCATCGCCCGCATGTTTCCGGTCACCTCGCCCTTCGCGACTTGGAGGGGTACGGTTGCGAGTAAAAACGAACTACTCACCCGCACCAGGTTCTCGCTCGCCTACGAGAACTCCCGTGACCTGCCGGGCTACATAACTGAAAAGCTGTTCGACTGTTTTCGTGCGGGTTGTGTGCCAGTCTATATTGGCCCCAAAGAAATCCATGATTATGTGCCTGCGGATTGCTTTATCGACGGACGTGAATTCGCGACACCCACCGCCTTGGACGCCCATCTGCGCACGATCGACGACGACGCCTATCGCGGCTACCAGGAGCGCATCCGCGACTTCCTGCTCTCGGAGCAGGCGAAGCCCTTTTCCCAGGATCACTTTGCCGAGGTTATAGTTCGCGAGATTCTGGCTGATTTAGCCACCCGATGAGCCTACCGACAATCAGCGTCATCTTCCTCGCCTATAAACAGGAGGCCTATGTCCGTGAGGCTCTCCGGGCGGTACTCACCCAGGACCTACCTGACTACGAGGTGATTATTGGCGACGACGCCTCGCCTGACACGACGCGCCGAATCATCGAGGAAGAGGTCGTGGCCTATCGCGGCCGGGCGCGCATCATCCTCCTACCGCCCGCCCCTAACGTCGGCCTAATCCGCAACTTCAATCGCTGCGTCGCGGCATCCTCCGGCGACATCCTCGTGGCCGCAGCCGGTGACGACGTTAGTCGTCCCACGCGCCTGAGTCGTATCGCCGAGTTCTTCCGCGATCACCCCGACTGCACGGCTCATTATTGCAACGCCCGCGTCACCAACGCCACTGGCGGCGTCCTCCGACCGACGTGGTATCACCACCAAGGCATCCTATTTCGGAAATTCGATCCAGCCAGCTTCCATCTCTATCAAGGCGTTCAATTCTGCGGAGCAACGGGGAGTTACCGCGGCGATGTCTTCCGCAAGTTCCCGCCCATGGCCGGCACGACTGGAGGCGAAGATGGCCCGGCGATTCTACGTGCGCTTCTCCTTGGATCCGCCGCGGTCGACTCGGAGATACTTCTCGATTGGCGTTGGCACGGCGCAAACATGTCGCACGGCAGCAAGCCCAAGAACCTCGGCTGGCGTGATAAGTTGCGTCGGGCCGCCGCGTGGCCCGCGGGCCAGAAGGTGCATCGCCGCGGTTATCGCGCCGACCTCTTACATGCAGAGCAGACCGGCCTGGCGCCGGCCTCGACGGTAGCCCGATTCCGCCAGCTAGTGGACGACATCCACGCACAGGCCTCGGTGAAGTTTCACTGCACGCATCCGAACGCCCGCTGGAAGACCATCGGCCAGGCTGTCGGGTATTTCTGGCGGGTCTCGCCGCGCGGCGTGGCCTGGAAGGTGCGCTTCCTCGTCAAAGCAATTGTGAAGAAGTTTCTGCCAGGTCCGTTGCGCGCGGTCGCCCTCTTCGACTTCTCGAAGTTTTAAGCCCGCGGGCCGTACTTGCGCTGGGGTGGTTGGGTCGGCGGAACGGGGTCGATCTGTACGCCCGCGAGGGCCGGATGCTTGGCGAGCTGCCCGTAAATCACAGGGTCAAAGCGCGTCGTCATGCCACTAGCGGCCTCGGCGATGAGGACGCGACCGTCGGCCTGGAGGATGCCGACCTGCACGAGGGTGCCGCCGTCGACGCGCCGGGTGTGGGCGACGAGTTTCTCCATGAAGTCGCCGGCCTCAGGGCCAGGGCGCAACGCAAAGAGGATGCGCTTAATCATCGCCGGCGCATTCCGGAGCGGTTGGACGGCGTGGGCGCTGATCGACCACTCGCTGCGCTCTTCACGGTAGGATAAGCGAGCATCGACGATGACGTGCGCGCCATCCATGAGCAAAGGGAGGTCGCCGTCCTTCAAGGCCGAGACGGTATCGTAGGCGTCGGTGAAGATAGTGACGGGGATGCTGACCGAGCGGGTCGCGACATGGAATAAGGCCCACGGGCGATTATCCTTCTTGGAGATCTTTTTCTCAAGTCCGCCGACGATGCCACAGAGGCGGACGATGTGGCGCTCTTTCTGGTCGAGGGTGATACGGTCAAGGGTAGTGCTGAAGTTCGCAATGGCCTCGTCGAGTCCGTGGTAGTCTGCCAAGGGGTGGCCACTGAGGTAGAACCCGAGGAGTTGCTTCTCGTTATTGAGCATCTCCAGCTTCGGCATCTTGTCCGACTTACGCAGAATAAGGTCAGCGGCATTCATCGAGCCAGTGTCTTGCGAGCCCAGCATATCAAAGAGGCTGCCTTGGCCGCTGGCTCGTTCCTTGCGTTCCGACGAGAAGTGGCGACGGACCGATTCGATGGAGTCGACCAAATGGCGGCGGTCTTCACCCGTGTAGTCAAAGCCGCCCGCGCGGGCTAAGGCTTCGATGGAGCGGGCATTGAGGGCTTGATCGCCCATGCGGCTGATGAAATCAGAGAAGTCCTTGAAGGGGCCATTGGCTTCACGCTCAGCCACGATGGCACGCGCGGCACCTTCGCCGACGCCCTTGATGGCGCCGAGGCCGAAGCGAATGGCGTTATCCTTGATGACGGGAGTGAAGTCGGTGTCCGATTGGTTTACATTCGGCCCCAGCATCTGCATGCCTAAGGCTTCGACCTCTGCGACGAATTCCGCCAGCTTATCGGCGTTGCCTTGTTCAGAGGTCAACACGGCCGACATGAACTCAACGGGGTAGTTGGCCTTCAGGTAGGCGGTCTGGTACGAAAGGATGGCGTAGGCGGCCGAGTGCGACTTATTGAAGCCGTATTCAGCGAACTTCTCCAAGGTCGCAAAGATCTCCACGGCCTTCTTCTCCTCGATATTGTTCGTGGCCTTGGCGCCCGCGACGAAGATATCGCGCTGCTTCTCCATCTCCTCGCGGATCTTCTTGCCCATCGCGCGGCGGAGCATGTCGGCGCCGCCAAGGGTGTAGCCAGCGACCACGCGGGCGGCTTCCATGACCTGTTCCTGGTAGACGAGGATGCCGTAAGTTTCCTTGGCGACTTTCTCGAGGAGCGGGTGGGCGTACTTGACGTAGTTGGGGTCCTTCTTGCCCTTAATGTAGTCCGGGATGAACTGCATGGGTCCTGGACGATAGAGCGCGATGAGCGCGACAATCTCGTCGATGGCTGAGATATTAAATTGGCGGCAGAGCGACTGCATACCGCCGGATTCGAGTTGGAAGACGCCGACGGTCTTGGCGTCGTTGAGCAGGGCGAAGGTCTTGGCATCCTCGAAGCCAACTTTCTCGATATTAAACTTAGGTAGCTTGCGGTGCTTGCGCACGAGCTTCTGGGCGTCATCGACCACGGTGAGCGTCTTCAGCCCCAAGAAGTCCATCTTGAGCAGGCCCAACTTC
>Ga0209553_1001841_pt1 | contig 10461 bp, 11 predicted proteins | sample LauGreFBDMM110DN_2_FD_188217 | JGI IMG/M metagenome (GOLD analysis project Ga0209553, IMG submission 188217) | Freshwater lake microbial communities from Lake Michigan, USA - Fa13.BD.MM110.DN (SPAdes) (version 2) | ecosystem: Environmental > Aquatic > Freshwater > Lake | place: Lake Michigan...
AAAATATTCTATTCCACTAGCTATTATTGTTATTCTTATCCTATATTTTACTTTACGATCTAACAGTAACAACACAATAAAAGCCATCACAATCAAGCCCACTGACTTCACCCAAGAAGTCCGCCTAACTGGTAAGGTTGTCGCTCAAAGCAAAGTTTCCATGGGATTTGAAAGTGCTGGAAGGGTTCAAAATGTGAATATAAAAGTCGGTGATGTCGTGCAAAAAGGCGTAACACTAGCTTCTCTTTCAAATGGTGACTTGTACGCATCAGTTCAGCAAAAGCAGGCACAGGTTGATGTAGAAAACGCAAAATTGTCTGATGTTACAAATGGGGACACTTCATTAGCGGAGTCTGATGTTCAAAATGCTAAGGTTACTGCGGATCAATCCCTCCAGTCAATAATCGACCAGATCAAGGATTCGTATTCAAAATACAATGATTTAATGAGAAGTAAGATTGATCAATTGTATATTAGCCCTGATACTCGATATCCAAGCATAAAAAACTTTGATGTACCATCAGATAATGCAAACCTGCCGAATAAGCTTCAAACAGATAGATATCAGGCGGGACTTACCGATAAAGTCTGGGGGACGAACGCGCTAGAACTTAAAATAGAAAATTTTAAAGAAGAGCGTATCACAGAAGCTAAGGCAAATTTGGCATTCATGCGTGATTGGTTAACTGATATCGGGGTGGTTGTTGTATCTCTTTCAAACAATCCATCTGTAACAGCTGCGCAAATTTCACAATATAAGACTGATATTTCAGCAGCAAGAACAACCATCCTCGCATCAATTTCAAGTCTGAATTCTTCGGAGCAAACATATAGAATATCAATAGTTGCACTTAAAAAATCACAGGATCAGCTGGCTCTTAAAAAGATCGGAGGTACGAATGAGGCAGTTACCACTCAGTCAGCTCAATTGAAAAGCGCTCAAGCCTCTCTCGCAAACGCTTATGCATTATTAAGTAAAACAATAATTTCTGCGCCATTTGCTGGAACTGTTACAAAAGTTGATATCGATCCAGGAGAAATCGCTTCACCAAATACACCTGTTATCGACATGATGGGTGGAGGGCAGTATAAAATTGAAAGTTACGTTTCAGAATCTGATATTGCCAAAATGTCTATTGGTCAATCGGCTGATATAACATTGGACGCATACGGAAAAGATCAAAAATTTACTGCAAAAATTGTGTCGGTTGATTCCAGCGAAACCATTATCGACGGAGTTTCGACTTATAAAACTACTTTTGTGTTCGACACCGAAGATTCTCGTATAAAATCTGGAATGACTTCGAATATCACAGTAACAACAGATCAGAAAAAGGGAGTGGTTGTTGTGTCACAAGAAGCTGTTTATTTGTTGAATGGAGATAAGGTTATTGATGTCCTAGTTGATGGAAAGGTTGTGACTAAAAAAGTAATCACAGGAGGAATCAGTAAAGATGGCGATCTCTTAATAATTTCTGGAATAAATGAAGGGGATACGATTCAATTGAAAGCGATATCGCAGTAATTATGAACGCAAATTTAATTAAAGTAGGATTTTTCCTCGCATACCGACAGATCAAGCGCGCCAATATTTGGACGACGCTCTTGATAGTGGTTGTGATGACTTTAACGTTTTTGAACCTGGTGGTGGTGAACGGGGTTCTTGTGGGCTTGATTGAAAGTTCCCTTCAGGCTTTTCGTGAAAGAGGGGTGGGGGATTTGATTATTACAAAACTAAATCAGAAAAACCAAATCGAACGAAGTCAGGAGATTTTAACGGTCTTGCAAAACGCTCCTCAGGTTAGACTTATCGCAACGCGCTATGTTGGTAGCGGGAATATTAATGTTGATTATCGAAAAAAATTACGATCAGACGAAAGGCCAAATAAAATTGGAGCCACGATTGTGGGAATTGATCCGGATGTGGAGCTTTCAATGAATAATTTATCAAAATATTTGAAGGAGGGAAGGTATTTAACAAGTTATGACACGGATGGAATTCTTGTTGGAGCGAATCTCATATATAAGTACACCCCAATTGAAAACGCCTCATTTCAGACCTTGAAAAATGTTGGAGTTGGCACAAAAGTTAAAGTCTCTATCGGTCAAAACTCAAAAGAAGTTACAATTGTTGGGATTATTAAAACGAAGACTGATCAGAATGATTCCCGGGTTTTTATGCTTGACAGCGAAGCGAAGAAACTTATCGGCCGACCTGATGCAAACTTTGATGAAATTTCTGTGAAGACCTATCCACAGTATGGTGATAAGGGAGTGGATGACGTAAAGCAAACTTTATTAAATAACAGCTTTGATGATAATGCCAAAATTCAAACTTGGGCTGATGCACAACCGAAATTCTTGAAAGATATCTCAGCCACGTTCGCACTTCTTGGAAACATGATCGGATCAATTGGTCTTGCGGTGGCTTCGATTACGATCTTTATCGTAATATTCGTAAATGCGATTACAAGACGAAAATTTATTGGAATTCTAAAAGGTATTGGAATTGCACCAAAAGCCATCGAAATCTCTTACGTTTTTCAATCAATCTTTTATGCAATGACAGGAGTCGCTATTGGATTCCTGATTCTCTACGGATTCTTAGTTCCATTCATTGACGCTCACCCGATCAATTTCCCATTCAGTGACGGTATATTGTACGCACCGGTTCCAGGTACTATTGTTAGAGCAATAATTCTTGTGATCACAACGATTATCGCCGGATATATTCCAGCACGTATGATTGTAAAAAAGAATACCCTTGATTCAATATTAGGAAGATAAAATAAATTTATGCCACATCCACTATTAAACAAAAAAACAAAGACGGATCATTCAACTCATATTATTGAGACGTCTGGTCTTGAGAAATCTTTTACTGATGGAAACAAAGAGACGAAGATTTTAAAGGGTATTGATCTGCAAATTAAAAGAGGGGAATTCGTTGCAATCATGGGACGATCGGGGGCAGGTAAATCAACACTCCTTTATCAGATAAGTCTTCTTGATACACCTTCTGCAGGAAAAATTTTAATTGAAGGAGTGAATGTTGCGAATTTAAATACCGAGGACAGAACGGCATTTCGTTTGAAGGAACTTGGGTATGTTTTTCAGGATTACGCTCTTCTTCCAGATTTGTCCGCAAGGGAAAATGTGGTCCTTCCACTTTTGATGCAAAATGTTCCAAAGGAAAATGCCTACATTATTGCCGATGACATGTTAAATAGGGTGGGTATTGGAGGAAGACTCGATAACCTGCCTGGAAAGCTATCAGGAGGTGAACAGCAACGCGTTAGTATCGCTCGTGCCATTGCGCATGAGCCTACAATCCTCTTTGCTGATGAGCCGACTGCGAACTTGGACAGTGAATCTTCTAAAATGGTTATTGATATTTTTAAGGAATTGAATAAAAATGGCCAGACAATTGTGATGGTGACGCATGAAGAAGAGTATGCGAAAGTGGCGGATAGGATTATTTACTTGAAGGATGGGTTGGTGGTGGATAGCAAGTAAATTTGCTTTTTAAAAAAAGTGTTCTAGTATAGCTGTGGATCAAAGATTACCCATCTTTGAGAAATCAACCCAAACCCAAATTGAAGGAGGATTAGAATGAAGAAGGTCAGTGAAGATAAAACGCGTACCGGCGAAAAAACCAACACCGTTGACGATCTCACCGGAGAAGTCATGATCTGTACAAGGTCGATCGATATTACGGATTGTTGCCCCAGCATGCAGCATGATAAGAAGGGTAGAGTCCTCGTGGATTTCATGCAGGGAACAGACGGGATCAGTTTCCACCTCCTCTCTGGGGCAGGTGTCAGAAATACGCTTGAAGATCTCGAGGATCTTGAAAGTAGAACGACTGCTGTGTTTTGTCGCTTTGCCGAAACACTTGGCTTTAATCATCCTCAAGATCTTCGGAAAATCATCAAAAAGCATGCCCCGAAGTTGGACAGGAAGATGTTGGTGGCGGACCTTAAGAAGGCGTTCTCAATATGTGGATTGTTTCGTCTGATCCTAGACCGAATGGAACATTTCGGTGTTGGGTTCAAGGAAGTCCGTTGATGAAGGCGGTTCAAAAACGTGACAAAAGATCAGGCCCCCGTCGCAGAGCGACGGGGGCCTTTCACTTTCTAATTTTTATATTTTAATTAGTAAACATTAAACCCTACACTAGCAATGTTATTATTTTCATTCCCTTCATAAATTCCATTCTGAGAATCCATATAAATTGTAATTGAATTTGAACCGTATCTTAGGTTATCAAACCCTAATGTGTAAGTCACAACCTGGCCACCAACAAGTCCTGCCTGAATTTCCGAATTGTAAATCTTATTTGGATTTCCACTATCAGTCATTTCAGCTCGGAAGAACCATGGGTTAGTAAGGTTCGCGTTGTTTCCCTGATTGATTACACGGAATTGTACCGCGACACGTCCGTTTACAGGAATGCTAGTTGTTGGAACAAATTGGTTGTAAGCGTTAAGAGTACCAACTTGCATAATCTGAACTATAAAGTCAGGCTGTCCATTGTAAGTATTGTTTCCAGTATTTCCACCAGTATAGTTTGTTCCCTGAATAACGTTTAATCCAACTGCTGCGACGTTATTTGCACGATTCGCATCTCTTGTTAAAGAAGAAGGGTCAACTGTGATTGCTACAGTAAGTCCTGTTCCAATTTTTGGATTTGTGAAGACCGCCTGAGCGTCAATTGAGCCACCTGAAGGAATGGACGCTGCGTTTGTAATTTGGCGTAGCTGATCGGCAGCGTTCGATGCTGGCATAGAAACTGAAAGATTAAAGATTCCAGTAGGAGCAGTTCCTACGTTTTGAATTCTAAATTTGATAACAACAGTATCTGATGTTGTGAAATTGTTTGTCTCAACATAGTTTCCGTTTGCAGGATTGATGATTCCTCTTGAAACGATAGTTACGGCAAGATCCGGAGTGCTATTGTTACTTGGGTAATAAGTAGGATTTGGATTAGTGTTTGTGTATGTTGGAGTTGGTTTTTTTGGAGTTGGCTTTTTTGTATTTGTAACAGGAGTTGTTGTCGCAGTTGGAGTTTTGTTGTCTACAATGACAAAATCGCTGCCAGTTGTTGTTGCAGGAGTAGTCGAAGCATTGCCGCTAAATAGGGAAGTAATAGAAACCGTTGCAGAAGCCAAAGATGAAACCACCTTTGGTACAATTTTAACAATTCCGATGCTTAAAAAGACTAAAATAAGGATTATAGCCCCAATAATAACGACTCTAAAGAAATTTCTCTTTGGGGAAGGTGTTGTGTTTTGTGTGTTTGGTTCCATAGTGTTTACATTATATAACATTGCCACAGTTTGTCAATTAACTCACAAGGTCTTTTAATGTATAATTTCCTCCACTATGACAATAAAAATATATAGCACACCGTCTTGCACATACTGCAAAGCGGCCAAGGAACTTTTTACAGAACATAAAGTAGCTTTCACAGAGGTGGATGTTGCCGCAAATATAGAGGAAAGGAAGCACATGATTGAAATAAGCGGGCAGATGGGTGTCCCTGTCATAGAAATCGATGAGCAGGTTATCGTTGGATTTGACCAGGAACTTTTGGAAAAGAAAATTGCAGAAGCTAAATAAAATTAACATTATGAATACAAAAACAATTTATTTAATATTAGGCTTAGTTATATTAGTAATCGTCGGTTTTTATTTATTTAATTCATCAACAAAAATGACAGCACAAAATGGAGATACTGTATCGGTAAATTACACAGGTACATTAATAGATGGTACAAAATTCGATAGTTCTCTCGATCACGGCAAGCCATTTCAGTTCACACTTGGAGTTGGACAGGTTATCAAGGGTTGGGATCAGGGAATTGTTGGTATGAAAATCGGAGACAAGAAGAAATTAACTATTCCACCAGAACTTGCATACGGAGCACAGGCAATTCCTGATGCACGAGGGGGAATTTTGATTCCTGCAAATTCAACTTTGATTTTCGATGTAGAGTTGGTTGATGTTAAGAGATAGTAGATATATAGTGCAGTAGGTGCACTATGCCGCCATAGTTCAACGGATAGAACAGTCCCGTCCTAAGGGATAGATGTAGGTTCAATTCCTACTGGTGGCACAAAAAATAGATATTCTGCTACAATTACCCCATGACAAAGTACAGATGGACACTCGTAATTTTATTTCTAATCGCTTGGGTGTGGGCTGCTATTAATCCAGTTTATCCACATGACTGGCTTTTAGAAAATTATCTTGTTTTCATTTTTGTCCCACTAATTTTTATTCTGGGTAGGTATTTTAAACTTTCAAATGCTTCGTATACTGTGATTACAGTCTTTATGATCATGCATGTTATCGGTTCACACTATACATATGCCGAAGTGCCGTTCGGCTACACACTTCAAGATTGGCTCGGTTCTGAAAGAAACATGTATGATCGGTTGGTGCACTTTTGTTTCGGATTACTTCTTGCATATCCAGTCCGTGAAGTTTTTATGAGACTTTCAATTACAAAAGGTTTTTGGTCGTATTATTTTCCACTGGAATTGGTCGCTGCTGGTTCAGCTATATACGAGATAATTGAATGGATCGCTGCCAGAAACGTAGACCCTGCGGCCGGTATCGCTTTTCTAGGCAGTCAGGGGGATATTTGGGATGCGCAAAAGGATATGTTCCTAGCGATTGTTGGTGCGTTTATTGCAATGCTTATTATTTTCATCATCAACTGGGTTTTCAACAAAGACCATGGGAAGGAGATTAAAGAAAGCTTTAAAATTCCAGAAGGGGACAAGCCACTTGGAGAAGAGAGATTAAAAGAGTATCTTAGTAGACGATAGAATACTATGAATATAAAAATCCTAACTACAGAGTCACAGCCAGAATACGAACTTATCGATAGCGGTTCCAATTACAAGCTTGAACGCTATGGTAAGTTTGTTTTATCTCGGCCTGACCCTCAGGCTCTATGGCCGACAGATAGGAAAAATTGGAAGTCTGACGCAGAGTTTAAAGATGATTGGAATAAGACCATAGAGCCATGGTCTATTGATTTTGGTGGATTAAAACTTCAGATAAAACTTTCCCCATTCAAGCACACTGGGCTTTTTCCTGAACAAATCGTGAACTGGCAGTGGATGGAAAAATTAATTTTAGAAAGTAAGCGACCAATTAAGGTGTTGAATCTTTTTGGATATACAGGTGGCGCATCACTAATATGTGCAAAGGCTGGTGCTGAGGTGACCCACGTTGATGCTTCAAAATCTGCCATTACTTGGGCGAATGAGAATGCTTCTCTTTCGAACTTGCAAGACAAGCCAATTCGTTGGATTTTGGATGATGCACTAGAATTTGTAAAAAAAGAAATACGAAGGGGAAACAAATACGATGCAATTGTAATGGATCCACCATCGTTTGGTCGTGGTGCAAAAGGAGAAGTGTGGAAAATCGAAGAGGGATTTTTAGATTTAATGGACAATTGTTTTAAGTTATTAAGCGATAATCCATTATTTTTTGTTCTAAACGGCTACTCTGCTGGGTATTCGGCTATTGCATATGAGGAAAACCTAAAGCCACTTCAAAAGAAATATGGCGGATCGATTGAATCAGGCGAACTTGCCATTCAGGATTCTAATAAACGCCTCCTTCCGTGCGGAATCGTTGCTCGGTGGAAAAAGTAATTAAAGCGTGATAATATAGCTCTTATAGACATGGAACCAGAGGACATTGAACAACTTCAAAAAGATATCAAGCAGATCAAGGATATTGTAACCCGCGACCATCACATGATGGGGGTTTTGTACCGCTATCATCGCTGGTCGCGGGCGTATGCGCTTCTAAAGATCCTGGTAATCGCTGGAATAGTCCTTGGTGCTTATTATTATATTGAACCTTTGATCGCACCTGCTGTAAATGTCTATGATAAAGTCACAAATAATCCGCTTCTGAATGCAAGTAGCAGTGCAAGTGGTATTATGAAGTATTTCAAATAGGTCGCGCAGACAGTGGACGGTGCGCGACACGATTCCGCAGAATTGCCGAGGTAGCTCAGTTGGTAGAGCATACGCCTGAAGAGCGTGGGGTCACCAGTTCGAACCTGGTCCTCGGCACATGAATCCGAACAATTCACCGTGGTTGCACCAGTTAAAAATTACACGACCGATTAATACCTTACATGAGGATACAAAAACTGACTTTGCAATTATTGGGGGAGGAATTTCAGGAGTGATGACGGCATATTTCACTTTAAAGAATACTGAGAAAAATGTTCTCTTGTTAGAGGGAAGTCGAATTGCTCATGGCTCAACAGGTCACAATGCTGGTCAAGTCATTGCTATGTTTGAACGTGAATTTCACGATATTGTAAAAGAGTTTGGTTTGGAAAAGGCGGCAGATGGAGAAAAGGCACTGCATTCTGCTTGGATTTTACTTGATGAAATTTTTCAAGAGGCAAGTCTCACAACTCCGATTTCATCATTTGTTGGGTACAATGGATATGCGGGAGTTGAACTTTTGATTGATGAATTGAAAAATAATGCTTTACGAAGAGAAGCGGGGATTCAAACTATGCCTATCTATATTGCAGATCATATTAAGGATATTGAAAAAATTCCAAATGAATATCGATCTTTATATCAAATGATTCCGCATAAGGACATCTTGTCGCTACTTGAAACAGAGGATTCCCAATATATTGCTGTGACTTCACAGAAAAAGGCAGTGGTTAATAGCGCATTAATGGTAGATGAATTGGTTGGGTACTTATTAAATAAATATAAAGGAAGATTTCAATTGGCCGAACATACATCTGTTAACGAGGTTGTTTTGGAAAACCACATGGTACTTCTAAAAACAATTACTAATCGCAAAGACGGAAAAGATGAAAAGGTTTACGATGTTAATTGTAAAAAAATAGTTTTATGCACAAATGGGTTTGGACGTGTACGGATAACAAATAATTCTGGTAAAGATATTGATACTGCATTTCACCAATCTGTCCAAGGGGCGATCGGGTATATGTCAGGATATTTAGAAGAGTTGAATCGTCAGCCTGCGGGACTTAGTTATTACGACAAAGAATTTTTACGGTCTTATAATGGAAAGGATGCTTACCACGAAGCTCCATATTTTTATGTGACTAGGCGCCCATATGAAATAGAAAAAGAAGAGAGGCACAACTTAATTTGCATCGGTGGACCAGAGGTTTTACTTGGAGATACTAGAAAATACCTTCGTGAATATGAATTTAATAAAAAAATGGGGGAAAAGATAAGCGAATTTGTTAAGCAAGCTTACAAAAAAATACAAGGTGAGCATTTCCAGTATAAGTTTCAGTGGCATGGATTGCTGTGCTACACCCCAGGTGGGATTCGTCTCATTGGTCCGGATCCTAAAAATAAAAATCTATTATACAACCTTGGATGTAACGGTGTTGGTATTATTCCTTCTATTTATGGTGGTATGAAGATTTCAAAGATACTTGCCGGTGAGGAGTTTCCGCCGTCTATCTTTGACCCAAAGGACTTATAGAGTAGAATATAAAGCATATTTATGTTTGAAGCTTTTACAAATTACATTTTCTCCTTTCTTGAAGTATTTAAATATAATCAAATTACCCTGTATGTTTGTGCTTTTGCCTTAGCCCTCCTTGAATCTGTCCCAGTAATTGGAGTCTTTATCCCTGGAACGGTAACCCTTCTTCTGTTTGGGGTTTTTGCAGCAAAAGGGTTCGGGGCCCTTTGGGTTGTGGTCTTGGTAGCAGTTCTCGGGGCCTTTATAGGAGACAGTTTAGGTTACTTGCTTGGAAAATATGGCCGTCGATTTTTTAAGGAACATAGTCGATTGTTAAGGCTTTCACATATTCAAACAGGAGAGGCTTTTTTTGCGAAACACGGAAGAAAGAGTGTCTTATTCGGTAGATTTATTGGCCCTATTCGTCCCATTGTATCAATGGTTGCTGGGGCTTCACATATGCCAATTGATAAATTTTTATTTTGGAATATGTCAGGGGCCATCCTGTGGGTGGGTCTATATGTCGTTCTCGGTTATGTCTTTGGGAATAACATTCAATTAATTGACAGAATAGTTTCAGATATTGGAACTGGAATTCTTGTTTTGTTTCTGATTGGAGCTGGGTCTTATTTATATTTTAAAAAGCGAGCCAAGATAATGAAGGATTAAGGATTTCTTTATTTTTTGTTAATGTTGAACTTGTAAGTTGGTTTGGTGAAAAGAAACAAGGGGGCCGTATTGGTCCTAATAGTAGTCGTGTTGACTATCTCAGCTACTTTTACGATGTATTCGTATTCGCACTTTTTAATTAACAGCCAGAGAGACTTTTTGTTTTCAAAGTATTATGAGCGCGCCATCGCGTCAGCCTTATCGTGTCGAGAGGTGGCGATGGCGCGCGTGAATGTAAATTTTCTATATAGAGCCTCAAATGCAGAAATTGCAAATTTTAACTG
>Ga0209553_1001843_pt1 | contig 10459 bp, 16 predicted proteins | sample LauGreFBDMM110DN_2_FD_188217 | JGI IMG/M metagenome (GOLD analysis project Ga0209553, IMG submission 188217) | Freshwater lake microbial communities from Lake Michigan, USA - Fa13.BD.MM110.DN (SPAdes) (version 2) | ecosystem: Environmental > Aquatic > Freshwater > Lake | place: Lake Michigan...
AATCCACACCTTCTTACCCCCTTCGATACTGCCGAGGCTGTCGACGCTGACGCTTTTGTCGCCGTCTGCAAGACCGTCTGCAAGCGATGCCAAAGTGGTCTGTTGCAGGGCGTGGTAGTTAGTCCCAACCACCCCTGTGATCATCTTGGTGTCTGACCTGATCAACGCTTTCTTTTCGTCGGAGCAGTCCACCTTCGTGCCGTCAGGCATCGTCGCCACGAGTGACTCGCTCTCAATGATTTCCCACGTCAGTCCGATGTGCCGAATGGCATCGTATGCGGACATCCCTGCGGGGATTCTCTCGCCCAAGTTATGCCAACCCTTGTCGCCAACGATGCCGACTCGATCCGTTGAAGTAATTAAATGCGCCATAGTGAAACTCTTTTCTGCCACAATTGTGGCGGTTGCTGAAACCCAAACATTCTGCGGAGTGCAGACCCTTCCCCCCCGTGAGGGGGTCGGGTGCGTACTCAAGCAATATCAGACAGCAGGACAAAACCGTCCCAGAAAGATTCTGATCGATCTCATGTATTCACGAGCGTTTTCCATGCACTCATTCCGAAGTCGAGTAGCGTTTTCGTTTTCATCGGGCATTTCCGTGCCTTGGCTTGTCACGCATTGAAACCCGTAAAGCATACTAATGCTTCGGTATGTTTCCATATTCATAAGCCATCCTTTAGCGAGGGTTCGTAAATGGGATTCTGTTGTGACCATTGTTCCAAAATATTCCATCAACACTTCTCCCTGTGATTTGGAAAGCATCACGTCGATTATCACGTCTAAATTTCTCAACTTTGCACCGAGCGTAAAGTCTGCATCGTTAGTCAGGTCAAGAAGGCGTGACTGAAACTTGAAGAAGGTAAGGTCTGATGTCTTTGTAGTCTTTGTCATGGTCGTTTCCAATCTGCCCCTGTGGGGCGGGTGTCGGTCGGGGCTGTAATCCCTGCCGTGTAATCATAACCCCAACGATAGGAATTGCAAGTCTAGGTGGGGATAATTCTAATTATTTTTCTGCCCCGTAAAGGCACTTATGGGGTCAAAAGTACACTAACGCCCCAATAAAAATAAGTGGAAATAACCCTACTATTGGCTTGACAATAGTCTTTCTGCTACTATGATTGGCGGTGTAGGGATCAAAGCCCCGACTGCAAACCCGCCCCATAGGGGCAGAAGGAATCAAGATGAAGAAAAGCGACATATTGGAAGCAAACAGGACAAACGCAATTATTCAAGATGCAATCGATAGCAGAAAACTGCAAGAGAAAACGCTCACGAAACTTGTGAGAAAGATACTGTGGCGCAAACCACTAGCCGAGGGGTGGGATGATTGGCATCCGCAAGAGAGAGTAGACATGAGTGTCTGGCAACTACGTGATGCTTTGGAGTCTGCATATATGGCGGGGAAAAACTCATGAAAGTAACCACGACAAAATACAAAGACAAAGCCACAGGGTTCGTCGGAACACTTGTCACCACAGAATCCCATCAGGGATGCACGGCAGGTTTGTACGCTTTGAATGGCGACATGGTGGCGTATGTTCCAAATCATTGTGATCCGTATTTCTTGACGGTCAAGCAGGCTCGTGCCAGTTGCATTAGAAAAGCAAAGGCTGTGAAAATGATCCCGTGTCCTAAAGAATTAAAATCTCCAGATTTCCCACAACTCACTGCGGTGTTTAAGTCGTGGGGCATGGGTAAGACGTTTCGATTTGGAAGGAAGGCAAAATAATGTACGCATATCTTTATGTTGAGGAAGGCTATGTGTTCTGCCGTGTGTCTTATCCTGAATGGTCGATGTACAGCACCCTGTACCCCACCGACGAGCAGGTGGATCAAGCCATACGGCGTGTAAGAAAAGATTTCCCCGTACATTCTTTTTCTCTTATGCGACGAGATTATTTGTTTGAGACCGAGAGGGTCGTTGCATTTGTAGAAACGGGCGAAACCGCCAAAGACCGACACGACCGAATTGAGGATGGGAGAAAATGGATTGAGCAGTGTTCTTAAAACTGGTGTCGCCGTGCGCTCGTATGCACACGGCGACACCCCAAACGAAAGCGAGATAAGTATATGCCTGCCCCCGACCTTTTTACAGCCACGATGATTGCGAAACTCTATGGCGTGACCGCTTGTCGTGTTCGTCAGATTGCTTTCAATAGGCAGATCGTTGGCGACTACGTTGGCGACCGCCTCGTGTACACACGAGCGCAGTTGCCTGAATTCAAACTTCGTCCCACAGGACGACCAAGAAAGGAAAAGAAATGATTACCGACAAACAACGCATTGCTCGTGAAAAAGGAATCGGGTCGTCCGACATTGGGACGATCCTAGGAATAAATCCGTGGTCGACAGCCTACGACCTGTGGTTACGCAGGACAAAACAAGTCCCCGATATCAGGGGTAATGAAGCAATGGATATGGGATCGGCGTTGGAGATTCCAATCCTCGCTATGGCTTCCAAGAAGTTAGGTGTCAAAGTTGTAAGACCACGATCCGTGTTTGTCGGAGCGCATAAATTCATGCGAGCAAACGTCGACGGCATGGTGGGATCAACTGCGAGGGGCAACCCAATCGTGGAAGCCAAGACGACAGGGATGTCGTCGGGGTGGGGCGAAGATGGATCGAGTGATGTACCAGAGTACGTCAAGGCGCAGGTCATGTACCAGATGATGTGTGCCTCGTCGCAGACGGCGCATATCGCTTGTCTGGTCGGAGACCGTGGAATTAAACTACGAATGTTTCGTGTGGAATATGACCACGATTATGCACAGCACATATTGGATGCCGTTGAGAGGTTCTGGGAAAACTGCGTAAAAGTTATCCCGCCTGCGGGAACTGCGTCATTAGATGTGCTAAAGCAAATCACACGAGACGTTGATGCCGTTGCTGTTGTTTCTGTTGATCTGTTCGAGGAGGACGACCGCCTGAAGCAGATCGCTGACTTGGCGCAGAAGGAAGCAGACGAGGCACGTGCTAGGCTTGTGACTGCCTTGGGGACAGCCAAGCGGGGCAAGGGCGGAGCGTACTCAATCACGATGTCAGAGGTTCGATCCGAGCGGTTCAACGGTAAGTTGTTCCAGTCCGAGTTTCCCGACATCGCTAGTCGGTTTGTAACGGAGTCATCTCATACACGCATTTCAGTTAAAAAGGAAACCAAATGACCACACTCGCAATTGCACTCTTGAACGCCCAAAGGGAAATCCGTGGTGTGGGCAAGGATGGTAAAAACTCGTTTCAGAATTATGAATACGTCACAGCCGAGGCAATCGTCGCTGTATCACGATCTGCGCTCAATGCTCACGGTTTGACCGTAGACCGAGAATTTATTATTGACGATGCACAGGCGGTGCTTCCTATGTTGCCAATTCTCAAATCAACGTTCCATCTTACACACGCAGAGAGCGGTGGCGCAACGGTGCGATCAACAGATTGGTTTATTGTCGAAGGCAAGGGTCGCCCTGTTGACAAGGCTCTAGCGGGTGCGCTCACAAGTTCTCTCGCATATTTTCTGCGTGACCTTCTTCTGATTCCAAAGCAGGAGGAAGCGGAGTCGCTTGACCGACGAGACGACCGTGAAGCAGAAAACCGAAAGCCTGCGGACACCACCTTGGGATTGCAGGGTGCGCTGAAACTGCGAAAGACTCTTACGGGCGCATCGCTTGATCTGTCGTTGCTGACAAAGGCAATGCAGACCAAGGGGATATCACCGCCTGACGACCTTGCCGAATGGAAAACCGAATGGTTACCACGAATTGCCCTATGGATTAAATCAAACAAGATGGATACAACTGAACCGCCTGCTGTCAAACTTTGACAGTGGATTTGAAAAACTAAACTTTCGTGCCAAAGCGAACTGTTGCCCTGCGGGGATTTGGCTGTCGCAATCGGAGACATCGTATCCGATATGGTTTTAAGACACTGGGACTACACCGACCTACCCAGTGCTGACGAGTTTTTCGTCACGCTCGTCTGTGCCGTAGCGGATCGATGCCACGATCAAAATGCAATGCACAGGGAACTTCCGCATCCTCCGAGCGTCAGTCAACGACTCCGTGGGCTAGTTCTCGACCCTAACAGCGGTCGGGAACTAGCCTGCAAGCCCCCTTCACGCCTGTCAACTTCAAACAAGAAAGCACCTAGTAATGAAAAAGAAAAAGCCCATGAACGATTTAAGTAAGCATCTTGCCCTGCGAGATTTAGTAAAAGAAACCCAACCAGTCATGTTGCCAATCGAGATATTGACCATGACTGCCGAGACCCAATCACGTCAATCGATGACCGCAGAAGCGATTACTTCTTACGCCGAAATGTATGACGACCCAATCATGTGGGACAAACTCCCACCGATAGAGGTTCGCACGGACGGCATCACCGCTTGGGTCGTGGATGGCTTTCACCGTGTGCTTGCACTCAAACAAGCCAAGGAGGGTTTCGCAACGTGCTGTTTGCTTCCCTGCGACGACAAAGATCATGCAATCTGGTTTGCCTGCTCCGCAAACCAATCGCACGGTATTCGCAGAACCAACAAGGACAAACAGCGATCCATCGTGATGGCGTTGTCCGTCAAGCCAAACCTATCCTCACGAGAGATTGCACTTCACTGTGGCGTAAGCCACGAGTCCGTATCAAGCCTGCAACGACAAATGAAGGCGCAGGAAAAACTGAACGCATCGGACGACCTTCCTGAAATGGAACTGCCTGTGGCAGAAGAAGATACGTCAGACGTGCTTTGGAAACGGAAGTATGCACTTGATAGGCTTTGCGAAGTCATCGATCAGATAAAAGTTCTGCACGATGTGTGTTCGACGCTGATCAAGAATAAAGAAGTCGGGGCGTATTTGAATGGTCAATCGTTACTGAACGACATCAAGAACGTGCAGAGCGGGATCGAGTTTGCGTTGCCCCACAAGACCTGTCCGCTATGCGAGGGGGTCGGGTGTGCCACCTGTAAGACGCTTGGTTGGATCACAAAGCGACATTACAACCTGATTCCTGCAAGCCAATTAGGGGGCAAATAACGTGCAAACACGCCACTTGACAAAGCCTATCGCCCCGCCTATACTTATGTCGCATCGAGATCGGAAACCCGCCCCCAAGGGGCAGATTGGAATTTAGCATGACATCGAATCACACCAGACCGTACAAGGGTAATAAAGAAACGCAAAACCTACTGTTGAGCAAATTGAGTGGGGTCGCCAATTTGGTTTTCCACCAGATCGTGGCGGTAGAGTTTTACGAGGGTGGCGAAACACACCATGTCTTGTCGAGAAAAGCAAACAACCTGCTTTTCATCTTTGATCGATCATTGAAGCAAGAGAGCCACACCAATAACCTTGGTGCGCTGATCTCTGTAACGGCACGAGTCGTAAAGTACGCTTGCGCTATTCGAGATCTGCAAAAGGTTCAGAACTGCGACTTCCAGTTTGACGAGGAAACCCAGATTGACAATCTTATCCGATCAACAAAAGGTTTAATGTGGGAAGCACAAATTAGCCTTTTGGATTTGATGTTGGACAGTGAAGAACAAGTCACCAAGGGTGGTGCGCTTTGAAAAATAAAATCCCCACCGACCACCAGATCATTAAAGATGTTCACCATGCGATTGTGGAAGCGTCTGCGCTTGGATGCAATTGGGTTGATTTACTGCCTGACTACATTGACCTTGATCAAAATCACGCAGACGAGTCGCACTACATCGGGACTCTCGCAGATGGTCGCAATCTGTATTACACGCCTGAAGCGATGGACATTTGTCTTATCGAGGAGGCAGAATGAAACTACGTGACTACCAACAGACTGCGGTCGACAGCAGTATTGCAGAACTCAAGGCGACAAATTCCACCCTGCTCGTGATGGCGACAGGGCTTGGAAAAACCGTGGTGTTCGCCGACATCATTCGTCGCATCGTTCAGAGTGGGCGGGGCGACCGAGTCTTGGTCTTGGCGCACCGTGAGGAACTTATTTACCAAGCCTCTGCTTCTATCTCTCGCATCGCAGGGTGCGAAGCGCAGATTGAAATGGGCGACCTTCGGTCAACCGAAACGATCTGGTCTAGGAGTCCTGTGGTGGTTTCCTCAATCCAAACGCAGGTGGCAGGGCGGGGTAAGCAACGGCGAATGCACAAGTTTGATCCCACTCAATTTAGTTTGATTGTGGTCGACGAAGCACATCACGCCACTTCCGATTCCTATCAAGCGGTGCTTGATTACTATCGCAACGGGAATCCCAACATCAAAATACTAGGGGTCACAGCCACACCCGATAGATCGGACGGCACGGCGTTGGGTTCGGTGTTTGGATCGGTGTCCTGCGACTACGGCATCCGCAAAGGTATCGAGGACGGTTGGCTTGTGGGAATACATCAGCGCATGGTCAGCGTTGGGTCGCTTGACCTTTCGAGTTGCAAGACATCGTCAGGCGACCTGAACATCAACGACCTCGACCGCATCGTGCAGTACGAGGAAGTCCTGCACGGGATGGTTTACCCCACCATTCAAATCGTCGGCGACAGGCGGTGCGTGATCTTTGCTTCCTCCGTAGCACACGCCAAACGCATCGCCGAGATCATAAACCGCCACAAGAATTCGTCGGCGGTCTGCGTGGATGCAAACACACCACGAGAAACCCGTAAGGATATTTTCAGAGCATTCGCATCTGGAAACCACCAGTTCTTGGTCAACGTAGGAATCATCACCGAGGGGTGGGACGACCCTGCGAGCGATGGAAAGGGTGTGCAGTGCATAGCGGTGATGCGCCCGACGAAATCAAGAAGCCTCTACTCGCAGATGATTGGTCGTGGGACACGCACCTTGCCAAGCACAATAAAAGAAACCGACACCACTGCCAACGACAGGGTCTTGAGCATTAAAAATTCTCACAAGCCATTTCTTGAGGTCATAGATTTCTGTGGCAACGCAGGCAAACATAAACTTGTCCACTGCGTGGACGCTTTGACCGAAGGAAAAAGTCCATCAGAAAGTCATGCAAGGGCGAAAAGAATCATCGCTGAAAACGGTGAAGCCCAAGACGTTCTAGCGGTGATGACTGAAGCAGAGCGCATCGTGCTTGCCGAGAGCGAAGCCCTCGCACGTAAAAGTCTTATCCTCAAAGCAAGTTACAGTTCACAAACCGTTGATCCGTTTGGCATGGACGACATCGCACCCAACCGAAGCGTGGGGTGGGGACGGGGAAAGCCTGCGTCTGACAAACAGTTGAACTTCCTGCGACGACTGAAAATAGAACACGCTATAAACATCACGGCAGGCGAGGCGGGACGTTTGATTGGCATTGGCACGTCAACGCCGAGTGCAAAGCAGATGGCAATGCTACGCAGTCGGGGAATCAATCCAAGCGGACTAGATCGCCGAAGTGCAAGCGAGGCAATTGACAAAGCGATGAAGGGGTGGACACGATGAGTGGCAACGACACGCATCTTCCAGTCTTTGAGTACACACCAATGAGTGGACGCTTTCAAGAAAACGAGAAGGCGTTTGTTCGGGTGCGTCTTATGACTATGAAAAATGGGGAAGCCTATGCACAACAGATTGACAAGCACGGGGTGGATGTTCCATCGTCAATCGTGGTGTGCAATTTAGATTCGGTGGTCACCGTGGCAGAAGCAAGAGAAATCATATTGAAAGGAAAATGACAATGGCAGACTTTGAACAGCGTGATAACAGCGGAGTATTGTTCCGCAACGATAGAAAGACAAACGACAAGCATCCTGACTACAAGGGCGTGTCGGTGGTCAACGGAGAGAAGCATCAAATCTCTGCGTGGATCAAGCAGGGTAAAAAGGGAGCGTTTTTATCCATAGCGTTTACCCCACCATACATTGCAGGAGAATCAAAAGAGTCACAACCGCCAACCGCCCCAAGCGATGGATACCCGTTTTAATAAACGCCCACCGAGAAAAGCATGACCATACAACTCGTTGACAAGAAAACTGGCGAGGTAACCTTTGAGGGCGCAAGGGTATCTCGTGCGTTGCCCTGCCCAATATGCTCCCACCTGCACAGCCGACAAGGGTGGTGCGTGGTGGATGTTGGGCGTGGTCTAGCCATTTGCCCACGGGTGGAAAGCCCCAAGCGCATTGGTGAGGCGGGGTGGTTGCACGGGGCTACGTTGCCCACAGGAGCGCACGTGTTGCGTTCTGTGCGCCCGACCCCCACACAGGCGGTAGATTGGGCATTGGCGTGGCAACGGGCGGTGTCTGCCTGCGCCCAAGGGGACAGGGATAGGCTCTCCACTACGCTTGGGGTGTCCGTGGATAGGCTCGAAATAGGGATGGTCGACGGGTCTTGGGCGGTGGCGATGTATGGCAACGACGACAAAATATGCGGGATCAAACTACGCACCCCATCTGGTAAAAAGTTATGTGTCACGGGATCAAGGTTGGGACTTATTGTGCCACGAACCTACGACAGGTCGTTGCACGAATTGTGGGTCACCGAGGGCGAGTCAGACTGCGTGGTGTGCGCCCACCTAGGTTTTAACGCCGTGGGACGAACTGGCTGTCAGTCAAGCGTCCAACAGATTGTTGGTAGGTCACGGGGTAAAAACGTGGTGTTGGTTGCGGATCGTGATCAAGCAGGACAGACGGGTGCGTCCGCACTCAAGCGAGCGATAGGCTCGTTGGCAAAGTCCTGCGTGGTCGTTACCCCAAACTCCAAAGACCTACGCTCGTGGTATTTAGCGGGAGCAACAACACAAGATTTATGTTGGCGGGTGCAAAGCATAAGAGGGTGGTGATACTATTTTTATCGTGATAGAAACAAACTGCAAGACGTGCCAAGAAAACGAGGCAAAGCGTAACGCTTGCGAGGAGCGAGCAGAGCGTTGGATTTTGTCTTGCACTTGGACGGATGGTCAAATGCGTTTGCTTTTATCATTTCTCGAATACCATCGCAAGCGATCACAAAAGCGAGAGTGGGTAGAAACCATGAGAGACAAAATCAAATGGATATTGGAAAACAAACCGTGAGTGTTATTTCCTTTGTAGTCGATGGCACACCTGTGGCACAACCAAGGCATCGAGCAACTGCTCGTGGTGGATTTGTACACCACTATTTGCCAAGCGAGCATCCAATACACGCATACAAACAAAGCATCGTTGTAAAAGCAAGCGAACAGAACGTGGCAACAATTGAAGGTGCGGTGCGTCTTGATCTTTTGTTTTCGTTTCTACATCCAAAGCGCAGTAAAAACACCAAGGCGCAATTCAAAATCTCAAAGCCCGATCTTGACAACCTTGAAAAGGCTGTGATGGATTCGCTGACAGACTCTGGTATCTGGTGCGATGATGCACAGGTCGTAGAGAAACATAGTGCCAAGATATTTGGCGACACGCAGGGAACGTGCATAACGATCCGTGCTATTGAATTTCCCATAGTGATAAAATAATGCCGTACACACCAAGTGCTATCCGCAACGGAAAGATCATCAGCCCATACAACGGCGAGTGGCGACGACTGCGCTTATTGAAACTGCGCCAAGAACCGCTTTGTAGGTTGTGCTTGTCAGTTGGTAGAACTGTACCCGCTACGGTGGTGGATCACATTCTCCCAATATCAGACGGCGGGACAAACACAACTGAAAACCTACAGCCACTATGCAAACGATGCCACGACTCAATCAAAACCCCATCAGATGTGTTGTGTCGTAAGGCGAGCAACAATTCGCAAATCATTCTGTTGGCTGTTTGGTTGGGCGAACCAACGTCCCCGCTGTTTACTGGTGTGGACTATCGAAGGATTCGCAGAGAGTTTCAGAAGAAGACAACCTTCCAAAAGGCGCACCAATTCATGCTTGCAAGTCTTGAAGGCTTGTTACACGCTAGAAAACTTGGTGTGCTTCCACCGTGCGAAGTCACAATTATTTGCGATGACGCTATGTGGATGGCAGAAGCAAGCAAGCGTTACGGCGTTCAATTGATTGTGAGCCTGCCTGCCGATGTGGTGGGAAGCGAACAGGTTGACCAAGAAGAAAAGGAATACTTACGTGAACGGTTTAGTTTAGAGTACATACAGCGTCTTGAGCATTTCACTTGATTGTGTTTGCACAAGCGTTACACTTACCAACAGGAGCAACCATGCCAATCTACCCTTTTGATTCCAACGGACGACCACACGAAAAACGAGCAGTTGACCCATCTGAATATGCAGGCTATGGCAAAGTCATGACAAAACATGAAGCCATTGAGGTTATGCAAGCGATTGTGGGTGATATAGTGGCAACGAGAGACACGAAGGCTTTGTTCGCCCAGTATCAGGCAAAGACGCTGTCCTTGGGAGAATTTTATGTGGCGGTTAAAGCCATAGCGCAAAAGTTAAATATAAAAACGTATCTTAAAGATGGGAAAAACGATTTATGGTTAGCAGTCACAAAAGCACTCATCAAAGAGTTTTCTGGTAAAAACTCTTGGAAATATTGAAGGAAAATCTATGAAACGCATCTACCC
>Ga0209553_1001845_pt1 | contig 10449 bp, 7 predicted proteins | sample LauGreFBDMM110DN_2_FD_188217 | JGI IMG/M metagenome (GOLD analysis project Ga0209553, IMG submission 188217) | Freshwater lake microbial communities from Lake Michigan, USA - Fa13.BD.MM110.DN (SPAdes) (version 2) | ecosystem: Environmental > Aquatic > Freshwater > Lake | place: Lake Michigan, USA...
TGCAGGCGTCCAAGAGGGTTTTTGAAGGCTGTTGTACCAGTCAAACCAAGTCATTTATCTGTTTTCTGGTGTTTGAGGTGTTTCCGATTCATTCCAATTATCCTTCGCCTTTGAATCCATCTCCTTGAGGATCGCTGCAAAGTCTCGATATCTGTCATGCACATGGACCATTTTGTTTCCCTTGCGAATCCTTGCGAACGCCCCCAGCGAGAAATCTTCACCGACTTCCAGCGTTCCACCGTTACGCAAAAAGGCGGCAAGGTGTGGGTAGGTCGATTCCTCAAGTAATTGTTCTTTGCTTCTTTGCATTGCTTGACTCGTGCCGTGATCGAAAGTGAACCGAAAATGATGTTCTGATTAGCCTTCTTCCAGCAACCACTCTCTGGCACGTTCCATCAACAAAAGATCACGAGTGCCTTGTCGGATGTCGTCGTTTCGCATCTCTTCGACTTCCTCAGCGTCGAATTCGATTTCCTCTTCGCCGAGCAATGGGTGTGATCTTGGTTCAAACAGACTGGGATCAAACGGTTCTGACTGTTTGGCAACTTTCAGATAGGTAGCCAGTTGCCACCGTTCAAAGATCTTTTTGATTTCAGCGACGAATGCCGGGATCTCTGCACGGAAGGATGCGTGGTCATTGACGTTTCATCATGCATACATAATATCGACAACGCATTGCCAGTACATCGCTACAACTCAGCGACGAAAAATTCCGAATGCTGGTATGATTGACAGGAAAGCCTACCTGCGGCAATCTCATACAGATCGCCCAAAAGCACTAATCGAGGGTTGTATGGTTCGCACCAAGAAGACGAATGCAAAATTAAATCCAGCAACGAATACCACCAAGACGCCGTTCCCGAAGGGACTTGCCCAGCCCGCACTTCAAGCTTTGGCAAGTGCGGGGCATGAATATCTGGAACAACTTTCCAACGTGACGGAAGCTTCGTTATTGGATTTGCGCGGCTTCGGTCCCAATGCCCTGAACAAACTCCGTGATGCAATGAACGAAATCGGCGTGTCGTTCGCTGCTCCGAACATGTCGGATGCGGTTCCGGGATTTTTTGCCAATCTTTGGTGTGACGACCGAAAGCAGCAGGGCAAGGCATTTGAACAGGTTCTTGAATTAACGGCACAACCCGTCGATTGGGCTTACGACGTTTGGGATGACTTACTCACACAACTCAGCGACAAGAGCAATCGGAACCGTTCCATTGCCGCTCAGATTCTGTGCAATCTGGCCAAGAGCGATCCTGCAAAGCGACTCTTGAAAGACTTTCCAGTGCTGTTCGATGTCGTCACAGATAAGCAATTTGTCACAGCACGACATGCCCTTCAATCCATGTGGAAAGTCGGTTGCGTCGGCAAGAAGTATCAGCAACTGGTGTTGCTCGCACTCGAAAGCAGATTCTCGAACTGCGTGACCCACAAGAACTGCAGGCTAATTCGGTACGACATCATCGAATGTCTTCGCAAACTGTACGATGCCACACTCGACGATGACATCCAGTGTCGTGCCAAGGCACTCATTCAGCTTGAAAGCGATCCGAAATACAAAAAGAAATACTCGACGCTCTGGCCCAAGGAGTGACAACGTACTCTAACATCGACGTCAAACAGACGACGGGTTCAGGCGGGACCGGCGCAAAGTCGAATTACTGAACAGACCCCTCGCAGTGAACTGCCAGCCACGCTCCAGTGAGTCATTCCCACAAGCAGGGCGCTGCACTTTTCGCCCGCCAAGCGCCACGATTTCTCGCCGCCGTTTACAAACCCGACTGTTGCACCTGTCCGATGTCACTTCTCTCTCCGTGATCCAGAAGATTGTTTGCCTTCCAATGTCCTGATGATTGTCGCCGGGTATCGCCCGCTGGTAGGGTTTTGCGTGAAAATCTACGCAGACAACGAATTGCAATCATCGAGACTTACGTCCTCTAGCTCACAGATCGGAGAAACTCGGAGTCTCGTTGTGGTGCCACAGTCGATCCCGCGCTGCAGCGGAATTGAGGGTCCGGGATCGCTGCAAGGGTTCCTTGTCATATTCCGGATTGCTTGCCTGAGTGGCGTTATTTTGTATTCTGTGGGAACTGCGGACCACCAACGGCGCACATTTTCTGCATGGTAAAGTAGTTTGTCGCTTGTCTCATTGTGTTGCCATTCCTGCCCATAACTGGTTTCTGCACATCTCGGAGTTTTGATGAGCGTGTCCCCTCAAACAGTGACACCAGATCCGCCGTGTGATCCGTCCGTGCGTGTGGCGTGGCGACGGGGCTGCGTCACAACCATCGGAGCATTGCTCGTGATGTTGCATGGTCAGTCGCCTGCTGTCGCAATTCAGGTGACGAATCAATCGCAAGTCTCCTTTAAGTCCCAAGTGCTGCCGATTCTGAAACGCAACTGTTTGAAGTGTCATGGCGTTGCAAAGAGGGAAGGTCAACTGCAGTTACACTCTGCCGTCCGCATTTGGAAAGGTGGCGAGTCTGGTGCGGCAGTAGTCGCAGCGCATCCTTTGCAGAGTTTGCTCTGGACTCAAATCGCACAGCATAAAATGCCGCCTGAGAAGCCTTTGAATGAACATGAAAAGCAGATTCTCCATGACTGGATTGCTCAGGGAGCGGAGGGATTGCCAACGAGTGACGCCGAAGCCGAATCGATGAGGCAGGACGAACATTGGGCCTTCACGCGCCTCCTGCCGATGGAACCGCCAGCGGTAAATGCATCAAAATTCTGCCGCACTCCGCTCGACCAGTTTGTGCAGTTCGAACTAGAAAAAGCAGGACTGCTTCTCAGCCCGGAGACAGATCGCCGCACATTGATTCGACGCATCTGCTTTACGCTGACTGGCCTTCCGCCAAGATTGGAAGAGATCGAGAAATTTCTAGCGGACAAAAGTGCGGACGCGGTTGAGTTGTTGACCGATCATTACCTTGCATCGCCGGAATATGGAATTCGCTGGGGCCGCCACTGGCTCGATGCGGCCGGCTACGCTGATTCCAACGGATATTTCAATGCCGATTCTAATCGGCCCCTTGCATTTCGATATCGCGATTATGTGGTGCGGTCAATCAATCTGGATAAGCCGTTTGATCAGTTTGTCCGAGAACAAATCGCAGGGGATGAACTGGCTGGCTTCAATCCGGAGCAGCATCGACGCGCGGCGACGCCACAGATGATCGACATGCTGATCGCGACTCATTACCTCCGCAACGGTCAGGACGGATCAGGCGAAAGTGATGGAAATCCGGACGAAGTTCGGATTGATCGTTATACGGCTCTGGAGTCTTCGCAGCAGATCATTGCTTCGTCACTTCTGGGGCTGACATTTCAATGCGCAAAGTGTCACGATCATAAGTTCGAGCCTCTAACACAGGCGGATTTCTATCAATTCCAGTCCGTCTTATTGCCGGCCTACAATCCTGACAACTGGGTAAAGCCGAACGATCGAATCACATCTGCCAGCATTCCCGGTGAGTACGAAGCGTGGGATTCAACGATTCGTGCAGCAAAGACACGCTTGAGTACACTTCAGGCAGATTACCTTGCATGGGCTAAGCAAAACCGGTCACCTGATCTTGTGCGTTTCGCAGATGACTTCAACGACAGTCAACGCTTCAGCGAACAATGGACGAATACACTTCCCGGCGATGATGGCCCAGCAGGTGTCTCTGCGGTGACCCTGCTGACAAACAAAGAAACTTCGCCGCGACCTTTGCCAGCCGCGTTAGCCACGGAAGGTCGTCTGAAAATTATTGAAGGTGGCCTCGTAGGGGACAAATGGCTGTCAACACAACAAACATTCGACTGGACTCCAGATGCGGTAGGCCAGTGGGTTCAGGTGTCGTTCGCGCTGCTCAACACCACGGTTGAAGACGGCCAAACGCCAGCCGCGCGGATCGCCTATGGAATCGCGTTGCATGACTTTGACAACAATAGTGCCACGCCCGGCGGAAATGTGCTGATCGATGGCAACCCTGCGGGTGGCGCAGCTGTGCATGTAGATTATCCGGGAGCAGCAGCAACCCATGCAGGCAATATCGGAACTGAGGGCTATGTCGCGGGACACTCCTTTGGAGTCCGGATTACGCATCTGCCTGAGCACACGTATCGACTTGAACATCTTGTAGATGCGTTGCCTGAAGGAAGTCATGTCGATCTGCGTGAGCAGGATCTTCCCGATGGAGGTTTTGGTTTTGAATTTTGCTGTGACCGCAGTTTTCAAGTGGACGACGTTATTATCGAAGCGTCAAACGTGGTGTCGGGAGAGACAGGACACGACACGGCAGGCCAAGCCTATCAAGCCGAACTACTGAGACGGCAGGCTGAGATTAAGTCGATCGCAGGTGAGATTCCGACTTTGCAGGCTGCAGAACCAGGCCGAATCGCGTGGATTACGGACGCAACTGCAGCACCACCAGATGTTTTCCTTTTGGATCGCGGCGACTATTCGCAGCCAAAAGACAAAGTAGTGCCTGCGCCGGTGAGCGTCCTTAACGATGCTCACAATCCGCTGTTGATCTTTTCGCCAGCAGCCGAGTTTCCCTCGAGCGGCAGACGTATGGCATGGGCCACTTGGGTCACGCAGCCCGATTCGCGAGCTGCCTCGCTCATGGCCCGCGTGCAAGTGAACCGAATCTGGCAATATCACTTCGGCACGGGGCTTGTCAGCACATCCGAAAACCTTGGCATGAGTGGCGCAGATCCGTCGAATCAAGCATTGCTGGATTGGCTTGCGATGGAATTTATACGATCGGGCTGGAGCTTGAAGTCGTTGCATCGATTAATACTCCGATCGGCCGTATTCCGACAGTCCAGTCTGGCACACGATGAGGGCCTCAAGCTTGACCCTTACAATCAACTGTTGTGGAGATTTCCTCTGCGGCGACTGGATGCAGAATCCATCCGTGACGCGCAATTGGCGATTAGCGGTGAACTTGATCTGACTCACGACGGGCCTTATATCGCGACAACTCGGAATGGTGCGGCAGAAGTCATCGTTCCGGAAGGCCAACCGGGAGCGCTCCGACGCTCGATTTACCTTCAACAACGCCGCAGTCAGGGGCTCAGTATGCTGAATGTGTTCGATGCGCCGATGATGGTCGTGAATTGCACACATCGACCTGTGACGACGATGCCTCTGCAATCACTGAGTTTGCTCAATTCCGACTTTGCCGTGAAACGCGGTCACCGTTTTGCGCAACGCATCCAACGTGAATCAGGTGAGTCCTTTGAGGGACGGATTAGACGAGCGTTTGTCCTCGCAACCGGCCGTGAATGCAGCACAGAAGAATTAATGGAGACACTGCAATTCATTGAAGATCAGCGACAGGGATATGCGGGCGAAGGAGGCACCTCCGAATCGCATGCATGGGCAGATTTTTGCCAGTTGTTGCTGGCGAGTAATGCGTGTTTATATGTGGAGTAGGTCTATGCATTCTTCAAGTCTAACGCTCGAAACCACACGGCGCATGTTCCTTGGGCAGCACGCAGGCAACGTAGGCCTGCTGGCCCTAGCCGCGTTGTTGCACGATCAGCATCGCGGCGCAGCAGCGGAGACGCATTCTGCCGTCGGTCACGATTCTCAGCCTCGTGCGAAGTCGGTTATTTGCCTGTTTCAAAATGGTGGCCCAAGTCAGATGGATCTCTTTGATCCCAAGCCGGAACTCACGAAGTGGCATGGTCAGCCATATCCGGCTGGTGATTTGGAGACGCATTTCGATAAGCAGAAAGGTAACGTCCTTGGGTCGCCATATCGCTTTCGTCACTGGGGTCAGTCCGGGATGGAACTGTGCGAACTTCTGCCACACACAGGATCGATCGCCGATGAAATCACGCTGGTGCGTTCTATGAAAACCGGTTCGGTAGATCATGAAGCGGCTCTGCGCATGATTCATTCGGGACGACTGTTCGCGGGGATGCCCACCTTGGGGTCGTGGATCACCTATGCCCTCGGGACAGAAAATCAAGACCTGCCTTCGTATGTGGTTCTGTCCGATCCCGGTGGGCTGCCGATTGATGGCGAGAAGAACTGGAGTTCCGGTTGGTTGCCCGCCGTTTATCAGGGGACCGTATTTCGTTCTGGCCCGTCCCCTGTCCTAAATCTTCAAAGTCCGGACGGCGTATCCACTGCGGCCCGGCAGAACCAGTTGCGTTATCTCGAGAAACTTAATCGCCGCCAATCGTCACGATACCCTGAAAATACTGAATTGACCGCACGCATTGCCAATTTTGAAACGGCTGCTCGTATGCAGACTTCTGTGCCAAAGTTACTGGATCTGTCAGAGGAGACCGCAGAAACTCGCAGTCTGTACGGTTTAGATAATCCGGCGATCGAGGAATACGGAGCACGCTGCCTGACAGCCCGCAAGTTGATCGAACAGGGAGTACGTTTTGTCGGTGTCTACATGAATGGCCAACCATGGGATACTCATAGCCGCAATGCGGAAAGCCTGAAGGGACTTTGCGCCCGAACGGACCAGCCATCTGCAGCGTTGGTCAAGGATCTGAAGCAGCGAGGTCTGCTGGATTCCACCATCGTCATCTGGACCGGAGAATTCGGACGCCTTCCTATCTCCCAAGGCCCCGACGGCCGCGATCACAACCGTCACGCATTTTCGCTTTGGCTTGCCGGCGGCGGGTTTAAACAGGGCTATGTGCATGGCGCAACCGATTCGTTTGGTTATGCCTCAGTTGAAAATGTCGTCAATGTCCAAGATCTGCACGCGACACTGCTGGCATCGCTGGGCCTCGACCATACGAGGCTGACGGTGCCCTATGACGGTCGTGACACGAGTCTTACCGACGCCGAAGTGACACATGCGGAAGTTGTTGATGACTTGCTAGCCTAGATCCTGCTTGCAGCAGTGTGATCGTCCAACATTAAATCTGAGAACTGCAACGCCGTTTACTGGCCCACGTTTGTTTGACGTCAGGACGACGAATTTGCAGGGCGACGAGCTCGGCGGAACGCTGGTCGAGGCCCGTCATCTGGCCTGTCGGCCACATTCTCCGGCGACCGGGGAGCAAGGACAACTTCGTTTGAATCGACTTGCGTCGACCTTTGCATCCATGGTTTAGGGGAGTCGATTCTGCTTCTAGCTAACCAAGTCCTGAAGTTTTCGACGCCGTTCGGCGAGGGCTCCCAGTTTGATGTGTTTATTCGACTGAGCGGCCTATGGAGATGCAAGGCGCGGCCATCCCCACTGTAGTCTAAACCGTTTCCTCGAGGGATGTGATTCATCGGAAAAACTGTTTTTTGTCATTGCCGATCGTTTTCTCGGCTGCACCCTTGAGTTCAGCGATCTCGATTTTGTACTTTGAGACATCGACACCAATGAACGTTGAAAAAGGGTATTCTGGGAGTGTCATTTTGTCCCTTCCTGATATTCGACCTCGCCGAACCTTCGGTTGACGCGACGGTTAGCGTTTGAAATGAAACGGCTTGCGATCACGCTGCGCCACGGTCTTAAGAAACTGCGGTCTCATTGACCTAAAAGCCGCACTGAACCGGTGTAGCTTTCTACCGGAAAGAAGAAGCTGTGGTCCCTGACCAGTCAAGCATCGCCCTTGGTGATATTGGGAAATACACACACACGATGAGATCAACTGCATTTGTCAACGGGACCGTCGTACTGCCTGATCGTTTGCTGCACGACGGCGTGGTCTGCTGCGAAGACTCGAAGATTGTCTTTGTCGGTCAGCGAGCATCACTGCCACGCGAGGTCGAGATTATTGACGCGAAAGGCGGTGTGATTGCTCCTGGTTTTATCGACCTGCATGTCCACGGCGGGGCCGGAGCCGACTTTATGGATGGCACGCCGGAAGCCGTCATCAACGCCTGTACAGCACACCTGCGGCACGGCACCACGACGATTTTTCCGACCACCACGACCGGTAGTGCTCAGCAGATTAAAGCCATGATCCAGGCCTGTGCCGTGGCTGCTGAGCAGTTGTCAATCAAACCGGCGCGGGCAGCCCGGATCGCTGGTCTGCACTTGTATGGGCCGTACTTTGCTGAGGATAAAGTCGGTTGCCATGCGGCTGCTGGTCGCCGAAGTCCACTTGTGACTGAATTCCAGCAATACTTCGAGAGTGGACTGATTCGCATCGCAACTTGTGCGGCGGAACTTCCGGGAGCCGACGTATTCTACAAGATGGCTCGCGCGCACGACTGTCTTATCACTTGCGGGCATTCAAATTCTACATGGAACGAGATGCAGGTGGCATTTGATGCTGGGATGAGACACGTTGATCACTTCTGGTGTGCGATGAGTTCCGTGCCATCAATCAGGCAACGCTGCAATGTGCCGATGCAGGGCAGCATGGCGGAATTTGTGCTGATGCACGGCGACATGAGTACCGAAGTCATTGCTGACGGTTGGCATCTGGCGCCGGAATTGCTGGAGTTTGCCTTTCGCATGAAAGGGGCTGAGCGATTATGCCTTGTGACTGACTGCAATCGTGCGTTGGACATGCCGCCTGGCGAGTATCGCTTCGGCAATGCAACAGACGGAACAATGTTCCGCAGTGACGGCAAAGTGGGATGGGCACCCACTGGAAGTTTGGCCAGTTCCATTGTCGGAATGGATTCCATGGTGCGTCACATGCGGCAAAACACTTCGGCCAGTCTCTCGCAGGTGATCCGCATGGCCAGTCTGACTCCGGCGGAGCGAACTGGAATCGCAGATCAGACCGGTAGTCTAGACGTCGGTAAACGAGCCGATATTCTGGTTATGGATGAAGGACTGAATGTTGGCGAGGTGTTTGTAGGTGGTTTTAAGGTTTCCGACTAAGATGTGGCGAGGGGATTTTTCCCTTCAGGCCACGGACAATGAACTATGAACCTGCCGACGCCAAACTCCACCGACACAATTCTCTTCGTCACTGGGCGACTGGCGGAGCCCGGACTGCGCGAAGTCATCGCAGGCATTGCAGAGAAGTTGGGCTTTTCCTTCGAAATTACAGTTCCCGGCATTCAGGTCGCCGCCTTACTGCATGTCAACTTGCTGCTCAAACGGCTAACCGTTCCGCCGCATATCAGTCGCGTGATCTTGCCTGGCTGGTGCCATGGAGAACTCTCCGAACTGGAACAACACTTCGGCAAACCGTTCGAACTTGGTCCCCGGGACTTGTACGATCTGCCCGAGTACTTTGGACTCAGTAAACGCCGGGCGGCGGATCTCAGTCGCTATTCCGTTGAGATCCTTGCGGAAATCAATCATGCGACACGCATGCCGCTGGCAGACATCGTCTCCCAGGCAAAGGCTTTGATCGGCTCCGGAGCAAACATGATCGACGTCGGCGGTGTTCCGGGCGAAAGCAGCCCGCGCATCGCCGAGATTGTGACGATCCTCCGGAGCGAAGGACTGCGAGTCTCGATCGATAGTTTTGATCGCCAAGAAGTTGAGCAAGCAGTCACGGCCGGCGCGGAACTCATCCTGAGTTGCAATCATTCTAACGTCGACTGGGTCACAACACTTGGCGTGGAGGTCGTTGCGATTCCTGACGTGCCGCACGACCTTGCGTCTCTTGATCGGTTGATTGCACGCCTGCGTGAAGAAGCGACCCCGTTTCGAGTCGATCCAATCATTGAACCGATCGGGATGGGGTTTACGGCATCGTTGCAGCGTTACCTGCGTGTGCGTGAAAAACACCCGGACGTATCGATGATGATGGGCATCGGAAATATCACCGAACTGACGGAAGTGGATTCTGCCGGTGTCAACATGATCTTGGCGGCAGTCTGCGAGGAACTGGGGATACAGAGTGTCCTGACGACTCAGGTGGCCAATTGGTGCCGTTCGTCCGTCGCAGAATTCGATGCCGCCCGCCGTCTGATGCACCATGCCGTCGCGGCCAGAACGATCCCCAAGCATCTAGGTTCCGCTGTCGTCATGTTACGCGACGCGCGGTTGAAGCCCAAGTCGGCGGAATCATTGCAGCTGCTAGCTGCGGCATTGACAGACCCCAATTTCCGCATCTTCGCAGAAGCCGGTGAACTGCATTTAATGAATCGCAACGGCCATTGGCATGGACACGATGTGTTTCGGCTTTTTGAGCAGGCAACCTCCAGTGATTCGGCTTCAGGTATTTATGCCAAAGGCCATGTCCCACAGCCTGACGGGGCGATTGACCGCAGTCATGCATTTTATTTGGGCTATGAACTCGCCCGTGCAGAAATCGCACTGCATCTTGGCAAACAATACACGCAGGACGAACCCATGCACTGGGGACTCCTCGGCCCAACCCGCGCCTCTTCTACGGCCGCATTGCACGGAAATAATCACGAAGAAATGCCTTAATCATTTCAATGAGAACTGTGCGAGAATTGTGGGTGGTCGCAAGTGCGACGTTCTTCAACAGGCCAAGTCAAGACTCACAGATTTTCACAATCAACAGACTTCATCGAATTGGATTGTTTTCATCCCCACGTAGTGTCACGCGCCGCAGGGC
>Ga0209553_1001847_pt1 | contig 10444 bp, 7 predicted proteins | sample LauGreFBDMM110DN_2_FD_188217 | JGI IMG/M metagenome (GOLD analysis project Ga0209553, IMG submission 188217) | Freshwater lake microbial communities from Lake Michigan, USA - Fa13.BD.MM110.DN (SPAdes) (version 2) | ecosystem: Environmental > Aquatic > Freshwater > Lake | place: Lake Michigan, USA...
AGGTAAAGGCGCCAGTGCGATTGAATTCAAGCCATTCAGCAAGCGGCCCGTGGATGCCCAAGCGCAGAGATGTAAGGTCCATCAGCGATGTCATCGGTTTACTGTCTGTGCCACTGTTTCGGGGCTTATCCTCATGGTGGGCGTAACTGAAATCGAGCCCTGTTGGAAGGGCCTAGGCCTATGATTTGGCTGCTTTCGCGGCTAACTTTGAGCATCGAATCGTCAGCGATGTGAAGAAGGAGGCGCCGCCATGACTTTTGCGATTTATCCTCAACCTGCATTTGATGCCCCTGATAAAGCCAAAGACCCGCCGCCCGGTGTTGGTGCTCATGCCGTGGGCGGCAACGGTCGGCCCAATCCCACCGTTGCAATGAAGTCGGGCATCGAAGGTCGCGAGCGCGAATTTGGCGAAGCCGTGGGCGTACTGATGAAAACCTTCATGGACACCATGCCCTATGTGCACGAATTCAATGACGCCGTGGTGAAGTCGCACCTGTCGCACATTCAGTTCGCTAAAAATCATGGCTTGCTCAAAGAAATGATCGAGGACGATCAAAAAACCATGAGCCCGATGCTAACGCGAGTGAAAAAGAGCATCGAGCAGTCGGGCAACAAAGAACTAGCGATGATCGCCATGTTCGAGCGCACCAGTTGCTTCTATCAAATGGTCGCTACCTACCATTCTGAAAACGGTAAGCGCACCTGGAAAAGCCCCTTTGGCTTAGTGCTTGATATGGGCACGCGCATCGGCCAGTTCGACATGACCGAGCAAGACATCCACGATATTTGGTTTAAACCACGGCTGTATGGCTACGCCGACCAACTCGGCGTGAAGATCAAAATTACCGATATGCTGGATGCCGACAAAATGATCACCTGCGAGTTGGTTGAGTAAAAATTTCTACCGTCCGCCGAACACTATTCAGCGCCGCACCATTTTTATGGTTTGCTGAACGATATAAGCACTCGCTGTTTGCATTCCCTCCCCCACGGGCCACGCCTTTCAGGCGTGCCCGAGGACTATGGTCTCGATGGGGAGGGATAAAGGGTGTGGTGATGGTTAAGCCGCGCTTTGAAAGAACAGCAGGAAACTAAACTGAGATCCCCCCCCCTCCCCACAGGGGGGGGGAGGCGGGTCTGGCTAGCGGCTGTCTGGCGCCAATCGGATGCCAATGGCGGCCCTTTAGGGACCGCCATTTTTCTTACACTTTAGGCTAGCTTACGGGTTTTAAGTAAATCTGGCTGGAAATCAGCCCAATACTTTAGTTTATTGATATTTAGCTTTCATTGCCTGCTTACCGACGCTATGAGCTTACGTCCATTGAAAGCTACCCGGCTTTCCTTACCAAACGGGGCTCCGATGCGGGATACAGCTTTAGAACGCGCCATCAATCAGGCCGGCGGCGTCGCTTCATTGGCCCGGGCCATCAATGTCACGTCCCAGGCTATCAGCCAGTGGGACCGGGTTCCGGCTGAACGCGTTCTGGCCGTGGAAAAAGCCACCGATGGCAAAGTCACGCGCCAGGAATTGCGCCCCGACCTTTACCCTTCGGGCGAAGGCGCGGTGCCCGCGGGCACGCCGGGCAAGTGGGTTTATGCCTTTGGTGCGGGTAAAGCCGAGGGTCGCGCGGATATGAAAAACTTGCTTGGCGGCAAGGGTGCCAACTTGGCCGAGATGAGCGCCATTGGTTTGCCGGTGCCGCCGGGCTTCACCATCACCACCGAACTGTGCACGCAATTTTACGCCAACAATAAAAACTACCCCGCCGACTTGCGTGGGCAGGTGGAGACTGCGCTGGCCACCATCGAAAATTTGATTGGCACTAAATTCGGTGACGTCACGAACCCGCTTCTCGTCTCCGTGCGGTCGGGCGCGCGCGCTTCGATGCCGGGCATGATGGATACCATCCTCAACTTAGGGCTCAACGATGACACCGTCGAAGGGTTGGCCAAGCAAGCTAACGATCCGCGCTTTGCCTACGACAGCTATCGTCGCTTTATCCAAATGTATTCTGACGTGGTGATGGGCTGCGATCACTACAACTTTGAACATCTGCTCGAGATCGCCAAAGAAGACAAAGGTGTTGCGCTCGATACGCAATTAGACGCCGATGATTTGAAAAAACTCGTCGCCGCCTACAAAGCCAAAGTTCAAGAAGAACTCGACCGCCCTTTCCCGCAAGATGTGCACGAACAATTGTGGGGCGCCATTGGTGCGGTGTTCCAAAGCTGGATGAACCAACGCGCCATTACGTACCGCAAACTGCAAGACATCCCAGAAAGCTGGGGCACAGCCGTTAATGTGCAGTCCATGGTATTTGGCAATATGGGCAACGACTGCGCCACGGGCGTGTGCTTCACGCGCGATCCTTCGACCGGTGAAAATTTGTTTTACGGCGAATACTTGGTCAATGCCCAAGGCGAAGACGTGGTGGCGGGCATTCGCACGCCGCAGCAAATCACAATCGCTGGCAAAAATGCGCAAAGCTCAAACTTGCCAGCCATGGAAGAGTCGATGCCCGAAATGTACCGACAATTGGTCGGGGTGCGCGAGAAACTCGAGCGCCACTACACCGATATGCAAGACATGGAATTCACCATCCAGAAGAACAAACTTTGGATGCTGCAAACCCGCAATGGTAAGCGCACGTCAAAGGCTTCGTTGCGGATTGCCGTTGATATGGTCAACGAGGGAATCGTTTCTGAAACCGAAGCGGTCAAGCGCATCAACCCCGCGCAGCTTGATCAGTTACTGCACCCGACCTTGAACCCCAAAGCACCACGCCAATTGTTATCGCGCGGGTTACCGGCTTCACCTGGTGCCGCTTCGGGCCGCATCGTGTTCACCGCCGAAGATGCTGAAGATTGGCACAAACGCGGCGAGCGCATTGTGTTGGTGCGTCGCGAAACCAGCCCCGAAGACATTGGCGGCATGCACGTCAGCCAAGGCATTCTCACCACGCGTGGTGGCATGACCAGCCATGCGGCTGTTGTGGCCCGTGGCATGGGCACGCCCTGTGTGTGCGGTGCGGGCGACATTCAAATCGATGCCAAGGCCAAGACATTCCGCGTGCGTGATAAAATCTTGTTGGAAGGCGATATTATTACATTGGACGGCGCGACTGGCGAGATTTTCCTGGGCCAAGTGCCCACCATCCAACCTGAACTGACAGGCGATTTTGCTATCCTCATGACGTGGGTTGATAAAATTCGCCTTTTGAAAGTGCGTGCTAACGCCGAGACTCCGCTCGATGCCGAGACGGCCCGCAAATTCGGTGCCGAAGGCATTGGTCTGGCACGCACCGAACATATGTTCTTCGACCCCGAACGTATTCTAAGCATCCGCCAAATGATTTTGGCTAAAGACGCGGGCGGACGCCGTGCTGCACTGGACAAATTGCTGCCTCATCAACGCGGCGATTTTGTAAAACTCTTTTCGATCATGGATGGGTTGCCCGTGACGATCCGACTGCTTGATCCACCTTTGCACGAATTCTTGCCACAGACCGAGGCCGAGGCTGCCGAAGTGGCGCAAGCCAGCGGTGTGTCGGTTGAATCGGTGCGCGATCTGTTGGTGAAGTTGCACGAGAGCAACCCGATGTTGGGGCATCGTGGTGTCCGCTTGGGTGTGTCGCATCCTGAAATCTATGAGATGCAAGTGCGCGCTATTTTTGAAGCTGCAGTTCAAGTTTCGCAAGCGGGTAAGGTTGTACTGCCAGAGGTTATGATTCCGTTGGTTGGCAACAAAAAAGAATTCGACCTGATGAAAGCAGTCGTTGATGCCACCGCCAAGGCGGTGTTTGACGCCGCGAAAGTGAGTGTTCCATACTTGGTTGGAACCATGATTGAAATCCCTAGGGCCGCATTGATAGCAGGCGAGATTGCCCAGTCCGCCGATTTCTTTTCGTTTGGAACGAACGATCTGACGCAAACAACTCTTGGGCTGTCACGTGATGACTGCGCGCCGTTGATTGAAATTTATTGCACCAAAGGTATTTTTGAAAAAGACCCCTTCGCCAGCCTTGATCAAGAGGGTGTCGGGCAATTGATTACCATGGGCACCGAGCGTGGCCGGGCCGCACGCCCGGGCCTCAAAGTCGGCGTGTGCGGTGAACACGGCGGCGACCCGGCCTCCATCCATTTTTTCCATAAGGCTGGTTTGGATTACGTGTCGTGCTCGCCCTATCGTGTGCCGGTGGCGCGCTTGGCAGCTGCCCAAGCGGCTTTGGCGGGGTAGATAAATCAGCCGCGCAACTTTTCTGCACCGCAGCAAAAAGGCTCATCGGAATAGCGCAATAATTTACTCCGCGCCCAGTTTCATCCACGCTGCGGGTCGTGGTGTCACGTCTGATGCGCCGCAACGCAGGATTCCGTCGGCGGCGTTGCGCCATGCCTCAAGGCGGATCAGCGCTAAGCCAGTACCGTCGTGCGCGCTTCTCATTTCGCCTGCGTTTTCCCCCTCGACAGTGAGCGGAGCGCCAGACGGTGGTGTGGGGCCGTCGATGCGCACGGGCATCAGGCGTTTTTTTACTAACGCGCGATAATGGGTACGGGCCGTGAGTTCTTGGCCGATGTAGCAACCTTTTTTATAGTCCACGCCGCCCAGTTCATCGAAGCCGTTTTCCAGCAGCAAGGCTTTCTCAACTTCCATGTCGCGGCTGCCATCAGGCAGGCCAAGGCTGAAGCGAACGGCATCATAGTCTTCGGGCTTTGCTTCGCTGAGGCCTAATTCATTCAACACCAATGATGCGTTGTCCGCCAGCAAGGACCAGCGCACTCCAGCATCGGGTAACCGCGGATCGGCGTACACCACGCCAGCGCCCAGAGGGGCGATCATGCCTGGCTCAGCGCGCAAACCAAACGTGGCTTCTACATTGCGGCCCCAGGCTGCGCCTACGCTGAGTGTGTCGATGGCCTCAAGCGACACTTTGGCCCGCAGTTTGTACTTCGACAGCCGCGTCATCAGGTCGTCGCGGCGCTCGCGTTCGCACTCCAGATAGATCGCATTGCCCAAGCTGAACATAAAAAATTCATGGAGGAATTTGCCCTGCGGCGTCAGGAATGCAGCCCAGGCCGACAAACCAGCCTCAACGCGACGCACATCATTGCTCACCATACCTTGCAAAAAAGTGCCGCGGTCATCGCCGCTGACCGCGATTAGCGCGCGATGCTTAAGGTGGGAAAAATAAAGTGTGCTCAATTAAAATCTCACTGGCTGTACAAGTCATGGGATATGGAGCAAGGGCCGTGTACGCGCAAGTGTCGCTTCTGCAACAATTTACACATTGCAGTACCATGGGGTGCTTTCCCCTCAGGCTCAGGCCCGCTATAACTCCACGCCATGCATTATGTATTGATCGATGATTCCATCGCCTTCGACGGTTATACGTCGGCCCGACGCCCCTTAGGCGGCGCTGAGAAGGCTTTTGCTAGCCTTGGCGGCGCTCTGGTGCGGCGCGGCCACAGCGTGACTGTGCTCAATCGTATTCAGTATCCCACCTGGTGCGAAGGCGCGAAGTGGCGGCCCATCGATGACCCCCAGATCACAACAGAGGCTGATGTTGTGATTGCCTTTCGGAAGCCTGGCTTACTCGGAACGGTCCGCCAGGCAAAAAAAAGGTTTCTCTGGGTGACGGGCCCCGCGGACTATCTCAATACACAGGGCGTAACCGATTTTTTCGATTCCTTGAAGCCAACAGTCGTATTTATCAGTCCGTCGCAAGTCTCGGGTTACAAAGGGCCTTCACCGACCGCCGTTATTGCGCCAGGTGTGCGCAGTCCTTTTTATGAAGTTGAGACCACTGAGATCGATCCATTCCCCGAGCTTGGGGGTGATTCAGCCTCGCACCCGGTGACGGCCCCGACCATTCCACCGCCGCATGCCGTGGTGACAACGCATCCGCAACAAGGGCTCGCTTGGTTGGTGGACATCTGGACAAAGATCATTCACCCCCAGCTGCCTCAGGCGCGTATGGCCGTTTACTCTGCGGCGTTGCATAAGGGAACCAAGGGCGAGGACCTCTCCGCGGAAATGAAGCCCATCCTTGATCTCGTTCAGAGCGTTGCCGATAAAAATATCGTGATTGTCGAGCCCCGCAGTGATCGCGGCATGGCCGAAGTGTATCGATCCTCACGTGTGCATCTTTACCCCAGCTTCTCGCAAGATGTCGCGTGCTGGACATTGCAGGAATCTCAAGTGGCCGGATTGCCAGCCGTGGCGCGCATGGTCGGCGGCGCGGCTGAACACGTGATCAATGGGGAAACTGGCTTCTTGGTGCCTGATGCTATGGCATTCGGCAATGTGGCGCTCCAAATTCTGTGCAATGACAACGTCTACCAAAACCTCAGTGCAGCAGCATCTGCGCCCACGCGCCGCCGCACCTGGGATTTGGTCGCTGCCGATTTCGATGCCCTGGTGGGCGGGCCAGCGGAAGCAGCATCTCAACCTCAACCCGCCCTATCGTGAATATTCTTTTCATTTCTTGGACGCGCATCGGTGATGCGGTGCTGTCGACCGGAGTACTGAGCGAATTGATCAGGCGTCATCCGGATGCAAAGATTACAGTGGTCTGTGGCCCGCTGGCCGCGACTTTATTTGCAAACGTGCCGGGCCTCACTCGCGTTATCTCATTGCCAAAACGTTGGCTGAACTTGCATTGGTTGAGCTTGTGGCTACAGGTTGTGGGCCAGTCGTGGGGCCTGGTCGTTGATTTGCGCCGTTCACTTACCGCCTATACCGTCCTTGCGAAACAACGCCGCATTTTGGGCCGCACCGATCAAACTCAACATCGGGTTGCTTGGCTTCCCTCGATCATCGGTCTGGCCGCTCCTCTCAACCCCCATCTCTGGATCAGCGACTCTCAGCACGCACGTGCTGCAAAGATTTTGCCCGAGGATACACGTACATTAGTGATTGCGCCGATTGCGGCGCGCCCTGAGAAGACATGGAGTGCCGAGAACTTTGCGAATTTGGTTAGAACGGTGCGGGCGCCTGGCGCACCGTGCGAGGGGTGGCGCGTGCTGCTAGTAGCGGGGCCTGGCGAGGAAACCCAATTCCAGGCTTTGATAAAAGTGGTTCCTGCTGAGGCTTTGGTATTATTGACCGGTCACCCTGATTTGCTGGTGGTCGCAGCTGTTCTGGCACGCGCCACACTTTATATCGGAAATGATTCGGGGCTTACGCATATCGCGGCTGCGGTCGATGTGCCGACGCTGGCGCTCTTTGGTCCGACCAACCCTCAACATTATGGCCCTTGGAGCTCACACGCTCGTATTGTTGATGCGCCGTTGGTAGACGGAGTACGATCAATCGCGGAATTGAGTGTCGGGACTGTCGTTACCCGTGTCCGTGAGATGATGGGATCCCAGAACAGTTAGTGGGTTAAGGGTGTAGGCGTATGATCGATTTATATACCGTGCCGACGGCGAACGGCCAAAAAGTCCACATTATGCTTGAGGAATGCGGGCTACCATATCAACCTCATTTGATGGACTTGCATGTAGGAGCGCATCGCACGCCCGAGTTCAAGAAATTGAACCCATTTGCCCGCGTCCCCATCATTGTGGATCGTGATGCGCCAGGTGGTGACTTCGCCGTTTGCGAGACCATTGCGATTCTCGAATATCTTGCCGCCAAAACTGGGCAGTTTGTTCCAACTGACCCACGCCATCGCAGCGAAGTGCAACAATGGTTGTCCTTCCTCTCGACAAATATTGGTCCCTTATTCCGAGGGGAATACATGTTTGCCAATGTTGTGCCGGGCAAAATACGCGGCGCCATTGACTATTTTATATCGGAAGCTGAGAAGGATTTCGGGACACTGAATGACCACCTCGATGGCAGATCTTATTTTGTTGGAGACTCATACTCGATTGCCGACATGAACGCCTACCCTGTCGCCGCAACCTCAAGCCAGCGCCTTCCCAACGGATTGAAGCCTTACCCGAATATTCATCGCTGGGCTAAACAGATTGAGGCACGCCCAGCCGTGCAGCGAGGCATGTCTTTGTTCGCGAAGTAAGACTGAGAACTGCAACCCATATGAGCTCACACGTTTCATTATCTTGGCATGATAAAATTGCAGTGATCACAATCGATCATGCGCCAGTTAATGCGATCAATTATGCAATCCGCGCAGGCCTTATTCAGGTGTTGCATGACGCGACGAAGGCACCCAACTTGAGGGGCGTGGTAATCATCGCTGCAGGCAAGACGTTTATGGCGGGTTCAGATATCCGCGAGTTTGATGCTCCACCGCGTGCGCCACTTTTGGCTGAGGTGACCGCTACCATCGAGGCGATGGTGGTTCCTGTCGTCGCGGCTATCCACGGCACAGCCTTAGGGGGCGGCTTTGAGATTGCCCTGGGGTGCCACTATCGTGTTGCCTCATTTGACGCGAAGATCGGCCTACCCGAAATCAACCTGGGCCTGATTCCGGGGGCAGGGGGCACACAACGGCTTCCGCGGCTTATTGGGCTTGAGCGCGCTCTAGAATGGATTCTCTCTGGACGTCATGTCTCAGCGCCTGAAGCACGAGAAGTGGGGGCCATTGAAGAGATAGCGGAAGGCCATCTGCTTGATACTGCTATATCAGCGGCCTTGCGTATCGCGAGTACCGGTTCTATTCGTCGCACGAGCCTGCTCGCTCTAGCTTCGGACAATCTTGTTGCAATCTTCGATGCGCAACGCAAAGCCATGACCAAGAAATCACGCGGATTTGAAGCACCTTTAGCTGCCACTGACGCGATAGAAGCAGCACTCAAACCCTTTGACGAGGGGATGAGAATAGAGTCCGAGATATCAAACCGGCTTAAGGCCTCGGATCAGTCGCGCGCGCAGCGTCATTTGTTTTTTGGCGAGCGCGAGGTGGGACGCATCCCCGACATCCCGCAAGACACCAGGTTGCGCCATCTTGATACTATCGGTGTCATCGGCGCGGGCACTATGGGTCGCGGCATCGTCGTGGCGTGCTTAAATGCTGGTTTTCAAGTGCGTTGGGTTGATCGCACGGATGAACTTTTGGTGCGCGGCGCTGATGCTGTTCAGCAGATTTATCAACGCCACATTGAGAAGAAACGCCTTTCAGAGTCGAGCGTGGCCGAGCGGCTCGCACGACTCTCAAACTCAGCGCAGCTTGAGTCTTTGGCCACAGTAGATCTTGTCATTGAAGCGGCCTTTGAGGACATGAAAGTCAAACAAGGCTTGTTTCGTCAGCTTGATGGCGTATGCAAGCCGGGCGTCATTCTTGCATCAAACACATCGACACTTGATGTTAACGACATTGCCGCGGTGACCGCGCGACCGGCCGATGTTTTGGGTATGCATTTTTTCTCCCCGGCCCACGTTATGCGATTGCTAGAAGTCGTGCGGGGAGCGCGAACTGCACCAGACGCCGTGGCGACAGCGATGAGTTTTGGCAAGCGGATCGGTAAGATTGCAGTCTTGTCGGGGGTCTGTTTTGGTTTCATCGGCAATCGCATGTTCGAAGGTTACATTCGTGAATCGCAGATGTTGTTATTGGAAGGGGCCACGCCATCACAGGTGGATCGGGCGCTGACGGATTTTGGTATGGCTATGGGCCCTTGCGCCGTGATTGATTTGGCCGGCGTCGATGTGAGTTTTTTCACGCGCGAAGGCAACCGGGCAAACCGCCCAAATGATCCACGATATTGCGCCATTGGCGATAAACTCCATCACTTGGGCCGCTTTGGGCAAAAAACGGGGGCGGGCTTTTATCAATACGCTGAGGGAAAGGCCGCCGATGATCAAGCCGTTCACGAGATGATCTGCGCCGAAGCCTCTCGGCTTGGCGTCAAACAACGAACGATCACAGACGATGAAATTGTTGCACGGTGTATCTACCCCTTAATCGACGAAGGGTTGCGAATTTTGGATGAGGGGATTGCGCTGCGTTCAGTGGATGTCGATGTCGTCTGGGTCGCAGGTTATGGTTTTCCACGCTATCGTGGTGGGCCCCTGTTTCACGCTGATCTTCTGGGTTTGCGGAATGTGATCAATGGCATGGAACGATTTGCCAAGAAATTGGGAAATGATTTTGGTTATTGGACGCCTTCACCGCTGTTAGCTACGCTGACCGCGCAAGGCAAATTGATCAAGGATTGGAAGCCGTCATGACCGCAGAGTTGTTTCGTCTCGACGGACGAGTGGCCATTGTGACCGGGGCCAGTCGAGGCATTGGGCGGGCCATTGCCATCACTTTAGCGCAGTTAGGCAGCAGCGTCGTTGTTGCAAGCCGCAACCTCGATTCGTGCGAAGGAGTCGTCAAAACGATCACTACGTCCGGCGGTCGAGCGATTGCGGTGGCATGCAATGTGGGGGAGCGCGCGCAGCTTGAGCAGATGGTTGCGGCCTGCGAGGCTCAGCTTGGTGTGCCAACCATCCTCGTCTGCAACGCTGCCACCAACCCAGTCTATGGGCCGATGG
>Ga0209553_1001848_pt1 | contig 10442 bp, 8 predicted proteins | sample LauGreFBDMM110DN_2_FD_188217 | JGI IMG/M metagenome (GOLD analysis project Ga0209553, IMG submission 188217) | Freshwater lake microbial communities from Lake Michigan, USA - Fa13.BD.MM110.DN (SPAdes) (version 2) | ecosystem: Environmental > Aquatic > Freshwater > Lake | place: Lake Michigan, USA...
CATCTGGGCGCGCAACGACCATTAACTCATCTCCTTGATCGCACGACCATGTTGTCATCGTCGATGTCCAACGCCTATCAGTGAGTCGATTAGATAGGCCTGAGATTGAGCCAAGATCGATAATGATATGGTCAAATGACTGTGTTGCCTGCTCCATGAATGCATCAATCGATGTCGCCTGCTCTTGTGAGATTTCAGCAATTGATAGTGAAGGTGCGATTGAGCGCCAACCTACTTCGGTACGTACATTTCGTACCGCTAATAATGCGGCAATAGAGGGTGCGCGAAAATTTGCATCGACTAAAAGTGTTGCCTTTTCAAAGAGACTGAGCTCCATTGCAATGTTGATGGCTAAAGTTGTGCAGCCGGTACTGCTGCCTGCAGATCCAACTGCAAGAACATGAGCTCTGCGCCCTTGGCGTGAGAGTTGAGTGCTCTGTCTCAACATAGGTGCACGCACGAAGCCGCGGACCAAGCTAATAAGATCGGTTGCAGTAGTTGGAACACGATGGAGCTCACCTAGTAGACCATTCTGCGTAGGATCATCTGAAAAGCCAAGGAGTTGCTTCACTGTGGCAGAGATTGAATGTAGGCGCTCACGAGTGATTCCAGATAAGTCTGGGGCAAAAATTAAAATAGCCCCGCGTGCACTCTCGGGGCTACTCTTAATATAGCTTTCGAGTGATTCAATATCGATTGCACGAAAGATAACACTCCAGCCCTGCGCAAAGAGTGTGCCAGCGACAAAACCCTCGATTTGGGCGTTAGTAATCGCAGTAATTACCGTTGGCAGCTCTACATCAGACATGGGAACGAACCACCACCAAACGTCCATGAGTTGTTGCAGATAGAAGTCGCAAAACCTGTGTCTCTTCAACTGCGAGAGTCAACGCCGCATCGGTTCCAAAGTTCTTACTCTTTTGATCAAAGCTAAGTAGCCTCACTCCTCCTAAGATTAAAATGGGATCAACGGGTAACTCTCCATTTTGGCTATCAATCACCCAGTAGATATCAACGCCCTCTCCAGCTGCAATGCCTGCAGCCACATCAACTGCGCGGATACTTATAGGCACAGCACTTGCCGATAAGAGTTCACTACTTGAACTCACGCTCTGACTAGTCAATATCTGCCCAGGAGTTAATGTATTTATCACAATTAAACCAAGGGGATCATCGCCCTTTGCTAAATACAGGGAGGCACTTGAATCTAAATCAAATCGTCGTAGAGCAATGTCACCAGTAACAATCTGATGTCCCTGTGACATGTCAACGGTGGCGACCCAGAAATCACTGCCTCGATGAGAGAAAGTTGCAAGGAAAAAGGCAGAAAGAAAGGAGGCGATGATCAATGTGATTGCAAGTGGTGTGCGAGTACGTGAAGAAGGCTTGGTGTATGACATAGCCCGAACTCAAGGGCACTATCGATGAAGAGATTGACTCTTATCCACAATCAGCCAGATGGATGAGGTGCTCTCAGCGTTTTGGGTCAGGAGCGGCGCTCTAATTGCCACCAATCTATCCATATGACTACTAATCCGATCTACGACGAGCTACCTACATTTAATCGAATTACCCTTACCGCAATTTCAAGTGATACGAATGAGGATTGGCTCCATCCAGTCTTTGAAATCTTTCGCCCAAGACCCGAGATACAACTTCTAAAAAAGAGCAGAATTTTTCGAACTCCTAGCTACTTTGATGATGAGTTCGATCCTGACTTTGCACCTGAGCCAACATCGGCCGAAGATTTACCAGAGCTACATGAGTGGAGTACACACTTTGCACAAAACGTTCTAGAGGTCTTTGCCGGGCGCCGTCAACCAACGCAGTTGATAAAGCAGTTTCATCATCGCATCTTCAACGAACTCATCAATAAATCTGGCAGTGAAAAGGAGATTGGTAAAATTAGAAAACTACATCTGAGTGAACCTCTCGATGGAATCTGCGAGACAACTGTCACGGTTCGATTTGGAGAGCGCTTGCGCGCCCTGACCTTTAGATTCGAGGGGGTGGATAATCGCTGGCTGTGTACTGCCTTAACCCTGCTTTAAGCCGCCCCATGGCAACGCTTATATTTTTTACCCGAGCCACATGGACATGGGGCATTGCGCGAGACTTCACCAGTTCTCTTAACGCCCGTCTCGTCAGATGCCGTGTACTGCAAGCCAGTTGTTGAAACTGGCTTTGCCTCAAGCCCAACTCCTGATACTTCGTTGTTTGAACTCTCAACAGTGATCTCGATATTAAATAGGAAGCCTGCAATCTCTTCTTTAATAGCCTCCATCATTGCTGAGAAGAGCTCGTAGCCCTCGCGCTGATATTCAACGAGCGGATCACGCTGAGCCATCGCACGCAGACCAATACCCTCTTGCAGATAATCCATCTCATATAAGTGCTCACGCCATTTTCGATCGAGAACCGACAGCAAGACTTTGCGCTCGAGCTCGCGCATAACTTCGCTTCCTACACTCTCTTCGCGTGCTGCGTATGCTTTTTCACAGTCTTCGATAATTCTGGCGGTAATGAAATCTGCATCAAGTGCGCTGCGTGAGCTAGCTGATGTTATGAGATCCTCAACACTAAATGAGATTGGATATATGCTCTTTACGGCATTCCAGAGAGTATCTAAGTCCCAATCTTCGGCATATCCCTGCGACGTTGCGACATTGACATAGGCAGTTAAAGTTTCACGAACAAAATCAGCGACTTGATCCTTAATATCTTCGCCCTCGAGCACCATACGGCGCTCACCATAGATAACTTGGCGCTGACGGTTCATGACATCGTCGTACTTTAAAACATTTTTACGCATCTCAAAGTTCTGCGCCTCAACCTGCGTCTGTGCAGAGCGAATTGCATTGCTCACCATCTTGGATTCAATTGGTTCATCCTCTGGAATACCAGCCGCTGTTAAGAAGCGCTCGACCATTCCTGAGTTAAATCGGCGCATGAGTTCGTCCTGCAGCGAGAGGTAGAAGCGTGACTCGCCAGGATCGCCCTGTCGACCTGAACGACCACGCAGCTGGTTATCGATGCGTCGGGACTCGTGGCGCTCGGTACCTAATACGTAGAGACCTCCGAGTGCAATAACCTCTTCATGTCCCTTAGCAACTGCCGCCTTCTGCCGTGCAATCTCATCTGGCCAGGCCACTTCATATGCTTCGGCGTTATCGACCGGTGAAATTCCACGGCGTTGAAGTTCGAAGTCGGCCATGAACTCTGGATTTCCACCGAGCATGATGTCAGTACCGCGGCCTGCCATATTTGTTGCAACAGTGACTGCACCCAATACTCCGGCGCGCGCGATGATTGCAGCTTCACGTTCGTGATGCTTGGCGTTGAGAACTTCGTGAGGCACACCTGATTTGCGTAAAAATGCCGAGAGCTCTTCAGATTTTTCAACACTGACTGTGCCGACTAATACAGGCTGCCCTTTGCGATGCTTTTCAGCGATATCTGCAGTAACTGCTACAAATTTTCCCGCCTCTGATTTATAGACTAGGTCGGCTTGATCGATACGGATCATTTCACGGTTAGTAGGAATCGGAACAACACCGAGTTTATAAATCTGATAAAACTCTGAAGCCTCAGTCATAGCAGTACCAGTCATGCCTGATAACTTGCCGTAGAGACGGAAATAGTTCTGCAAAGTAATCGTTGCCAAAGTCTGGTTCTCATCTTTAATCTCGATACGCTCTTTAGCTTCAAGGGCCTGGTGTAGGCCTTCGCTATAGCGCCGGCCGGCTAACATTCGGCCCGTATGCTCATCAACAATTAAAAGTTCGCCATTCATGACCACATAATCCTTGTCGCGCTTAAAGAGCTCTTTGGCGCGCACCGCATTGTTGAGATAGCCGATCATAGGTGTATTTGCCGCCTCATAGAGGTTACCAATCTGCAACAACTCTTCGACTTTCGTTACGCCATCTTCTAAAATTCCAACAGTTTTTTTCTTTTCATCAACTTCGTAGTGCACATCGCGCTGCAACTTTCCAACGTGATTTGCGAATTCGACGTACCACTTAGTGGCCTTATCGGCAGGTCCACTGATAATTAAAGGAGTACGGGCCTCGTCGATTAAAATTGAGTCGACCTCATCGACTACTGCAAAGAAGTGATCGCGCTGTACACACTCTTCGAGTGACCAGGCCATGTTGTCGCGTAGATAATCAAAGCCAAACTCATTATTAGTTCCATATGTAATGTCGGCTAAATAAGCCTCTCGCCTTTCGGCAGGTGTCATGTTGGCAAGAATTACTCCAACTTTTAAACCTAGGAAGCGATGGATACGTCCCATCCATTCACTATCGCGCTCTGCTAAATAATCATTAGTTGTAACAACGTGCACGCCGCGTCCTGCTAAAGCGTTGAGATAGGACGGTAGAGTTGCAACCAGTGTCTTACCCTCTCCGGTACGCATTTCAGCGATATTGCCACGGTGAAGGGCGGCACCGCCCATTAATTGAACGTCATAGTGGCGCTGGCCCAAGGTTCGCTGGGCCGCTTCGCGGACAACGGCAAATGCCTCGGGCAACAACTCATCTAGGGTTGCCCCCTCTGAAATCCGCTTCTGAAAGAGCGCTGTCTGTGCACGCAGATCGGCATCAGAGAGTGCGCTGATGCGGGCCTCATGTCCATTGACAATGGCAACGACCTTGCCGAGTTCGCGTAAGAGGCGTCCTTCACCTGCACGCAAAATCCTGTCAAAAAACGCTGGCATCGCTGGAACCTCTCGCACATCATGGCTGAATCAACGCCCCTATCGTAGAGGTTGGGCCACACAAGCGGTAACCGCGGCAAGGGGGCGAAAACCCTGGTCTGTGAGGGCTCTAGCCGCCTCGCTCAAGGTGGCACCGGTCGTGACTACATCATCGATGAGTATGAGATCCCCGCGTGGATACGCACCTTTCTTAAGAGCAAATGCGCCCTGCATATTGCGAGCACGTGCGCAGGCATGCAAGCCACTCTGGTCACGAACTTTTCGCACGAGCTCGAGAGAATCAGATACTGGGTAGCCCGTGCGCAGCGAAATACTGCCAACGATATCGACAATAAAACTACGACCACGTCGACGACGAGCAGAAGCTGAGGATGGAATAGGGACTAATCGAATATTGTGTTTATCAAAATTGCCTTGCAATAAAACATGCACGATTGCATCAATGATGAGTGCATCGGCGCCTTTTAGGCTATTTTCTTTTGCAGCCAGAAGGATCTTACTAGCTGTTGCCGAATACAGTACTGCTGAGTGAACCCGTAACTGCGAAATATGTGTCGAGTAATAATGAGGATGCCATTCACGTCGGCATGAAGAACAGATTGATAATCCAATTTCATTACAGCCAAAACATCGAATAGGAAAGAGAAGCTGACTTAGCGCTTCAATCGCAGGCACTGCACAAGGTTATAAGCCAGAAAAAAGGCTGATATCTGCTTGTGGAAACTACTCGTAAAAATCATCGGGCTGCAGCTTTATCAAACGGGCTGTGACCTGTTCCCTAGCTTGTCTCGGAAGTGTCAGTACAAAGTGTGCGCCTTTACCTGGTCTGCCCCACGCTTCCAGCTCCCCGCTATGCAAGCGTGCATCCTCGAGTGCGATGGAGAGGCCTAGGCCCGTGCCTCCGCGCGTGCGTGCGCGCGAAGGATCGGCGCGCCAGAACCGGTCAAAGACTCTCATTAATGTTGATTCATCTAGTCCAACGCCAAAGTCACGGACGCCTATCGCTACATCGTGATCGCTTGCAACAATCGAGACCGCGATTGGTTTTTCCTCGGAGTGATCGATTGCGTTGAAAAATAAGTTGCGCAAAATACGCTCAACTCGTCGTATATCAGCCTTTATAGTGATGGTTTCTGCAATTGCATATATTCGCACTTCTGTGGAGCGCTCTTTTGCTACAAGAGCTAAATCATCGGCGCAGCGATTGGCTAGTTCGACAAGATCGAAGTCAACGGCTTCGAGCACCGCCACCTCGGCATCGAAGCGGCTGATTTCAAGTAGATCTTCGAGTAGTCGCTCAAATCGATCTAGTTGAGCGACCATGAGCTCCGAGCTTCGCGCGAGCATGGGATCAAAACCATCACGTGCTGAGTTAATGATCTCTGATGCCATACGCAACGTTGTGAGCGGAGTGCGCAGTTCATGCGAGACATCAGATACAAATCGCTGCTGAACGCGCGAGAGGTTCTCAAGTCGGGCAATCTGTTTTTCAAGAGACTCGGCCATTTCATTAAATGCATTACTTAGGGTCGATATCTCATCCTCAGAACGCACATTCATGCGCTCAGAAAAGTTACCAGCAGTAAACTGAGTGGCAATTAATGCTGCTTGACGAACAGGGCGAACAACTTGCCTAACCACGAGCCAGGTAATTAGCCCAATAAGAATAATTAAAAACAGACCTGTAAATAATAGATAACTTTCAATGAGCTTAAGTGTCGTATTTTGATTAACGAGTGAGTAAAGAATATACATCTCGTACTGTCCAGCGTTAGGTATCGATACTTTTTGTCCTACCGCCAACCCTGCAACGCGGGAGCCATCGACATAATTAATCGTGATATAGCTAAATGCAAAATCATCATTTTTTCGGGTTTTCTTACTTAAATTCTCTGGGATAGAATTGGGGTCTACTAAGTTAGATGTGATTTCATAATTATTTTTTCTAGAGTTTTCAGGACTTTTTAAGAATACAACTTCGCGTGCATTTTCATTTGATGTCAACGATGTTGTGGAGGCAATTATGTCATCAATAACTTTTCTGACTGCGGTATTTTTTTCACCCTGTGCTAAAAGAAATCGGTACTGAGCGCTAAAGATTGTAGAGTTCGCCTCAACGATGGATGATTGAAGATTTACCTTTTTAATACCCGCAGATAACTGTGAATTAAGGGCTGATCCGGCAACATAGATGACACCCAAGCACAGTACTAGGGTTGAAATAATTACTTTAGGCGCTAGTGATTTACGAAATACAGAGAAAATGCGGTTCATAAGTTACGAACCGCCCATCACTCCAGCTTTATATCCAACACCGCGCACAGTTACGACGATCTCTGGTCGCTCTGCATCGTGCTCGATCTTGGCACGCAACCTCTGAACATGGACATTGACTAAGCGTGTATCGGTTGAGTGGCGGTATCCCCATACTTCACTGAGCAGTGCATCGCGTGAGAAAACCCGCCCAGGCTCTTTTGCAAGGGCTACCAATAAGTCAAACTCCAGACGCGTAAGGGCTATCTGTCTTCCCGCACGTTGAACCTGGTGGGCCGTGACATCAATTCCTAAATCTCCAATAGTGAGCAGTCCTGAGATTTCAGTGTTTGTTCGTCGCAGGCGGGTGCGAATCCGGGCAACGAGTTCGGATGGATGTTTAAAGGGTTTAACCATGTAATCATCGGCTCCGGCTTCAAGGCCCCGTACTACATCGTGCGAGTCACCTTTGGCGCTGAGCATAATTATTGGCACCATGGATTCGGCTCGGATTAATCGACAGACTTCAATCCCATCGAGTCCTGGCAACATGACATCGAGTAAAACTAAGTCCGGCGGATTATTACGAAAAACATCGAGTGCTTCATCTCCGCGACTTACAAGGTCAACGTCGATTCCTGCTCCAGTTAAAACAATGCCGAGCATTTCTGAGAGGTCTTGATCGTCATCGACGACCATAACCAAGGTCATTAGCTACCGTGCTCCCAAGAGTTCAAGTACATATCTTGTGCAGGTGTAAGAACATCGATATGTCCGCCCATGCTAATCAGCTTCAGGCTTGCAACTTCCTTATCGATATATGTTGGAACATCATGCACACCAGGCTTTAAGTTCTTGGCCTCTTTAACCAAGTACTCAGCTGTGAGTGCTTGATCTGAGAAAGACATATCCATAACAGATGCTGGGTGGCCTTCGGCAGCACCTAAGTTCACTAAGCGGCCCTCTGCAAGAAGTAGTAAGCGTCGTCCATCGGCTAAGACGTACTCATCTGTTTGGTGGCGCATCTTTTCGTTCTTAGCCTTTGAGTTTTGCTCAAGCCATGCAACATCGATTTCAATGTCAAAGTGACCGGAGTTAGCCATGATTGAGCCATCCTTCATCACTTGGAAATGCTCTTCGCGAAGCACATCACGGTTACCGGTTACGGTAATAAAGACATCGCCTACCTTTGCTGCATCGATCATTGGCATAACACGAAAACCTTGCATCATCGCATCGAGTGCCTTAGTTGGGTCGATCTCAGTGATGATGACGTCGGCGCCCATTCCCTTAGCGCGCTCAGCAACACCCTTGCCGCAATATCCAAAGCCAGCGACAACCACAATGCGTCCTGCAAGTAAAAAGTTAGTTGAACGAAAAACCGCATCGAGTGTTGATTGACCAGTACCGTAGCGATTATCAAACATGTGCTTTGTATCTGTGTCGTTAACAGCAATCATCGGGAACTGTAGTGCGCCATCCTTAGCCATCTGATTTAGGCGGATAACACCCGTGGTCGTTTCCTCACAACCACCTGCGATATTTGGAATTAACTCTTTGCGTGTTGTGTGAAGTGTGTTAACGAGGTCGCAGCCATCGTCGAATACTTGGTGAGGTGCTATATCTAGGGCTGCATTGATGTGTGTGTAGTAGCCATCGCGATCAACGGCATTACGCGCAAATACAGAGATTCCATATTCATGAACTAGAGCCGCAGCGGTGTCATCTTGAGTTGAGAGTGGATTTGAGGCACACAGTGCGATCTCAGCGCCTCCTGCCTTTAAAACACGCATAAGGTTTGCTGTCTCGGTTGTGACGTGCATACATGCAGCGATTCGAACGCCGGCAAATGGTTGTGACTTTTCAAAACGCTCACGGATCTGAGCAAGAACTGGCATGTTGCGCTCTGCCCACTCGATGCGCTTTCGACCTTGAGAAGCAAGAGATGCATCGGCGATGTCATGGCGTGGAAGAGTTGAAGTAACTGGTGAGTTCACGAAAAGCTCCTTTATGGATGAATGTGTAGGTGCATAGGTTAGCGCCCCTTAGGCCAAAGCGAGTAATGAGAGAAGCTCATCACGTAGCTTTTTCATGGCCGCGGCCGTCTTGGCCTCAACGTTAAGGCGCAATAGGGGCTCAGTGTTAGATGGGCGCAGATTAAACCACCATGTGTTGCCAATAACACTAAGACCATCGAGGTGATCGACCTCAACTGCCTTGCGCATCGCGAAGGCTTTCTCAACATGGGCCATCGCCGCCTGTGCATCATTGACCTTTGAGTTTATTTCGCCACTGCATACATAGCGCTGATACGGCGCCAAGATCTGCGAGATCGATTTCTTTCTCTCTCCAAGGGCGGCGATTGCATGAAGGGCGGCCAGTGCTCCAGAGTCGGCGCGCCAAAAATCTCTAAAGTAAAAGTGGCCTGAGTGCTCACCACCAAAGATAGCCTCACTCTCGGCCATCATCGCTTTAATGTAGGAGTGTCCAACGCGACTGCGTAATCCAGTTCCACCGTTTTCCTGAATTACTTCAAGGACTGCGCGCGATGAGATTAAGTTATAGATAATTGTTGATCCGGGATGCTTGACTAATTCGCGGTGGGCTATCAAAGATGTGAGGTCAGATGGATTGATGGCCAGGCCATTTTCATCAACAAGAAAACATCGATCTGCATCACCATCAAATGCCAGTCCTAAATCTGCTTTGTGTTTCTTTACCGCGCGTTGTAAATCGCGCAGATTATCTGGATCTATGGGATTAGCCTCGTGATTAGGAAAACTGCCATCGAGCTCGTAATACATAGGAATTACAGTGCAGTTGAGTCGAGCGAAAATTGCAGGAGCGGTATGCCCAGCCATTCCATTTCCAGCATCGATTACAAGGGTCAGCGGGCGGATTGAATCGAGATTAACTAGGCTCAATAAGTGATCTACGTACTCTTCGAGCATCTCCTTCTTTGTTTCAACACCCACTGAGCGAATTTCAAGTGGCGAGCCTTGGCGAACAAATCTTTCGATTACTTGAAGACCAGACTCTTTGCCTATTGGGCGAGCCCCACTCAGACATAGTTTTATGCCGTTATAAGCGGCAGGATTATGGCTTGCAGTAAACATCGCACCTGGTAGTCCGAGTTTTCCAGAGGCGAAGTACAACATATCTGTTGATGCTAACCCGATACGAATTACATCAAGACCTGTAGCTGTAACACCGGCAGAAAACGCATCTGCTAATGCCGGCGATGATGGGCGCATATCTTGAGCTACTACAACAGTTGCAGGTTGGCGCTCTTGTTGTAAGAAGCGCGCAAAAGCTAAGCCCGTTGCAAATGTAAAATCAGGAGTTATCTCAGAGTCAACGAGTCCACGAATATCGTAGGCCTTAAAAATATTCGGGGTCTGGTTCATGTAAAGCTCCTACGATGGAACTGCTCGAAGATGACCTCTACGACCGATCTGAGTATGAGAGC
>Ga0209553_1001849_pt1 | contig 10437 bp, 10 predicted proteins | sample LauGreFBDMM110DN_2_FD_188217 | JGI IMG/M metagenome (GOLD analysis project Ga0209553, IMG submission 188217) | Freshwater lake microbial communities from Lake Michigan, USA - Fa13.BD.MM110.DN (SPAdes) (version 2) | ecosystem: Environmental > Aquatic > Freshwater > Lake | place: Lake Michigan...
TGGTTCTGACCGCAATTACCAATGAAGAGGTTTCAGGCAAGGAGGCCCGCACCCTTTCTGATGCAGAGATCATCACCGTTCTCTCACGTGAAGGTAAGAAGCGCCGTGAAGCATCTGAGGCGTTTGAAGCTGCAGGGCGTGCTGATAAAGCGGCTCTAGAAAAATCAGAGGGCGAGGTAATCGCTAAGTATCTTCCAGAGCAGTTGTCAGAGGATGATGTGAAGAAGATGATCGCAGCAGCTATAGCATCTACTGGCGCAGCAGGACCTGCAGATATGGGCAAGGTCATGGGAGTTCTTAAAGCTCAAGTTGCTGGAAAAGCAGATGGCGGTATGGTTTCAGGACTTGTTAAAGCAGCGCTAGCCGGAGGAAATTAATGACTAAGTTCGAGTATGCAACCGTGCCTCTCTTGTCACACGCAACAAAACAGATTTTAGATACGTGGGGCTCAGATGGCTGGGAGCTCGTCACAGTTATTCCAGCACCAGGAGGAGAGCAGCTTGTTGCTTACATGAAAAGAGAGATCGCATGACGATCGATGTAAAGGCAAAGCTAGCCTCACTTGGCAAAATCCTTCCTGAAGTTGTTATTCCGGCAGCGGCTTATGTACCAGCTGTTCGCACTGGAAACATTGTCTTTACAGCGGGACAGCTTCCTCGTTTGAACGGTGAGATGGTGAGCGTTGGAAAAGTTGGCGCAGATGTAACTCCCGAGCGTGCAAAAGAGTTAGCTGAAATCTGTGTTTTGAACTGTCTTGCTGCGGTTGGAACCGTTGTTGAACTATCTAAAGTTAAGCGAGTTGTCAGAGTTGTTGGTTATGTAAATGGAGTATCTGGCTTTACTGATCAACCTAGCGTTGTAAATGGTGCGTCAGAGCTTTTGCTTGCAATCTGGGGCGATAACGGAAAACACGCACGATCTGCAGTGGGTGTAGCAGAACTTCCATTTAACTCACCAGTTGAGATTGAACTCACTGTAGAGGTTGAGTAAGGCTTACTTACCGCGTTTTCCTAAACGTTCAACATCTGTAATAAGTACAGCGCGACCATCTAGCTTGAGCCAACCGCGTCCGGCAAAATCTGCAAGGGCTTTGTTTACCGTCTCGCGAGAGGCTCCCACTAACTGGGCAAGCTCCTCTTGAGTTAGATCGTGATGAACAAGTAGCCCTTCAGCGCTTGGCTTACCAAAACGCTCACCCAGATCGATGAGAGCTTTTGCTACACGACCTGGAACGTCTGAGAAGACTAAATCTCCGACCGCTTCATTTGTGCGGCGAAGTCGTTGCGCTAGACGTGCCAGCAACTGCAAAGAGACCTCAGGGTTCTGCTTAAGCCAAGGGATTACCTTTTCATGGCTTAGTGATAGCAGTTTTGCATCGGTAACAGCTGTGGCTGTTGAGGTGCGTGGTCCTGGATCAAAGAGTGATAGTTCACCAAACATTTCGCCGGGACCAAGGATTGAGAGAAGGTTTTCACGGCCATCTTTGCTGGATGTGCCAAGCTTTAACTTTCCATCCAAGATTACGTAGAGGTGCTCTCCATCATCGCCCTCTTTAAAGAGGACTCCGCCCTTGGAAATCTTGACTGAGTCCATTGTGGCGCGAAGAGAGACAGCGGCTGCTTCATCGAGCGCTGTAAAGAGCGGAGCTCTACGGACGACTTCATCTTCTAGGGGCACGTGGGTAGTTTACTCGCATGGCCCCAGATAGTGAAACTCGAAGAGAAGCCCGGGCTGTTTATAGGGTTCTCACCAAAACATATCCGGATATTCGCTGTGAGTTAGATTTTGAGAACCCTCTCCAATTAATTGTCGCAACTATTCTTTCAGCGCAGTGCACAGATAAACGCGTCAATAAAGTTACGCCAGCGGTATTTAAAAAGTACAAGAACGCTAAAGCGTATGCGGGTGCATCTCTGCCGGAGCTTGAAGCGTTGATATTCCAAACCGGCTTTTACCGTGCAAAGGCCCGCCATATTAAAGCGATGGCGGTAAGGCTCGTTGAGGAGTATGACAGTCAAGTCCCATCAACCCTTGAAGAGTTAATTACATTGCAGGGAGTGGGAAGAAAGACAGCAAATGTTGTACTTGGACACGCCTTTGATACTCCAGGTATAACGGTAGATACACACTTTGGGCGACTATCTCGTAGATTTGAATGGACTAGCCAGAAAGATCCGGTCAAAGTTGAGTTTGAAGTGGGAGAGTTGATACCTAAAAAGGAGTGGACCAACTTGTCGCAGCGAATGATTTGGCATGGAAGACGAATCTGTCATTCACGCAAGCCGGCTTGCGGTGCATGCCCAGTTGCAAAGCTCTGCCCATCCTTTGGAATCGGTGAGATGGATAAGAAAAAGGCAAGGTTGCTAGTAAAGACAGATGCGGATTTTCGATGAAGAGAGTTACCGTAATAATCCTTTCTCTGTTATTGGCAGGTTGTGCGCAGCAAACTCCAGAGATTGCATCGGGTGAGGTTTTACCTTGTACAGATATTTCCTATGAACCTAAATGGGTTGGTGGACCAGAGGTTGAGTGCCTAGATGGCACACCAGGGTTGCAGCTCTCAGCACTTCGCGGACCAATGGTGGTAAATGTTTGGGGATCGTGGTGCGTAACTTGCAAAGCGGAGATGCCATACCTTCGCGGCTTCTTCGAAAAAGCTAAGGGCAAAGTGGAGTTAGTAGGTGTTGCCGTTGAAGAAGCAAAGCCGCAGGATGCCAAGGATTTTGTAGTCCGCAACGGAATTACCTGGCCCAATCTCATTGATACGCAAGGTAGTTCGCGCAGCTACTTTGGAATGGGCGTTCCTGTGACATGGTTTATCGACAAGGCTGGTGTTGTAACATTTAAAAAGTCTGGCGAAATCAAGTCAGAGAAAGAGTTAGTAACACTTACAAAGAAGTACTTAGGAGTAGATCTCTCATGATTGTCGATCTCATTATTATGGCAACAGTTGCTGGCTCAACGATTCTTGGATACCGCACAGGGTTTATGTCTACCCTCTTTAAGACCATTGGTTACATCGCTGGCGGTGTACTTGGGCTCTACCTATCTTTGAACTTCACCCACGAATGGGCTCTGGATATAAAGCGTGTGGGGTTAACAATTGCAGCGATTGTCTTTGGTGGTTTCGCCGGAAGTTTTGCAGGACAGGCGGTTGCACGCGGATTCCGCGCTACGTTAATTAGAGGCCCACTCGGATTTATAGATAACTTATTGGGCGCAGCTCTTGAGATTGTTCGAACAGTAGTTGTTATCTATCTCATCGTCTCCGTACTTTTGTGGTCACCGTGGCAGAGCGGTAAAGATGCCATTGAAAAGAGCCGAATCTATCCCAAGATTGAAGCGAAGCTTCCAGGCTTTATTACCCAGATTAAAACTCAGATAAAGACTGAATTTTCTAATCTTCGTCTTTAGATGAGTGCAATCCGTCAGAGATTAACTTCATTACATTTGGATCTGCAAGCGTAGTTGCATCTCCAACTGCCCGGTTCTCTGCAACATCTTTGAGTAAACGGCGCATGATCTTTCCGCTTCGAGTCTTTGGGAGCTCAGTAACAACCATAATCTGTCTCGGTTTGGCTATTGCACCAATCTCTTTTGCAACATGATTGCGCAGATCCATTATGAGTTCATCACCTTTTGTATGTTCAAAGCCTCCGCGCAGAATTACAAAAGCAACAATGCCCTGCCCTGTCATCTCATCTGCTGCACCAACCACAGCAGCCTCTGCGATAGCCTCATGTGAAACAAGTGCTGACTCAACCTCTGTAGTTGAAATTCGATGGCCAGAGACGTTCATAACATCGTCAACGCGACCCATCAACCAGATTGCACCATCTTGATCTAACTTTGCTCCATCTCCTGCAAAGTAGATTCCTGGAAAACGTGACCAGTAGGTCTCTCTATATCTTTCATCCTCTCCCCAAACACCACGCAACATCGATGGCCATGGTTGATCGAGAATGAGTAACCCACCATGTCCATTTGGCACAGGGTTTGCACTGTCATCAACAACCTTCGCGCTAATGCCAGGAATTGCGCGCATCGCAGAGCCAGGCTTTGTTTCGCTGACTCCGGGAAGTGGAGAGATCATGATCGCCCCTGTCTCTGTCTGCCACCAGGTATCAACGATTGGACATCTCTGCCCACCAATGACGTCGCGGTACCAGATCCACGCCTCAGGATTAATTGGTTCACCAACTGAACCTAGTAGACGCAAAGATGTGAGCAAGAAGTTGTTTGGGTGCTCATCCCCCCACTTCATCCATGTGCGAATAAGTGTTGGAGCGGTATACAAAATTGTGACGCCGTACTTTTCGATGAGCTCAAAGACCCTACCTTTGTGAGGAGTATCTGGGGTGCCTTCATACATCACCTGAGTTGCACCATTAATCAACGGTCCATAAACAACGTATGAGTGACCAGTGATCCAACCAATATCTGCGGTGCACCAGTAGACATCTTTCTCCGGCTTTATATCAAAGACAACCTTGTGGGTGTAAGAAGCTTGAGTTAAATACCCACCTGTTGTGTGAAAGATTCCCTTTGGTTTTGCAGTGGTTCCAGATGTGTACAGAATAAACAACGGGTGTTCGCTATCAAAACTTTCAGCTTGATGTTTTGAATCCTGCTTATCGACAATCTCGTGCCACCAGATATCACGATCGGCGTTCCATGCGGTTTCTTGACCTGTTCTTTTCACTACCAAAACTTTTTTAACATTTGTCTGACCCTTGAGCGCTTCATCAACTGCAGGCTTTAACGCAAATGCTCCACCTTTTCTAAATCCACCATCACTTGTGATTACCAGCTTGGCGTCTGCATCTTGGATACGCGACAACAAAGCTTCTGCAGAGAAACCACCAAAGACAACAGAGTGGACCGCACCGATACGCGCACAGGCGAGCATCGCTACCGCCGCTTCAGGAATCATCGGCATATAGATAGCAACTCGGTCTCCTGCACTCACGCCAAGTTCGGTGAGCGCGTGCGAGGCCTTACTAACATCTGAAAGTAGTTCGGAGTAGGTAATAGTGCGAGTATCGCCCGGCTCTCCTTCAAAGTGGAATGCGACCCTTCCACCTCGCCCCTCGTTAACGTGTCGGTCTAAAGCGTTAACGGATGCGTTTAACTTTCCACCAAGAAACCACTTTGCATATGGTGAGTTCCATTCCAGCGTTTGATTCCACTTCTGATCCCATTGCAACTCATTTGCCTGTTCATCCCAAAAAGCTAAACGGTCCTTATCTGCGTGTGCGTATAGATCAGCCTTTGCATTTGCCTGCGCTGCGAACTCCTGGGAGGGGGCAAAGCGGCGATCCTCCTGGGATAGGTTTTCAATCGAGTCGTGTGGGGATCCTGGCTGTTGGCTCATACTTGCAGGCTACTCGGAAGCGTCAAGAGCCGGCTAGGGTGCCACCTCCTGCATGGCGATTTTTCATAGAGGCAAAGAGGTGGTTGGATTAGCCGTAAGCCAGAAATCGGCCCAATGATGCGCTCGGTTCTTTGAGTTTACGCCCGAGAAAATTTGGAGTCACCATGGCAATTGCAACCCCAGAGATTTATGCAGAGATGCTTGATCGCGCCAAAAAGGGCGCATTCGCATATCCAGCAATCAACGTTTCATCATCACAGTCGGTCATTGCCGCTATTCGTGGATTCGCAGAAGCAGAGTCCGATGGAATCATTCAATTTTCATGGGGCGGTGCGGAGTACGCATCAGGCTCAACAGTTAAGAACATGGTCGACGGCGCTGTAGCGCTCGCAGAGTTTGCGCACGTTGTTGCGAAGAACTACAAAGTAAATATTGGTATTCACACTGATCACTGCCCAGAAGAAAAGCTCGATGGCTTTATGCGTCCGCTCTTAGCGATTGGTGCAGAGCGCGTAAAAAATGGACAGACTCCACTCTTTAACTCCCATATGTGGGATGGCTCAGCGGTCTCAATGCCTGAGAATATGAAGATTGCAGATGAGTTGATTACAAAGTCTGTTGCAGCGCGCACAATCCTTGAGATTGAAATCGGCGTAGTCGGTGGCGAAGAGGATGGAATTGAAGCAAAGCACGATGCGAAGTTGTACTCAACTCCAGAGGATGCGCTTCTTACCTTGAAGACCCTTGGAAACGGTGAGCGCGGACGTTATATGGTCGCTGCAACCTTCGGAAACGTTCACGGTGTTTACAAGCCAGGAAACGTTGTACTTCAGCCAAAGATTCTTCAAACTCTCCAAGATGCAGTAGCGAAAGAGCTCGGCTTAGCAGCTGGAAGCAAGCCCATGGATCTTGTTTTCCATGGTGGCTCTGGATCACTACTTTCTGAGATTCGTGACTCACTCGATTACGGCGTTGTAAAGATGAATATCGATACAGACACTCAGTACGCATTTACGCGACCAATCGTTGACCATATTTTCAAGAACTACGACGGCGTGCTCAAGATCGATGGAGAGGTCGGAAGCAAGAAGGCTTACGACCCACGCGCTTGGGGCAAGCTTGCAGAGGCTGGAATGGCTGCACGTGTTGCACATGCTTGTGAAGATCTTCGCTCTACCGGTACATCAATACTTAAGTAACTAACTACTAAGAGTCGGAAAGGCTTTAGCCATGCCAGCGTTAGTTTTGCTTGGAGCTCAATGGGGCGACGAAGGCAAGGGTAAAGCCACCGACATCTTGGGAGATCGCGTTGATTATGTGGTCCGCTACCAAGGCGGAAACAACGCAGGTCACACTGTAGTTATTGGTGACCAAAAGTACGCTCTTCACCTTCTGCCATCAGGAATCCTGAGTCCAAACGTTGTTCCAGTCATTGGCAACGGCGTTGTTATCGATCCAGGCGTTTTGCTTGAGGAGATCAAAGGTTTAACAGAGCGCGGTATCGACTGTTCTAAATTGGTTATTTCTACAAACGCTCACTTGATTACGCCTTATCACCGCACAATTGACAAGGTATCCGAACGCTTCTTAGGTAAGTCAAAGATTGGCACAACTGGTCGCGGTATTGGCCCTGCTTATGCAGACAAAATTAACCGAATCGGAATCCGCGTACAGGATCTATTTGATGAATCTATTTTACGTCAGAAAATTGAAGGTGCGCTACGCGATAAGAACCAGGTTCTTATTAAGGTTTTTAACCGTAAGAATATCGAGGTCGATGAAGTTCTCTCTGAGTATCTTCAATACGCAGAGGTTCTTCGTCCTTACGTAGCAGACACAGTTCTCTTACTCGACAATGCGCTCAAGGCTGGCAAGACGGTTCTTCTTGAAGGATCTCAAGGAACCCTTCTCGATGTCGATCATGGAACATACCCCTTTGTAACCTCATCAAATCCAACAGCAGGTGGAGCATGTACCGGCTCCGGAATCGGACCAACTCAAATCGGTCGTGTCATTGGAATTGTTAAGGCGTACACAACTCGAGTTGGCTCTGGTCCCTTTCCTACCGAGCTCTTCGATGAAGATGGCGAAAAGTTGCGCACGATCGGTGGCGAGATCGGCGTAACAACAGGACGCGCACGTAGATGTGGTTGGTATGACGCACCTATCGCTCGATACGCTGTTCGAGTAAATGGACTTACAGACTTCTTTTTAACAAAGTTAGATGTTCTTACCGGTTGGAAAGAGATTCCTGTTTGCGTTGCTTATGAGATTGATGGAAAGCGCGTTGAAGAGCTTCCAGCTTCGCAATCAGATTTTCACCATGCAAAGCCTATTTATGAGTATCTACCGGGCTGGACTGAGGATATTTCCAAGGCACGCAAGGTCAGCGATCTTCCAAAGAACGCTCAGGATTACATAACCTTCTTAGAAAAGATTTCAGGTGCACCTATGAGTGCAATCGGCGTAGGGCCCGGTCGCGACGAAACAATCGTCGTAAAGGATTTCATCTAAGAATGAAAATCCTCCTAGTCGGTAGCGGTGGTCGTGAACACGCACTCGCACTAGGACTCAGAGAAGATCCAAGCTGTACCGAACTTCACTGTGCCCCAGGAAACCCTGGTATCGCACCTATTGCAACGCTTCACAACGTTGCCGTTACCGACACTGAGGGTTTAGTCAAGTTGGCGCAAGATCTTAAAGTTGATCTTGTTGTGATTGGACCAGAGCTTCCATTAGTAAATGGTGTTGCAGATTTACTACGTAGTGCCGGAATTGCAACCTTCGGTCCATCAAAGGCAGCAGCACAGCTTGAAGGCTCAAAAGATTTTGCAAAAGGTGTCATGCGCGATGCTGGAGTTCCAACAGCTCATAGCGCTACCTGCACAACACAGGTTGAGATCGAGTCTGCACTTGATAAGTTCGGTGCTCCCTATGTAGTTAAAGATGATGGTTTGGCCGCGGGCAAAGGTGTTGTAGTCACCAGTGATAGACAAGCAGCACTTGATCATGCACTTGCATGTAAGCGTGTAGTAATTGAGGAGTACTTAAACGGACCGGAGATCTCACTCTTTGGAGTCTCAGATGGAAGAAATATTTTGCCAATGGATCCTGCGCAGGACTTTAAGCGCGCATACGATGGTGATGAAGGTCCAAATACTGGAGGCATGGGCGCCTACTCACCACTTCCATGGGCTCCCGACGAAATCGTTGAAGAGACCTATGAAAAGGTATTAGCTCCCGTCATTGCAGAGATGGCTGCCCGCGGAACCCCTTTTATTGGATTGCTCTATGCAGGATTAGCTCTAACCGATCATGGACTTAAAGTCATCGAGTTCAACGCGCGATTTGGAGATCCAGAAACACAGGTGTTGATTCCCCGCCTTATGACGCCCTTGGCAGATCTTCTCTATAAAGCTGCAACAAACTCTCTTGATGATGTTGCTCTTCAATGGCGCGATGAAAGCGCTGTGACAGTTGTACTAGCCGCTGAAAACTATCCAGAGTCGCCAAAGCTAAATGGAGAGATTTCCAATATTCCGAAGATAGATAAAACTCAGATTTTTCACGCAGGAACTAAAAGCTCCGAAAATCGACTGGTATCTGGTGGCGGGCGCGTAATGACAGTGACAGGTCTTGGAAAGGATCTAACTGAGGCTAGAGATCGTGCCTACCGCGCAATCTCACAGATTGAACTACAGGGCTCCTTTTACCGAAGCGACATCGCACTCAATGCGTCGGTCGCAGAGAAGGGCAATTAAATGAGGGAGAATGCACCAGTGAGCGTATTAGCTAATCGCTATGCATCGAGTGCGATGCGTGAAATCTTTGCGCCGGAACAGAAAATCATTGCAGAGCGCAGACTTTGGATCGCTGTTGCAAAGGCTCAATCCAAACTCGGCCATTCCATCTCTGATGCGGTTATTGCAGATTACGAAAAGGTTGTTACCAAGGTAGATCTTGGCTCAATCGATGCGCGCGAGAAGATTACTCGCCACGATGTTAAGGCTCGCATTGAAGAGTTCAACGCTCTTGCCGGCCATGAAGCGATACATGCAGGCATGACCAGTCGAGACCTTACAGAGAATATTGAAGCGCTCCAGATTAAAGATGGGCTCAAGGTTGTTCATGACAAGGTCGTAGCACTTCTTGCGGCACTAGCAAGTAAAGCTGCTCTCCATGCAGATCAACCAATCGCTGGTCGCTCGCATAATGTTCCAGCACAGGTCACAACACTTGGTAAGAGATTTGCTTCAGCTGCCGAAGAGCTCTTGTTTGCCTATGAAAGATTAATCTCCTTGCAAGAGCGCTATCCGATGCGTGGGATTAAAGGCCCAGTTGGAACCTCTCAAGACTCAGTGGATCTTCTTGGCTCTAGCGATGCACATCAAAAGCTTGAACGTACAATCGCATCGGAGCTTGGTTTTAAACAGGTTCTCGACTCAACAGGTCAGGTTTACCCACGATCATTTGATTACGACGTTGTCACCACACTTGTACAACTCGCATCCTCACCATCATCTCTTGCAACCTCTATCCGATTAATGGCTGGTGCTGAGCTCGTAACTGAGGGTTTTAAAGCAGGCCAGGTTGGATCATCTGCGATGCCTCACAAGATGAATACCCGTTCCTGCGAACGAGTAAATGGACTTTCAGTAATTCTTCGCGGTTACTCATCCATGGTCTCAGAGCTAGCTGGCGATCAATGGAACGAGGGCGATGTCTCGTGCAGCGTTGTACGACGCGTTGCAATGCCAGATGCGTTTTATGCAATCGATGGTCTGCTTGAAACAATGCTCACAGTAATCTCAGAGTTTGGCGCGTTCCCAGCTGTAATCTCTGCTGAACTCGAGCGCTACCTTCCATTCTTAGCGACAACAAAGATCTTGATGGCATCTGTAAAAGCAGGTGTTGGACGAGAAGTTGCCCATGAGGTTATTAAAGAGCACGCCGTTAAAGCGGCTCTTGCCATGCGAGAAGGTAAGACAAACACACTTCTTGATGCGCTTGCAGAGGATTCACGAATCCCACTTGATAAAGCAGCGCTGAGTGCGCTAATTAAG
>Ga0209553_1001850_pt1 | contig 10437 bp, 8 predicted proteins | sample LauGreFBDMM110DN_2_FD_188217 | JGI IMG/M metagenome (GOLD analysis project Ga0209553, IMG submission 188217) | Freshwater lake microbial communities from Lake Michigan, USA - Fa13.BD.MM110.DN (SPAdes) (version 2) | ecosystem: Environmental > Aquatic > Freshwater > Lake | place: Lake Michigan, USA...
CGTCGTTTTTACGCGGTGCAGTTTCACCCAGAGGTGACACATACCGTTCAAGGTCAAGCCTTGCTCAACCGCTTTGTTTTGGACATTTGCAAAGCCAGCCCTGACTGGATCATGGGCGACTACATTGAAGAAGCCGTCGCCAAGATTCGCGAGCAAGTTGGCGACGAAGAAGTTATTTTGGGCTTGTCGGGTGGCGTTGATTCTTCGGTAGCTGCAGCCCTCATTCACCGTGCCATTGGCGATCAACTCACGTGCGTTTTTGTGGACCATGGACTGTTGCGCCTCAATGAAGGCGACATGGTTATGGAAATGTTTGAAGGTAAATTACATGCGCGTGTGATTCGTGTCAACGCAAGCGATTTGTTCTTGGGCAAGTTGGCGGGTATCAGTGAACCCGAACAAAAACGCAAAATGATTGGCGGTTTGTTTGTCGATGTGTTCAAAGACGAAGCCGCCAAATTGAAGGCGGGCACGGGTGGGCACAAAGGTGCAAGCTTCTTAGCGCAAGGTACCATTTACCCCGATGTCATTGAGTCGGGCGGCGCCAAAAGCAAAAAGGCTGTGACCATCAAGAGCCACCACAATGTGGGCGGCTTGCCTGAACAATTGGGCTTGAAATTGTTAGAGCCATTGCGCGAATTGTTCAAAGACGAAGTGCGTGAACTGGGTGTGGCGCTTGGCTTGCCTCGCGAGATGGTTTATCGTCATCCTTTCCCCGGACCTGGATTGGGCGTGCGAATTTTGGGTGAGGTTAAAAAAGAATACGCAGATTTGCTGCGCCGTGCCGATGCCATCTTCATTGAAGAGCTGCGCAATTTCACAGACGACACAGGCAAGTCTTGGTACGACCTGACCAGCCAAGCCTTCACAGTGTTTTTGCCCGTCAAGAGCGTGGGTGTGATGGGCGATGGCCGCACTTACGATTACGTGGTGGCTTTGCGTGCAGTCCAAACATCTGACTTCATGACCGCCGATTGGGCCGAGCTGCCGTATACTTTGCTGAAGAAAGTTTCGGGTCGTATCATTAACGAAGTGCGTGGAATCAATCGCGTAACCTATGACGTGAGTAGCAAACCACCTGCAACCATTGAGTGGGAGTAGTTGTCTCATGAGAGTCCAGCTTTTTCGATCAATCCTAGCCCTGCTGGTGTGCATGGCAGCCTGCCTTCCCACTTGGGCTCAGGACGGGACACCGATCTTCAAATCTGAAAAACACGCGTTCCGAGTTAACACTTTGGTGACAGGACTTGAAAATCCTTGGGCTGTTGCTTTTCTGCCCGACGGCCGTTTGCTGGTGACAGAAAAGGCCGGACGATTACGCCTAGTCAGTCAAGATTTCAAACTGAGTCCCAAACCGATTGAGGGTTTGCCAGAGGTTGTGTCGCAAGGCCAAGGCGGCTTGTTTGATGTGGTCTTGCACCCGCAATATGCTCAAAATGGCTGGATTTATTGGGCCTACAACGCGCCTGGGCCCGGCGGCTGGGGAACTGCTTTGGCCAGAGGCAAGCTTCAAGACCACCGCATGACTGAGGTTCAGGTGCTGTTCAGTATGCAGCCTAAAACACGTTCGAGCTTTCATTTTGGTGGCCGCATTGTGTTCGACCAAGCTGGCTTTGTTTATCTGACCTTGGGAGACCGTGGCGACAAAGACCGTGCCCAAAAATTGAATGATCACGCGGGCTCTGTCATTCGTCTGCACGATGATGGTCGAGTGCCAGCCAACAACCCCTTTGTTAACCGTGCTGGTGCCCTGGCAGAAAAATGGACCTTGGGCAATCGCAATATGCAGGGCGCGGCACTGCATCCCCAAACAGGCGAACTGTGGACACATGAACACGGGCCGCAGGGTGGCGATGAAGTCAACGTGATGCGTTCGGGTTTGAATTACGGTTGGCCCGTTATCACCTACGGCGTCAATTACGGCTTAGGCACCAAGATTGGTGAGGGCCAGGTCAAAGCTGGCTTGGAGCAGCCCTTGCGCGTGTGGGTGCCCTCGATTGCGCCATCGGGCATGGCATTCGTGAGCAGCTCACAGTTTCCTCAATGGCAGGGCAATTTGCTGGTTGGCGCATTGCGCGGGCAGATGCTGGTCCGTCTGACGCTCGACGGCGAGAAGGTCTTGGGCGAAGAGCGCTTGCTTCAAGGACGGTCTCGCCTGCGCGATGTGCGAGTGGGGCCAGACGGCTTGGTCTACTTGCTGACTGACGAAGCTCAAGGCGCATTGCTCAGGCTGGAGCCAGTCAAACCTTGAAAAGATCGATTCTGATTTACGATATCGACCATGACCCTAACACCAAGATTCAAGCGTAACAGGCCTTTGTGGCTGGTCCTTGAGTCTTTTTTGCTTTTGTTTTTGTGGGGTTGTGCTCAGTCACCACAGTCAGTCCGAACAACCTCATTGCATGTTAGCCATGTAGAGCCTCAGGGGCCTGCGGCAGAGTGGCGCGCCATTAACCGATTGAGTTATGGTCCGACCCCCACCTTGATGGCCGACATCAAGTCTAAAGCGCATCCCAAAGAGTGGGCTTTGAACCAGTTAGATGCTGCGCGCAAAGCCAGCCAAGAGGCTCCTAAGCTTCCGTTAGATTTGGCGTCCATTAACGACAGCCTGCCACGCATCTTTGACGGTGCTCGCAATGAGCGTGAAGCGCGCGCTGCCGTGCCTGCGGGAACACGCATCAACGAATTGGTGGCCAACGAAAGACGCTTCAATTTTCAAGAGCAGTCGGAGGCCTTGTTTTACAACCGCACTCAGGTGAACAAAGCCATTGCTTGGCGTTTGGCCAGTTGCAGCAACGACGATGTTGAACAGCCTCTGCTCGCCCGAATGACAGAGTTCTGGTTTAACCATTTCAATGTTTACCAACAAAAGGGCAGCGTGCGACCTTTTACAGGGCACTATGCCATCAATGTGGCCAGAGCCCATGCCTTGGGTAAGTTTGAAGACTTGGTAATGGCCAGTGCCAAGCATCCCGCCATGCTTTACTACTTGGACCAATGGCTCAGTGTCAGCCCGCAAGCAGGACGTGCTGGGCAAAGCAGCCGCGGTTTGAATGAAAACTACGCCCGAGAATTGATGGAACTCCATACATTGGGCGTGCATGGCGGTTACACCCAAGAAGACGTGCGTGAATTGGCCCGTGTGCTCACAGGATGGACTGTTGCGCCGCGTTCTCAAGATGGTTTTCAGTTTGTCATGCGCTTGCACGATTCAGGCAACAAAACAATCATGGGCCAAAGCATCCCAAGTTCTTCGCAGTTGATGGGTGTGAAAGAGGGTGAGCAGGCCATTCGCTTTTTAGCCAACCATCCTGCAACAGCGCAACGAATTTCTCTGAGACTCGCGGAATATTTTGTCGCTGACTTGCCTCCGCAAGCATTGGTTGATCAAATGGCCAAGACATTCTTAGCAACAGGCGGCGACATTTACCAAGTCATGAAAGTGATGTTGAGCAGTACAGCCTTCTGGGACCCTGAAAACAAACTCTATAGAACACCCTATGATTTTGCGTGTGCCAGTTTGCGTGTTCTAAACGTAGCGCAAGATCGCAACAAGTGGCTACAAGCCTTTGGGTATTCATTCGTTGCGGGTCAGGCCATTCAAAACTGGCAAACCCCCGATGGCTATGCCTTCAATGCCAATACGTGGTTCACCCCCGAGGCCTTGACGCGGCGTATTGACTTTGCACTCACCGTTGCACGTAATGCACCAGAGCGGAGCGATTTGTATCCCTATCTCAGCGACACTACCATCAAGGCTGTCATGAAGCAGCCGCCCTTACAAAGAATGGGTTTTGTGTTGGGCAGTTCCGAATTGGTTTTCAAGTAACGACGATGAAAGCTCAACGCATGTTGTCTAATCGCCGCCAAGCCATTCTCCAAACACTCAGCATGGGGGCGTTTGCTTTGCCTGGTATTTCCGCCTTAGCGGATGCACCTTCATCTTCTGGTCGAATGGTGCTGGTATTTTTGCGCGGTGCCTACGATGGCCTTTCGATGTTGGTTCCTCATGGCGACGAAAGGTATTCGCAGATTCGTCCCAACATCGGGATACCCAAACCAGATGGCACACAAAAAACGGCCTTAGCGCTTGACGCAACGTTTGGCCTTCATCCTGCTTGCGCGGCCTTGCTGCCGCTTTGGCAACAAGGCGTTTTAGCTGCTATTCCCTGTGCAGGTTCACCAGATCCCAGCCGTTCTCATTTTGATGCGCAATACCATTGGGAAACAGGTAAGCCGGGTTCAAGTTCGCCATCTGCTGGATGGCTCAATGTACTTTCGGGCATGGTTGGCAATGGCGTTGGTCTTCATGCACTGGGTGTCGGGGAGAGTAGCCCCCGTATTTTGTCGGGCCCCAGACCTGTTCAATTGGTCGGAAACGGCTTGTCAGCCACAAGAGCAGGTACCCTTGCAGAAAGCAAGACGCGGGAGGCAGTCCTCCAGTTGTATGCTGGCAACGAGAAGATGGCCAGCGCCATGCTAGAGGGTGCGACTAACCGCATGTCAACAGCGGCCATGCTTAAGTCGCCCAGTATGGCTTCAAGCAACGAGCAGCAAGCTGCCAACAATGGTGCGGGTTCTCCGCAGGGTCTGGCTTTAGATGCCAAACACCTTGGAACTTTGATGCAACAAAATCGACAGCTTCGGCTTGGATTTTTGTCTTCAGGGGGCTGGGATACCCACATCAACCAAGGCAATGTGACCGGCTTGTTGGCCAATAATTTAAGCAACCTCTCGAACACACTTATTCAACTTAGAGCGGCTTTCAATGAGCCCAATGATGTGGTGATAGTGGCCAGCGAATTTGGCCGAACTTGCGCTGAAAACGGTACTCGCGGCACCGACCACGGCCGCGGCAATGTGATGTGGCTGTTAGGTAACCGCGTGCAGGGCGGAAAATGGCACGGAAGATGGGACGGACTGGCCCAAAATCAACTCAACGAGGGAAGAGATTTGCCCGTGCACCACGACTTTCGAGGGGTTTTTGCTCAAGCTCTGGCGGCAAGCTTAGGTTTGACAAAGGCAAGCCTTGCTGACGTGTTTCCTGGCTCTCGGGCTAGGCAACCGCGTGCAGGGCGGAAAATGGCACGGAAGATGGGACGGACTGGCCCAAAATCAACTCAACGAGGGAAGAGATTTGCCCGTGCACCACGACTTTAGAGGGGTTTTTGCTCAAGCTCTGGCGGCAAGCTTAGGTTTGACAAAGGCAAGCCTTGCTGACGTGTTTCCTGGCTCTCGGTGGGATGACAGCCTGGATGGCATTTTCAAAGCTTAATGACAAAGTTCATTGAAAATAGCACCACAATCCATAACACTTGCCTGAAAACCATTCGATGGCAACATCAAGCAGGACGGTAAAAAGAAAAAATGGCAATCCAAAATACACGGCAGCCCAAAATCCCGCCAACCAGGTTGGGCGTGGCTCTTTGAGCTTGTAGCCCATGACTGTTTGGGCCTGACGTTTTTCAAGGAATTTTTTCAGCATGCTTTTGCGCTTTATTTCAATCTTCAAAAAGGTACTCCAATGATAGTGCATTGGGATGGGCATGACCTTGCAGAGTGGGCTCAAGTTTGAAATTGTTGGGGGTGCCCGTTTTAAGGGCTCGTGTCTTGGATCAAGGTCACCAAGTAGCCCAAGCGCAGTTCATTGTCAGGAAGTGGGGCAAATTAGGCGCTGTCGCTCTTTGTACTCGCGGCCCCATTTGGTCTAAGTCCCTAACACCTGAAGTCGAATCAATCGTTTACAAAGCACTGAAGAAATCATTGCCCCTCACGGGTATCCGCTTCATGGCTGTCACGCCAGAAGTTGCACAGGGTCAGGTCCACGGCTTGCACCCCATGCGCAGAATCATGTCGGGTATGTCGACAGTCATACTCGATTTGGGTCAGCCTATTTCCGAGATGCGAACGCATCTTGAAGGACGCTGGCGAGCCAGCTTGGTCAGTGCTGAGTCAAGCGCAATGACGGTTCACCGCGTGGGCACCAATGAAGGTCAGTACAGGTGGTTGCTGGACAATGAGAAGCAGCAAAGGGTTGACAAACATCTTGAAGGATTGCCGATTCCTTTTTTTGACCTCTATGTGCAATCGCGCAAACAACCCGCCAAAAATATTTTGACTCTCAGAAGCGATTTGGGCAGAGATCGCATTGCGGCCATGATGTTTTTAATTCATGGCGAAGCGGCTACCTACCAAGTGGGTTGGACATCCGATCAAGGTCGCGAGCTGAATGCACACCATTTGATTTTGTGGCGCGCTATTGAAGAGCTTCGCGAAAGGGGCGTCAGAACATTGGATTTGGGCGGGGTCAATACGATTCGAAGCGCAGGTGTCGCTAGATTTAAGATGCGCACAGGTGGCAAGGTTCTGACTTTGGCAGGTACTTATATTTAAGCTTTGAAAGTCGAAATAAATCATGTATTTGCCTAAACAGTTCAATCATCCTGAGCATGCCAGAAGCATCATTCTGGAAAATCCATTTGCCAGTTTGGTTTCGAACGATGATGAAGGTTTTCCATTTATCAGCCACATCCCCATCAAGTTGATGCCCCATGCCACAGATGCGCAACAAGACATGTTGCTGGGTCATGTTGCCAAAGGCAATCCCCATGCTGGCTTTTTGAACAAACGGCCTCAAGTCCTTTTGACATTCATGGGGCCTCAGGCCTACATGTCGCCTACCGTCTACCCTGATTTGATCAGGGTGCCCACATGGAGCTATGTGGCTGTGCATGTCAAAGCCGAAGTTCGTATTTTGGAAGGCGAAGAAGCCAAAGATGCGCTCTTGAAACAGTTGATTGCCGATCACGAACCGGCGTATGCGCAGCAGTGGCGCGGCCTTCCAGAAACTTATACGCAGCCCATGATGAATGCCATCGTAGCCTTTGAGATGAAGTTGTTAGATGTGCAAACCAAGGTTAAGCTCAACCAGCATCGTCCTGAGTCTCACGCGGCCATGCATGCTGCCTATGATGCTGGCAACGAATCTGAAAAAGCTTTGGCCCTTTGGATGCGGCGACTCGGATTGCTTTCATGAACTCTGATTTACAGTGGATGCAAGAAGCCATTCAACTGGCCAAAGAAGCGGGGCAGGCTGGTGAAGTTCCAGTGGGTGCCGTGGTGGTTCGAGATGGCATCCTTGTTGGCAGAGGTCGCAATGGTCCTGTTGGTACGACAGACCCAACTGCCCATGCAGAAATCATGGCTTTGCGTGATGCTGCAAAAACAATTGGCAATTACCGCCTTGAAAACTGTACGATGTACGTCACATTAGAGCCTTGCACCATGTGCGCTGGGGCCATTCTCAATTCCCGTATTTCTCGCCTGGTGTTTGGTGCATCAGAGCCCAGAACTGGCGCGGCAGGTTCGGTGTTGGATGTGTTTGCCAATCAAGAAATCAACCACCAAACAGAAGTGTCAGGCGGCGTCTTGACCGATGAATGCAGACAACTTTTGCAACAGTTTTTCAAACCAAAACGAATCAATATGAACCCATTGCGCGATGATGCCCTAAGACCACCAGACGATTGGTTTAAGGACGTTCCTGATTACCCATGGGTAGCCCACTATGTGTCAGATTTACCATCGCTGAATGGTCTGCGCTTGCACTATTTGGATGAAGATCAAGACGCATCAAATCTTCAGCAGATGACCTATTTGTGTTTGCATGGCAATCCTGCATGGAGTTATTTGTACCGAAAGATGATTCCTACTTTCACAGCCCTTGGCCACCGCGTGGTGGCGCCAGATCTCATTGGTTTTGGGAAAAGTGACAAGTTTAAAAAAGCCAACCAACACAACTTTGAATTCTTAAGACCACCAGACGATTGGTTTGAGGACGTTCCTGATTACCCATGGGCAGCCCACTATGTGTCAGATTTACCATCGCTCAATGGTCTGCGCTTGCACTATTTGGATGAAGATCAAGACGCATCAAATCTTCAGCAGATGACCTATTTGTGTTTGCATGGCAATCCTGCATGGAGTTATTTGTACCGAAAGATGATTCCTACTTTTACAGCCCATGGCCACCGCGTGGTGGCGCCAGATCTCATTGGTTTTGGGAAAAGTGACAAGTTTAAAAAAGCCAACCAACACAACTTTGAATTCCACCGCCAAGTCTTGCTAGATTTGATTGAACGCTTGGATTTAAAACGCATTGTTTTGGTTGTTCAAGATTGGGGTGGCATATTGGGCCTGACCTTGCCTATGGTCATGCCCCATCGCTTTGCAGGTTTGTTGGTGATGAACACCGCATTGGCAACAGGTACTCAGCCCTTGTCCAAAGGTTTTTTAAGTTGGCGTGAATGGTGCCAAGCCAATCCCGACTTTGATGTGGCCAAGCTCTTTGCGCGGGGCAACAAACACATGTCGGATGCAGAAACGCAAGCCTACAACAGCCCCTTTAAAGACCGCGGCCATCGCGCTGCGCTTCATGCTTTTCCGCCTATGGTGCCTGAGTTTGAAAACAGCCCAGGCGCAGAAATTTCAAGACAAGCCCTTCACTTTTGGCGCGAGCTGTGGCATGGCCAAACCATGATGGCCATTGGTCTTCAAGACCCCGTGCTGGGAGAGCCTGTGATGCGTGAGCTGCAGCAAAACATCAAAGGCTGCCCGCCACCCATCCTTTGGCGCGAGCAGTGGCATGGCCAAACCATGATGGCCATTGGTCTTCAAGACCCCGTGCTGGGAGAGCCTGTGATGCGTGAGCTGCAGCAAAACATCAAAGGCTGCCCGCCACCCATCCTTTTGTCGCAAGCTGGACATTTTGTGCAAGAACATGGCCAATCCATTGCTGAATCGGCCGTACAGCATTTCAAAATTAGCACCACATGAGCCACATTTACATCTTTTCCCCCTCCAGTGCGGTGCGTGACAAGGCTGCTTTTAAGCGCGGCATCAAACGCCTTGAAGCGCAAGGTCATGAAGTCCAAATTGACCCCGATGCACTGACAAGTCACATGCGGTTTGCGGGGGATGATGAAACTCGTTTGAAGGCCATCGGTCGTGCTGCCGCCAGTGGCGCCAACATTGCCATGATTTCACGGGGTGGTTATGGACTCACGCGTCTGCTGACACAATTGCCCTACAAGGCCATTGCAAAATCAATTGACAATGGAACTCAATATGTGGGCTTAAGCGATTTCACCGCTTTTCAATTGGCGGTCTATGCAAAAACACAGCGCATCACATGGCAAGGCCCTGCGCTTGGAGAAGACTTTGGACCCGAGAGTGAACCCGATGACATCATGCAAGCTTGCTTTGACGATTTGTGTTTGGAGCAAGGGGAGGGCACGGGTTGGCGCATGCCTGTTGAGTCTTTGCAAAAAAATGTGAAGGTGAACAACGCCGTTTTGTGGGGTGGCAATTTAGCGGTGCTTACTTCAATGCTGGGCACACCTTATTTTCCATTGATTAAGAAGGGCGTTTTATTTCTAGAAGATGTAGGAGAGCACCCCTATAAGATTGAACGCATGCTGACGCAATTGCTCAATGCGGGTGTTTTGCAAAATCAAAAGGCCATCGTGTTTGGGCAGTTCACATCGTATAAGTTGATTCCTCACGACAAGGGTTTCAAACTTAAAACGGTGATTGACAGATTACGGACTCAGCTCAAAACTCCCGTTTTGACCGGCCTGCCATTTGGGCATGTTTCAACCAAAGTACTTTTGCCCATTGGTGCCAAAGTCGATTTGGCCGCTGAAGGCCGCGATGCATTTTTAGTTTGGGGGCACATCTAATGCCACTGAAAAAAGTCAGATGGAGCCTCTGGTTCTTGCGTGCCGTGTTGGCCCTTTTGTTGCTGGCCCTAACAGCGTTTGGCGTTTTCCAAATTTATATACTTAAATCGATAGCGCCACTTTCCGGTGAAGCTCAACTGGCTGGCTTGTCAACTGGTGTTGAGATTAAACGCGACGCATCAGATGTGACGCACATCTATGCCAAAACACCCATGGATGCATGGCGTGCCATTGGCTATGTCCATGCACAAGAACGAGGTTGGCAATTGGCATTCAATCGCCAAGTGATGCACGGTGAATTGTCTGAGTGGCTTGGCCCCACTACTTTAGAAACAGACAAATTGATGCGCACTTTGGGTATCATGAAATCTGCGCAAGCACAGTTTGACAAGTTACCGCCGAACACGCAGAAGGCCCTTGAAGCCTACGCAGAAGGCGTTCAAGCTGGGTATGCCAGCGCGCAATGGCGTGCGCCAGAGTTTGTCATTTTAGGGATCAATCCTTCTAAGACCATGAAGCCTTGGACTGCTGTTGACAGCGTGGGCTGGGCATTGATGATGGCACTTGATCTGGGTGGCAACTGGGGCAATGAATTTGCCCGCCTGATGTCTGCTCAGGCATTGAACACAGAGGATCTGTGGAAACTCTTTCCACCGTATCCAGGTGAGTCGCGCGGCTCCAAAGTTGACATTGCAGC
>Ga0209553_1001854_pt1 | contig 10428 bp, 8 predicted proteins | sample LauGreFBDMM110DN_2_FD_188217 | JGI IMG/M metagenome (GOLD analysis project Ga0209553, IMG submission 188217) | Freshwater lake microbial communities from Lake Michigan, USA - Fa13.BD.MM110.DN (SPAdes) (version 2) | ecosystem: Environmental > Aquatic > Freshwater > Lake | place: Lake Michigan, USA...
CCCCATAAAACCAGCATGATTTGGCCAAATCGCGAACGACGAGGCCGCAATGCGCTAGTGTCTTAATTTTCAAGTCCGCCAACTAATCCGCTCCTACTCTATCAAAACACAAAAAGAACTCATTCAAGCAGATGGCGCAGCAGCGCCAAGCAACAATGCCCATGTCAAACTGTGGGTTATCAACATCACCCCCTCTCACCAATTTACAGCTGTTCTGACCTTTCCATCTAAACTGCACATCGGCCAGCCGGCGGAAAGAAAACTCGATTAGCTATATTACATAGTACGAAATGAACCCGCGCCTGTCAAGTCACACTTTGAGGTCACCCCAACCAACTCTTAACTTCAGGTCCAAGACCGCTTTTGTTCGGTGTTCGCAGCAATTTGATGCGCGGAACAAGCGAAGAATACACATTGCCTGCAATCCGGATTTAGCACACCACTCACCGCGCCACGCCAGCGCTTGCATCCAGCCCACCCACGCTTCGCCGAGCCAGCCACCGCCTTGAACAGCAGCTGCGTTTCCTGTAATCGAGAACGGGAAAGAAAGCTTGAGGCGCCTCATCACTCGCAAGCAACCCATATAACTTTCTACGCTACTTACCTGAGTTCTGCAATAATACCGTACAACACCTATTGCCCATCCCTGAATATTCTAACGACCGCGCCCGCTTTCGCTGCCAGCGCGCCGCTTAGCGCGCCACGCCAGCGCCTGAACCACACCAATCCGCGCTCCGCCGCGCCAGCCACGTCTCCAAATTCTGCGGCACCACTTGATACGCCACACTCCGCTCTGGCCGCCGGCACTGATACACCACAGTCGGCTGAACGCGGCAACAACCAGCCGCGCGTATCCCGGCCATGCTAGTGACCACGCTCACAATCAAAACCCAAGCTGAAATTCCACCTGCAGCGCGCGGTTCTCAACCACAACGCCATGCCAAACTTCCACGGCAGCGCGCCTCTTGGTTACCGGCGCGCACATCCCCATCCACATTGCGTAGCCGCCCGCTTGCAGTTTTGCAGCGCTAATCTGACAACCGTCGTCCACGGGTAGCGGTCTGCTGGTTCTTCATTAACTTCGTCGAGTTCATCGAAGTCAATAACGGTACGGTCTCTGGATTGAGCAACCAAGTTGCTCGCTGGTGCCAAAGATAAAAAACACTACTTCTTCTTCAATACACAGGTACACACAACTGGTAGCGCAGCAGCGCGACCAGATCTTCCTTCCGAGAGTGAGCCTAGAAAGCTCGACATCGACAAGGCGACTATCGACGGCAGCGCATACTACCTGATAACAATCTCTGATTGGAACGCGGCATTTACTAAATAAGAGACAGAGAAAAGAAGCTGAGTGGGAATCGAAGGCCCACCCGGCTTATTCCGTTTAACTAATACTATTCTAACTAATTTGCCACTAACTAAAATGCTCCAATGTAACCGTTAATTGCAGGTTGCCCGCCCAGATGCGCATAAAGAACGCGCGAGCCTTCTTTGAAATAGCCTTCGCGAATCAAATCGATCATCCCGGCCATCGATTTACCTTCATAAACCGGATCTGTAATCATTCCTTCCAAACTTCCAGCTAAACGGATCGCTTCGATAGTGCGAGGGCCAGCAATACCATAGATGTCATCATGCCAACGATCTAGCAGAACTATTTCCGAGTCGCGAAGCTCGCGCCCTAGATCTATAGCTGAGGCAGTGCGGGATGCAATCCGCTTTATTTGATCCCAAGTTTTCCCTACCGTGGCAGAGGCATCTATACCAATCACAGTTTCGGCGCGATTGGAGTGTGCGAATCCCGCGATCATTCCTCCTTGCGTAGATCCAGTAACTGAGCAAACAATAAAGTAATCGAATATAAAGCCGAGATCTTCTTCTTGGTCTTCAACTTCAAAGGCCCATCCCGCAAAACCATGGCCACCAAGTGGATGATCAGATGCCCCAGCTGGAATCGGATAAGGCTTTCCACCTCGCATAATCACATCAGAAATGGCACCTTCCCAAGATTTGCGGAAGCCAATGTCAAAGCCGGCAGGATCAAGGCGAACTTCTGCACCCATTATGCGACTTAATAAAATATTGCCAGTCCTTTCGTAATTAACTTCTTCCCAATCGACCCAATGTTCTTGCACCAAAACACATTTGAGGCCAAGGTGTGCGGCAACTGCGGCAACTTGCCTGGTGTGGTTTGACTGAACTCCACCAATTGAAACGAGGGTGTCACAGCCGGTCGCCAAAGCTTCTGCTGCCAAATATTCCAGTTTGCGCGTTTTGTTGCCGCCATAGGCAAGTCCCGAGTTAACATCCTCGCGCTTCGCCCAGATTTCAACCTTGCTACCCAAATGTTGGCTCAATCGATCTAAACGTTGCAGGGGAGAGGCGCCGAAAGTTAACTTCTCCTTAGGACAGGATTCCAATTTGGCTCTAGTCATTAAAGGATCCTCTAATATTTACTCGGCTAAGCGAGCTTTGACCATCTGGTGAAGCAGCTTAATATCTACTTGCCAATCATTTGGTATCTGAATCGTCTTCTTATTAACTTCGTAATTCTGCAATTCTGGAAGAAATTCTTTAAGTACCGCCGTACTCCAAGGCGCCATCAATAGGTAGCCTTTAGTGGCTGAAATCCCAAATACATATTTCGTGCCTTCCCGCAGCATCGGTTGGTTCCACGCTATGACCAGTTCTAGCCTGGAATACTTACTGTGAATCGCTTTGATAATCGCGCGAACCGTCTTTGCCTGCTGCGGTGTAATTGTCTTGTAGTAATCGGCGGGTTTATCAAATCTTCGTGCCGACGTTGAGCCACGTGAATACATAACTAATGCGTTGGCATGGGCTTGCGAAAACCCATATTTATCACGCAAGTTCGCGATTTGTTCTGGGTACTTTTTGCCTTCCAACTTGGCTATCACGGTAAACCAATACTTCATCTTCTCACCATACTTTTTTTCGATAGCGGGAAAATGAGCCACGCGGCTTGGATCTTTTGCTGCCATAACATTACTTTCGCCAATCGGACGGATAGGCAATTCAAGCCCCAATCCACGTCGACACAATACAACCTGAACCCACTCTCGTCAAGTACTACTTTGTGCTAAGCCCCACCAACCATAAACTTCTGGTCAAAGACCGCTTTTGTTTGGTGTTCGCAGAGGTTTGATACGCGTAACAGGCGTAAAATGCACAATGCCTGCAATCCGGATTTGGCACACCACACCACTCGCCGCACCACGCCAGCGCCTGATCCTCACCAACCCACACTCCGCCGCATGTGCCATCTCTACAGCGCAGGGTTACCACCCCAATGTCTGGTCAAACTCCAGTTCCGGTATCGGCTCTGCATCGACACCCGCATTGTGCAACAGTCGCTCACGCCCAGCACTATCCTGCGCTGCGACTCGCACGCCCGCATGCACAGAAAATCCGCCGCTGTGCCCCACCCCTGCATTGCCGCAACAGTCGCCCTGCTCAGTAACCCGCGCCGCTCAAACAGCCCCAGCACCCGCTGCCGTACCAGCACCTGCACACGCTCCACACAAGCTTCATCCGCCTGCGCCCCACGAAAGGCCAGCCCATGCCGCCCCGGCGCCACCACCCATTCGAGCATGCACAAATGCAACCGCAAGTGTGCTTTAATCTGCCACCCCATTTGATTGGGGTGGCAGAAATCTTTCAAACTACCGCTAAATCTAAACGTCAACTATTTGTAGTCGCGAGCCCATATGTTCGGCATATCTTTGTAGTTTGCCTGGGTGACAACCCGGCCTGGGACCAGGTACTGCGTAACGCCCAGTTCCTCGCCATTCAACAGTTTGATGGCTACATCGACGAAGGCCACAGAGTGGAAGTATGCATCGTAGGAGGTCACGACATCGATATAACCTTTCTCGAGGGCAGCCAGACCAGGAGGATTGACGTCTTGAGCAGCCATCCACATGTGCTTTGGATCGCCTACTGGAGCCAGTTTGCCGGCTTCCTGGAGAGCTTTCTCAACACCCTGGAAAGCATAATCGGATGCCACAAACATGCAATTGGCTTCGGGATGAGCCTGAAGTGCATTGGCGGCGCCCGTGTAGAACTTGTCAGCGTTCCACTCGGTTGGGACCTGGACGACAGTCTTCCAAGCGCCTGTTTCTTTCTCAGCATCCTGCCAGCCCTTAGAGCGATTGACTGCGTTCATGTCTTTCAGGTCGCCTAAGAGTTCGATGCATTTGGGGTCCTTAACATTATTCGCCTTTAAAACATTGGCGAATTCGCGGCCGGTGGTTAATGCCTGGATATAGCTGTCAGCGCCAACATGGGCGAGCGGCTGGAAACCTGAGGAAGCCCGGTCAAAGGTAACGGAGGGGATAGCGGCATCCATGGCGGCCTTGGCCGATGCGCCAATGGCAGCCGCATCTTCTGGACGGGCGCCGATCAAGTTCACGTTCTGGTTGATGAGGTCCTGAATATTGGAAGTCTGCCGAGCAACATCGCCGTCAGCTACATTGAAGATCCATTTAATATTAAGACCGGCTTTGGGGCCAGCTTCTTTGGCATAGGAGACCATATAGTCTTCCCATGCTGTCATTAGAGCAGCGTCTTTGCGGTTCCAGGAAAAGCCAATAGTGACATCCTTCAACTGCATCGGCTTCTCAACTTCAACTACCTTGGTAACTTCAACCTGTTGCTCTTTGATTACTTCTTTGATTACTTCCTTGGTTACCTCGACTTGGACTTCTTTAGTCACAACCTGCGGCTGGCAGGCAGAGAGGACAACCATCAGTACTACCAAAATTACCATAGCAAACTTTTTCATTTTAGTTCCTCCAACTTGATATATCACTCGAATTGTTACAACAACACAAACATGCACGACATGATACTATTTTTTCAATAATCACCTCCCCTTGGCTTACAAATAAGCGGATACAAAACAACGGCAATCGCTGACATCAAGCGGCTCCTATCAATGCCGGTTCATCTTCTACAGTAACACGCACGCGCACTAGAACCCTCGATTTCATCGCATCGGCGTACATGGCGATGAAAATAATTCCACCGCGCACAAATGGATAAGCATAGGGCGAGACTCCTAGGTGGATCAATCCATTTTCCGCCATCACCAGCGTAAGCCCACCCAGTACCAAGCCGGGGATGATTTTGCCTTCACCACCAAAAAGGCTGATTCCACCTACTACAATAGCTGCGATGGCGACAAACTCATATCCCTGACCAAGGCGCGGGTGGATGTTCGCAATCTGCATGATTTGAATTGTACCTCCCACGCAAACCATCAATCCCGAGAACACAAAGGTCATAAATGTGACCAGCTGGACTCGCACACCGAGACGTTCGGCAATTTCTGGGGAGTTACCAATCGCCATGACATGCCGCCCGAATTTTGTGCGCGTCACCAAGATGTGCATCAAAATCAGAATAACCGCCGAGATCCCAATGATGAATTCTTTGAACAAGCCGATCTGGCCAAACACCTGCAGCGCCGGCGGGATATCCTGCACCTGCCCGTTGGTGATCCATAGTGTAAAACCACGTAGGATAAACATCATCCCCATCGTTGTAATGAGCGGGTTAATCCGCAGCACTACAATCAGTAAGCCGTTTATCGCCCCAAGTAGTATACCGGTCAATAAAACCATCGGGATGCCAATCGCTACCGACATACCACGGTAAAGCATGAGCATATTAGCAGATGCCAGCGCCAAGAATAAAATTGAGCCAATCGAGATATCGATGCTGGCTGTCATGATAACCAGGGTAATCCCAGATGCCATTACCAGCCAGGGGGCCGCATTGGAAAGGACGGTCAGGATATTGTCGACGGTTAGGAAAGTCTTGGTTCCAACTGAGAAAATGAAAAAAACCAGCACAAAAACGATTACAAAGCCATAAGACATCAAAAAATCACGTAGATTGAACTTTTTTGCCAAAGGATTCCTCATTATATCTGACTGCCAGCGGCACCCGCCACCAGCTCCTCTTTGCTCGCTTCGCGGGCTAGCTCTGAAATGATGCGTCCACGGTACATCACCAAATAGCGGTCGCTGACACTCATAATCTCCTCAATTTCTGAAGAGACCACCAGCACCGCCGCACCGCCTTCGGCCAGCTCACTGATAATATGGCGGATCTCAGCTTTGGCACCTACATCCAGCCCGCGGGTTGGCTCATCCATAAAAAAGATGCTCGGGTTGCGCTCAAGCCAGCGCCCGACCACCACTTTTTGTTGGTTGCCACCGCTAAGCGTGGCAACGGTTTGCTCCAGGCTGGATATCTTGATTCCCAACCGGTTAACATACTTATTCGCCAGGTCAGTCTCAACTCGGGCATTTACCAGTGGCCAGAATTTGGTCACCAACGCTCGCAGGTTGGCCAGCGAGAGGTTGGCTTTGACCGACATTGGCAGTAGAAGACCTTCGTCACGCCGGTTTTCGGTGATCATACCGATCCAGTTTTTGGCTTCCCTGGGTTGAATAACCTTGAGAGCAGCGTTCTCTCGAACCGAAATTTTGCTGCTGTCGATTGGGTCAAGGCCAATGATAGCGCGCAGCACCTCGGTACGACCTGAACCAAGCAGCCCCCATAAACCAAGCACCTCACCCCGGTGCAACTCAAAGCTGATGTCCTGCAGCACCCCCTTACGGTTCAACCCCTCAACCTTTAATAAGGTTTCACCAATTTTTCCGGTTGTATGAGCGAAATAACTGTCCACTTCTTTGCCGCCAATCATCATCTGTACAATCTTTTTCTGGGACAGGTCTTTGAGCATCCCGCCGCCCACCACCTCGCCGTTGCGCAACACATACGCCCGCTCGCAGATGTTGAAGACCTCTTCCATCAGGTGGGTGATATAAATAATCGTGACACCTTCGCGCTTAATGTTTGAAATAACCTCAAACAAATGATTTTTCTCACGGCGGGTCAGTGATGAGGTTGGCTCATCGAAAATGATAATCTTTGGGTCGCTCAAAAGAGCACGGGCAATTTCTACCATTTGGCGGTCGCCCAGGCTGAGGTGGCTAACGCGCGTAGTAGGCGGAAAATAACAGCCCAGGCGCGCCAGCGCTTGGGCACTTTGTTCATTAGTTGATTTATAATCGATAAACCCCGATTTTGTCGGAAAGGTGGAAATAAACATATTATCGGCAATCGTCAGAGTGGGAAGCATTGCCATTTCCTGGTGTACAAAAGCAATCCCATAACGGGCAGCGTCTAACGGACTGCGAATATCAGCCTGCTCTCCGTGAATGAGGATATCCCCGGCATCCTGGCGCATAACCCCACCCAACACATTCATCAGTGTGCTTTTTCCAGCTCCATTGGCACCGATTAGCGCCAGCGCTTCGCCGGCATAAGCTTCGAGATTCACCCCACGCAGCGCCTGGACGCCTGGAAAACTTTTGCTGACTCTGTTCATACTCAAAGCGATAGCGCTCATTTTTGGCTCCTATCTCCCGCGCCGTGAATTCAGCCAGATAAAAGCAATAATAAACACGCCCTTGATCATCAGGGTCAAATAATAGGATATGCGCATCATATTCATGCTGTTGGAAATCAGGGTGATCAAGAGCGCCCCCAAAGCCGCTCCAAGCGGGCTGCCGATCCCGCCAAAGATGCTAACTCCTCCGATCACAGCCGAGCTGATCACGTCCAGCACGACATTATCGCCTGCCATCAGGGCTGAGGCAGACATCAACCTCCCGGCCGTTATCACAGCCGCCAGACCCGCAGTAAAACCTGCAAAGACATAAGTACCAAAGAACACCAAGTTTGAGGAAATGCCCGAAACACGCGCAGCCCTGGAGTTTGTCCCCACTGCATACAACCATCGTCCAAAAAAGCTATGTTTCATGACCACATAAAAGATGATAGTGAGAACAATAACAATCATGACATGCACCGGCACTTTGAACAACCTGTACTGGACTACATCGACGAATGACATGGGCAGATTGGCAATGCTGACCGATTCGGTCAGCCAGGTTGCCGCGCCAATGGCGATAAACTGCATTGCCAAAGTTACCACAAAAGGAATCATTTTTAGATAAGCCACAGCAAAACCATTTACCATCCCCGTCAACAGTCCAGCGACGACCATGATCAGCCCTGCCATCTGCGGGTTACCACCATCGCGCATGTAGATGGCCCCCACTACGGCGCTCAACGCTAGGTTGGCGGGCAGCGAGAGGTCAATCCCGCCCCCGATAAGTACGGCGGTAATACCCATCGCCATCAGTGCCAGCGCAGAAGTCTGCTCAAAGACATTGATGATATTCCTGACGGTCATAAAATTGGGGATAAAGAAGCCCAAGATGATCACAATGATTGCCAGGATTGCAATGGGCAGGATTGTGAGAACCTGGTCGCGACTGATACGGCGGCTCACGGGTGGCTCATGACCCGCAGCTGGCGCATCTCCACCAGATAGGAAATTCAATCCCCAATCCACGTCGACACGATACGCGCTGAACCCACTCTCGTCAAGTACTACTTTGTGCTAAGCCCCACCAACCATAAACTTCAGGTCAAAGACCACTTTTGTTTGGTGTCCGCAGAGATTTGATACGCGTAACAGGCGTAAATTGCAAAAAGCCTGCAATTCGGATTTGGCAGATCACACCACTCACCGCACCAAGCCAGCGCCTGTTCAACACCAATCCGCGCTCCGCCGCGCTAGCCACGTCTCCAAATTCTGCGGCACCACTTGCTGCGCCACAATCCGCTTTGACCGCCGGCGCTGATACACCACAGCCTGCTGCACTCGGCAACTGCCAGCTGTGCGTATCCCAGGCATGCCAGTCGCCACGCTCACAATCAAGGCGCAAGCTGAAACTCCAACAGCAGCGCGCGGTTGTCAACCACAACGCCAGCAGCTTCGACGGCAGCGCGCATCTGGGTCACCGGCGCGTACATTCCCATCCACACTGCGTAGCTGCCCGGTTGCAATTTTGCAGCGCTAATCTGCACCTGTTCCTGCACCACCTCGCCGGCAGCCCACACCTTCGGCGGATACTCATGATCCGTAATTGCATGATCCAGCTGCCCCACAAGCTTGGCATTGTTGGCGCTCGGTGTAATGTGGAAGAATGCCGTCCAATCCTCCGTAGCCGGCCGCACGCCGCGCCACCACAAGGTTAGCTGCAGCGCCTGGCTGCCCGTTGGCAATGCGTCGATGCGATAGCCAATCAGCTCAAGCTCATCACCCAGTCCAATTTTTACCGGCACAGAATCAGCCGGCAGCTTTACTTCGGCACGCGGCCGCTTTACCGGCCCAAACAGAATGCGATCACCATTTACCAAGTTGCCTGCATCCACAGTCGGTATGCGCTCAAAGTCAAATGGGGAATACATTCCCAGCTCAAAACTGTAAGCCCCCGCCCGCACACTGGCCGGGATATCAAGCACAGTGCTTGTGATAATCGTTTCGCCCGGCTTCCATTCATAGGTGCGGTACGCATGCTCAAGTGGGTAAGCATTTACGCCAGCCACCGCTTGGCCCGTGTGGTCCAACAAATGCACAAACATAATGTAGTCATCAGTCACCGCATGTTGGACGGTCCAGTGCAGATCCACTTCAAACGATTCACCCGCGACAAGCGTCGCCCGGCTGTACCCCACTGCTTTGAGGCAGATGCCATTGTTGAAGCAGGCTGCCTGCGGGAACGCTGCAGCTGGCACAAGCTGCTGCATAACCTGCCGCGCATCGACACTCGCAATATGGCCGAGGCGCACATTGTCGTCAATCCCCTTTCCGAAGATCACGCTGGCATCATCCAGCACCGGAAACAAAGCCGTAAGGTCCATGCGCGGCGGCAAAACGTAAGCTGCGCCGCCCTCAAACAGCACCCACTGCGTTGGGTTGCCGCGCCACGGCTGACCGTCATCCGCCAGCGGCAGCACCAGCGTTGCCCGCCCCTGGCGCAGCACCGGCAGCAGCGCGCCCTGCGCATCCACTGCACTGCGCACTTGCAGCGCCCGCTTGGACGTAAGGTACTTGATCACCGCATCGGCGTAATTAGACAGCGGCACCAAATAGCTTTGTTCATCTGTGACAATCAGCTCAGCCACACCTGCATCCACCCGGCGCAGCTGAGTGTTGCCGCCCCAATGCATCCGGCCCAGATTTTTCTCCGCCCCGAAAAACTCCGCCACTTGCGCCTGCATATTGAATCCGATCGCAGCGCACAGCATCACCACCGCAACCCGCTTCAGACTGCGCCAGGGAGTCAACCACTCCAACACTGTAGCGATGCCCAAACCGGAAAGCGCTGCAACAAACGGGAAAACACCGATGATGCGCGTTTCATGCGGCCAATCGCGGTCGCCAGCCAGCAGATCCGGCAACACCATCACGGCGATGCCGCACAGCAGAACAACCGCAAAGCGCCGGCGAAAGTACACCACGCTCACCACCAAGCC
>Ga0209553_1001856_pt1 | contig 10419 bp, 8 predicted proteins | sample LauGreFBDMM110DN_2_FD_188217 | JGI IMG/M metagenome (GOLD analysis project Ga0209553, IMG submission 188217) | Freshwater lake microbial communities from Lake Michigan, USA - Fa13.BD.MM110.DN (SPAdes) (version 2) | ecosystem: Environmental > Aquatic > Freshwater > Lake | place: Lake Michigan, USA...
AGACCTGCTCCACTCCGATGCGATACTCAGGACGGTCATTCAGCTTAGGAATCTTGCGTGCAAGGACCGGCATTCCAATAATCGTCATCGCCACCGCAGCCGTGATTATCAATTGCCGCGGACGAAAAAACCAAGACGTGACCCGTGATTTTACGACCGGTGGTGGCGACGGAGGGGACGGTGCAACTTTCGCTGCTTTCTTTTTTCCTGTTCCAGAGCCCTTTGCCATGGCAAGTCAAGTCCGTCCAGAGTCGATACGTTTGAGTCTGCTGAAAGATAGCGCATAAACAGGAGCGGGGAATCGGTAGCTTTGAGATTCAGTTAAACGTCCCGGATCTTTTCGTAGACTTTGACGGGGCGGCAATCCCGTCAAACTCTGACGATGATGTGGATTGTACTCGTCCAGCAGGGACGTGGAAGACCTCAGCTCCGTTTCAGCCGCGGCATATCGTGCATCGTGTCCCGCCTTGCAACCGAATGTCGGGGAAAGATCCTTGCGGCTGAAGTTCTTCGAGGGAAAACCTCTCTTGGACTCCTCGGGTTGCCGCGAATCTGCATAAACTAAATGCGACTGCGTGGTTGAGCGTGAAGATCCTGCAAATGGGTGGTAAAGTACGTTCCGATCCCAAATAGTTTGAGTTCCGAAGTTCAGGCATCTTCACCCCGATCCATCCGCTCCGGTGTCGTGTCTTCTTTGAGACGTGCCGCGTACCAGTTGACCCGTGTCGCTCAGTCAGTTCCAATTCTCTCCGGAATTGCCTGTGTTTTGCTTTTGCTGATTGGAACCGTCCCGTAATGTCTCGTCAGATTCTTGTGACCGCAGCGTTGCCATACGCGAATGGTCATATTCATATTGGACATCTTGTAGAATACATCCAGACGGACATTTGGGTACGATTTCAAAAGCTCCGCGGCCAGCGGTGTGTGTTCGTCTGTGCTGATGACACCCACGGCACGGCCATCATGATTCGGGCTCGCCGTGAAGGCCGTTCGGAAGAAGCCGTTATTGCGGATATGCGTGCGTCTCACGTTCGCGATTTTGCGAGTTTTCAAATTGAATTTGACAATTACGGCAGCACGAACAGTCCCGAGAATCGCCAACTGTGCGACCAGATTTGGGCCGCGATCCGCAAAGCCGGCCTCGTCAAGACAAAAGATGTCGCGCAACTCTACGATCCCGTCGCCGGAACATTTCTCGCCGACCGATTCGTGCGTGGGACATGTCCGAAATGCGAAGCCGCAGACCAGCCCGGCGATAACTGCAGTGTTTGTGGAGCCGCCTATACTCCAGCGGACTTAAAAACCCCTAAGAGCACGTTATCTGGGGCCGTGCCGGAAATTCGCACGGCCGAACATCTGTTTATCGAACTGGAACGGCTGCACGAGTTTTTGAATGAGTGGACTCAGGACGGGACGCATCTGCAAACGGAAGTCGCAAATTATCTCAAGGGGCATTTCCTAGGAGAGCCGTTGCGTGACTGGGATGTGTCACGCCCGGCACCATATTTTGGCTTTGAAATCTCCGACAAGCCGGGGCATTACTGGTACGTCTGGTTTGACGCTCCGATCGGCTACATGGCTTCGACGCTCGAATGGTGTAACAAGCACAACGAGAACTTGGACGACTGGTGGCGAAGCGATTCAAAGGCTGAGATTCATCATTTCATCGGCAAGGACATCACTTATTTTCATACTCTGTTTTGGCCAGGCATGTTGAAGTCAGCCGACTGTAACCTGCCGCGGAAAGTTCACATTCACGGGTTCCTGACTGTGGGGGGAGAGAAAATGTCAAAGTCCAAAGGGACGTTTGTCATGGCTTCGACTTTCCTCAAGCATCTGCCCTCCGGAGCGCTACGCTACTATTATGCCAGTAAGCTTGGTACGGGTCTCGACGATATTGACATGAACCTTGACGAGTTTGTCGCACGGTTTAACAGCGATCTTGTGGGCAAGGTCGTCAACCTTGCATCGCGTTCGGCTGGTTTTCTTGCCGGTCAAACACTCAGCCATGTGTATCCTGACGACGGTGGTCTATTTGCCTCTGCTGCGGAAAAGGGCGAACAAATTGCCACCTATTACGAAGACTGCAATTACAACGCGGCGATGCGTGAAATCATGGCGCTCGCAGACAAAGCAAATAAGTTTGTCGATGACCGCCAGCCATGGGCGATTCGGAAAGACCCCGCGAAGTCAGACGAACTGCGTGATGTGTGTACAATCACGCTTAATCTGTTCCGACAGATCGTAACCTATCTTGCGCCTGTTTTACCGGAACTGGTGAAGCAAACCGATGAGCTTTTACATCGCCCGCTTGCAGACTGGTCGGATTCTCAAACACCACTGACAGGAACGTCTGTTAGTCAATTCCAGCACTTAATGAAACGCATTGAAACGAAACAGGTTGAATCGATGATCGAAGAAAGCAAAGAAGTAATGGCGACGGAACAGGGATTGACGCAACAGGCAACGGCACCGGTTACTCCGGAACCACCAACCGTGGTATTCCATGCGGCGGACCAGTGGAAAGACGCTGGCGACGCGTTAGCCAATGAAGCCCTCGCTGGAGAATGTACGATTGATGATTTTGTAAAGATCGATCTGCGTGTTGCGCGTGTTATTGAAGCGAATCATGTCCAAGGTGCAAATAAGCTGTTGCAGTTGACGTTGTCGCTGGGTGGTGGCGAGACTCGGAATGTGTTTGCGGGAATCAAGGCTGCGTATAACCCGGAAGATTTAGTCGGGCGTTTGGTCATTTGTGTCGCAAATCTTAAGCCGAGGCAAATGAAATTCGGTCTCAGTCAGGGCATGGTCTGTGCCAGCGGCAGTGGCGGGACCGAAGTATTTCTGTTAGCGCCGGACACCGGTTCAGTGCCTGGACAGCGGGTACACTGAAGAGCATGACCGAGAAGAACTATGCCCCTTGTAGCTGAACTCGCAATTCTTCAGCTCCGGTAATTTTTTGCTCGCTTCGAAAGAATCTTCACCCCGATGTCTCAGCAGCACCCTTCTCGCATGGGCCATCCGGTTCCGTCCGTTACGATCCCCAGTTCCCCGCCGATTTATCAGTCGACAGCATTTGATGTGCCCGACCTCGAGGTGCTCGAAAAGATTCATGCGGGAGAACTGCACGGCGACATTTATACCCGCGACAGTAACCCAAATCATACGGCCCTTGCGGAATCGATTGCGACCCTCGAGGGAACGGAAGCTGGTGCGGTATTTGCCTCCGGGATGGGGGCATTGGGAGCAATTTTCTTGTCGCTTGCCTCCGCTGGCGATCATGTCATTCTTGCTCAGGCGATCTACGGTAAGACGATGCAGTTGGCACATCGGATGCAACGGTTTGGGATCAACGTTTCTACCTTTGACGCCACCAACCCGGAGGAGTTAACGTCACTGATTACAGTCAGAACGCGCTTCGTACTGGTCGAAACGGTTTCCAATCCACTGTTGGAAGTTTCCGATATTCGCGGCTTGGCAAACTTGCTGCCGGCGGAAATTCCACTTGTCGTCGACAGCACATTTACCACCCCGGAATTGATTAAGCCCTGTCAGCAAGGTGCGTCAATTGTGATGCACAGTGCGTCGAAGTACGTGAACGGGCACGGCGATGTGATGCTGGGGTTAGCCGCTGGCTCGGCGGACATGATGAAGCGTTTGAACAGCACTGCTAGCGTGTTCGGCCAAAACGCCAACCCATTCGAATCTTGGCTGTGTCAACGCGGCTTGAGAACACTGCCACTCCGGATGAAGCAGATCTGTCGGACGACGCAAGAACTTGCGCGGTCTTTGAACGGACATCCGAGTTTGCGACGTGTCTTTCATCCGTCTCTCGAAAATCATGTGTCTCACAAGCTCGCTCAGCGATTGTATCCTGGTGGAACCGGAGGGATCTTGTCGCTTGAGCTTGCGGGGAGCGGAGCCGAAGTGGTGAACCGCTTCATGCGCGCGGCGACATCGATCCCATTTGCCCCGACGCTCGCTGACGCACGCACGACAGTGTCGCATCCCGCATCGACATCGCACCGCTTTATGTCGGCTTCGGCACGTGCTGCTGTGGGGATTTGCGATGAACTTGTACGAATTTCCGTGGGTCTTGAATCTTTCGAACAACTGCAGTCAGAATTGTCGGCGGCGTTGGATATGATCGCCAAAACATGAAGTTCATAGATGAACGGGCGACAGACGATTTGAAATCGCAGAGTTGCCCGTAGATTCATGCAACGTAATTCAATGCAAAGCCAGCGAAAACAGCCACCGGCTCAGCAGAAGAGCATGCTGTGACTGGATGTCCCGTGTGCGCGGGTGAAAGAGGCCGTGGGAACCGTGTGTATCCTACGCCCACGTATCCTGAACCTCCCGTTCAGCACCCAGTTTACGCTCACGCAACCAGTCTGGACTCATGAGACAATAGGCGAGCCACGGAGATGGCTCGCCTCCTCGCATTTTATTGGTACACTCTGCAGGATCCACCCTGAAAAGGAGAACATGATGCCTGCCGCGTCTTTACATTCATTGTTTACGATCGATCGTTTTCTGGGCTTGTTTTGTTTGATTTTAACCACACCCGGATTCGCGCAGGACGTCGTTCTGAGATCTGATCAATTGCAGCACTGGTATCGGGGGAACATGCACACGCATTCGCTGTGGAGTGACGGTGATGATTATCCGGAAATGATCGCCACGTGGTACCGAGATCATGGATATCAGTTTCTCGTATTCACGGATCACAATACACTCCACAATCAAGAAATGTGGATCGATGTGGAGAAGAGTAAAGGTGGTCTGCAGGCGTTCCGTAAACTGACTGATGCATTCCCGACAGACTGGATTCAGACGCGGGAAACTGCAGGTCGCACGGAAGTGCGACTGAAAGAATTTGATGCCGTGTACGAGCGTCTGGCAACAGCTCAGGAATACATCCTGATTCAAGGCGAAGAAATTACCGACACTTTCAAACGCCAGCCCGTTCACCTTTGTGCGACCAATACGCGTGAACTGCTTCCCCCCACTGGAGGTGACAGTATCGTCGATGTGATTCAGCGCAATATTGAAGCTGCCGTTTCACGACGTGAACGGACCGGAGAAGCCACGCTTGTGCATCTGAATCATCCAAATTTTGGCTATGCTATCACTGCTGAACATTTGATGCAGATTGTCGGGGAGAAGTTTTTTGAAGTCTACAATGGCCATCCCAGTGTGCAAAATTCAGGCGATGCGACACATGCATCAACGGAGCGTCAGTGGGACATTGTCAACACTTGGCGTTTAGCGAAACTTCAACTACCAGTAATGTACGGTCTGGCGACAGACGACGGGCATGATTACTTTCAGGTTGAACCGCATCAGGGAGCCCAACCGGGGCGTGGATGGGTTATGGTGCTGTCCGACACGTTGACGCCGGACGCTTTGGTGCTGGCGTTGGAAGCTGGGCGTTTCTATTCTTCGTCTGGCGTGACACTGGCAGAAATTCACCAGACATCGAAGTGTCTGAGAGTCACCGTTGCGGCAGAACCCGGCGTGTCGTACCGCATTGATTTCATTGGCACACATACGGGATTTAATGATGTCAGTTTACCGGCAATTACCGAACCCGAAAATGTTGACAGGGTGACGCGTTGTTACAGCGCCGACGTCGGCAAGGTGTTCAAATCCGTCGAAGGGACCGTCGGGAGCTATACCTTTGAAGGTACGGAACTCTATGTCCGTGCCGTGGTGACAGCGTCTCGGAAGCACCCGAACCCATCTCAAATCGGGGATTTTGAATGTGCATGGGTGCAGCCTGTGGTGGTCTCGAACACGGTGCTTGGACGCTAGGTAATGGAATGCAGGGAGCGGCAGAATCTGCCGGAGGAGTGATCGTGCACGCATTACGCGTGAACTGTTTGATGTAACCGTTAAAATCGAAGCCACCGAAACAATTGGAGCAAAGTTGAAAGTCGATCAGCGACGATATCGACGATAGCGGACTATGTTCTCAACATGGAACCGTTCTGTGCGCGGCATCGCAAGATGCAACGTCGGCGTTGAAGGGCCAGGAGCGTTCTTCGACGAATGTGCTTCGCTGATCTGACTCTTTGAATAAGGTCCGGCTCGCATGATCCGTCCGAACCTGCTAAGTCTTGCCGCTGTTGCGGTGTTTCTCAGCATAGCTTCTTCTGAAGCGCTAGCTCAACATCTGCCGCAGTATGGCCCCTCGGAGTACGGCGGTTTGCCGCCACAACAGGGGCAACCGCCGGTGTTTCAAATGCCGCAAAATCAATACCAAGCGCCTGTGGTGGATCACTACGTAGAGCAGGCGCCGGGGCTGTGGGACGAAAATCGTCCAATCGAGCATTTCCTGCACGAAGTCACTTCCCGCAGCTGGATGCGTCTGGAATTCATGCAGTGGTCGTTTCCGGGACCGAATTCTGGGGTCATCGGAGCCCCAGTCTCAGGCCTTCAATTTGTTCCTCCGAACAATAGTATCGAAGGCCTCAATGCGCCGATTCTGGTGAACGACAATCTCAATGGGGGCAACACCGCAGGATTCACACTGTTCCCACAGTCCAATGGCATGGAGATCTCAGATACAACCGGCATCCGCGGCACATTGGGCGTCGCCATGAGTGGCGGCGATCTCGAATTGAGTTTCTTTGGGTTCCAGAAGGGATACAGCGAGACCGCATTCACTGACATTGATGGGCCAAGACAGATCGCAGCATCATTGGTTACGCCGGGAGGTCTGATCCCCGTTATCGACCCCGCGCTGGGTACACAGACAAATCCCAACTATGCAATTCCGCTCCTCACGAACGGCACTGTCAGCAACGTCGCAGGTTTAAATTCATTGATTTTCGATCAGTCTCTGGAGGCGACGCTCTCCTCAAAAATGTGGGGCTCAGAACTCATATTCCTGACGGATCGTTATGTACCGGGTGAAGGTTTTGGGTTTCAGTGGCTGGGTGGTTTGCGATACACGAGTCTCGATGAGGCTTACAACATCAACGGCTCCTACGAAGGTGACGCTGCGGCTGCAGATCGCACGGCAAATATCAATTCTTCGGTCATCAACAATCTCTACGGGCCGCAAGCAGGGGCTCGTTTCTCTGCGAACACGCGTTGGTTCACACTGAGCGCGACGCCACGGATCATGATGGGCCTCAACGATACCACGGCAAGTGTTTCATCAGATATCACCGGCACTCCAGCCAGTTCGTTTGAAACTCGAAGCGTTAACTTCGGCACGGTCACCCAAGTCAATCTGCTTGCTGAAGTGCATCTAAACACAAATTTTTCGGTCTATGGTGGGTACGACTTCATGTGGCTCACTCAAGTCAGCCGCCCAGACCAGAACATTTACTACAACAGCATTCCGAGTGCAACAACGGGGTTTACCCCGGATATTCGGCAGGATGTGCAATACTCCAATTTCGCGGCGAACGGATTCAGCTTTGGTGCTGTCTTCCGATATTAATTGGTTAACGGTGGGGGAGCAAGCAGGCGACAAAGAACGGAACTACTTGCTACTCAATAGACCGGGATGAAAGCCGCGACCAAGTGATGTGAGATCGCGTTGAAAGATCACGCGCGGTGGATTTTGAGTTGCATCGATCATGGCTTCAAGGCGTGTGGTCGGACCTCCCTGGTCAAAATGGCCAAGAGTCTGAAAACTAAAAATATCACCTCCAGTTGTGAGCCATGGACCCAGACGACGGAACGTGTTGAGATCCACGAAACCTTCACCCAACAGCCATGTCGGTGATGCTCGAATGGACATTGCTTCGGAAGCCGCTCCGCTGGATTCGATCGCAGGACGTTCATCGACAATCGTGTTGGCGATCGTCTCGGTCATGTCGGGAATCGCTAACAACACTTCACGGCGCGCAATATTGATGTTGATGCGACCATCGAGAGTAGTCTCATCCACATGCGTAAAACTGTCTTCGAAATCAGGCATTTTTTCAAGCAGATTTTCGGATGTCCACGGACTGATGAGTAGTTGCGGTGCTTCATTCACTTGGGCTTCCACTTGGGCGTCAATGACGTCGTAGATCGAACGGAATGAGTAGGCTGACACCTGATTGAGGTTCATCCCAGCACGGGTGACTGAGATGCCTTCTGGGCTGGTCAAACTGCCGGCAATAGCCTGCGCGAGTTCTTTCTGATCCACCGTGAGGCTTTTCACGGTTGCTTGGTCGGCGTTTTCATTGCCCCACAGTCGATAGGCGATGATGAAGGTTGCCGTTTCAGTGTCAAAGGCTTCTTCAATCTCATCGAACAATTCGGTCAAAATACTGCCATTGATGTTGATTTTCTTGTCGCCGGCGGTCGTCGTGTTCCGCTCTTTGCTGGATGCAGTAAAGTATTCGCGCCAGCCAGCGTCCAGAACCCCGTCCGCATTGTCGTCGGGGAGTGACTCGTTTCCATCATCCTCATTGGGATCCAGCATTCCGTTACGATTTGCATCTTCGCCGTAAAATAATGCCGGTGTGATACCCTGAATCTGGAGCAGTTCATCGACAGATTCCAAGGGTGCGTTGCGTGCCGAATATGGTACTGCTAGCCCCTCATAGTCGGCGGATTCCGCTCCCCCAACTCTGCGTTCCTCATCACTGTCGATCCAGTCCAGGATGGCATTGACGATCTCCTCGGTCATGCCGGGCACAAATGAAATCGCATCGTACGGAGTCGTTGTATCGTCGTCGTCGCCTTCAAACTCGGTCAGGCGATTGATATTGAATTTTGCTGTTTCACGAGCCAAACCAAATCGTACAGAACTGCCTTTGTCTGAAGACAATTCGTTGGGGACCAGGATTGTAAATCGACATTGTCCGCGCGCGTTGTCAACTTCTGATAACACCTGACCTCGAAACAATCCTGGGTTGTGAAAAACGTCTTGGCTCTGTTGCGTCTGCAACAGTCCGATCTGAATAGCAGCGTATTCAACTGCAGATTCTGCGGCCATGCGTGCTTCCACATCGCGACCGTACATCATGGTCGCTTCTTGTTCTAGGACCATTTTGTTCATGTACGACCATGCCGCCAGTGATAGAAGAATGACCACGATGGTCACGACAAGAAGCACAAATCCGCGACGCTGTAGTCTGGCGGAGGTGACTGTCTTGGTCAGATGGGGTGATTTTTTTTGGGGAGACATCAGAGTGCGGTCTCCGCAACAAATGGCTCAGCCAGAGGCAACGCGACAATCATCCGATGTTGTGTTTCCCCGAGTGCATACGGGTCCGGAGTTTTCATCGACAATTGATTGTCTTCAGCAACCGGGTTTCGTAACGTCATGATGATCTCGATCGCCACAGGCAAACTGTTCTGAGTTGTGCTATCCCAAGTTTCCTGCCACTCAGCACCGTCATAATATTGAAATGCAAGCTGACTTACTTCGATGGCGTCAATCGAATCCACTGCAGTAAATTCTTCAGATTTTCCAGACTGTACTGCGCTACTCATGCCGAACAAGTCGCCCGTGATGCGAACCAATCCAATGGCTCCGGTTTTCGTCCCTGCGAGACGCTTTCCAATCAACCCCGACAAACCTCCCGCACTGGTGTCGGCGACAAGATACCTGATGATCATTAAATCACCTGTTCGCTCATCAGTCGTTGTCAAACTTTGAGCATCTACGTACGCCAAGTTGCTGTCCGGGCGACTGATGTAAAGCAATAATTCGTTCGCTGAGCCGACAAGGCCGTTGGTGTAGGTCAGCATTGCCGCCGTGGTGTCACTCGCAGGAGTCGGGGCGGTTGTTGCAGTCACGGATGTTGAGGTCGAGCCGTTGAATCCCCCCGTTGCAGAGGAGGCAGCGGGCGCATTCTGCTCTTTAGTTGGTGCTCCAGTGGTGCCTGTCGCCGGTTCCACTGTATCTGCCTCGTCACCCACCGTCTGTTTTTTTACAAACACAATCGACTGCACATCGCGTGTCATCTGCCGCAGGAGGGTGCGAGAGATCTGCAGTCGCGTGATTTCTTCGTGACTGTCGAGTTGCAATTTGAAGTAGATATCCATCGCTGAAAATAAAGCGACCATGAGGATCGATGTGAGTCCGATGGCGATCAATAATTCGAGGAGCGTAAAGCCCGCCCGTCGTGTCACGTCTCTCATTCCCCTGCCTCCGAAAGCGCCGCGTCAATGAATAACTGCGGATCACGCATGTAACGCGTCAAGGTGAATGCAGCATTCGCATTCTTCCCATCGGGTAAATGTTCCACGGTCACCGTGATCTGAAGCAAACTTGTGGCACTGCCACTGCCGAGATCTACGGACCAATGCCAGTGGCCGACCTCATCGTCCGGAAAAGCTCCGTCGGATGTAGACTCGGCTTTTTCGATTCCGGAAACGATTTCTGCCATTTTCGCTTCGCAACGCAGTACGGCTTCGGTCTTCAGTCGCGCGGAGACTTCCGATTCTCGGCCGGTGTTCAGC
>Ga0209553_1001857_pt1:7500-10416 | contig 10416 bp, 5 predicted proteins | sample LauGreFBDMM110DN_2_FD_188217 | JGI IMG/M metagenome (GOLD analysis project Ga0209553, IMG submission 188217) | Freshwater lake microbial communities from Lake Michigan, USA - Fa13.BD.MM110.DN (SPAdes) (version 2) | ecosystem: Environmental > Aquatic > Freshwater > Lake | place: Lake...
AGCTCAAGGTTACAACACAGATTCAAGGCGATCAGATCCGAGTTACCGGCAAAAAAAGGGACGATCTGCAAACAGCAATTGCGCAGATACGTAGCTCAATAACCGACCTTGACCTGCAGTTTATAAACTTTCGGGAATAGTTTCGGGAGTAGCGCTGTCCTACGCCCTGCCTGGAATCGCTAGAACCTGCGCACTCTGAACCTCAGCATTCTGCGTCTCGGAATAAACAACAGCTCCACGCCCCTTTAGCTGAGAAACCTTTAGGTTGTAAGTATAAACGCCATTCACGTTGGTCTTGGCCTGAATAACTTTGCTGTTAATAAAGATCCTTACGGTAGTTCCACCAACAGGGCTTCCGGTTGATGAGAGCAATACGCCCTGAATCTTTATGATCTGGCCGTTATTTGTGATTTTTTTCTTGATAGAGAGCTTTGTATTGCGCAGATTTGGGACCAGCTCCTCATTCGAAAGACATGCACCGAAGTGCTCAAGGTGGCTGTTAATCTGCTGTAAGCTCGTACTTGAAAGGCTCGAATTTGGGCGAATGAATGTGTACATAACACCACTCGGGTCGCTAGCATCGTGCGAGGCGCCTAAGTTGTGTCCAACCTCGTGTGCGAACGTAACGCTTGTAAGCATGCTGCTCTTGGTTACTGCATATGCAGACTTTGGCGCCCAGCAAAACGCTGATGTGTAGGCGATTCCGGTTGTTGTGCCGATACGAGATTGATCCTTATACAGCTCTTTCCCGGTAAAGAGGTGCTTAAGATCAACCTCCTGGTCAAACACCCCTACTCCGTTACCAAGATTGCTTGGGTTCTCTGGGTTCTTGCTGAACTGTCCAAGCAGCTCGCTCGCTACGTTGGCGGTGTAGGGCGATGTCGCGTAATCGGTATATACGTGCTGCTTAACGATACGGAGGTGAATCCCCAACTGACGCTCGTACATGGCCTCTGCTGTATTGATAATAGAGGCGATCTCAGCGTTACTCTGAGCTCCGTAACGCGCGTACCACTCAGGGTCCGCATCGGTGCTTATAGTTACAACACGATAGCTCTCAGTTGAAGGCGCTGCCTGAATAGCCGCCTGCTGAATCGTTCCAGCATGCTTGTGCTCGCCGTTATGCTCGTGCCCTAGAGTTTGACAGGCGCGCTTTGCAAAAACTGAAGCCGGGAGGCTTGAAACACGCGCCTTCGATAGATCAGATGAACCAACATCCCAAGTAATGGTGTACATACGCTGACGTGAAGCGCTTGTACCGCGAACCTTGCCAGGAAATTCAAATTTAGCTACACCGTTTATAACCGAAGCAGATGCAGGAAATACGTTGCGGCTGCGCTTCCAACTACCACCCACTGAAACCTCTCCCTGTAACAAGGTAGGCTCGTTAGTATCGATTGAATCCACCCCATTACGTGAAATAGTAGAGCTCCAGGTAACGTTTTTTCGGGTATTAAAACGGGCAGAAAATGCGCCTAATCCATACGCTCTTCCAGAAACAACAACTGCTGCAACCTTCTCAAAGTTGCTCTTCTTTGAAGAGCGGCCAGCGGCCTTAAGCTTTTTTGCTGATGCGGTAACAGTAGTAGTGTAAGGGGTCTTGCCCTCAGCATATCCATAACTGCAACAAAGGATGAGCATCGCTATAATTCTTAATGACTGCATAACAACTAATCAGGTCATTTAAGATCTCTGCTTCAGGTAAATGCATGGGCTTTTATCTCAAAAAAGTATCCAGTAATATTTGGCACTTAGCCTTAATTGTATGCCCCAACTACTCTCGGGAACTCTTAGAAGCTATACGAAATATGCGTAGGCACGCTGGCCGCAGGACTAGGCTGCGGTTAAAGCCGATTGGTACTGGGTGCTTTATAGAGAAGCTATATTTTGTGCGGCCGCATACCGGCTGTGTGTACGGTTAAGGCGGTGCAGCCTTTAAAGTCGGCCTCGCCATTAAACATAACCCCTTCAGAAATTGAGGTTAGGGAGATGCAGCCTTCGAAGCCGACATAGCCATTAAAGACACTCCCCTCTGAAATCGCGGTTAGGGAGGTGCAGCCTTTGAAGTTGGCTCCGCTCTTAAACACAACCCCTTTAGAAATCGCAGTTAAGGAGGTACAGCCTCTGAAATCGGCATTAGCATTAAACTCAATCCCTTCAGGAATCGAGTTCAGGGAGGTGCAGTCTCTGAAGTGTGCTTTACCTGCAATAACTATCGGCTCGTTACGTCCATTTAGAAGCTGATAATCTTCGGGGCCCACTAAATCACCAATATACACACGCGTAGAGGATGTTATATCGCGCTTGTCAGTAACAACCTGGTCGCGTTCAATTTCATACATCTGCGCATAGTCTGCGAGCTTATCACTGCGAGTTTGCAGGATCTCCTCAATCCGAGGATCTTGCTCGTATCCGAAACTAGATATTTTAGAGTCGATTTCGTACAAAAACCGCAGGTCATCTTTTGAAAATAGGGGCTTTGGCTCTAGTCGCCCTAAGAACTTCCCTGCCGCATCGCGCTTAAAGCAGCTCTTATCAATCTCCGTCATGCGCTTCATCTCTGCAAAAGCCTTCTTAAACTCCTCATATCCGGGAAGAGTCCTGCTCATCTTCTCGGCTACCTCTACAAATTCTGGCTCAACCTCTTGTCCTGGATCTATTCCGCGGATCTCTATGATGCGGTCGTTATTCATCCGAATAGCTAAGCGTGGAACTGCGCACTCCCCCTTTTCGTTTTTAGTGTAGAAGACGTAAAAGTCCCCTCCTTTAAGGTGCCCGCTTGCAGAGCCAGTAGCGGTGCACCATCCGGTTCCTTTGCCGGAAAGATCACGCTCTAAGATAGTGTGTTCAGAGAATTGATCGTATTTGCGCCATTCACCCTCAAGTCGAGAACGGTCTATGGTTTGGTTGCACGCT
>Ga0209553_1001863_pt1 | contig 10407 bp, 10 predicted proteins | sample LauGreFBDMM110DN_2_FD_188217 | JGI IMG/M metagenome (GOLD analysis project Ga0209553, IMG submission 188217) | Freshwater lake microbial communities from Lake Michigan, USA - Fa13.BD.MM110.DN (SPAdes) (version 2) | ecosystem: Environmental > Aquatic > Freshwater > Lake | place: Lake Michigan...
AGTCAGACCATACTACTTTACACCTCATTTTAATTCTTGTTGTAGCGTGTAAATGCTTGATTTTGAACAAGAATTTTTTGATTTTTTTAGCTAAGCAAGCACGGCATATACGCAGTGTGAAGGCGATGCTCTACCACTGAGCTAACCACGCTATAAAACCGTTAACCGTGTATTTTGACACAAATCCCGCTGCAATTTGGAGGCAGGCCAGCCACACTGCGGATGAAATTCAAGCCGCTTGCCGCCAGACGGTTTTGCCGTTGCTGGCTTTGTCTATCTCATCCAACAATTTTTCATGTCTCATCATTTCTTCTGCCGTGGCATTGATCACCGGCAAATTGAAACGGCTGTAATCCACTTTGGCCGCGCCCTGCCCCGCTTGCTTGGGGTCGTCGCCTTCCATCAGCAAAGCGTCTTGGCCGCGCGTGAGGTTGATGTACACATCGGCCAGCAGCTCAGCATCCAGCAGGCCGCCGTGCAGCGTGCGCGCCGCGTTGCTCACGCCCAGTCGCTCGCACAATGCATCCAATGAATTGCGCTTGCCGGGGTACAACTCCTTGGCCATGGCCAACGTGTCCAGCACGCCGTTGACGTGTTCTTTAAATACTGGCTTGCCTGCGCGTTGCAGTTCGGCATTCAGAAAACCGACATCGAAAGGCGCGTTATGAATAATGATTTCCGCGCCTTGCACATACGCCAGAAATTCTTCCACGATGTTTTCAAAGCGTGGCTTGTCGCTCAAAAAATCTGTGCTAATACCGTGCACCTTCATCGCGTCTTCGTGTATGTCGCGGTCCGGGTTCAGGTAGTGATGAAAATTGTTGCCAGTCAGTTTGCGGTGAAGCAATTCCACACAACCGATTTCAATGATGCGGTCGCCTGCCTCGGGCGAGAGGCCGGTGGTTTCGGTGTCCAACACAATTTGTCGCATGATGTTCAGTGGTTTTCTTTGGCGTGGTTGATGGTGTAGCGCGGAATTTCAATCACCAGGTCTTGATGCGCGACCAGCGCCTGGCAACCCAGACGCGAATTCGGCTCCAAGCCCCACGCCTTGTCCAGCAAATCTTCTTCCTCTTCCAATGCTTCGTTCAAACTGGCCATGCCTTGGCGCACGATGACGTGGCAGGTGGTGCAAGCGCAACTCATGTCGCAGGCGTGCTCGATGTTAATGCCGTTGTCCAGCAAGGCCTCGCAAATGCTGTTGCCCGGCAGGGTTTGAATCTCTTTGCCTTCAGGACAGAGTTCGACGTGCGGAAGGATTTTTATAGTTGTCATCACATGGCCCCAATGTGTTTACCGGCCAGCGCTTTGCGTATGCCGTCGTTCATGCGAGCAGCAGCAAAGGCTTCTGTGCCTTTGGCCAAGGCGTCTGTCGCAGCTTCAATGGCAGCGGGTGTTTCAAGTGATTTGGCAGCCAGCACATCTTTCATCAAAGCACGGATCACGGCTGCCTCGTCGGCGGTGAGCAAATGTTCGTCTGCGTTCAACGCGCTTTGCGCGGCCAGCCACATGCGGTCGGCCTCCAGCCTGGCTTCGGCCAACGCGCGTGCGTTCTTGTCGTATTCAGCGGTGTGAAAACTGTCTTGCAGCATGGCGGCGATTTGATCATCCGACAAACCGTAACTCGGCTTGACATCGATATGCGCTTGCACGCCGCTGTTGGTTTCAATCGCGTCGACACTGAGCAAGCCATCTGCATCGACAGTGAAGGTCACACGTATTCGCGCCGCGCCTGCGGCCATGGGCGGTATACCGCGCAACTCGAAGCGAGCGAGGCTGCGGCAATCGACCACCAAATCGCGCTCGCCCTGCACCACGTGCAAAGCCAATGCGGTTTGTCCATCTTGGTAAGTCGTGAAGTCCTGCGCCATGGCGGTGGGAATGGTTTGGTTGCGCGGCACGATGCGCTCGACCAAACCGCCCATGGTCTCTATGCCCAGCGACAAGGGAATGACATCAAGCAGCAGCAATTCGCCGTTGGGGTTGTTGCCGCTGAGTTGATTGGCTTGTATGGCCGCACCCAAGGCCACCACTTCATCCGGGTTGACGTTGTTCAAGGGTTGGCATTGCAACAGTTCGCCCACTGCAGACTGCACATGCGGCATGCGGGTAGAGCCGCCAACCATGACCACGCCTTGTATGTCAGTGGGCTGTAGATTGGCATCACGCAATGCTTTTTTAACAGCTTGCAAAGTCTTGCGGGTCAAGTGCTGGGTGCATGCTTCAAACTCAGCCCGCGTCACTTTGTGGTTGATGGCACCGTCGCTGAGCTCGACTTGAAATACATATTCGGTGCTGTCTGACAAAGCCTGTTTGCAAGCGCGTGCTGAGGTGAGCATGCGCGATTTATCGGCTGCATTGCTCAATGAGCGACCGGTGGCAGTGAGCACCACATCGGCCAGCGCACGGTCGTAATCGTCGCCGCCCAAAGCGGAATCGCCGCCTGTCGCCATGACTTCGAACACGCCTTGGCTCAAACGAAGAATCGACACGTCAAAGGTGCCGCCGCCTAAGTCGTACACCGCGTAAATGCCTTCGCTGGCGTTGTCCAAACCGTAAGCAATGGCAGCGGCGGTGGGTTCGTTGATCAATCGAAGCACATTCAAGCCAGCCATTTGCGCCGCGTCTTTGGTGGCTTGGCGTTGCGCGTCGTCAAAGTAGGCAGGTACGGTGATCACCGCGCCATAAATATCGTTGTTAAAAGTGTCTTCAGCACGCTGGCGCAACGTGGCCAATATTTCGGCGCTCACCTCGACAGGAGATTTTTCGCCTTCGATGGTTTGCAAACTCAGCATGCCGGGTTTGTCTATCAACTCATAAGGCAGTTGAGTAGCGTTGGCAATATCAGCCACACCGCGACCCATGAAGCGCTTGACTGAGACGATGGTGTTCTGCGGGTCTTCAGCCTGTGCCGCCAAAGCATCGTGGCCGATGGCGCGTTTGCCGTTGCCCAAATAACGCACTGCAGAAGGCAATATGACCCGGCCTTGATCGTCCGGTAGGCATTCGGCGACACCGTTGCGCACACTGGCTACCAGGGAATGCGTGGTGCCCAGGTCTATGCCGATGGCGATGCGCCTGGCGTGCGGATCGGGCGCTTGCCCGGGTTCGGAAATTTGCAGCAAAGCCATGTGCGAGGAATCTTTTTAGTTGTTGTCTAAGCGCTCAAGGCGGTTGTCAAGGTCGTGCTCGAAACGCTCGATGAACATCAGGGCGCGCACCGATTGAGCCGCTTGCGTCCAGTCAGAACGGATGTCTATCGCATCAGCACATTGTTGCAGAAGCTGTTGCTTTTCCGCGCTCATTTGCTGTTGCAGCGCTTCAATGGCGGGTGCGTCTGTGGCCTCGTCGAGTTCTTCGCGCCACTGTATTTGCTGTATCAAAAACGCGTGGGGCATGGCGGTATTGTCTTCGGCGCGAATGGGCGCGCCGTTCAATTCGCATAAATAAGCAGCGCGGCGCAAAGGATTTTTCAGGCGCTGGTAGGCCTCGTTGACCCGCACTGACCATTGCATGGCCAAGAGTTTATCGGCTGCGCCTTGCGAGGAGAAATGGTCGGGATGCACTTGGCGTTGCAGCTGTTTCCACAACTGATCGAGTGCAACCGGGTCTATTTGAAAACGAGGCGGGATGTCAAACAGTTCAAAGTCGCTGCACGCCAGCGTGAGCGCGCCTGTCACTATCCCGTCGCTCACCATCAAACCCGGAAAGATTCACCACAGCCGCAACGGTCGCGCTCGTTGGGATTATTGAATTTAAAGCCTTCGTTCAAGCCTTCGCGCACAAAGTCGAGTTCTGTGCCTTCAAGGTAAGGCAGGCTTTTAGGGTCGATCAAAATTTTTAAACCATGGGCTTCAAACACCATGTCTTCGGGCGCCAGCTCATCCACGTATTCGAGCTTATACGCCAGTCCGGAACAACCGGTGGTCTTCACACCCAAACGCACGCCCACACCCTTGCCGCGCTTGCTAAGGTAGCGGTTCACGTGCCGTGCAGCGGCTTCGGTCATGGAGACTGACATATCAGTGGGTGTGTTTCTTTTTGTAATCGTCGACCGCTGCCTTGATGGCGTCTTCGGCCAAGATGGAGCAATGGATTTTGACCGGTGGCAGGGCCAGCTCTTGGGCGATTTCGCTGTTCTTGAGCGAGGCTGCTTCGTCCAGGGTTTTGCCCTTGACCCATTCGGTGACCAATGAAGACGAAGCGATGGCCGAACCACAACCATAGGTTTTGAAACGCGCGTCTTCGATGATTCCGGTGACAGGATTCACTTTGATTTGCAGTTTCATCACGTCGCCGCAAGCCGGTGCGCCGACCATGCCGGTGCCGATCGAATCGTCGCCCTTTTCAAACGAGCCCACGTTGCGCGGGTTTTCGTAATGATCAATTACTTTCTCTGAATAAGCCATGCTTTTCCTTTAGTGGGCTGCCCATTGGATGGTGCTGATGTCTATGCCTTCTTTGTACATGTCCCACAACGGGCTGAGGTCACGCAATTTACTGACGTTCAGGCGAATGGTGGAAATGGCGAAGTCGATTTCTTCTTCGGTGGAATAACGTCCCACGGTCATGCGCAAACTGCTGTGCGCCAACTCGTCACTGCGGCCCAAGGCGCGCAACACGTAGCTGGGCTCCAGGCTGGCCGAGGTACACGCAGAGCCGGAAGAGACCGCCAGGCCTTTGATACCCATGATGAGGGACTCGCCTTCGACATAGTTGAAGCTGATGTTCAGGTTGTGCGGCACGCGCTGAGTGAGGTGGCCGTTAATGAACACTTGCTCTATGTCTTTCAAACCGTTAAGCAAACGCTGCGACAAATGCTTGGCCTTGGCAATGTCTTGCGCCATTTCCAGCTTGGCGATGCGAAAAGCTTCGCCCATGCCGACGCACTGGTGCGTGGGCAAAGTGCCGCTGCGCATGCCGCGCTCGTGACCGCCGCCGTGCATTTGCGCTTCCAGACGCACGCGCGGTTTGCGGCGCACGTACAAAGCGCCAATGCCTTTGGGGCCGTAGGTTTTGTGCGAGGCCAGGCTCATCAAATCGACAGGAAGTTCAGCCAAATTGATGTCTACCTTGCCGGTAGATTGCGCGGCATCCACGTGGAAGATGATGCCTTTTTCACGACACATATTGCCGATGGCGACGATGTCTTGAATAACGCCGATTTCGTTGTTCACGTGCATGACGCTGATGAGTGATGTGTCCGGGCGGATGGCGTCTTTCAGTTTATTCAAGTCGAGCAAACCATCTTCCTGCACGTCCAAATAAGTGACTTCAAAACCCTGGCGCTCCAGTTCGCGCATGGTGTCGAGCACGGCTTTGTGCTCGGTTTTCACGGTGATCAGGTGTTTGCCTTTGGTTTTGTAAAACTGCGCTGCACCTTTGATGGCCAGGTTATTGGACTCGGTAGCGCCCGAGGTCCAGACGATTTCGCGCGGGTCGGCGCCGATCAAGTCCGCCACTTGCACGCGGGCTTTTTCAACCGCTTCTTCGGCTTCCCAGCCCCAGGCGTGGCTGCGTGAAGCCGGATTGCCGAAATGCTCGCGCAACCAGGGAATCATGGCGTCGACCACGCGGTCGTCACACGGGTTGGTGGAAGAGTAGTCCAGGTAAATCGGGAAATGCGGCGTCATGTCCATGGTGTCACTCAACCTTTGACGAATGCATTGCCCAAGGCAAACACAGAATTCGGTGCGTTGACGCGTATAGGTTTGACCACCGGCCCAGTTGTGATAGATCGTTTCATCATGGGCTTGTCTTCGATTTGCAGGCCTTTGGCCAGCTGGTCATCGACCAGTTTTTGCAGATTGACCGAGTTCAGGAAATCAATCATGCGCTGGTTCAATGAGGTCCAAAGTTCGTGCGTCATGCAACGACCGGTCTCGCCCAAGCAGTTTTCCTTGCCGGCGCAATGGGTGGCGTCGATGGGTTCGTCCACCGACAAAATGATGTCGGCGACTGAAATCTCGTTGGCTTTACGGCCTAGTGTGTAGCCGCCGCCGGGTCCACGGGTGGACTCGACCAGGTTGTGGCGGCGCAATTTGCCGAACAATTGCTCGAGGTAGGACAGGGAAATCTGCTGGCGCTGGCTGATGGCAGCCAGGGTGACCGGCCCGTTGTTCTGGCGCAAAGCCAGGTCAATCATGGCGGTGACAGCGAAACGGCCTTTGGTGGTGAGACGCATAAAAACTCCTGTAAAGCTGCTTTGTCGACTGGATTAGTCAACTATAACACAAGACCAAACGATTTAGTCAGGTAATAGCCCCAAGCCGTCCGGTACTACACCCTATCTTGGGGTGTCGCACCAAAGGTCAAGCCACGTAACCGGCCCAATTGGTCGCGCGTGGACGCCGCCTGCTCGAATTCCAGGTTGCGGGCGTGTTCCATCATCTGCTTTTCCAGTCGCTTGATTTCTTTGGCAACGTCTTTTTCGCTCATGTCCTGCAAACGCGCTTGCTCTAGCTCCATGCGCATGGATTCCTTGTCGGATTTATCGCTGTAAACACCGTCGATCAAATCGCGGATGCCCTTGACCACGCCGCGCGGTGTGATGCCGTTTTCCAGATTGAAAGCGATTTGCTTGTTGCGGCGACGCTCGGTTTCGCCGATAGCGCGTGACATGGAGTCGGTGATGCGGTCGGCGTACAAAATCGCCCGCCCTTCCAAGTTTCGTGCCGCACGACCTATGGTTTGAATCAAGCTGCGCTCTGAACGCAAAAAGCCTTCCTTGTCGGCGTCCAAAATGGCGACCAGCGACACCTCGGGCAAATCTAAACCCTCGCGCAGCAAGTTGATGCCGACCAGCACATCAAACACACCCAAACGCAAATCGCGAAGGATTTCCACGCGCTCGACGGTATCGATATCGCTGTGCAAGTAACGCACTTTGACGCCGTTGTCGCTCAGGTAATCGGTCAGTTGCTCGGCCATGCGCTTGGTCAAGGTGGTGATCAAAACGCGTTCGCTTTTGTCAGCGCGTATGCGGATTTCCTGCAACACATCATCGACCTGGTGCGTGGCCGGGCGCACCTCCACTTGCGGATCCACCAGCCCGGTGGGCCGCACCACTTGCTCGACGACCTGGCCGGCATGCGTTTTTTCATAGTCTGACGGGGTGGCAGACACAAACACCAGCTGGCGCATGCGCCGCTCGAACTCTTCCAGCTTCAAAGGCCGGTTGTCCAAGGCGCTGGGCAAGCGAAAGCCGTATTCAACGAGCGTGAGTTTGCGCGCCCTGTCGCCGTTGTACATGCCCGAGAACTGGCCCATCAGCACATGGCTTTCGTCAAAAAACATGATGGCGTCTTTGGGCAGGTAGTCGGTGAGCGTGCTCGGCGGCTCACCCGGCGCCGCGCCGGACAAATGCCGGGTGTAGTTTTCAATGCCTTTGCAGTGGCCGATTTCGCTCAGCATCTCCAGATCAAACCGCGTGCGTTGCTCGAGTCGTTGCGCTTCTACGAGTTTGCCCATGCCGACCAATTCTTTGAGGCGATCACTCAACTCCAGCTTGATGGTTTCCACGGCGGCCAACACCTTGTCGCGCGGCGTGACATAGTGGCTGGATGGGTAAACCGTGAAGCGCGGGATTTTTTGAATCACGCGCCCGGTCAATGGGTCGAGCAGTTGCAGGCTTTCAATCTCGTCGTCAAACAGTTCGATGCGAATCGCCAACTCGCTGTGCTCGGCCGGAAACACATCGATGGTGTCGCCGCGCACGCGAAAGCGACCGCGCGAAAAATCCATGTCATTGCGTTCGTACTGCATGCGCACCAGTTGCGCAATGATGTCGCGCTGGCCGGGCTTGTCGCCGATGCGCAAAGTCATGACCATGCGGTGGTAACTCTCCGGCTCGCCGATACCGTAGATGGCCGACACGGAGGCCACGATGATGACGTCGCGCCGCTCCAGCAAACTTTTGGTGCAGGACAAACGCATTTGCTCTATGTGCTCGTTGATAGCGCTGTCTTTTTCAATGAACAAATCTCGCTGCGGCACATAGGCCTCGGGCTGGTAATAGTCGTAATAGCTGACGAAATACTCGACCGCATTTTTCGGGAAAAACTCGCGGAACTCGCTGTACAACTGCGCCGCCAGCGTTTTGTTCGGCGCATAAATGATGGCCGGGCGGCCCATTTGCGCGATCACATTCGCCATGGTGAAGGTTTTGCCCGAACCGGTCACACCCAGCAGCGTCTGGAAAATTTCGCCGTCGTGCATGCCTTCGACGAGTTTGGCTATCGCGGTCGGCTGGTCACCGGCCGGCTGGTAAGGCTGAAACAATTCAAACGGCGAGCCAGGATAGGTTTTCCATTCGCCCGCAAGTGCTGCGGCGGCTTCAACGGTTTCTTCAATGACTGCTAAGGGACTGCTCATGTACCGACTTTGAAAGGACGATCCGGCGCGCACATGCGAACCGCTAAAATCGTTGCCAAACCGCTAAGCCTAACGCAGTCTGCGCTGTTTGATCCCGCCCCTGCTTTTTCCCCTTTCTTCAAGGACTGACGATGTCTCTTTTTTCTGCCGTAGAAATGGCACCCCGTGACCCGATTCTGGGCTTGAATGAACAATTTGCGGCTGATACCGCACCGGTCAAAGTCAACCTTGGTGTCGGCGTGTATTTCAACGACCAGGGCAAGCTGCCTCTGCTGGAATGTGTGCAACAAGCAGAACACACCATGATGCTCAAACCCGCTGCGCGCGGTTACCTTCCCATAGACGGTATTGCCGCCTACGACACCGCGGTCAAAGGTCTGGTGTTCGGCGCTGACTCAGAAGCCGTCAAGTCCAACCGCGTTTCAACCGTGCAAGCCCTGGGCGGTACCGGTGGTTTGAAAATCGGCGCCGACTTTTTAAAGAAACTCAACCCCGCAGCCAAGGTGATGATCAGCGACCCAAGCTGGGAAAACCACCGCGCTTTGTTTTCCTCGGCTGGCTTCACGGTCGAAACATATGCGTATTACGATTCTGCCTCTCGCGGTGTGAACTTCCAAGGCATGTTGGACAGCTTGAACGCCGCCGCTCCCGGCACCGTCATCGTGTTGCACGCTTGCTGCCACAATCCCACCGGTTATGACATCACGCCTGAGCAATGGGACCAGGTGGTTGAAGCAGTCAAAGCGCGCCAGCTCACAGCGTTTTTGGACATGGCCTACCAAGGCTTCGGCCACGGTATCACCGAAGACGGCGCGGTCATCTCTAAGTTTGTCAAAGCCGGTCTGAATTTTCTGGTCGCCACTTCGTTTTCCAAAAGTTTTAGCTTGTACGGCGAACGCGTCGGCGCGCTGTCGGTGCTGTGCCAATCGGCCGACGAAGCCGCGCGCGTCTTGTCGCAACTCAAAATTGTGATTCGCACCAACTATTCCAACCCGCCGACACACGGCGGCGCGGTGGTCGCAGCCGTGTTGCAAAGCCCGGAATTGCGCCAACTGTGGGAGAAAGAACTCGGCGAGATGCGGGTGCGCATCAAAACCATGCGCCAAAGCCTGGTTGATGGTTTGAAAGCCGCCGGGATCAAAGAAGACATGAGTTTCATCACGCGCCAGATCGGCATGTTCAGTTATTCGGGCTTGAGCAAAGACCAGATGCTGCGCCTGCGCTCAGAGTTCGGCGTTTACGGCACCGACACCGGCCGCATGTGTGTGGCGGCTTTGAACAGCCAGAACATCGGCCACGTGTGTCAAGCCATTGCAACAGTTTTGAAATAGGCGGTAAACATGGCTACCAAAGCACTGATTTTTGACGTATTCGGCACCTTGGTCGACTGGCGCAGCAGCATCGCGCACGAAGCCCAAACCCTGTTGTCGCCGCTGGGCCTGAGCACCGACTGGCACGCCTTCGCTGACGACTGGCGCAACGAATACCAGCCGGCCATGGAAAAAGTGCGCAGCGGTCAGCGCGGCTTTTGCAAACTGGACGAGTTGCACAGAGGCAATCTGGATATCGTGCTGGAGCGTTTGGGCTGGCATCAGGTGAACGAAGCCACACGTCAACAGCTAAACCTGGGCTGGCACCGCCTTGAGCAATGGGCGGATGTAGAACAAGGGCTGGCGCGGCTGCGGCAAAAATTTGTGTTGGCGCCCTGCTCCAACGGCCATATAGGTTTGATGGTCAACCTGGCCCGACACAATCGCTGGCATTGGGACGCGATCACCGGCGCGGAAATAGCGCGCGACTACAAACCGCAAGCCATCGTCTACCAGGCTTCGGCTGCGGCGCTGGGCTTCACACCGGAAGAAACCATGATGGTGGCCGCGCACTCAGACGATCTGACCGCCGCAGCGCGCGCCGGTCTGAAAACCGCGTTCATCTCCCGACCCGACGAACACGGCCCGGGTTTGGGCGAATCTGTCGCTAAATCGCCTGTGGATTATTCAGCCACTGACCTGATGGATTTGGCAACCCAACTGG
>Ga0209553_1001869_pt1 | contig 10399 bp, 16 predicted proteins | sample LauGreFBDMM110DN_2_FD_188217 | JGI IMG/M metagenome (GOLD analysis project Ga0209553, IMG submission 188217) | Freshwater lake microbial communities from Lake Michigan, USA - Fa13.BD.MM110.DN (SPAdes) (version 2) | ecosystem: Environmental > Aquatic > Freshwater > Lake | place: Lake Michigan...
CACCCAGATAACGCCCGTGATGACACAGCACATTGTTATCCCGCTGAATCTGGTGAGCAAGTCACCCAACTCTGCAATGAGAGGAATCTCTCTGATGCGGGGCAAGGTTGGCAACGCACCGACCAGAAGTCCAATGCCAGCTGCAACCTCTCCATAGCAAACGAACCACCAGACAAGGTAAGGTATTCCAAAAGCAGCTCCAGCTGAGGCATCTACTGGAAACTTGCTTAATCCCTGTTGAATAAACACAATAGCTAAAGGAATTCGAAGCAGTATGTGGCTCATACTGAAATCAGGCAAAGAAGCCCAATAGTTTCTAATTTTCAAAATTAACATTTAACTCTCCTTGTAAAAACTTTCTACGACTGGAAAACACAAGATCAGAAATCTCACATAAAAAATCAGCTCACAAAAGCCTCTGAAAAACGGACTTAGCCCTTGGTTTAGTGCTTACAGTGACCTGCTCAGCCGACTGAATGCCGCTGTTGTCGCCTGTCATGAGAACAATGGATTCCATGAGATGCCTTTTGAAGCTGGAGTGAATGAATGAGCAGATATTTGTTTTGCTTAGAGGTGTCGGTCCCAGCGCACGGCCCAGCGCTGTAGCATCGGCCGCCACCTTAGAAATAGTCTGTACATACGCTCCATCACCCATAAAGCTCCCGGCAGGCGTCCAGCCATGGCCAGCCAGCGCCAGCCTGGCAGGGCGGCCCACAAGGCTAAAAATGCCTGGGCGCCGCTGAGCAGTTGTCCATCGCGGCTTTGCACATGAAACTGCGCCAGTAACTGTTCGCGAGAGGTACCCGCTGGCAGCGGCACAGCGATGTTGCTGATATCGGCAAAAATCAAGGTTGAGCCTGGTTGCAGCGGTTGCAGGTCACGATAGACTGCAATTTCGCGCCTACACAACGGGCAGGCTCCGTCGTAGAGCACAGTAAGTACGGCAGGGCGCAGGCTTGTAATGGTTTGATTGGTGTCGGTCATATTTCGCTCCAAAAAGTTTCACCATGTCGGCACTCCTCGGGCTGAAAGCAAATCAGACACTGACGAAGCCGCATGAGGCTCGTGTCCTCCAATGGCTAAATGACGCTCAGCAAAAGCACTCAGCAAAAACCATGGAAAGCGATTGAGCGCAAGTTACAACAGCCCTTGATGAATACAGACAGCGCCTACCTCTGCAGCGTGGTCAGTTCAAAGATCAGGAAATATTCAGTCAGGGATGTTGTCTCTTGGAAAAAGCAGCGTGCAGCCGAGAATGAGGCTGGGTACTCGGCCTGCACTTGTTAGCGGCAGCTTACCGCGTCAGCTACCGTCAGCCTTTTTTGGCATAAGCACTGCACCATCCTTTACCGGCCACTTGCTTACCGGCAAACAACGGGCAACCGCCCCAAACATCGCTGGCTTTGCCCTGGTACAAAGCGCAGTTGGAACAAACTTGGCCCGCAGCGTATCTGGGGTACTTTTTGGTGTCGGTTTTGGTGGCATCCGCCACATAGCCTAGGGCCACGGACTGGGGGTCTTTTTCGTCAGCCTTTGCTTGACTGCGGGCAGAAGTGGACAAAAGTGATGTGCCAGCGACCAGTGTCATGAAAAAGGTGCGTCGATTGTTATTCATGGGAATTCCAATTTGAAACAAGCCAAAAAATTTCGACTAGAACCAAGGGCTTGATTTCTTGGCGCTTGAAGACGACAACAAGTTTTTTGTCAATCCACGTGAGGCCTTGCTAAAACCAAACATGAGAGTGAAGCTGATTTAAATCTGATTCAAATCTGTCTTGAGTCAATCGCATTATTGATTTTATCGTAAAAAGGCAAAATTCAAACTCAATTCATAGCAAATAATGCCATAATTCAACTCATAATCAACTCAATTAACAATAAATGTCGTTTTCCAATCCTACTGTTCAGCCTCCTGAACCGAAGACAAATAAGGTTCAGCCTACTTTCAGAGCAGGAGCAGTTGCACGCATGGCGGGCATGCCCGTGGCGACTTTGCGCATTTGGGAGCAGCGCTACCAGGCTGTGCGGCCCAACACTGCAGCATCTGGACACCGTTTGTATTCATCGGCAGATGTGGAGCGAGTCACTTTGCTGCGCCGACTGACAGCGCAGGGCCACGCAATCGGCTTGCTGGCGGCGTTAGATACAGAGCAGATGCGCGGAATGATGCACATGTCAGAGATTGGGTCGTCAGAGAAATCGCTAAATGCTCCGCGGCAAGCTGCAATGCGGGTTGTTGTAATTGGTCAAGCCTTTGCAAGCCGTCTGAAGCGAATTTTCGAGCGCCAGCCCTTCGGGCCAACGCTACAAATAGTGGCAGTCTTTGACTCCCTGTTTGAAGCAACCCAAGCTGCGCAACATGCTGTTCAGCCTTACGTCGACCTGCTGCTGTGGCAGGCTGTAAGTTTGCAGACTGGTGCAAAAAACGAACTGCGTGATGCACAAGACGCTTGGCACGCCCCTGCTGCGGCAGTGGTTTACCGCTTTTCTAGTTCCGCAGCACGAGCAGAGTTAACAGGTGCCGGGGCAAGAGCTTTGTACGAACCAGCAGATGACGATTCACTTGCAGAGTGGCTATCGTCCTTGAAGCTTGCCGAGGCTACCCAGGTAAAGGCCGCTATCACTGCGGACTCATTTTCCAGCGGTGAGAAGAGCCTTGATCACATTACCGTTTCACCGCCTCGATTTGACCCATCTGCCTTGACGGATTTTGCTGGACTTTTGACATCTGTGGCATGTGAGTGCCCCAGCCATTTGGCTCAATTGCTGTTGCAAGTTTCCTATTTTGAAAAATACAGCGGCGAGTGCGCCAATAGAAGCCCGGCCGACGCGCAATTGCACGCTTACTTGCAGCAGGTTGCTGGCACTGCGCGTATGTTGTTTGAAAAAGCATTAGAGCAAGTAGCCATTGCAGAAGGTCTGCCTCTGCCTCTTGTCCCTGTTGCCTCTTCAACTCGAGGTGCATGACATGACCCACTGCCTTGGCAGTCCTGACCATTGTGTTTTTGTTCGACGGTATGACGCTCAACTACTTTGGGACAGCCGCACTATTATTTAAAGCACTGCCAGCGCCTTTTTCTGGTCCCAATTCTGTAAATTTGCGCTGAAGAGCTTCGCAGTCAGATGAATGACCCTTGTCTTATGTTGTTCACAAAAATAGTTGACACTATGAGTGCATCACATTTTTGGTGCACTGTTTTTTTGATTGGACTTAAACATGAAGAAGATTTTGATTGCAAGCGTTGTAGCTTTTGGTATGACACTATCAGCTCAAGCCAAGGACATTGTTGACACAGCTGTCGCAGCGGGTTCTTTTAAGACTTTGGCAACAGCGCTTGGTGCAGCTGGTTTGGTTGATACGCTCAAAGGTAAAGGCCCCTTTACTGTTTTTGCACCTACCGATGAAGCTTTTGCAAAAATACCAAAAGCAGATTTGGAAGCGCTTTTAAAAGATAAAGCCAAGTTGACAGCTGTTTTGACCTACCACGTTGTAGCAGGCAAAGTCATGGCTGCTGATGTCAAAGCTGGCAAGGTTAAGACAGTTCAAGGCTCAGAGATAACTATCTCCACATCATCTGGCGTATCAGTTAACAATGCCAAAGTTATCAAGACTGATATCGTTGCTGATAACGGTGTAATCCATGTCATTGATACCGTCATCATGCCTAAATGATTTGGTAGATTTAAGCTGAATTATGTGGTTCAAGGATGGAGGGCTTGCACTTCCATCCTTAAAAATACATCGGATACTGCAACTGTGAAACTGATTTCGTATTGAAAAAAGTAACAAAGGAGCAGTTGATGCTTGTTCATATAGCTGTGATTAGTATGGCATTCATGACCTGGATCGTATTCAAACAATTTGATCGAGTTTATGGCCCAATAACTCAATGAATGCTTATGTTTTCATGAACGTAACCCTTCAAGCAAGACGTAATCCAGAGCGCGAATATGTGTACTCTCAAGAACAGTTTCGGGAGCTACTCCAGCTTCATAGGCTTCTCTCCATCTCAATGCACACAAGCACCAACGATCCCCAGCCTTCAGCCCTTTAAATCGATATTCAGGTCGTGGGGTTATCAAGTCATTTCCCCGGTGAAGTGAGAAGTCTAAAAATTCTTGCGTTACTTTAGCGCAAATGACATGGCTACCTTGATCATTTTCGTCAGTGTTGCAACACCCATCTCGAAAGTAACCTGTCAAAGGGTCGTAGGAGCAGGGCACAAGTGTTGTACCAATAACGTTTAAGCTGTCTTTATTCATAAATTTAAGTGAGTTGAATCTTCAATTTTTCAGAGCTTGTTTAATCTCAATCTCAAGAAATGATCTAAGGCTGGTATGAATGTGTTTTCCAAAATGAATATTTCTTTGACCTTGAGATAAGTTAATTAAATTATTGTATTGACTAGGTAATATTCGGGCCAAACTTTTAAGAAAATATTCTTCACGATATTTGAGCCCAATCTTGGACTCAAAATAAATGTTCTTGCCACTGACTATTAGACGTTCAAAGTCATTGGCATGCAATGCATTGTAAAAATAAGCTACGACTAGGGCAAAAGCTTCTAGGAACGAAAAGGGCAAAATCAATACGGCGCCAAATGTATAAAAAATAAATCCTATGAGGATGGAAATTAATCCCAAAAAAATAAAAATAATAGCTAATTTATTCGGGGAAATAGAGCAGTTTCTCTTTAGATAAAACTCATATCCGTGATCTGTTTTTTTGCCGATGCGTGTATTCACAGCCAATGTACCTTTGTATAAAGTTCTATCGTAATTAAGCTGATTACATCTTGATCGCGTCTTTTCACTCAGTTGATCTTCTTTGACTGAAGCAATATAACGAGTTATTGATTTTTATTTCTTTGCTTTAGCTAATTCCCTGACAGGCTCAAGTAGTTTTCTTAAGTCGTTGAATTGAATTGGTAAGCAGTACCAGGGTGTATGAAGGTTATTGCAATTGTCACTGGCTTTACTTGTTCGATCGTTACCATTTCAAAGAGATGTGTGAATTTTCATGCTTCTTAACTGATCAATTTTGATCTACTCCCAAGGAATTTCTTCATGCATGACATTATTGACACCGCCGTTGCTGCCGGTTCTTTTAAAACTCTCGCTGCTGCTGTGACTGCGGCTGGCTTGGTGCCTACGCTTAAAGGTACTGGTCCTTTCACGGTTTTTGCCCCTTCAGACGAAGCGTTTGCTAAGCTGCCTGCTGGCACTGTTGAGGCATTGTTAGCTGATCTCCCGAAATTGACTGCTATTCTTACCTACCATGTGGTGGCGGGTAAAGTAATGGCCGCTGACGTGATGACCATGGATGGCAAGTCAGCCGCCACAGTCAATGGCGGTATGGTTAGTATCAGTACCAAAGATGGCGTACACATCAATGACTCGGTGAAAGTTGTAACCACTGATATAGAGTGCACCAACGGCGTGATTCACGTTATAGATTCAGTTTTACTGCCACCAACAGTCTGATAATTGTCGGATCATTCTTTTAAACTGACGGCTTTGCCGTCAGTGTTTTTAATGAGCAAGAAAAGTTATATTTAAAGCTGTAATTACCAATGAGATGCTTGCTACCAGTGTAAGTGTAAATCTCATTACTAACCACTTTGATAAATCGTGTCTTGGATAGGTTTTAATATCGACCAGCAAGCATATACAAAGAACAATAATTTGAATATACAAGCCTGTAGGTGCATTTAATATCAAGCTTAGCCAAGCAATCAGACTTGGAGTCACGCTCCAAATAAGTCGTAGCCTGGTTGGTGATGCTTCAATAATTGTCAGTCCCCAATGAATAGCGCCTAAAAAACTGATAATTGTTGCGCCATAAGCTAATAGACTAAATACTAGGTATTCTTGTTGAGTCCCCACAGTAAATACTGAAAGACTTGATAGGACAATATAAGGAATTAAGCCTCCAGCACCAAGAAGCAGGGCAGTTGTTGAAGGCTTATTGGTGAGGTTTGTCGTCATTTTATTTGAATGATTTCGAATGGGGTTCAAAGCAATGAATCAGGGAGTAGGGAGGAGATTTCAATCTTTCTGTCAAAAACTTCCTGATAAAAGGGGCTGGGACATGTGGATTTGTGTAACCACTCCAAACTGCGTTGGGTACGATCTCAGGAGCAGAATCTGAGTTTTGGATCATCACGACAGCTGGAAGCAGATTTTTAAACTCCACCTCAACCAACATCCAATCGCCCATCGACCAAGCGCTTGCAATTTTCATATAGTTTGAATCTGGTGGGCTGTAGTTGTGAATTAAATTTCGAGCTATTTGATACTTGTCATGTGAAACGGTCAACTGGTTAACGGCTGAGCAGCTTCTGGTCCATTGATTTAACCGGTTTTGAATGTTTCCCAATACATCAATAGGGCGGTCATCAACAGTCAACAACATTCCCAAATCATCGCTGATCCAGCTAATGTGGCTCAATAAAACCGAGATGCTGATTAATGGGAGAAGAATCAGTGACTTTTTTAATCGCATAGTTGCTTAAAGGGCTTTAGCCATTGGTGCTGAGTTGGTTTCAAAAGAGGTGAGATCTTCCTAGGCCATCTTTATAACCAAGGAAATATCCCTTCTAGTCAATGGATGGTTTTTGATCTGCTTGTTGATGAACATTAGCGGTTGCAATGAATGAATGGGTTTTGAATAGGTTTTGTAAAGGTAAATCTAGACAATAACCCTCATTTTACATGATATTTGAGTTGATCTATGATGCAAAACTCAACTTGTTTAGGTTTTGAATTATTTCAACGAAGGATCAAAATGAAAGTAAGTTACATGTTGCTCAACAGGTCAGAACTGGGTAACGGTGTTCCTTCTGGCATGGCGTGGCAATGGATCCATTGCATCGAAGATGAAAAGCAATTGGTTTCTATCTTAAATAAAGTGAAAAAAATCATCACCAAAAACTGGTTAACTTTTGCAAATTTTCAAGTTGACAAACAGCATGAAGCTGACAAGTTCTTGGAAGTAGCGCATGAGATCATCAGCAGCCAAATTTATTACGACGAAAAAATCACACCCGAAAGAATTTTTTACATCAACGAAGACCTTAGAGACGAAGACGATGATGACAACCAGTGTTGAAATTTTCTAAGGAGCAAAAGATGAAAAAAGTATTTTTAGTTGCATCTTCAATCAGCATGAACTTTGTATTTGCTCACACTTGCCAAGTTATGTGAGTACCTTTCGATTAAACTAACTTTCCAATAACCTGTGACACAAGTTTTATCTATTTACCTGCAGCGTGAATTGCGCTCGGATCATGCTGGCGAGACTGGCGCGGTATTTATCTACAAAGGAATTGTTGATGTTGCGAATTGGCGTAACGACATAGAGTTGCTCTCATTTGCCAAAGCGCATGGTGCCACGGAATCTGAACACCTAAGACAGATTGAGCAGTGGCTCCCTTTGGCGCAACGAAGTTTGCTTTTGGGCCCTTGGCGTTTAGCTGGATGGCTAACAGGTGCTTTACCTGCAATTTTTGGTAGGCAATCTGTCTACAGGACTATTGCTGCGGTAGAGATTTTTGTAGACCAGCACTATCAGCAGCAAATTGAACACATAAATTCACTTGGCGGGCCAACAGAATTACTTTCGCTTTTAATGAAATGTCAAGCTGATGAACAAGATCACAGAAAAGAGTCCTTGGCATTAGCCGTGGAAAAATCAAGTTTCTTGATTCGAACTTGGTGCTGGCTGGTTAGTTGGGGATCAGCCGTTGCCGTGATGTTGGCAAGACGCATCTGATAATTTAATCTAACAAAATAATTCTCATTAAGAAAAAAATTATGCATCTTTTCAAAACTCTTAATCAAATTGCAATCGATGAATATAGACTTTATTCTTGAACCACTGACTAAAAGGATTTTCTAATGTTAGATATCTATTTGCCCTTAGCCAATCTTTTGGTAGTGGCTTTTTTGTTCGGTGGCATGTTGCTATTTTCTGGAGGTTTTGCTGCTTTCCTATTTAGGTACCTCCCGCCTCAAGAAGCTCGCATGATGATACGAAAAGCATTTCCACTGTTTTATCTTTTTGTAATTTTATCTTCAGGCTTAGCCGTGTTGCTATCTTTGCGGTCAGACATATATAGCGCTGCATGGATGTCTTTTGTGATGTTGAGCGCAGTGGCTGCGCGGCAATTATTGATGCCAGCTATAAATCGCGCAACTGATTTAATGCTCAAAAAGCGTTTTCTTTTTTTGCATGGTTTTTCTGTTTTATTGACCTTAGGGCATATTTTTTTGGCCGCCATGATTTTGATTCATATGGTTCAATGATTGATGATGAAAGTATAAGTAAGGGTATATGGGGCAAGGACGAATCAAACGGCTAAAGTCTGCAGAGCGCTTGCAATCTGAGCCTTTAAAGTTTGCAGAGTTGGAAGTTTGCGAACTCTGTGATCGACCCATTCCCCTCGCTTTGCGAGATGCACATCACTTGATTCCTAAATCTCGTGGGGGCATGGTCAAAGTTTTTCTTCATCGTGCGTGCCACAAACAAGTTCATGCCTTGTTCACTGAAACCGAATTGGCAAGGCATTACTCAAGTATCCTGGCGCTTCGTGCGCATCCTGAGATGGCAAAATTTATTCAATGGGTTCACCACAAACCAAGTGAATTTAATCCCATGACAAGACGCAGTCGCAATAAAGGACATACTTAATTATTCTTCAGGATGCCTGTTTCAGGAATCATTTGAAGATGGCAGATATTTCATGCAGAAAGATAATTTGAATATAACTTCAGACCAATTAGCTGTTCGTTTATGGCAAGAACTCACGCGTGCTCCACGCGACAAGCACCACGATTGGCGTACGCCTGTCTTAGCTACACAGGGCATTAATGAAAGCGGACCTCAAGCACGTACAGTTGTTCTCAGACATGCAGATGCAGCCATGTGGTTACTGCGTGTCTATACCGATGCACGCTCTCCCAAATGTGCTGAACTTGTGACACAGCCTTTGGCGCAGTTGATTTTTTGGAGCAAGCGTCTTCATTGGCAGTTGCGTGTGTCTGCCTTTGCTACTGTTGAATTTAAAGGAGAACAAGTCGATGCTGCATGGGAAAACATGAGGCAGTCACGTGCTGCCACAGACTACTTGTCTGAATTACCGCCCGGACATGTTCAATCATGTAGCGCATCTTTAATAAAAAATACAAATTTTTCTATGAGTGAGCATCATTTGGCGATCTTGAGTTTCAAAGTTTCTTCAATCGACTGGTTGGCATTGAGTAAAGATGGACACCGTCGAGCTAAGCTCACGCCATCTGATTCAGTCGAATGGTTGGTACCATGACTCCACTTTATGCATCTGATCCGTTCAAAGCACTTGTCATCGGCTCAAATGGCGCCATTGGTAGTGCATTTGTAGACTCTTTCCGCGCTAACCCAAATTGCACTCATGTAGAGACAGTCTCTCGCGAATCCGTGAGTGGCTTTGATTTATTAAATGAAGAATCAATACGAATTCAAGCTTTGCTGTCTAATTCTGCAGGTCCATTTGAAATCATTATCGATGCTACAGGTGCTCTTGAAATAGATGGTCTTGGGCCAGAAAAGTCTTTGATGAGCATTAATCAAGATCATTTGACGAATGCTTTTTTAGTCAATGCTATTGGGCCTGCTTTAGTGATTCGGCATTTTTCACCTCTACTTGCAAAAAGGGCCTCAATCTATGCCAAACTTTCAGCCCGTGTAGGAAGCATTAATGACAATAAAAAAGGGGGATGGTATGGGTACCGTGCGTCAAAAGCTGCTTTGAATATGTTGCTTCAAACTGCGGCTATCGAACTACAACGTAAAAATATGAATATCCGAGTTGTTGCTCTACAGCCCGGCACAGTCAGATCCAGACTTTCCAATCCGTTTGTAGGGACTCATACCCATTTGTTAGAACCGCAGGATTCAGTTTCCGCAATGTTAGAAGCCATGAAGCATCTCTCAATCAAGTCTGGGGCCCACTTTATTGACTTCATGGGCAATGAAATACCTTGGTAGATTTGGGTTTGATCGACAACTCATTCAGGTTGGTTTCTGCAAGTTCTTGAATGCGCTGCCACAGCAATTTCCCGGATGAGCAGGTTGTGTGAGATCGGCAGATCATGATCGTGAAAAACCAATATAAATCATTAACTCACGAAGACCAAATATAAAAACGTTGGGACACTACTGAAAAATTTTGAAGTTAACTATTTTTTTGATTTATAGATCTGTATATTTTTCTTAAGATCTCTATACTCTTCGCAACCAAAGGTACAAATTTTATCTAATTGTTTCAACAGTGCTTCTGCGCCTGGTAAATCATTTTTCATTAGTAAAAGTTCACCGTAGTACTCTAAAGCACCCCTATGCTTTGGATCAATTTGAAGG
>Ga0209553_1001870_pt1 | contig 10398 bp, 7 predicted proteins | sample LauGreFBDMM110DN_2_FD_188217 | JGI IMG/M metagenome (GOLD analysis project Ga0209553, IMG submission 188217) | Freshwater lake microbial communities from Lake Michigan, USA - Fa13.BD.MM110.DN (SPAdes) (version 2) | ecosystem: Environmental > Aquatic > Freshwater > Lake | place: Lake Michigan, USA...
GGGTGGTCACCGGCCATGCGCAAAAAAAATCCCCGCCGTCTGTGCCCGGTTTTTCGGTCGAGCATCTGGCCGATGGCGAAATCAGAAAAGTTGATCGGGAGAATAAGAAGATCACCATTAAACACGGCGAGATCAAACATCTGGACATGCCTGGAATGACGATGGTTTTTCAAATTCGAGATGCTGCGTTATTTGAAAAATTAAAAGCCGGCGACAAAGTCAAATTTGTGGCCGAAAAACTGGAAGGGGCTTTTGTCGTGACAGTTTTGCAACCGGCAAAGTAGCCTGCATGTAATGGCGGCCGCCTTTGCTGTACCGGTTGGCTGATGACGGCGGCTCTCAACCGCGATTTGTAAGTGGCCATGCCCCGGCCTGCCAATGCCGGAGATAAAACCCTTGGTCAGTCCGTGCGAAACGCCCTGATTTGTAGATAGGAGTGGGGGTGCTAACCGTACTTCGAGCGCCCTATGTTAGGGCCCTAAGTATCTTCAGGAACTGCAACTACAGCGTATCCTCAAGCCGGCAATTGATCAGCAACTCGGCTACCGAGGCGGTGTTGGGCAGGGCCATCATGACCGAAACCAGGGCCGCCAGATCGTCTGGCTGCGACATCGCCTGCGCTGGCATGGCCGGGTGGTCAGCGGACATATCGGTGTTGACGAAGGACGGGCAAACGACCGTTGCCCGCACACCCATGTCCCAGGAGATACGCCGGGCGGCGTGTGTCAATGCAATCATGGCATGCTTCGACATGTTGTAGGCGATGTTGTCGTTGCGCACGCGCTTTCCGGAGAGCGATGCGATGTTGATGATGCGTCCGGCGCCGCTGGCTTCCAGGTATGGCAGGGCGCAATGGATGAGGTTGAGCGGGGCCTTGCAGTTGATGGCCCAGATCTCGTCCAGCGCCACTTCATCCGGCGCCCGCAGGGTGATCTTGCTGTTGGCGCCGGCGTTGTTCACCAGGCCGTCAATGCGTCCGAAAAATGCGGCGGCAGCCTCGACCCAGGCGCGGTGGCTGGCCCAGTCGCGGGCGTCGAAGCGGCTGACATGTAGGCGGGCGGGGTCCCAGCCCTTGGTGAACGCGTTTGTAGAACCTGGATCGCGAACGCCTAGGCTGAGCGAATACCCCTGCAGATACAGCCTTTCGGCGATCGCACGGCCGATGCCGCGGTTGGCGCCTGAAATGAGGATGACGCGTCCGACCGGATCAAGCATGGTTTTCTTTCAGCCGTGAAGAGTCAGAGGGGCCTGGCCGGGCCTGCCCCGCCCGTTTTGCCCGACCTTGAAGCGATTACAGCGAAAACCGGAGAGATCGAAGCGTGTCTCTGAGCCCAGGGCCAGTGCTGCCAGAATTTCGCCCGTCACCGGTCCGATGCCGAAGCCGTGGCCGGAAAACCCGGTGGCGATAACCAGGCCGTCGATCCCCGAGTGGGCATCGATGACCGGCAGGGCGTCCGGCGTGAGGTCGATCAGCCCGCCCCACACGCGGGCAATGCCCAAATTGACGAAGCCGGGCAGGACCTGCGCAACCCGTCCGATAAGCGCCGCGATGTCGCGCACGCGCGGCTGCAGGCTGTCCTGCGTCCAGGCGGTCGGATCGCCGTGCCAGTCGTCGATACCGTTGGTCACCCGAAAGCGGCCCGACAGTTCCTGCCGACCGGCGGCGTCGGCGTTGGCTACGCCGAAAACCTGCGAGAAGACAGGTGCAGTGGGTACGGTCTGCAACACGCAGACGAGTTTGGACATGATCGGCAGGCTGATACCCAGGGGTCCGAGGAGTTCAGGCGCGTGGACACCGGCGGCGACCACCACGCGATCGCAGTGCAGCGCGCCTTCGCTGGTCTCGACGCCGATCACACGTCCCTTGTCGAGCATCAGGGCGTGCGCCGCGACACCCTCGCGGATGGCGGCACCATGGCGCACTGCTGCCGCTGCATAGGCTGCAAGGCTCGCGTGCGGGTCCGCATGTCCGTCGCCGGCGCAAAAGGATGCAGCAAGCACCGCGTCGCCAACCGCCGGTGCCACTGCGCGGACAGCTTGCAGGTCAGGCAGGAATTCAAGGTCTAGGCCCAGGGCCCGTTGGTCTGCAACCAGCGCACGGATGGTGGCGACCTCGTCATCGCTACGCGCAAGGCGCAGGTTGCCGCCCTGCCGGTAGCCGGTCGGCTGGCCTAGTTCCTGATCCAGCGTTTGCCAGCGCGCGACCGCCGCCTGCGCCAGAGGTAGTTCAACGGGGTGCCGACCGGACTGACGCACGCCGCCCAGCGTCCAGCCGGACGCCATGGCGCCGAGCCGGGTCTTTTCGAGCAGCGTGACACGGTGGCCGGTCCGGGCAATTTCGTAAGTCGCCGAAACGCCGCTGATGCCGCCGCCGATGATGATGATGTCCTGCACCGGCCCCATCCTTTCAGGTTGCAATTCATGTGGTCGTGCGCCGAAGCCGCGCAAAGCGCTCCAGACGAAACGGGGCCATGTCGACAAAGGGTGTGGTCCCGGTCAGCAGGTCAGCCACCAGTCGTCCGGCTCCCGGACCGATGCCGAAGCCGTGGCCGGAAAAGCCGCTGGCCAAGAAAAATCCGGGGATCCGCGGAACCTCGCCGATCACCGGAACGGCATCGGGCGTCACGTCGATCAAGCCACCCCAGGCGCCGGCGACCTGCATCGCCGCGAAGGCGGGAAATGCTGCGATCAGGTTCCTTTGCGCCTGCTCAAGAATGCGCGCATCCGGCTTCGGGTCGAGGACGCGGATCTGCTCGAAGGGGCTCACGGCCTCCATCGACCAGCGCCGCGGCGTGCGCATCTCTTGCAGGAAGCGGTGTCCGATGCGCAAACGCAACTCTTGCCGCTGGCGGATCAGGGCCGGCAGGAAGTCGGGGAACAGCCTGAAGCTGTCGGGCACGATATGGGCGGCACTGGCGCCGCGGTGGGCGATGGTGTAGCCGCCATCTGCGCGTTTTCGAAAGGCGAAGTCGGCTGCGCCAACGGCCTGCTCTGGCGGACCCTGCAGAGGCGCCGTGCGCAAGACCGATCCAAGGATCTTTAATTGCGGGAAGTCGATCCCCATGTTGCCGAGGAACAGCCGAGACCATGCGCCACCCGCGAGCACCACCTGGCTGCAGCGGATCACGCCGTGCTCGGTGATCACGCCCGAGACACGCCCGGCCGAGGTTTCTAGGCCGCGCACGGCACAGCATTCGAGCACATGGCCGCCGCCCCGGCGAACCGCTTCGGCAATGGCAGGAACCGCTTTGTGGGGCTCCGCGCGCGCATCGGATGGGGTGTAGAGCGCGCCGGCATACTTTCGCTCGGAGCCCGGAAGGACAGCATTGATCTCCGCCGCAGTCAGCAGTCGCGAGTCGAGTTGGTAGGGTTGCGCGTTTCGCAGCCACTGCGCATGGCTGGCCAACCCATCGGCATGGTCGGAGACATAGACGATGCCGCTGCGCCTGAAGCCGATATCGGCGCCAATGGCGGGCCCCATGGCCTCCCACAGGCGCTGGCTCTCGAGGGCCAGCGGGATTTCCCCCGGGTCACGGCCCATGATCCGGATCCAGCCCCAGTTGCGCCCTGATTGCTCGTGGCCCACTCGCCCTTTCTCGCAGACCGCCACTGCGATCCCCTTTTGCGCCAGGTAGAGGGCCGTGGTGATGCCGACGATGCCACCCCCGATGACCACCACATCCAGTTTCTCGGGCATTGCAGCGCCGGGCCCGATGCGCTCAACGCCGGCGCTTGCCTGCCCATCGGGAGCAGCGTTTGCATGGCTCATTTAGCTGTCTCAGGCGCAGGGGCTGCATGACCGATGGGTGCAGCCATCCCGCTTGCTGCCCCGTGGGCCCGTTGAGAGGCGGATGTTTGCACGAATTTCATCAACATGAGTATCGCATCCGCCATCGGGCGCTGGTCGGCGTGCATACCGAGGGTTTTTCAGGATGCTTCGGGGTCCGCCAGGGGCGGGCGGGCCGGCTCCGGGTGGGTATACTGAATTTCTCGGCTGTCGCACAAGGGCGCAGCGGATACCGCCGGCCCCTCGCATGCGGGGTTCGTAACCATCATAAGGATAAACATGAAAATGCACTTCGCCGCCGCCCTGGGGCTTGCGTGTTCCATCGCCGGCATCACCCCGGCCCTTGCGCAAAAGACCACTCTGATCGTCGGTCTCGCATCGGCCGACGCCGGTGTGCTGGATCCGCACATCAATTCGTCTACCCCGGGCAAGAGCTTCCTGCAGCAGTTGTTCAACGGCCTGGTCCGACTCAAGCCGGGCGAAATCAGCCCGGACCAGATCGAGCCAGATCTGGCGGCGAGCTGGACGACCTCGCCCGATGGCAAGGTCTGGACGTTCAACCTGCGCAAGGGCGTGCAGTGCCACCACAACTTCGGCGAGTTCACCGCGGCTGACGCGGTCTTCTCGCTGCAACGCGCGGCCACCCGCGCGACGTCCTCGTTCTCGTCGGATTACGCCGACTTCGACCGCGTCGAGGCGGTGGACCGGCATACCGTCAGGATCACGCTCAAGAACACCATTCCTAGCCTGCTCGGCGTTGTGATGAACTACCACGGCGGGCAGATGGTGTGCAAGGCAGCCGTCGAGCAACTGGGCGAGGAGGGCTTTCGCCGCCGGCCGATCGGCACCGGTCCCTTCGCGTTCGCCGAGTACGTGCCCCAACAATACGGCAAGCTGGTCGCCCACGACCAGTATTTCCGCGGCAAGCCGGTGTTTCGTGAAATCACCTATCGGCTGATCCCGTCCGACTCGGCGCGCGACCTGGCCTTCCAGGCGGGCGAGCTCGACATGATCTATGCCCGCCAGAACCAGGCCAGTTTTGCCCGTCTGAAGCAAATGCCGGGCGTCAAGGCCTACGCGATGAACCCGGCTGAAATGTCCGTGATCCACCTGAACAAGACGATGCCGCCGCTCAACGACATCAAAGTTCGCCAGGCGATCGCGCACGCCCTGGACCGCGACGCCATCCACGAATTCCGTGGCCGGGACATCACACGGCAGGCGGTTTCGGTGGTGCCCGGCGGCTACCTTGGAACATTGGCCAACGCGCCGCTGCTGCCGCACAACCTGCAAAGGGCCAGGCAGTTGCTGGCCGAGGCGGGCCATCCGAACGGCATCACCATTCGCACGATCCACACCACGCTGCCGGGCATGCTGACCTTCATGGAGGCTACGCAAGCACAACTCAAGCGCGCCGGTATCAACCTGGAGATCACGCCGGTCGAGCACGCCACCTTCCACCAGCAGATCCGCCAGAACCTGAGCCAGGTGGTGCATTTCCAGGCGGCCCGTTTCCCAGTGGCTGATGTCTACCTTTCGCAGTTCTTCCATTCGCGTGCCACCGTCGGTTCACCGACCGCCGTGACGAACTTCTCGCATTGCAGCGCGGGCGATGCAGAGATCGACGCGGCGCGCGCCGAGACCAATGCGCAAAAGCAGGTCGCGCTTTGGCATGAGGCACAGCGCAAAATCATCAACGATGTCTGCGCCATCCCGATGAACGAGTCACTGCAGCTTTGGGCTCTGAAGGACAGCCTGGAGTTGGGTTATCCGATCAAGGGAGCCCTGAACCTGGGACCAGGGGTCATGGAAACCAGCCGCTTTACCAAGTAAGCGGTTCGTGCCGTGCCTAAACCGGCCACGCCTGGCGCGTGCCGCATGCCGCCATGATCCGTCCTGCTTCGTGTGCGCTGGCAGGGCGGGGCTTCGGAATCTGAACCAAAGGGCGGTCGCATGAAGACCTTTCTCGTGCGCAGGCTTGGCTTCGCGCTCGTGACCATGTTTGCCGTGCTGACGATCATCTTCATGATCGTGCGCGTATTGCCGGGCGATCCGGCCATGGTGATCCTGGGTGACCAGGCCGACGCGGCAGCCATCGCCGCGCTGCGTGCCCGCCTAGGACTCGACCAGCCGCTGCTCGTTCAGTACCTGGGGTTTCTGGGTGGTGCATTGCGTGGGGACTGGGGCGTCTCGCTGGTCACCGGTCGTCCGGTGGTCCAGGACGTGCTCGATGTCCTGCCGTGGACGATCGAGCTGACGGTAAGTGCGCTGTTGATCGGCTCCGTCATCGGAATTCCGCTGGGCGTCTGGGCGGCCATCAACCGTAACAGCATGATCGACTACATGATCCGTATGGTGTCGCTGCTGGGCCTGTCGCTTCCGGCCTTCGTCTCGGGGATCATGCTGCTGATCGGCCTGGCGATCCAGCTACGCTGGTTCCCGGTGATCAGCGGCAATCGCAGCAACCTTTCTTCGTGGGCGCTTTCGCTGGCGCTGCCGGCCATCAACCTTGGGCTGATCATGGCAGCCTACATCACCCGCGTCACGCGATCGGCGATGCTGGAGGTACTCTCCGAGGACTATGTGCGCACCGCGCGGGCGAAAGGCGCACCCTGGAGGGTCGTGGTCTGGCGCCATGCACTGCGCAATGCGCTGATCCCGATCATCACCATCGTGGGGCTCTATCTTGGTGTGTTGATCGGTAATTCGGTGCTGACCGAGATCGTTTTCAACCGCCCGGGACTGGGCAAGCTGATCGTCGGTGCGCTGAACCAGCGCGACTACACGATGCTCCAGGGGATGATGGTGATCTACACGATGCTGGTGGTCGGAATCAACCTGGCCACCGACCTGGTCTACGGTGCCGCCGATCCGAGGGTCAAGATGTCATGACAGCAGTTCCCACGACGCGTACCCCCGGTGCCAGGGTGCTTTCAGCGACGATCCGCGCCTTCAATACCAACAAGACCTCATGGATCGGCCTGGGTGTTTTCCTGCTGGTGGTTGTGCTGGCGGTGCTGGCACCCTGGATCTCGCCACACGATCCGCTCGAGCAGGACATCTTTAACAAGCTCGCGTCGCCATCGTCCAAATACTGGCTGGGCACCGACTACCTTGGACGGGACATCTTGTCGCGCCTCCTGCATGGCGCCCGCTACTCGCTGGTCATCGGCATCGTCGCCACCTTCATGGCCATGATCATCGGCTCGATCATCGGCATTCTGGCGGGATATTACGGTGGGCGTTTCGATCTGTTCACGATGCAGGTGATGGATATCTTGCTGGCCTTTCCGTCGCTGATCCTGGGATTGATCATCGTCGCGATGTTGGGCCCAAGCCTTACCAACATCATCATCGCAATTGCGCTGACCTCGATCCCTTCGTTTGCGCGCATCGCCCGGGCACCGACCATCGCCGTCAAGGAACGCGAGTTCATCGAGGCGGGCCGCTCCCTCGGTTATTCCGATGCCCGTCTGATGTCGGTGCACATCCTGCCGAATATCACCGCCGAGATCCTGGTGATGTTCTCGCTGTGGACGGCGAGCTCAATCCGTACCGAGGCGTCGCTGGCCTTCATCGGGCTCGGGCTCAAGCCGCCGATACCGACCTGGGGTGGCATGATCCGCGACGGTTTCGAGAACATCCTCGACTCCTACTGGCTGGCCCTGACGCCGGGCGTCGCGATCCTGATCATTGTCTTTGCGCTGAACCTGCTGGGCGACGGATTGCGCGACGCCATCGACCCCAAACTAAAGGGGGAGCAATGAGCGCACCGATCCTGTCGATCCGTAACCTGACGACGTCGTTTCGAAGCGGCAAGGTGTGGATGCCGGTCGTCAAGGACCTGTCCTTCGACATTGCCCCCCGGGAGACGGTGGCTATCGTTGGGGAGTCGGGGTCAGGCAAGAGCGTGACGGCGCTTTCTATCATGCGCCTGGTGCCCGAGGTGAACGGGCGCATCGAGGGCCGGATCCTGCTGGAGGGCCGCGACCTGGTCCCGCTGCCGGAAAGCGACATGCGGGCAGTCCGCGGCGGCGAGATCTCGATGATCTTCCAAGAACCCATGACCAGCCTGAACCCGGTGCTGACGGTTGGTTTCCAGATCGCCGAGACCCTGCGTTTTCACCGCGCGATCGGGCAGGCGCAAGCCGAGGCGGAGGCCCTGCGGATTCTCGACACCGTGCGGATCCCGGCTGCCAGGACGCGTTTCAACGAGTACCCGCACCGGTTCTCCGGCGGCATGCGCCAGCGTGTGATGATCGCCATGGCGCTGGCCTGCCGCCCCAAGCTGCTGATCGCGGATGAGCCGACCACCGCGCTAGATGTGACCATCCAGGCGCAGATCCTGGAGCTGATCAAAGAGCTCCAGGATGTTTTCGGCATGGCGGTGATGTTCATCACCCATGACATGGGTGTGGTGGCCGAGGTCGCCGACCGCACCATCGTCATGTACCAGGGTGCTGGCGTCGAAATGGGTGAGGCCGGCGCACTGTTTCTGGCGCCGCGCCACCCGTATACCAAGGCCTTGCTGGCGGCAGTCCCGAAGCTCGGGTCGATGGCCGGGCAGGATCGGCCCAAGCGTTTTCCGGTGGTCGACGTGCTGACCGGCGAGTCGGACGTGCCCCAGCTCACCCCCGAGACTGTCGATCCCACCGGGCAGCCGCTGCTCGACGTCCGGGATCTGGTCACGCGTTTCGATCTGCGTTCGGGACTCCTTGGTCGGGTCAGCGGACGGGTCCACGCGGTCGAAGGCGTGTCTTTTTCGCTGCGTGCCGGAGAAACCCTGGCGCTGGTTGGCGAATCGGGCTGCGGCAAGTCGACCACCGGGCGATCCATCCTGCGGCTGGTCGAACCGCACTCAGGCGCCGTGATGTTCGAGGGCCGCGATGTGGCAAGCCTTCCGAAGACCGAACTGCGGTCGATGCGCCAGCGTATGCAGATGATTTTCCAGGATCCTTATGCCAGCCTGAATCCCCGCAAGACAGTGGGCGCTTCGATCGCCGAGCCGATGCTGGTGCATGGCCTCGCGGACCGAACCACCGCCCGCGAGCGGGTGGCCGACCTGCTGGTCAAGGTGGGGCTTTCCCCCGGCATGGTCGATCGCTTGCCGCATGAATTCTCGGGCGGACAACGCCAGCGCCTGTGCATTGCCAGGGCGCTGGGCCTGGCACCTCGGCTGATCGTGGCCGACGAGGCAGTGTCTGCGCTGGATGTCTCGATCAAGGCCCAGGTCATCAACCTGATGCTTGATCTTCAGGCCGAATTCGGGCTTGCCTACCTGTTCATTTCTCACGACATGGCGGTGGTGGAGCGTGTGAGCCACCGGGTGGCCGTCATGCACCTGGGCGAGATCGTCGAGATCGGCCCACGCGCGGCAGTGTTCGACGATCCGCAGCATCCCTACACTCGCAAGCTGATGGCCGCTGTGCCTTCGCCTGACCCGGCGCGCCGCAGTCCGCGGCGCGGGCTGTCAAACGATGAAATCCCGAGCCCGTTTCAGAAGCCTGATTACGTACCCCCCAAGCGGCTGTACCGCGAGGTATCTCCCGGGCATCTCGTGCAGGAATCCTGAGGTGCCTGGCGCGCGCGTCATGGCTTGACGGCGTGCGGTGTGTCGTCCCCGTCGCCCAAGGACTGGCCTGCGGCAAGCTCCCCGAGGGTGATCGTCTTGATCGGCGGACGTATCCTGTAATAGCCTACCTCCCCCGGTGCGAGGCCAGTGCCGAAGGCAATCAGTTCCGTCACTGTCAGGCCGCACAAGCGGCCCTGGCAGGGGCCCATGCCGCAGCGACCGAAGGCCTTGGTCTGGTTCGGCCCGACACAGCCCAGGTCGACATAACCGAGGATGGCACCCGCCGTCACCTCCTCGCAGCGGCAAACAATTGTCTCCCCGCTCGGCACCCGGTTGGCGAGCTTGGGACGGTACAGCGTGTCGAGAAAGGGCCGGATTCGCAGCGCCGTTCGCAAGGCCCGGCGCTGCGTTGCGGCCAGTGAGTCGCGCTGACGACTGTCGATGCGCCCAAGTCGGTGCGCAGCGGCCAGCGCCGCCAGTCGACCCTGTGCCGGCGCCGCGTTGGCGCCACCGATGCCACTGCCGTCGCCCGCCACGAAGATGCCGGGCTGGTCGAGTTCCCCCCAACTGTCGACGCGCGGTCGCCAGCACAGTTGGCCTGTATCCCAATCGTGCGCCGCGCGCAGTGACCAGGTAAGCTGAGTGTCCGGCACAACGCCCTGGTGCAGCAGAACCAGTCGCGAAGCCAGGCGATGCTGCCGGCCACCGGCCTTGAAGACCAGGGCCTGGGCGGCTTGTGTGCCTTCGATCGCCAGTTCCGTGGCTCCCGTGTGGAATGGCACCCCGTGTGACTTCAGCGCGTGCAGCAGACGCAGGCCCTTGGCCAGTATCGGCCATGCGGCCAATGCGCCGCCAACGTGCCGCATCGCCTGCCAATAGTCTGCGGGCCCGGTGGTGTCGACGATTGCCCGGATGCGCACCCCGGCGCGGAGGTACTGCCATCCCAGCAGGTAGAGCAGCGGTCCGCAGCCCGCCAGCACCACGTCACCCTGCGGGACAACCCCTGAATCTTTCAGCAGGATCTGCGCGGCGCCAGCGG
>Ga0209553_1001871_pt1 | contig 10394 bp, 12 predicted proteins | sample LauGreFBDMM110DN_2_FD_188217 | JGI IMG/M metagenome (GOLD analysis project Ga0209553, IMG submission 188217) | Freshwater lake microbial communities from Lake Michigan, USA - Fa13.BD.MM110.DN (SPAdes) (version 2) | ecosystem: Environmental > Aquatic > Freshwater > Lake | place: Lake Michigan...
CATATTAAACAGCATAGATGAAAAGTCTTCGGAATCGTCTCCGCCGGCTCCTGAGAAGATTGTCACGACTGCACCTAACCCGTCATACTTTCCACCTCCTTCTTTTTCAACTTTTAAGTCCTGCATTTCCTTGATCATCTCTTGGGCCTTTTGGGGGTTCTGCCAAAAATCGACAGCGTTCATAGCAGTCTCGATTTCTAAAATCCTTTCTTCAATTTTTGATTTTTTATCAGATGGATTCATATGAAAAACTTACTTGGCGGTGAAGCAGTAGTAGCCGGGTCGGAAACCAACCATGTTTCCTGCATATGGGTCCATATATAATTGGTCCAAAGTAAGCGGAACCGCAGAGTAAAAAGTAACCATATATTTTCCTCTTACTGGCTGCTCTGGAGTACCATTTGCAGGATTTCCACATCTTCTATCAGAAGAACCTGTACCATAAAATTGAGCACTATTTGGAGGAATATAATAAAAATTACTACTTCCAAGTACTGGTCCAGGACCTGGATAAACCATACTCTTAAGCTTATCAACATCTACATATGGAATCATTAATGTTTTAAATGAAGTCCAAAGTTCAGAGTCAGATAGCGCGGAATAATTTACAGGATACACCCCCTTCTCTGCTCGATATAGCTCCAACGCATTTTGAAGTGACCTTGATTCTTGTTGAGCCTGAGAATTTCTAGCTTTATCTTTAGCATCACCCAAGCTAACCAATACAATCACTGAAAGAAGTGCAATAATTGCTATCACCACGATTAATTCCATAAGCGTAAATCCTCCTTTTTTTGTTTTGTTATAAAAATTTACCATTGTGTTTGCTGATTATTTCTTTCAAACTCTTCGCTGAACTTAAGAATATCTTCGGTCGTCAGATCCTTATTCCTTGGATAATCCGGAGCTTTAAAAAAAAGGTACGCTGCCAAACTAAAACAAGCTAAAGCGACTACGATGAGAAGCAACATTGCGGTCTTCGGACCCTTAGCCAGCCCATTTCTAATAAGAAATGAAGCCATCCTAGAAGTTCTAACTTCATCTGAAAATCTTCTTGACTGAAAGTTTGCCACTGTTTCCTCTTGAAATTCAACATTCGACATATGACATATATCATACCATACCCTATTGAGCCGTTGAACGGGATTGAACCGTCGACCTCGTTCTTACCAAGAACGCACTCTACCAACTGAGCTACAACGGCATGCTGATATTATACCCTTTTCTTTTCTGCATAAACCGAAACGGTTCTTCGCTTCCAAGGCTTACCGTCCTTAATATGCTTGTGGGACTTCATAAATTTGTGAATAGTAAAATTGGCCTCTAAATACGAACGAAGTTCCTCTTCTCCCCACACGTGCTCTGCCACTCCAATCTTTGGGTGAATATATGTTCCAGTCTCTTCGCCAGGATTTTCCTTTAGCAATCTCTGTGCATGTTGATCTTCATCAATAATAAAAGATTTAAAGAAAAACCAACCAAATGGTTTTAAGACTCGCACTACTTCTGCTAAATATTTTTCCCGCTCATCATGATTCAAAAAATGTGAAGTCATCATGTCTAGAACCACGTCTGCTTTTTCATCTGCAACAGGTAAGGTATCTTTGGCAGATTGCACGAAGAAATCAATTCCTAATTTTTTACTTCCTGCGGTTCTACTTGCCTGATTAACTGCCACTTCTGAAATATCAAAACCCACTCCGCGCATCTTGTAGGTTTCAGACATATAAATAACATTGCGTCCGTTACCACAACCAACATCGAGAACTAGCCCCTGTTTCGGAAACGGAAACCATTCAGCGTTTCTTTCAGCCCAATGAGTAAACTTCACCATATCAGATGATGGCTCGTCCGATAAAGTTAAATGCTCTGAAGTCTTATATTCTTTATCCCAAAATGATTTTGAGATCTTACCTTTCTTTGGCGGGTTTTTTTTATTTTTATTCCACATATATTTTTTCTGAACTAAAAATGAGAGACGGCTCAATCCAAGCAAGGAGTACAACCCCAAGTATGCATACAATTATAGTGATGATAATTTCTTTTTTCATTTAATTTTGCGAAATTACGTCGCGCACCGTCGATTGAGGCGCGACGCGTTTTAAACGTGATATAACCCTCTCTTTTCCAAGTACCTTTAATACATAGAATAGGTTTGGAGTCTTGTCTCGACCAGTAACACCTACACGAATAGTCTTCATAAAGAGGGCAAAATCGCCCTTAAACTTGTCTGGTGCCTCCTTGTAAGCTTTTCTATCGACAGCGAAGCCTAACATATTTGCCAGCTTTTTGATATTTTCTACCCAAACATCAAGGGAAGGTTCTGTGTAGTATGAATCATCTGACAAAGTCTGAATCAGGTCTTTCAAGACAGTACTCAAGCGATTTTCATCCACAAGATCTGCAACCAAAATCTCTTTGGCTTTTTTTGAGTCAAAATATTCTTCAAAGAAGTAGTTAACAAAACTCACCCCTTGTGACCAGCTCACTATGTCCTTTCTTGGATTTTCAACTTCACGCTCAATTGAAAGAATTTGCTTAAAATATCCGAAATTATTCTTTGCAATCTTAGCGAATTCTATGTCGTTTATTTCAGCCCATGAAATCATCTTTTGAGAAACAACATCTCCCGACATTTTTGCAATAATATCTCCACTAATGCTGTCCAATTTTTTAATATCCAATAGTGGACCTCTACCTCCTCGCTTTAATTCGTCTATCGAAAATGGAAAATCATTAACTGATAGATTTTTGTTTTTTAAGTTTTTAGGATCTTGCCACCAATCATCAAATGACGGGTTTGCCAATCTATATAGGTATCCAATGATAGCGTCTTCTGGATAACCAGTTTTTGAATACATCTCAAAGTTTGCTTCTGGATCTTTTCGTTTGCTGATTTTCCTGACCGAAGACCCATCCTGCTTATTAATTGGCATGACGTGGCCGTATAGAGGTACTTCAAGGTCGAAAGCGCGCCACAGATCTAAATGTTTCGGCACTGATGAAAGCCATTCTTCTCCTCGAATAATAAAATTTGCTCGCATTAAAAAGTCATCAACAACATGCGCCAAGTGATATGTTGTACCCCCTCCAGTTTTCATAATTATGAAATCCTCGTCATTTTCAGGGACTTGCAAATCACCCAGGAACTCATCCTTAAATGATTGTTTTTTATTTTGATCACCATTTGAACGGAAGCGGATACAATAGGTAGCACCGGCAGCGAGGCGCTCATTAATTTGTTCAATCGAGGCGCCTCGCCACTTTGCATATTTCCCATAATAGCCAGGACGAACTTTTGCAATTTCCTGTTCCTTTCTCATTGCAGTCAATTCATCTGGGGTCATAAAACATGGATACGCAAGTCCTCGTTTAACTAAATCTTTTGCATACGAAGCGTAGATATCCTTGCGAGCAGATTGAACATAGGGACCATAATCACCTTTACCTGGTCCTTCGTCAGGAGTTAAACAATATTGCTCTAATCCTTTAATAATTAACTCTTTGGCCCCTGAGACTTCTCGAGCCTCGTCTGTATCCTCAATTCTTAATATTGAAACGCCCTTACTGTCACTCGCTATTCTTTTGTCTAACAAGCCCATGTAAAGTGCGCCTACGTGCAAAAAACCTGTAGGAGACGGGCACAGGCGTGTGACCAGAGCACCTGCAGGTAGATTTCGTGCTGGGTACTTTTTAATCCAATCGAGAGGTGTAGTCTTAACATCTGGCAAAAGAAGTTCAGCAAGCTTGGGAAAATCCATAATACCTAAATAGTAGCCCAATTGTGGCTTTTTATCAATTTAAGCCTTCTCTTCCGGCTTTGCATCCCGAGTATAATCATCCCAAGCCAGAATCTTCCACACGGTTTTTCTTTTTGGAAAAAGCCACCCTAAAAGCGCACTGTGGTCCCAAATCCCCTCTGACTGACAAACCGTGACAGAGGCATTATTAGAAGAGTTCAAAAAACTCATTAGGTTATATTTCTTAGCGGTAAGTTTCGGACCAGAATTAATAACAGCTGCAATCATCTTTAAAAAGATACTATGTGTCACCACCAGTAATTTTTCCTCTGGTCGATGCGCCAGATAATCGAGAAGTGTTACCGCCCTATCTCGTAAATCAGTAAAATTTTCTTCATCTGAAAACCTATAATCATCCGAATGATACGAATTATCTATAGTATCTATGATTTGCTTGATTTCCGGACGAAGCGCACTTTGATTTATTATTTCTGTGGGGTTTCTTCTTTCAGATAATAATTCCACGTACTCTGGGGGTTTTGGTAAATTAATATGTTTTAAAATCAAATCCGCAGTCTCAACTGTTCTTTGAAACGGACTTACCAACACAACATCGAAATTAATCCCTGAAAGACGCTCGCCTGTTTTTTCAGCCTGTTCCTTACCAAGCTCACTTAACCCACCTTCCCGACCCTGGCGAATATGCTTGGCATTCAAAATGCTTTCTCCGTGGCGAATCATGTAGAAGATTTTTTTGTTCATCTAGCTTTTAATTTTGCATGTAATTCCCTCTCTGCCAAGTGCACTAAGTGTTCATTTCTAATCTGATCAAAGTCAGAAAGATTATAACCGTGAGTACTAATAAGCTCTGAGGCATGCTTTGCTCCCAAGAAATGAGGCATAACAACGTAGGATGCCCCGGCTAAATATAACTCCCTAGCGTGTCTAATTTCATGTGAAAGAGTAATCACGATACCATTTGGGTTTTGCTTTCTATAATATTGCACCAAAAGAAGGTTAGCTTTAAAGTCTGGAATCGAAGAGACCACAAGCTTGGCATTCTGAAATCCTATTTCCTGCAGGAATTCTACATCCTCCGCATCCCCATATCTAAAGGGCACTTTTTCTGCTTGTAATTTCTTTATTGACTGCGGGTCGAAATCGACAACCACATAATGGCTTGTAATATTTTTTGCAGCTTTTACGAAATCATACCCCACACGATCGTAGCCAAAAATAATCACATCGAATTCCTGGTGTTCACCTTTTGAATCATGTCCTCGTGTTTTTCTGAATTCTAAAAGCCTGCTTGGCTTCCTCAAAAACGCGTACAACTGATCTGTATAGATAACCAAATATGTAGAGCCAGAAATCGTAATGATACCAACAAGTGTAATAAGGGACGCAACAAGCTGGCTTAAATGACCAAGAGAAAGACCTACTGAAATCATAATCAAAGAAAATTCACTGATCTGCGCAACTGTAAGTCCGGTAGAAAAAGCAGTCTTTGGCCTGTAACCCATAAGATTCATAAGAACAAAAACGATTATAGGCTTTGCAATCATCACAAACGCCGAAAGAATTAATGCCGGTATCAGAATTTGGTAAAAGTTCCCCAACACCATCTGAGCACCTAAAAGGATAAAGAATAGAATAATAAAGAAGTCGCGAAGTGGTTTCATCCTTGAACCCATTTCATATGCAAACGGTGAAACCGACAAAGTGACACCGGCAACCAACGCTCCAATTTCAATTGAAAATCCTATAGCTTGGAAAAGCGATGCCATCCCAAGTCCCCAAGCCAAGGAAAACACAAACAACACCTCTTGGTTGCCAGCAATATAATTTGCAAGCTTTGGCAAAATATATTTACTAATTAAATATAATGCAATGATAATACCTGCACCTTTTGTAATCAAATTAAGGATTTCAATCCACGCATCACTGAAAACAGAAACTTCTGAGTTCACAGGCTTTGAACCCAAAATAGAGATCATCAGGAGCGCGATCGTTGCCACAAGGTCTTGGATCAAGAGAATTCCAATGGAAATTTTCCCATAAAGTTTTGTTGTGTCGCCTCGATCAGCTAAAAGCTTTAATATAATAATAGTACTGCTGAATGTGAGGGCAACCGATACATAAAAGGATTCCATCTGATCATATCCAAGAACTCTCATGATATAGAAACCAGAAAGCGCTGTGAAAATCACCTGCCCCAAACCAGCGATAAATGAAGTCTTCCCCACCTCTTTGACAACATCTGGATTCAATCCAAGGCCTACAATGAAAAGCAAAATTGAGATTCCTATCTTTGAGAATAATTCAATATCATCTTTTGAATGCAAAACGTTCAGAACATACGGACCAACAAGAACTCCAGTTGCGATATATCCAACCACAAGTGGCTGACGAAAGGCTCGCATAACAAGTGCGATGGCCGTAGCCAAAACAAAAATAATTGAAATCTCAGTAAATAACGTCATACTATTTAATATAAAAAGTATACTACATTATTTCCTTACGAGCGAAAGCGAGTTAGGAAATAAGCAGTCCTCTGGAGGGCCCTAATCAATTAAGGACTACCCTACCAAATCTGTCTTTACTTCATCCTTCGTATACATCAACGATAGTGCAAAAGCCGAAACCACAAGCCCAATATCCCTAATCCCAGTAGCAGTAAAGCCGAAATCAAAAGCGACCAAAATAAGATGAAGTCCTAAAATAAAGGAAGTGGTTCGGACGAAAAATCCCATAGCAAGAATACTTGCAAGCACCACTTCAAATAATCCATTCGCCATAACAATCATTGCAGGAGGAAGGTGTAAAAAATTCACTGCCCATTCCGGAACGATTGATACCCAACGAAGACTATCTATGAGTTGTGAAAAACCAAACCATAAAAAAACTCCCGCAAGTCCTAACCTTAGCAATTGCATGCCAAATTTTTGTCTTGTTATGCTCATATTATTGTGCAAGTATTCCTAATTTGAAGCCCGCCAAGATTCTGGCTTGTTTTGCTTCACCCCCATGCTTACTATTGTAACGACTTGAACCGTCAATACCACAAAGAGACAATATTTTTTCCTCCCCTCCTGGATGATTCGGTATCCAACTTGTTAAGTCATAGACACTACCATTTATTGCAGACCAGCAATTTGATCGTGAGCTGTGCTGCGCAATCTGAGTGAGAGTTATTCCGCTTGGTGTTGTCACTGGTGCAGGAGATATGTTTCCATCATCGTCGTCAGATTCTGTTACATTTACAGGGGTATTTTGAGTGCTATTACTAACTTCGGGCGGCACAACTATTGGTTTCTTTGTAAAGTAAACCAGTGACACCGTACCGACTACAAGCACCAACCCTATGACTATTGAAATTACTTGTTTTGTCATTAAATTAATTATACCACAATTCTCACTAGTGGATCAAAAACGGCCTTACCACCTAAGTGCTTCTCAGCCTCCAACACAATCCTCTCCATGATCGCCACAGATTCGACAGGATACTTTCCACTTGCAGTTTCTTCTGACAACATGACACAATCTGCCCCTTCTAGAATTGCTTCCGCCACATCAGTTACCTCTGCGCGTGTTGGTTCAGTATTGTTCGTCATTGAAAGCATCATCTGAGTTGCCACAATCACCGTCTTCCCCGCTTTTTTACATCTTAAAATAATATCCGACTGAACGAATGGAACTTTCTCAATTGGAATATTATTTCCTAAATCCCCTCTTGCAACCATAACTGCATCTGCTTCGTAAATTATTTCATCTAAATTTTCCAAAGCCTCAGCTCTTTCAATTTTGGCAATTACTTTTTGCTTTCCATTATTTGCTTTTATGATTTCTTTGCACTTAATAATATCTTTTGCGGATGAGACGAAAGAGACAGCGATATAGTCCACGCCATGTTCAACTCCAAATTTTATCAATTCAATATCATGATCAGTGACAGCATCTGCTAAATCATGATTAAAAGTATGCCCTTCGGATTTTTGAACTCGAGGTCCAGGTAAATCTTGAATTATTGGTAATACGATTCCCCTTTCATTTGCCACTTTTCGAATCATTAAAATATTATTTGCATGCTCATCCAATGTCTGCCATGAAAAATTTAGTCGAACGACCCCCAACTGCTTTTCACACATTCTATTTATTATTTCATGCGAAAAAGAACTTGGACCAAGAGTAGCGATAATTTGAGCTTTTGAATTTAACATATTTTTAAGCATTAACTTTTGATTCGGTTTTCCGAACTTCTTTATTAAGCACATACCCTTCATTATCCAAATCATAAATTACGACCGCCCCGAAAAGCATCTCTACATTTTTCACCTCATCATCAGGAATTTTTTCAATATATTTCATCAATGTACGAATTGCATTTCCATGCGAAGACATTAAAACATTCTCACCCTTTCTAAGGTGTGGCAAAATTGTATTGAGGAAAAACGGAACAGCTCTTTCATAAACCATTTTTAAAGTTTCTCCATTAGGAATAAGGCACTCCCACTCACGTCGCACAGCATTCCAGCCATCTTCACCTAAGATCTTTTCCATATCCCACTTGTTTTTCGCAGTATAGTCTCCGTAATCACGCTCATTTAGAGCAGATGAATGTTCTGTGGGAACATGATACTGCCCCATTGCCTCTAACATAGAAGAGAGTGTTTCGATAGAACGCACCTGCATTGAGGCAAACGCGTGATCAATTTTTATTTCATTAATTAAAAGCCCCATCTCTTCGGATTTTTTGAAACCATAGTCTGTAAGGTGTCTGTCTCTCATCCCAGTCCAAAGACCCTTGTGGTTCCAGTCTGATTCATGGTGACGGACCACGATGAATTTACCCATTTTTTGCATGGATAGATTATATCACTTAAAATAAAACTTATATTATATATTCAAATAAGTTACAGTCAGCTGCAAACACGTGGCGAATGTCCCCCACAAAAGATACGGAATATTGGCGTAGACTACCCAGCGGAGCTCGGGCACCTTATTCCAGATTACATAGAGCGCCCAAACTAGAGTACCGACTACTAGCAGGATATCGATTGATGCTAGGAGATTATTTTTCAACCCAAATTGAATAGGTGTGAAAATAAGATTAAATAATACATTCAGCGCAAATGGTAGCGTCACTATCCATGGGATTTGTTTGGTAAATGCTTTGTAAAACACCGTACCGAAAGAGACGACAATAATCGCATACAGTACAGTCCACACTGGCCCAAAAAGCCAGCTAGGTGGAGCCCATGTTGGTTTAATAAGTTGTGAGTACCAGTTGTATGTGTTCATAAGTTTGTAAATTTACCCATTTTTTGCATGGATTAATTATACACGAGCGTGGTATTTTTCCTTAAAGCAATAAATCCCAGAACAAGTGAGGCGCAAGCGGGTAAAATAAAAAGCCAATATCCAGGGGCGCTAAAATACATCATTAATCCCGCCGCGCCCACACCTACAAATCTACCTCCATTCATAAGCACCTCTCTCGCATGAAACATCATGAGTTTATCGGCTGAACGATCCATTGCAAGGGCCATTGCAGTAGAGGTAAAAATGGGAGAAACAAATTGCATAACAGCATTTGCAACAATCCAAGCTGTCAGGTTTTCAGAAGAAAAACCTAAAAGGATAACGGAGCCGAAAGAGAGCAAAGAAGATATAGCAGCTATGACATGCCCCTTTTTAAACCTATCCCCTACTTTACCCATAATATAATTAGACGCCACCGAAATAATTGCCAAATAGGAAACAAATATACCGAAAGAAAATGGAGTGCTAATAAACTTGAGTGTAAAGACTGTTATAATTCCCCATCCCAGAGAGTCGTAAAGTCCATTAAAGAAAATAAGCGTTTTAGCTCCATAGGCACTGCGGTAACTCTGAGCCATTGAAAATGAATAAGTTGAATCAGGCAAGGACCTTGCAACAACAAGAGCTATCACGAAGAAAAAGAGCGTTAGTACAGCAACAAACATAAAGCTAAGGGTTCCAATAAGCCCTGCAAGAAAAGGTGCTATTAGAGAAATTATGATAAGAATATTATAAAACTTAGCAGCATGCCCATAAGTCTTTCCTTCCTTCTCTTCTGAGAAATAACGTATGTTGTAAAAAAGATAAAATAGACACGAACTGATTCCTGCAATAAGTGAGGCAATATAATATTGGCTAAACGAAACAATTGTAAAACTTGAAAGAACAAAGAAGAGTGCGTACAAACTAAGAGCAATTGTCCAGATTGATTTAAGAAAATAAGTTCGCTGTTTGAAGCCGATACAAAAAAGGAGAGCAATCTGTCCCACAACAAGAAGGATCGAACCAAAAAATATTTGAGGAATCGAAAGTCCCTGAGAAAGTAGATGCGTTGGCAATACCGAACGCCCGAAAGAAACGAACCATGAGAATGCAATCAAAAGAGAAATTGTGCCTAGTTCAATGCCGAAGAGTTTCATTGAACGATCATAACATAGAAAAACACCCATATAAATTGGGTGTTTTTCGATTGCGCGACTTTGTTTGATTTATCAAACAAGAAGTGCACTTGTTGCGCGCCGTGAGTTTCCGATGTTAGAACCGCGATCATGGAGAACAAAGGGTATATTTACATTCCTGATCTAGAAAACCCTACACCCCGGTAGGTTACAC
>Ga0209553_1001876_pt1 | contig 10381 bp, 10 predicted proteins | sample LauGreFBDMM110DN_2_FD_188217 | JGI IMG/M metagenome (GOLD analysis project Ga0209553, IMG submission 188217) | Freshwater lake microbial communities from Lake Michigan, USA - Fa13.BD.MM110.DN (SPAdes) (version 2) | ecosystem: Environmental > Aquatic > Freshwater > Lake | place: Lake Michigan...
GTCCCATGGGCGTCTTTGAATTTCCCAATTTTGCAGCTGGAACTAGAGTTGTCGCACAAGCACTGACAGAAGTATCCGGAATTTCAGTTGTGGGCGGTGGTGACTCAGCGGCTGCAGTTCGTGCACTCGGATTTGCAGATTCGCAATTTGGCTATATCTCAACCGGCGGGGGAGCATCTCTTGAATACCTTGAAGGTAAAGAGCTCCCTGGCCTGAGCGCACTTAATCTGTAGCATTCGACACTAAAGGAGAAGGATATGCGCAAACCGTTAATGGCTGGCAACTGGAAGATGAACCTCAATCACCTGGAGGCGATTGCAGTTGCTCAGAAACTTGTCTACTCACTTGCTGATAAAGATTATGACGAGGTTGACGTTGCAATTATTCCCCCATTTACCGACATCCGTTCCATTCAGACAATGGTCGATGGTGATCGTCTGCGGCTGCAATACGGTGCGCAGGATCTCTCTCCGGAAGCATCTGGTGCATTTACCGGTGATATCTCTGGCGCCATGCTGGCGAAGTTAGGATGCACTTTTGTTGTTATTGGTCACTCTGAGCGACGTGCAATTCATCATGAAGATGATGCACTGATTAACCGCAAAATCAGAGCCGCACTCACTCATGAGCTCACACCAATTTTCTGTGTTGGCGAAGATTTGCCGGTTCGTGAATCAGGCGCTCACGTTTCACATGTAATCCGTCAGGTGCGGGCAGGACTTGCCGGATTTCATAAGCCTGAGCTTAAGAAAATTGTGATTGCATATGAACCGATATGGGCCATTGGAACTGGCAAGAGCGCCACACCGGAAGATGCTCAAGAAGTATGTGCAGCAATACGCGAAGAGATCGAGCAGATTGGTTCGGCTGAGATTGCGGCGAATATGAGAATCCTCTACGGGGGTTCAGTGAAATCTTCCAACGCTGCAGAAATCATGAAGGAGCCCGATATCGATGGCGCCCTCATCGGGGGAGCAAGCCTTGACCCGGAAGAGCTGGCAAAGATAGCCAAGTTCCACGCCCAGGCGTGATTCAAGAGTTTTCCATTCGTTCAGGTATCCTGTATCCCTACCTTTAGAGGAGTTTCACCGTGGCTTTAGCGCTTTCAATCTTTCTCGTCATCACCAGTTTCGTGATGATTCTCTTAGTTCTTCTTCATAAGGGCAAAGGATCAGGACTCTCCGATCTTTTCGGTGGCGGAATTTCTTCCAACTATGGAGGTTCATCTGTAGTGGAACGAAATCTTGATCGCATCACCATTGCCGTCGGTGGTCTCTGGTTCGCATGTGTGGTTGCTCTCTCTCTTGTTTTGAAAGGTTAATTAATGGCAAGTGCAATTCGCGGAAGTCGTGTCGGTGCTGGCCCAATGGGCGAGGCCGAGCGCGGAGATCAGATTGAACGTGCCACAGTTTCCTATTGGTGTGCCAAGGGCCACGAGGTAAGACCGTCATTTGCAGTTGAAGAGACTGTGGTTATTCCTGACCTATGGGATTGCCCTAAGTGTGGGCTTCCCGCAGGTCGCGATAAGACTAATCCGCCTTCAGCTGTGGTAAATGTTCCTTATAAGACTCACCTTGCCTATGTAAAGGAACGACGCACAGATAAAGAGGGCGAAAAGATTTTAGAAGATGCCTTGCGCAAACTTCGCGGTGATGATATTTAATAAAGCGTAAAACTTAGAGATTCCTCGCTGCGATGAGAATCTGGTCAATACCCGCGTTGCGGTTCTGCAGATGCAGCCGCAAGAGCGGGTATTTTCTTGCTGCAAGTGCTCTGTTATCACCGATTGCTTGCGCCATTAATAAGGTGCGCAATGAGAACCCTTTACCTGGAATTAGATAATCTCTTTCAGTCGCACCTGTTATCTGCAAGAACGAGCCATTGCTCTGTCCGCCTTTATGGAACTGTCCGGTGGAGTGCAGAAATCGCGGACCCCAACCAAAAGATGTGGGACGTCCTGATTTCTCGGCCAAGATTGAACGAAGCTCCGCAATTTTCTGATCGTCTCTGCGATCAAGGTAGGCCATGATGGCGATGTATCCGCCTTCTTTCACATCTTCAATAAATGTGGCAAGTGCATCTGTCAGTGATTGCCCATCTCCAAAGATTTCAACTCCAGAATCCACTTGCTTAGGTTTCAGCTCGGGAAGTTGGTCCTTCCACTCTGCTAAGCAGGAAGAAGTCTGCTCTTTCGCCTCGGTCACATTGGGTTGGTTAAATGGATCAATCTGCAGTGCCACGCCAAGGAGTGCGGTGACCCATTCCCAAAAAATAAAGTGAGCACCTAGTGCACCTGCAACAACTAAGTCTGTCTCCGTTCCTGCATAACTTACTGTGAAGCAACCACCTATTGCCGCGTTAGTGGGGTTCTCTGTGACAATCGGCAGCCGACCCACTGAGTTCTTTCCAGTTGACTCTGCAATCAGTTGTTCGATCCAATCCGATAAACCAGGCATATCTGATTGCGCATCTGTGAAGCCGATGTATTGCGCGCTCTGGGTTGAAAAGAGATAAGCGGTATCTAGAACTGGTTGGGCGTCAGCGATAAAAGAATCTTTTTCAATGCGGGAATCTTCCAGCAGTGTTTTCACGGGTGAACCGGATAGCGCAGAGGGTGCAAGACCAAAGGTACCGAGAACACTAAATCTCCCACCGACATGTGGGTCAGCGTTTATCACTGTGAAGCCTTGTGCGCGAACATCAATATCTAGCGGAGAACCAGGGTCGGTAATAAATAGGAAATGCTCTACGGGGTTAAGGCCTGCCTTCTTAATCTGATCTTCCAGAAGCGCACGTTGGGAAGCAGTTTCAATAGTGGATCCCGACTTAGAACTGACAATCACCAGCGTCTTACTCAGGTCACCATCGAGTGCATGAGCTGCATAGTTCGGATCAGTGGAGTCAAAGATGAAAATATCTTTTTTGAAAGTCTTAGCGATGACTTCCGGGCCAAGTGAGGAACCACCCATGCCGCAGAGGATGATGCGCGAGAGAGCGGAAAATTTCCTCCGCAGTAGATCTAGCTGGGGGAGTAAGGCGGCAGAGGTCGATGGTAAATCAACCCAGTTCAAACGTGTAGCAGCTTCTGGCGCAGCATCTGCTCCCCACGTAAGTGGATCTTTCGCGGCAATTTTTAGATGAGCTTGCTGCAAAGATTGATAGAGCTCCGAATGGCGGTCGATCTTGGAAAGTGAACGACCGGATAACTTCATCTAGCCCAGTGCTTTCTTGACCGTGCTCACAATCGCATCGGGTGTGAAACCATATTCGGTAAATAGCTTATTACCTGAGGCTGATGCTCCGAAGTGGTCGAGCGAGATAATCACGCCGCTATCGCCAACATATTCCCGCCAACCTTGAGCGATTCCGGCCTCGATACTCACTCGTAGTGATTTCTTAGGCAGGACCGATTCCCGATATGCAGGGGTCTGCTCGTTAAACCATTCCAGGCATGGCGCACTCACAACGCGAGTGGAGTGACCTTGCTTTTCTAGCGCAATCTGAACATCGAGTGCGATGCCGACCTCTGATCCCGTTGCGATGATGACAACTCGTGGATCGGCAGCGGCTTCCTTTAAAATGTATGCACCCTTATCAACACCTGTTGCTGCGCCATGGGTTGTGCGATCAACAGTTCGTAAATTCTGACGAGATAAGAGTATGCCTGCGGCTTTGCGGCGCGTGAGTATTGAGCGCCACGCTTGGCTAACTTCATTAGCATCTGCCGGACGAATGACTGCAAAGTTTGGAATCGCACGTAGCGCTGCGAAATGTTCGATAGGTTGATGTGTGGGACCATCTTCACCTAAGCCAATTGAATCGTGGGTCCAGATGAAGGTGCTCGGAATATCCATCAGAGCTGCCAGGCGAACTGCCGGTCTCATATAGTCACTAAATACTGCAAATGTTCCACCAAAAGATCGAGTTAGACCATGCAGTGTTATTCCGTTCAGGATGGAGCCCATGGCATGCTCGCGAATACCAAAGTGAATAATGCGACCATACGGGTCGGCGTTCTTCATGGTACTCGTCGCGGGTAAGAATGAATTTCCACCTTCAATGGTGGTGTTATTGCTATCTGCAAGATCAGCAGATCCTCCCCAGAATTCTGGAAGTACCTTTGCAATGGCGTTGATGACTTGTCCGGAAGCTGCGCGAGTTGCAACCTCTTTTCCACTCTCGAAGACAGGTAGATCTTTATCCCAGCCTTTCGGCAGTTCATCTGCCACAAGGCGCGCTAGAAGTTCTGCGCGCTCTGGATGTGAAGACTTCCATTCGCTGAATCTCTTACTCCAGGTGGCGTGTGCTGCTGCGCCGCGATCTTTAACAGCGCGCACATGAGCAAAAACATCTGCTGGCATGGCGAACTTTTCATCGGGATTAAGACCCAATTCAACTTTAGTTGCCGCAATTTCTTCATCACCTAGCGCTGAACCATGAGATTTCGCGGTGCCACGCAACTTTGGCGCTGGCCATGCGATCACAGAGTGCATGTGAATTAGTGAAGGCTGAGCAGTGTTGCCTTTCGCCGCAATCATCGCTTTATCTAGTGCAGCAAGATTAATGTTGCCATCAGGTAGGGCTGAAACTTCGTGCACATCCCAGCCATATGCGCGATAGCGAGCAGCCACATCTTCAGTAAAGGCAATATGTGTGTCGCCCTCAATTGAAATTCGGTTGTCATCATAAATAATATTGAGATTACCCAGTGCTTGTGTTCCGGCAAGTGATGATGCTTCACCTGATACGCCTTCTTGTAAATCACCATCAGAACAGATAACCCAGATGGAGTGATCAAAGAGAGATTTCCCTATCGGTGCATCGGGGTCGAGCAGTCCACGTTCATAGCGGGCAGCCATTGCAAAACCGACCGCAGTGGCAACGCCAGCGCCAAGTGGGCCGGTCGTCATCTCAACGCCAACTGTGTGGCCGTATTCCGGATGTCCTGGAGTCAGTGAATTAAAAGTTCTAAATGATTGCATATCTGGCATCTCGAGCCCATACCCACTGAAGAAGAGCTGTGTGTAGAGAGTCAGTGATGAATGACCGCAAGAGAGAATGAAGCGATCGCGACCGATCCAATTTGGGTTGGCCGGATCGTGCACGAGATGTCTTTGAAATAAGTTATACGCTACTGGAGCAAGTGACATCGCTGTTCCGGGGTGTCCATTTCCCACTTTTTGTACCGCATCCATCGCGAGGGCGCGAGCATAAGCAACCGCGCGGTCATCGAGTTCGGTCCAACCAGCTATCTCTGTCATCTTTCTTCTCCTTACGCGTGTTTACGTATAACTGAAAGTCGGATTCGCCACGCTGCAATCCAGACCAGAACGGAACCAAGTAAGTGCAGCACTACTAATCCCTCTGGCACTCCGAGGAAGTACTGAATATACCCAAGGAGGCCTTGAAGTAGTGCCAGAATAAAAAATATCTTAATCCAACTTCTCGTCTCAAAACGTAGATTAGGAGAGAGATAAAAGAGAACGGTAGTAATGATTAGCAGCCAGACCGCGGCGCTATGAAAACGGGTGATGGTAGTAATAGCAAAGTCTAGGCGAGGAGCATCAACATCACCGGCATGCGGTCCAGAACCGGTCACCAGGGTTCCAATAGCGATAGCTATAAATGTCAGAGTCACGTGAAGTAAAGAAAAGCGCGAAATTCGCACCTGAGATGAAGATGTTCGCACTTGCGGATGATGGCGCCTGGAATGCAATGAGGTAGCTGCAGCAATGAGGGCAATCGAGAGAATAAAGTGCGATGCCACAGCTAGTGGATTGAGATCGGTTAGTACTGTGATTCCGCCCAGAACTCCTTGTCCTAAAATTCCCAAAACTTGAGTGGCAGCTAAAAATCTTAAATCGTGACGCCTGCTACGAAATACTGCTATGAAGGTAGCAACTGCTGCAAAGAGAAGTGCGAATGTGAGTAACCGATTTCCAAATTCAACCCATGCATGAAAGGCACCTTCAGCTTGCCCTTCGACAGGAAGATAGGAACCAACTGTGCACTCTGGCCAGGTCGGACATCCCAGTCCTGAGCCTGTCACCCGGACTGCTCCACCAGTAACCACTAGCGCTGACTGAAGAAAGAGCAGGAGGCCAGTGAGGGTCGGAAGTAGGCGATTTGCGAGACTCCCGGATTTACTCACGCTGCGTAGCCTATGACCTACACATCATTAGGACACGCCGGCTCGAGTGGCAAGGTCGAGCGAATTACGACACAATAGTGTTGTGAAATTCGACGATCTCAGCACACGTGATGCTGTGGCGCGCTCGGTTCTAGAAAATGGCCCCTCCACCGCGGTAGACCTGGGAGTACGTCTGCGACTGACTCCACCGGGGATTCGCCGCCACCTTGATCTTCTCATCGCCGATGGCATCCTGGAAGCGCGCGATCCACATGTCGCACTCACTCGAGGCCGCGGTCGGCCTTCAAAAGTTTTCGTGATGACCGATGCTGGTCGGGAACAGTTTGAACATTCTTACGATGACTTAGCTGTTGCTGCTTTGAAATTCATGTCAGCTCAATCTGGAGAACATCAGGTCTATGCCTTTGCGCAATCTCGAGCCGATGACATTGAACGCAAAGCAACTGTGGCCCTTGCAAAATCACCGAATAAGACAGAATCACTTGCAACATTTTTGACCGAGCAGGGTTATGCCGCCAGCATTGAAGTCCATGCAAATGGCGAGCAACTCTGTCAGCATCATTGCCCGATTGCACACGTAGCTGCTGAATTCCCACAGCTATGCGAGGCCGAGACTGAGATCTTCTCCAAGATTCTAGGGACGCACGTGCAACGACTTGCAACAATCGCACATGGTGATGGTGTGTGCACAACGTATATTCCAAAGACTGTAAATAATAAGAAAGTTACAACTACCGCTGGAAAGGCACACAAATGACAACAGCACACCCAGAACTCGAAGGCCTCGGAAATTATGAGTACGGCTGGTCAGATAGCAACGATGCCGGATCTAATGCAAAGCGTGGTCTGAGCGAAGAGGTAGTTCGTGATATCAGCTCTAAGAAATCTGAGCCACAGTGGATGCTAGACCTGCGCCTAAAGGGCCTTGATCTCTTCTATAAGAAGCCAATGCCATCATGGGGTTCAGATCTTTCTGGAATTTTCTTCGACACCATTAAGTACTTCGTGCGCTCCACTGAGAAGCAGGCTGCTACTTGGGATGACCTGCCAGATGATATTAAGAACACCTATGAACGACTTGGTATCCCGGAAGCGGAGAAGCAACGCTTGGTTTCTGGTGTTGCAGCGCAGTATGAGTCTGAAGTTGTCTATCACTCAATCCGCGAAGATCTTGAGAAGCAAGGCGTAATTTTTCTTGATACCGATAGCGGCTTAAAGCAACATCCAGAGCTCTTTAAAGAGTACTTCGGAAGTGTTATTCCGGTTGGGGATAATAAGTTTGCAGCTCTTAATACCTCTGTCTGGTCTGGTGGATCATTTATCTATGTTCCTAAGGGTGTCCATGTTGATATTCCGTTACAGGCATATTTCCGCATCAACACAGAGAACATGGGTCAATTCGAGCGCACGCTAATCATTGCTGATGAAGACTCATACATTCACTATGTTGAAGGATGCACCGCACCTATCTACAAGTCAGATTCTCTACACTCGGCCGTTGTTGAAATCATCGTCAAGAAGGGTGCCCGCGTTCGTTATACAACAATTCAGAACTGGTCGAATAACGTTTATAACTTGGTTACAAAGCGCGCCACATGTGCTGAAGGTGCAACGATGGAATGGGTCGATGGCAATATCGGCTCAAAGGTCACCATGAAGTATCCAGCTGTGTTGTTGATGGGTCCTCACGCAAAGGGTGAGACTCTCTCACTTGCATTTGCCGGTCCTGGTCAACACCAAGATTCTGGTGCAAAGATGGTGCACGCTGCGCCATATACATCTTCTTCAGTAATCTCTAAATCAGTTGCCCGTGGGGGAGGCCGTACCTCTTATCGCGGACTCGTTCAAGTGCAAGAAGGTGCTCACCATTCAGCAAGCACAGTTAAATGTGATGCGCTGCTGGTAGATACCATTTCGCGTTCTGATACATATCCGTATGTAGATATTCGTGAAGATGATGTCTCAATGGGTCACGAAGCAACCGTCTCAAAGATTTCAGATGATCAGCTCTTCTATCTGATGTCACGCGGACTTAACGAAGATGAAGCGATGGCGATGATTGTTCGTGGCTTTATCGAACCTATCGCACGCGAACTTCCGATGGAGTACGCCCTTGAACTTAACCGCCTGATTGAATTGCAGATGGAAGGTTCTGTCGGGTAATGACAACACTGCAATCAAATATTCTGGAAAAGCACACTCCTTCCGGTCGGGAAGAGGCGTGGCGCTTTACCCCGCTCAAACGATTAGGTGGAATGCACGATGGAACGGCCAAGCCGGTTCTGCGAAACTCCCTGATCGCTAAAGGTGATTTACCTGCAGGAGTCTCTTTAACGCGCACAACAATTACTGCAGTGACAGAGACTGATGATGCAATCGTTAATCGAATTCGTGAATTCACAGATCAGGGAACAATTCTTGAAATTGCTTCCAACACTGAAGTAGCGAGCCCAATTTTCCTTGGGCGCGCACCAGGTGTGCTAGATTCTGCCGAATTTGCTCGAGTACTAATCAAGGTTGGTACACATGCGAAAGCAACGGTCATTATCGAAAATACTGGCGATACTCATCTTGCAGAAGATTTAGAAATTGCGGTGGGACCAGGCTCTAACCTGACTCTCATCAGTCTCCAAGAGTGGGGTGCGCAGACAATCCACGCGGGTCGACATCACGCAATCGTTGATCGCGATGCAACATTTAAGTCAATCGTGGTCACTGTTGGCGGTAATCTAGTTCGCTTACTTCCCACCGTTGATTTCATCGCACCGGGTTCATCATGTGATCTCTCTGGTGTTTATTTTGCAACTGCAGGTCAATTCTTTGAACATCGTATGTTCGTTGATCACAAAGTACCGAATGCTAAGTCTCGCGTTAATTACAAGGGTGCACTTGCAGGAGATAAGGCACATACAGTCTGGATCGGTGATGTCTTTATCCGCGCAGCAGCTGAAGGCACAGACACCTACGAACTCAATCGTAATCTATTGTTATCTGATGGCGCTCGTGCTGACTCTGTTCCCAATCTTGAGATTGAAACCGGAGAAATTGTTGGCGCAGGACATGCATCCACAACCGGACGTTTTGATGATGAACAGCTCTTCTATCTCATGTCTCGCGGAATCAATATGGAAGATGCCCGCCGCCTGGTAGTTCGTGGATTCTTCAATGAAATCGTTTCAGAAATCGGAATCGATGAGATTCAAGATCGCATCATGACGCGTATCGATAATGAATTAGCGAAGGCAGGCAAGTGAATGTCCGATCTCTCTCTAGCTACCCTCACGGAGGGAAAACCACAACGTATTGAGAAAAATGGTGAGTCTATTTGCGTTGCGCGAGTAGGAGCTGAAGTTTTTGCAATATCTGATACTTGCAGTCATTCAGAAGCTTCACTTTCTGAAGGAGATATTTTAGGTTTCAAAATCGAATGCTGGCTTCATGGCGCAGAGTTTGATGTGCGCACGGGTGAAGCCATCACGCCACCAGCTGTAGCACCAGTTAAGTCGTACCCAGTAACCATCGACGGAGACTCCGTCACGGTAGAGATGTAACGGAGATAGATATGAGTACTCTAGAAATTCGCGGACTGAAAGTATCGGTCGAGACAGAACAAGGCGCTATTGAAATTCTTAAAGGTGTAGACCTGACTATTAAATCAGGTGAGACCCACGCAATCATGGGACCAAACGGCTCAGGTAAATCAACTCTTGCCTATTCCATTGCAGGTCACCCTAAATACACAATCACCGGCGGAACAGTGACACTCGATGGCGCGGATGTCTTAGAGATGACTGTCGATGAGCGCGCGAAGGCGGGACTCTTCTTAGCGATGCAGTATCCAGTAGAGGTCCCTGGAGTTTCCGTCTCCAACTTCCTTCGTACCGCAGCGACAGCACTACGCGGTGAGGCACCAAAACTTCGGGAATGGGTCGGAGAAGTTAAAGCTGCGATGGAGACACTAAAGATGGATCCTTCATTTGCACAACGCAATGTCAACGAAGGATTCTCGGGTGGCGAGAAGAAGCGCCACGAAATCATGCAGCTCGAACTCTTGAAGCCTAAGTTTGCAATTCTTGATGAGACAGATTCTGGGCTCGATGTCGATGCTCTTCGTGTCGTTTCAGAAGGTGTTGTTCGCGCCAAAGAAGCCAATAACCATGGCATCTTGCTCATTACGCACTACACCCGAATCTTGAAATACATCAAGCCAGATTTCGTACATGTTTTCGC
>Ga0209553_1001878_pt1 | contig 10376 bp, 12 predicted proteins | sample LauGreFBDMM110DN_2_FD_188217 | JGI IMG/M metagenome (GOLD analysis project Ga0209553, IMG submission 188217) | Freshwater lake microbial communities from Lake Michigan, USA - Fa13.BD.MM110.DN (SPAdes) (version 2) | ecosystem: Environmental > Aquatic > Freshwater > Lake | place: Lake Michigan...
GATATATCTGTGATCAGCCATGATGCAGTCAATGGTTATATCTTGGTGCAAGCGACATTGTGGCGAGATAGTAAAGACACATCACCAGCAGTTAGCAATGTTGCATTTGGCGCACGCGAGAGTTATATCCAAAACATGAAAAAGTTTTATGTTGAGGATACAGCTACAAGCGCATTGGGTAGGGCAATAATCTTACTTAAAGGATCTGACAAAACAGCTACAAAGGATGACATGAAAAAGGTAAATGATGAACCAATTAAAAACATTTATGGCAGAAGTGGCAATTCGCAAGTTATTGAAATGGCACTCCGAAAATCATTTGCAGATGATGCTACGCCAACAAGCGAACCGACAACTTGGTCAGTCGGTGATGTTGCAGAAGCCTTATCGACCAAACCTAAACAGCAAGAATGCACACATGGCTTGATGATATTAAAAGAAGGAACTGCTAAAACTGGTAAGCCGTATTTTGGCTATGTTTGCAGCGCACCAAAAGGTGAGCAATGCAATGCTAAGTGGGCAGTTACAGCTGCTAATGGCAGTTGGTTCTTTAGAGAGGAGGATTAAATGGGTGAAATGATAATGATTGATGGTTCAGGACTACAAGCAAGATTTACCAGTCAAGGCGTAGTCCTAGAACCAACAAGCGATCGATGTGTAAGCTGTAATGATGACAGATTATTACATGATGGTCAGTATTTGGTATGTGCTATTTGCCATTGCAGGCAATAGGAAAGATACCACAAAATGACTTTATTTAAGTGTAATGGTTGCAGTCGCAAGACTGAGTTTCTATGGCTTGAGCAGCTAGATACGCCAGATGGATTTAAGGCTTATCAATGCATGGATTGTGGCTGTGTTGGCATCAAAAATATAGCTGAAGCCTTATCTATTCCCGACAGCACAATTAGCCGGTGCAACCAATGCGGATCTTGGCAATTTAAGGATCTGGCGTGTCATACCTGTAAATTGATTGGGGCTAAATGAAAATTGGATCATTATGCACTGGTTATGGTGGTTTAGACATGGCAGTTGAAACTTACTTTAATGCTGAAATGGTTTGGTGTGCCGAGAATGATAAATATGCATCAAAACTTATTCAGGAAAGATTTGATAAACCTAATCTTGGTGATATTAAACAAATTGATTGGGCTACAGTTGAGCCAATAGATATTCTTACAGCTGGCTATCCATGTCAGCCTTTTAGCCATGCAGGACAAAGGAAAGGTGATAATGATGAAAGACATATCTGGCCGCACATACTTAAAGGAATTAGCATCTTACGACCAAAATATATCGTCTTGGAAAATGTCAGAGGGCATCTCTCTCTCGGTTTCAAAGAAGTTCTCAGCGACCTTGCCAAAAATGGGTATGATGCAAAATGGCGTATTGTTCGAGCTAGTGATGTCGGTGCTCCCCATCAAAGAGCAAGATTATTCATTATTGCCTACTCCAATGGCGAGAGATTACAAAGGCAAATCAACGAGAAACATACAACTTCCAAATGCAGTAAGTTTGTTGCCAACGCCAACAGCGATGCATGTGAGAAACCACGACGAACCAATCGAGAGATATCGACAGAGAGTGGAGGACTTCAATCAAGGCAAAACACTTGGGAAACCGGGCGCAAGCACAGGTGTAGCTGTGAGATTGATAGCCACGCCAACAACGAATATCAGTCATACAACGGGCAAATGTCGGGATTGGGGAGCAGATTTGCTTCACGATGTGAAATGTCTATGCAGATCATACCGAATACATTGGTCGATGGAAAATTAAACGCTAAGTTTGTCGAATACATGATGGGCTTACCTGTTGGATGGGTAACTGATTTAGATTTATCTAGATCGCAACAATTAAAGATGCTTGGTAATGGTGTTGTTCCACAACAGGCTTACTATGCATTACAACTTATTATCGACACGCCATGAAATAAGCGTGGGATTTGACATAGGGTGTAACATGAACAGAAAGCGTTCGATCTTAAATCGAAAAGCTGGGTCGCCAACGACTAGACCCGGAAGGCGCAGAGTTTGGGCGATCCTATTGCTAATTGCATTTAGCATTTGCTTATCAAAAGATTATTCCGTTGCTTATAGTCAATACAAAACACAGCATTATAAGCAATATACATTTATTGAATTAAATGATTTAGATCAGTATTACTGTATTGAAGAGCTGTGGCACAAGGAAAGCAGATGGTCGCCAACAGCTAAAAATGCAAGATCATCAGCATTTGGAATACCACAAATTCTAAAGATGAAAGAAACAAATCCATTTAGACAAATAGATCTTGGCTTACGCTATATTGAGCACAGACATCAAACGCCATGTCAAGCATTAGCCTTCCATAATCGTAAAGGATATTACTGATGAGTAGCAGTGCATTACGATCTACTGGATCAACCAGACAATGGACAAAGATTAAACAAAGAATACTAAGGCGTGATGGTTTTATCTGCCAATACTGTGGGCAAGAGGCAAACACAGTCGATCATGTCATTCCTCGAAGATTAAATGGTAATGATAGTGATGATAATTTAGTTGCAAGTTGTCGTAGATGTAATTTATCTAAAGGTGGGCGGTTTTTTGTAGCGCAGCGGACACCACCGACCCCCCGTTCCTTTTCTAACCCACAAAACACCTCGATCAGCCACGATAAGACCGGATCGAATTGATTGACCTTGCAACTGGTGAGATAAGCCTAGATCACGCTCAATCGACATTAGGAGGTGTTCAAACACCGCGTATTTGCTCAAAACTCAATGATTTGCCGTCTAAAGGTCAAGAAATGATTGATTTTGCAGCTTCTCTCTCAATCGAACTTATGGATTGGCAAAAATTCGTTGCAATTCAGGCTCACAAATACAAACCAGATAATCGATGGCATCATTCCGAAGTTGGAATTTGCTTAAGTCGTCAGAATGGCAAAAGCACATTGATGATGTTGCGTATTTTGACCGGTATGTTTGTTTGGGGCGAAGGATTACAACTTGCATCAGCTCACAGACTTACCACATCACTTGAAACATTTAGACAGATTGTTGGCTTAATTGAAACACATCCGGCACTTGAGAAAGAAGTAAAGAAAATCCGCTGGCAACATGGCGCGGAGGAAATTGAATTATTTGGCAACAGACGATTTGTTGTCAAGGCTGCTAACAATGCAGCTAGAGGTTTGAGCAAACCTGAAACAATTCACATGGATGAGCTTAGAGAATACAAAGATGAGGATGCCTGGTCATCAATGCGTTACTCCATGATGAGTGCTAAAAATCCGCAAGTATGGGTCTATTCCTCAGCAGGTGATCAGCATTCAGTTATACTTAACAAATTACGCGAACGGGCGTTGGCATCAGCTACGACCAATGACCCGATTGGTTGGTTTGAGTGGAGCGCAGAACCGGATGCACCAATCTTGCTTCCGTCAGGTGAGATTAACTGGTCTGCATTTGCTCAAGCCAATCCGTCTTTAGGAATGACAATCCATCCAGATAACATTAAAGCTGCAATCAATGATCCACCAGATATTGTTAGGACTGAGTTGCTTACGCAATGGGTCGATACAATAAACAGCGCAATTGATCCGCAAAAGTGGGCAATGTGTCAAATAGATGCAATACCGCTAGATCCTGAACAACCTACTTGGCTTGGCCTTGATTTGTCGCCTGATAGAAAGTTTGGTGCATTAGTTGCTGCACAAAGATTATCGGGTGAAAGATTTTATGTGCAATTGCTGCATACTTGGTCAAACGATTACAGCTTAAACGATCTAGCAGTTGCAAACGATATTGCGCCTTATGTCAGGAAATACAACACGCAAACTGTCGCTTACAGCAAAAGGACAAGTCAGGCAGTTGCATCAAGGTTAGTTCCTGCCGGCATTCAAGTAACTGACATGGATGGTGCTATTTATGCCGAGAGCTGTGATCGTTGGCTTGGAGCAATTAACTCACACAGGTTGCAGCATTCTGGACAAGAGGAATTAACACAGCAAACCTTGTCAGCTGCAAAATTGCCTTATGGTGATGGAAGTTGGATTATTGGAAGGCGAGCAAGTCGAGTGGCAGTTTGTGCCAGCGTTGCAACCGCTTTAGTAACTTATTTTGCGACACAACTTGAAACGGAAATTGACATACAAATCGGATAATTAGGTTATATGGTATATTATGTGCTAATGGGATTATTAGATCGTTTTATCACAAATAAGACAATTACACCACTAACTGATGTGGCTGCATCTTATGCGCCTTATAACATTCAAGCTGCCGTTGGTGGCGTATTCTTTGGAACACAATCTGCAACGCGTGAGCAAGCAATGTCAGTTCCAGCATGTGCGAGAGCAAGAAACATAATTTGCTCAACAGTTGGATCATTACCAATTGAAACTTACAATCATTTTACAAAAGAACACATACGACCAACAAGAGTTTTAATGCAACCTGATCCACGCATACCAGGAAGTGCGACATACGCTTGGATAGCTGAGGATTTATTATTTACAGGATTTGCTTATGGTCAAGTATTAGATAGTTACTCAGACAGCGATGGCGCAAGAGTAAGAGCATGGACAAGAATTTCGCCAGATCGAATTACTTACCAATTAAATTACAATCAAACAGAGATTTTGTTTTACAGAATTGATGGTGAGGAATTACCGCTTAGTGGTGTTAGCAGTTTAGTTGTATTTAATGGTTTAGATGAAGGTGTGCTTAATCGCGCAGGTCGCACAATAAGAGCAGCACAAGAATTAGAAAAAGCAGCTGAGATGTATGCTAAAGAACCAGTTCCAACAATGGTGCTAAAATCAAATGGCACAAACTTAACACCAGAGCGAATTACAAGATTACTTGAGAGTTGGAAAGCAAGTCGTGCGACTAGATCAACTGCATTCTTAAATGCTGATGTTGAATTGCAAGCATTAGGTTTTGATCCTGCCAAACTTCAACTCAATGAAGCCCGTCAATACTTAGCACTTGAATGCAGTCGTGCTGTTGGTATTCCTGCAAGTTTTATATCTGCCGAAACTACATCAATGACTTATTCAAACATGACAGCTGAAAGAAAAGCATTAATTGATTTCTCATTGCGACCAATCTTAACTGCAATTGAACAAAGACTTTCAATGGCTGATTTTGTGCCAAATGGTGTTGAGGTCAGATTTGACATTGACGATTTCTTGCGTGGATCTGCATTAGAGCGTGCGCAAGTTTATGAAATCCTAAATCGCGTTGGCGCAATGAGCGTTGAGCAAATACAAGAGGAGGAGGACTTGATCCGATGAGTAAAACATTAAAGATCAATTTCCCAATAACACTAACCGCAGCTGATAGTCGCAAGCGCACAATGTCTGGCACAATTGTGTCATTTGACGAAAAAGGCTTGACAAGTGCAGGTGCAACAGTATTTGAGAAAGGCAGCATTGATTTCTCTAAGCCTGTTAAATTATTGCTTGAGCATGACCGCACAAGACCAATTGGAAAAATGATTGACATAACAGAGGATGCTAAAGGCATTTATGCAACATTTAAGATTGCAGGAACAATTGCCGGTGATGACAGTTTATTAGAGGCAGCCGAAGGATTACGCGATGGATTTAGCGTTGGCGTAGTTGTAGATGATTTTGATGCTAACAAAGGTGTAATGACAGTCAAAGCATCAAGGTTAATGGAAGTCAGCCTTGTAACTGATCCTGCAATTGACAGCGCAAGAGTTAAAGAAATTGCAGCTAGTGAAACACCAGAGAATTCCGAAGCAACCGCTGAGGAGCAAACAAAAACACAGGAGGACATTGTGTCAGATACACAAACAGCTCCTATCGCGACCGAAGCGGTAGAAGCTACAAAATCTGAGCCTGTGGCAATACAAGCAACTCAACCAGTTGCTTACACAAAGCCACGCTCACCAATTAAAACACAAGCTCATTTCTTAGAGCACTCAGTCAAAGCATCACTTGGAAATCGTGATAGCGCAGAGTGGGTAGCACATGCAAAGGCTGAGGATGCAAAAATGCTTACAGCAGCCGATGACAGCTTTACAACCAACCCAGCATTCAAGCCAACTCAGTTTGTAACAACAGTTGTTGATACACAAATTGGTGCTCGCGGTGCTATTGATGCAATTGGAACTCGACCATTGCCACGCGCAGGAATGACAGTTTCATTTCCAAAAATTACAACTTCCGGATCTGTTGCAGAAACAGCCGAAGGTGCTGGGCCATCAGAAACAGGAATTGTTTCATCCTATGTTGATGCAACTGTAAAAGCCTACAAAGGTTTGCAACGCTACTCAGTAGAAATTCTAGATCGCGCAGATCCAAGTTTCTATCAGGCAATGTTGGAAAACATGCGCCGAGTTTATGCACAAGCAACTGAGGCTGCAGTAATTGCAGAATTAACATCAGGCGGAACAGCAGGAACAGCAACATCTGCTGATCTTGATGGAATTGTTGCATTCGTAAAGACAGAAACACCTGCTGCATATCTTGCCACTGGTGAGTTAGCAACACGCTACATTGCTGGAACAAGTCAATGGGGATTGCTGATCGGAGCTCAGGACACTTCAAAACGACCTGTATTCTCAGCCGTTAATCCACAGAATGCTGCTGGAGTTGCTTCACCATTATCACTACGCGGAAATGTAATGGGCTTGGATTTATTCGTGTCGAATAAGGCTGTTTCAACTTCAATTGATGAGAGCGCATTTATTGTTGTGCCATCATCTGTTGCAATCATGGAAAGCCCAGTTCTACAACTTTCTACCAACATTATTACAACTGGCGAAATTGAGACAATGCTTTACGGCTACATGGCTGTTAAGACACTTGTTGCCGGTGGAGTTAGACGCTTTAACCTAACCTAATACTGGTCATGCCTGTGGTTGCTCCCGACCACAGGCAGTTGCTCATGGGAGACTTAAAGGAGATGACATGCCAACCATAATTACAGCTGCACAGTTGCGAAGTGTGCTTGGTGTGTCATCTGCCTTGTATGACGACACTTATCTAAACCAAATTATCGACACAGCAGAATTAGTCATTCTGCCAATGCTAGTTACATTTAAAGCACCCATTGAGAAGGTATCGCTGACAGATAATGTCGCTACTTTTACTACACTAGGAATACATGAATTTACGGAAGGACAATCTGTTGTCATCACAGGATGCGGAAGCCCATACAACGGAACACGAACAGTTTTGGCAGGAGATTTGGAGCAATACACCTTTACGGCTGCAATCACTAATGCCGATATACTCGAAGCTAATGTCATCCCATCCGGAGTTGCTACCTTATCTGGTGCATCAACTTATGTTGGAAACGCAGCTGTTCAATCAGCCACTTACACAGTTTCAGTCGAAGTCTTTCAAGCAAGACTTGCCGGCGGAGGACAAATTGAAGGAGTAGATTTCACAGCAACTCCTTTCCGCATGGGCAGAAGTTTATTTAATAAATGCGTTGGCTTACTTGGTTCATACATTGATCCTGAAAGTATGTGTCAATAAATGCCTAATGAAACAATCCTCGAACAAATCCGCACACCATTAGCAAGCGCGTTATCTAGCGTTGCAGGTAATGTTTATGCATTTGTGCCTGAAACAGTAATACCGCCGGCAGTTGTTGTTGTGCCTGATAGTCCATATCTAGAATTTGAAACAATAAACAAAAGCAACATCAGAGCTAAAGTTAATTTTACGATCTCAGTTGCAGTTGCATACAACAGCAACCCTGCATCACTTGATAACATTGAGCAGTTAGTCATTAGCGTTCTGGCAGTAATTCCAGCAGGATATATTGTCAGCTCGGTCGAAAGACCAACAGTCACCACAGTCGGAGCATCGACTTTGCTTATTGCAGATGTTCGAGTATCTACCTACTACACACGCACAGTCTAAGGAGAAATCATGGCAACCACAGTAATAACCGGTCGCGATATTTCGTTGTCTTTCACAGGTGGAACAGACATCGAAGCACAAGCAACCAGCGCAATTTTGACAAAGGTTTTAGAGCGACAGACCTATCAAACACTTGATGGCGAAGCTTACAAAACCACAAATGTATCAGCCACTTTTGCAGTAGAAATGTTAGCCGACTGGGGCAAGACAAACTCAGTATGTGAAGCAATCTGGACTGCATGCGATACTTCACCAGATACAGATATTACAGTTACATTTGTAAGTGCAACTGGAGCATCATTTTCATTTCCAATAAAGCCAAGTTACCCAACAGCAGGCGGAACAGGAATGGATGCACAAACAGTTTCATTTGAGTTTTTAGTTACAGGTGGCGCAGTAACCGAAACATTTAGTTAAGATCTAACAACGGGAGCAAACAATGAAGTTACCAATTACAATTGAATATAACTCAGGCGAGCAAGCAACATATATTGCCCAACCGCCTGAGTGGGCTAAGTGGGAAAAATCAACTGGTCATACCATAAGCCAAGCAAAAGAAAAACTTGGCATGTGGGATCTGATGTTTTTAGCATACAACGCACACAAGCGCGAAGCTGCTGGAAAACCAGTTAAACCATTTGAGGCTTGGATGGAAACTATTGCCGATGTAATAGTCGGTGATGCAGACCCAAAAGTCATCCAGCAGGAAGCCTAAGCAGATTATTGGTTGAGTTGGCAATTGCCACAAAGATACCAATGAGTGAATGGGTTGATGCAGACGACATCTTGACAGCAATAGAAGTATTGGAGGCTCGACATGGCAGTTAGCACCGAGCCAACTATTTTCTTTTCTAAAAAAGAATTAAACCAAATCTCAAGAGTTTTGCGCAACCTAGATGATATTGCAAAAGAACAGGTCAAAACAAAAATACAAGAATTGGTCGGCAGACAACTTTCATCAATTAGAGCTAAAGCGGTATCAAGAGGCAAGGTTGCACAAAGAATTGCTGATGGTGGGCAAGTTAAAAAATCATCATTGCAAGGTGAATTGAAGTTTGGTTTTGCTAGTCAAAAGTTTTCAGGTGGAGCAACAACACAATTTAACACTCGATATGATCAGCCTGGAAATAGACCAGGAATTGGTGGAGGTTATGAGTTTGGAAGTAAAAAATATCCAAACATGCCACGCTGGTCTGGATCAATGCCTAAAGGTCCGGGTTCAAGAGGTTGGTTTATCTATCCAGCAATCCGAGCATCACAACCTGAGATAACAAAAGAATTTAACGAAATTATTGCAAGCATGGTAAAGGAATGGTCTGATGGCAGCCAATAGTAATAGAGCTTTAACACTTTCAATTGTTGCTGATATTGACAGCTTGCAAAAAGGTCTCAAAAAAGCAGATACAGAAATTGAAACATTTGGCGATAAGGTCGGCGCATTTGGAAAAAAGGCTGCTGCTGCATTTGCGGTCGCTGCTGCTGCTGCTCTTGCCTATGGCACTAAATTAGCCGTTGATGGGGTCAAGGCTGCGATAGAGGATGAAGCTGCACAACTTAGGTTAGCCAATGCATTAAGGACTGCCACAGGTGCTACTGATGACCAAATAAGAGCAACTGAGGACATGATCCTCAAGACATCTTTAGCGACTGGCGTTGCCGATGACAAACTTAGACCAGCCATGCAAAGACTTGCAGTTAGCACAAAAGATACTGGTGAAGCACAAAGATTGTTAAGCCTTGCGTTAGATATTAGCAAAGGCAAAGGCATTGAATTAGAAACAGTTGCAAATGCGTTGGGTCGTGCTCAGGATGGCAACACAACAGCTCTTGGCAGGTTAGGACTTGGATTATCTAAAGCCGAACTTTCAACATTATCTTTTACCGAAGTTCAGGCTAAGTTATCAGAACTCTATGGTGGGGCAGCAGCTGCAAACGCAGAAACATTTCAAGGCAAGATTGATCGCTTAAAGGTTGGATTTGATGAGGCTAAGGAAAGTCTAGGAACTGCATTATTGCCACAGGTTGAGAAGTTTATTACATTCTTAAACGATACTGCTGTTCCAGCCTTGAATGCATTTATTGCAGGATTTACAGGCGATGCAGGATTAAATGCAGCCTTATCAGAAACTCAACAAGGTGCTGCAAGTTTTGGTAGAACAATTGCAACTATCTCAGGCATTATTTCAGGATTTATTACATTCTTAAGAGAAGCAATTGGTTTAGTTGTATCGCTTGCAAATGAGTTTATTAAAATAGTTAATATAATTCCCGGAGTAAATGTTGGTGCATTACCTAATCCAGCACCATCAGCAGGTAGATCATCATTGCCAACAGTTCCTAGAGGCGGATCAAACTTTACTTATGGCTCAGGCAATCCAGTTAATATCACAGTCAATGCTATCGATGGCGAAGGTGCTGCAAGAGCTGTGGCAGGTGTGCTTAATCAAAGCGCAGCAAGATCACAAGGACTATTAGTCGGCGGAAC
>Ga0209553_1001880_pt1 | contig 10375 bp, 8 predicted proteins | sample LauGreFBDMM110DN_2_FD_188217 | JGI IMG/M metagenome (GOLD analysis project Ga0209553, IMG submission 188217) | Freshwater lake microbial communities from Lake Michigan, USA - Fa13.BD.MM110.DN (SPAdes) (version 2) | ecosystem: Environmental > Aquatic > Freshwater > Lake | place: Lake Michigan, USA...
GGCCTGAATTGAGTGAGCTTTTAAAGGAGGTGGGTATTCAAAACTATTCAAATTTTTTGGATGAAGAAACGCTTACCTTGTTTGCGTATCTGGAAGCTAAAGATCTACGTTTGTTGGACGGATTGCCTGCTAGGTCTATTATGCAAAAATGGTGGGCTTTTATGGGTGACATTATGAAGGCAAATCCTGACAATTCTCCCGTCTCAGTAAATTTGCCTGCTGTTTTTCATCTTCCATAAAATGAGAAAATACATTTTATTTTTATTGGTAACTTTTAGTTTTACGAGTTGGTCTAAACCCAAGTCCCAAGCTAAAGACATTTTACAAAAATTACATGTAGCCAAAGCCTATTTCCAACAAATATGGCCTGATGTCACGGCGCCTATTCCACGCCCTGACCGTATTCGACCCTCTAATATTTGGACACGTGCGGTTTATTATGAAGGGCTGATGGATTTATATAAGATCGATCCAAAAGCGGCAGACCTGAAATATATGTTGGACTGGGCAAATTTCCACCAATGGAATCTGCGGGATGGGATTAAAACGCGTAATGCTGACAATCAAGCTTGTGGACAGATTTACCTCGACTTATTCGATTTTCAAGCAGACTCTTTACGAATTTTACCCATCAAGGCGAATGTTGACCTAATGGTTAATTCCGCCAAAGCGGATGATTGGTCTTGGGTAGATTGTTTGCAAATGAGTATGCCCGTTTTTACACGATTGGGTGTTCGATTTTCCGACAAGCGATATTTTGAAAAAATGTATGATTTGTATGCATTTACGAAATACAAACATGGAGGATCTGGGCTGTATGATAAAAATACAGGCTTATGGTGGCGCGACAAAGATTTTGTACCACCTTATAAAGAACCGAATGGGGAAAATTGTTATTGGTCCCGTGGAAATGGATGGGTATTTGCGGCCTTGGTGAGAACCTTGGAATTGATGCCTAAAAATGCACCTCATCGGGCTGAATATGAACAAGATTTTATTGCCCTAGCTAATGCACTTTTGCCTTTGCAGCGGAAAGATGGCTTTTGGAATGTAAGTTTAAAGGATCCAACTCACTTTGGTGGTCCCGAATCGACAGGAACTTCTTTATTTGTGTATGGGATGTCGTGGGGAGTTAGAAATAAATTATTGCCAAAGAAGAAGTTTGATCAAGCTATTTTAATTGGTTGGGATGCTTTATCTACTTGTGTCCATCCCAATGGTTTTTTGGGCTATGTCCAAGGTACGGGAAAGGAACCCAAAGATTCTCAGCCTGTGTCATATAGCCATGTGCCCGACTTTGAAGATTTTGGGACGGGTTGTTTTTTATTAGCCGGTGTGGAAATGATTAAATATTTGAAATGATAAACTATCGCATTATGAAGTCTTTATTCAGTTTGAAAGTATTCCTCTTTGTATGTATTTCGTTTTTTACATTGGGCCAAAAACCCAATGTTATCCTCATTTATGTAGATGATTTAGGTTTTGGTGATCTAGGTTGCTATGGCTCAAAAACCATTAAAACGCCTAACATAGACCTATTGGCTAAAAAAGGTCTGCTATTTACGCAGGCGCATACAACCTCAGCTACTTGTACTCCTTCTCGATATTCTTTACTGAAGGGTGAATATGCTTTTCGTAGAAAAGATACGGGTGTGGCGACTGGGGATGCGTCGGCATTAATTCCCGCGGGCCAACAAACCGTTGCGACTATTTTTGCAAAGGCTGGGTATAATACCGCGGTTATAGGCAAATGGCATTTAGGTTTAGGGCCTGTTGGCGGACCAAATTGGAACGGAAAAATCGAACATGGTCCTTTAGACATTGGTTTTAAAGAAGCCTTTATATTACCTGCTACGGGTGACAGAGTTCCCTGCGTTTACATTGAAAATGACCACGTCCGAAATCTGAATGCTCAAGACCCCATTGAGGTTAATTACTTGAAAAAAATAGGCCAACAACCTACAGGGAAAGAAAATCCAGAGCTATTGAAAATGAAACATTCCCATGGGCATGACAATACGATTGTCAATGGAGTGGGTAGAATAGGTTTTATGGTGGGTGGAAAGCAGGCTTTATGGGATGATGAAGACATGGCTCAAACTTTGGCCAATAAGGCTAAAGCCTACATGGTTCGTAATCAGAAAAATCCTTTCTTTCTGTATTTTGCAACGCATGATATACATGTGCCTAGAATTCCTAATTCAAGGTTTCTGGGAAAAAGCGGTTTTGGAAATAGGGGAGATGCTTTATTGCAATTGGATGATTCAGTGGGCCAATTGATGAAAACATTGGATTCTTTGCATTTAACTTCAAACACATTAGTTATTTTGACCAGCGATAATGGTCCTGTGGTGGATGATGGATATATAGATGGGTCTAAAGAGAATTTAGGATTGCATCAACCAGCAGGTATTTTAAGGGGTGGAAAATATAGTTCATTTGAAGCAGGGACACGCGTACCTTTCATTGTTAAATGGCCTAAGAAAGTCCCAGTGGGTAAGTCAAATGCCTTGATTTCTCAAATAGATTTTCTAGCGAGTATGAGTCAAATGTTAGGTTTGGATTATGATAATAATATAGCTAAAGATACGAAGGCTAATCTAGGGGCATGGTTGGGTAAGGATAAAATAGGTCGAGACTATGTTATCGAACAAGCGGGTAATTTGGCTGTTAAAAAAGGCGATTGGAAATATATCAAGAATGGTAAAGGAGCTAAATTTAATGCTTTAGTTAACATTGAACTGGGGAATGATGTGGAAGAGCAACTTTATAATTTGAAGTCAGACCCGAATGAGAAAATCAATTTAGCGGCTGTCCAAAAAGAAAAGTTGGTAGAGTTAAAAGCTCTGTTGGAACTAGAAGTTAATAAGTAAAAAATGGCCTAATAAAAGGCCATTTTTTATTTATTGAAAAAGTATAAATTAGTTATTGAAAATACTTTTTTGTTTAGCCATTTTTTCAATTTCAGCAACGCTTCTTGGCGAGCCTGCAGACAAATTTTTGTTTCCCGTTTCGGTGATTAATATGTCATCTTCAATGCGTACGCCAATGTTCCACCATTTCTTGTCACATTTACTTCCTGGAGAAATATAAATACCAGGCTCAACGGTAATGATAACACCGGCTTTCAGTAATTCCTGAGCCCTAGGACCTACATCGTGAACATCCAAACCTAAGTTGTGCGAAGTGCTATGTGGAAAATATATTCTTGCTTCCGATTCATTTGCTGCAATACCTAGTTTTATAAGTCCCTCATATACTACACGCCTAGAAGCTGCATCAACACCGTTAAATGGTACTCCAGCTTTAGATGCTTCAATTCCGGCATCTTGCGCTTTTAAAACGAGTTCGTAAATTATTTTTTGCTCCGGACTGAATTTACCATTAGCAGGAATGGTTCTGGTGACATCGGCTGTATAGCCATGGTATTCAGCAGCACAATCGCTCAGGAGTAAATCTCCATTTTTGATTAATTTTAAATTGGTCGTGTAGTGCAAGACACATGCATTATCAGCAGCTCCATTAATACTTGGGTAGCCAGGATACTCTGATCCATTTTTCTTAAAATTATATTCCATGATCGCTTGCGCCTGGTATTCAGTCATTCCAGGTCTAATGGCTTTCATGACATCATTATGGCCTTCGCAACTAATTTGCGCAGCTTTTAGTATCAATGCGATCTCCTCAGGTTGTTTGATTCCCCTTAAATCACTGATGGCTTTTGAAAATGATCGATTGGCAATGGGCTTATTTAATGCGGTAATTTGATTGTCAATGATTGTAGCCATTCTTGATAATGGGTCCTCAACAGCTTTGTATTTAGAAAATATGGCCTCATTTTTATAAGCGGTAAATATTGAATCGATTGAAGATAAATTAATTGTGTTGGTAGTAAATTGATCGTTTGTAAAAACGTTTTCTATTTTGTAACGATTTTTTACCCCTTCCGCGCCTAGAATTTTTCCAGTCCATTGCTCCTTAAATGGATCTCTTTTTTTGACAAAAATAAATTCTGTACCTGTTTTGTCTAGGATGGTAACTGGCTTTTTGAATAAAAGTAAAAGAGCGTCAGATTCTTCCAAACCTGTGAAGTAATAAAAATTTTTGTTTTGCGCATATTGATAATCAACATCATTGTTTCGAACTCGGACTTGAGATGCGAAAAATATACCGACTCCATTCGGAGAAAGTTGCTCTTTAATTGCAGCTCTTCTGCCTGCGTGGAACTCAGGCGTTAAATAGTCATTAGGATATAAGGTGGTTTGTTGGGCAATTAATCCCAACGGAAGTAGAAGTAACCAAAGAATTACTTTTAATCTTGTTTTTTGCATGATGATTGTGTTTTACAGAATTAAATAAATGATTCAATTTAGACTTTTTAAAATTTGTCAAGAACAGAAATAAAATCTGCTCCTGACAAATCCCACAAGAATTTATGGTTCTCAATGTGGAGTCGGAGGGATTCGAACCCTCGTCCAAACCTAGAGTAAAATTGCCTTCTACACGTTTAGATTTGATTAATTTTCGATGTTAAATAGGTTCAAATCAGACCTTACCTAACACTTATTTACTGGGTACTAATCATTAATTAGTAAAATCTCAATGATCGACTCTGCATGTCGACGCCCAGAAATCCTCCTCGGCAGAGTTTGGAAGAGGCCGGACGATGGCAAATTGTCTAATCTATCAGATTAGGCAGCCATGGCATACTGTGTATTGCCAGCTATAATTCGAAGGTTTTTTTAACAGGAAATGCCTACAACTCCCGACGTGCTTACAACCAGACTGCTTAAGCTGTCAAAACCGGTCGACCCCATAAAAGGTGGACAAAGATACGAAATATTTACAAGGGAAGTGATGTCGTTGTTTTAATTTCATCCATCACAAATAAGGAACTAATATGAGCTACAGATGGTAGAACAGCAAGTTTTTCTTGGTAAAAACGATTATAACTCTCCACATCCTCGCTGATCACATTCAAATAATAGTCAAAATTTCCTGAAACCAAATGACAGGATATTACCTCAGGAAACTCTTTGATGGATTGCTCAAATTCAGAAAAATTACTCCTGTTTTGCTTTTCTAAGGTTACTTGGCAATGAACCATTAAACCTAAATTCAACTTTTTTCGATTCAATATTCCGACATACTCTTTAATAAACCCATCCATCTCCAATCGTTTAATTCGATCATGCGTGGGACTTAAGGATAAATTAACCTGCTCTGCTATATCCTTAATGGTATGTTGGCTATTATTCTGTAATATTTTTAAAATTTTAATATCCAATGCATCTAAGCTTAGTTTTATGGCCATAATCTTTTCTGTTTTTCGAATTAAATAATCCTAATATTAGTAATATTTTCTGATTTTTATGATAAAAGTTAGTTTATTTACTTATTAAACGAATTAATGCAAAATATTTTATTGTATATAATATATTTGCATCTATTATTCTTCATCAATGGAAATGGCCAGCGAATTTAATTCGTTGGCTTTTCTATTTTACCTTAACATTATGAATATTGGTATCCCTAAAGAAATAAAAAATCATGAGTTCCGAGTAGGCCTAAGCCCGGCAGGAGTTCATGCTTTACTCAAAGATGAACATCAAATTTGGATTGAATCAGATGCAGGTCTTGGCTCAGGATTCACAAATCAAATGTATATAAATGAAGGTGCCAGCATATTGCCTAATGCCGCTGATGTTTATGCTATTGCAGACCTAATCGTAAAAGTTAAAGAACCTCTTCCTTCGGAATATGATATAATTAAAGAAGGTCAAATCATTTTCACCTATTTTCATTTTGCCGCTTCACGCGAACTAACGAACGCTATGCTTCGGTCTAGGGCTATTTGCTTTGCCTATGAATCCGTTGAATTAGCTGATAGATCCCTGCCACTTCTAATCCCAATGTCTGAAGTAGCAGGTCGAATGGCCGTTCAAGTAGGTGCCTTTTATTTAGGTAAGCATCAAGGAGGAAAGGGAAAGATGTTGGGTGGCGTTCCAGGAGTCCCACCCGCACAGGTATTGATTTTGGGTGGGGGAGTTGTTGGTACACAAGCAGCTAAAATGGCTGCCGGATTGGGCGCTAATGTGACCATCATGGATACTAATTTATCCCGTTTAAGGTATTTAGATGAAATTCTGCCTGCCAATGTACACACTCAATTCGCTACTTCATATGCCATTCAAAGTCATTTACCCCAAGTGGATTTATTGATTGGGGCTGTTTTATTGCATGGGTCCAAAGCACCCCAACTGATTAAAAAGGAAGATTTAAAGAAAATGGAATTAGGTACAGTTTTGGTGGATGTGGCGGTGGATCAAGGAGGTTGTATCGAAACGTGTAAACCCACCACACATGAAAATCCTGTATATGAAATCGATGGGATATTGCATTATTGTGTAGCGAATATGCCAGGAGCTGTACCGCAAACGTCTACATTAGCCTTAACTCAAGCTACTTTGCCCTATATTCAACTGATAGCTAATATAGGTTGGCAGGAAGCCAGTACGTCCAATGAAGCATTGAATAAAGGATTGACTATTTATGAAGGGAAATTATTCCATCCCGGTTTGGCCGCTTCGTTTAATTTATAATTCCCAAAATTTTAATCCTTTGATTTTTCAAAGTTCCAATTGCTGCAACAGGATTAAAATAAATAGTTTCTTTTTTGCCACGCAAGCCGCTCATGGAATTTATGAATGATTGCAATGCCAAAACGAAGATCTAGTCAAAAAATCGCTCATGGAAATTGACCAAAAACAATTCGTGTGTGGACCGGGTGATTGCCGTATAAAGCCAACGAATATATTCCGCATCGATTTGTTCCTCTTTTAAATATCCTTGATCTACAAAAACAGCGCCCCACTGGCCGCCTTGTGACTTATGGCACGTTAACGCATAGGCGAATTTTACTTGTAAAGCATTTAAATAGGGGTCTTTTTTAATGGCCTCCGTACGCTCTTTCTTTTTTGTAATGTGCGCATAATCGTTGCAAACGGAATCATACAATTTTTTGTTCCCCTCTTTTCCTAAGGCTGATTCGGATGAGTGTAAGGTGTCTAATAAGATTTTTGCCTCTACTTCAGGATGTTCTTCATAATCGCAAAGCCTTAAAGACACTTGTAAAAATCGAAAACCATGCATCTCTTCTTCCTTTTTGATTTTCATTATTTCTACAAAATCACCATTCGCCAAAAATCCAGCGGGGGAGTCTTCGTCTAGCCAATGGTAATTATTACGCACTATCATGAGTAAATCTCCACTCGAAATTTCATCTTCTTGATATAAAATGGTGCGCCTGACAAATTGATTATACATTACGGCACTTTTGTTCGAACGCGTTAATAGAATCGTATTCTCTTTGCCAAACTTCCGAAAGGCGTAGTGCATGCCATCTTCCATTTTTTCACCGGTCATTCTGAAGAAATCCTTGAATGAAGCGGTATTGAATTTAATTTGAGTCGATTTTTCATGCAATAACTGGCGTAGCGCCGTTGCATTATATAGGATTCCGGATTGTGAATCTTGGCGCATAACGTCCACTAATTCATGTTCCATGACTTCCATATGGAATTCTTGGCTTATATAATCTTTGGATAAAGCTGGAGAAAGCGATTTACCCACGGGAGGAAGTTGGGCCGTATCCCCCACAAAAATAAGTTTATTCCCATTATGTCCATTTTCTGGATTGGTAAATACATATTCAATTAAATCGGTCAATAGGCTATTGAAACCAAATTCTGCTTCATCGGTAATCATAGAGGCCTCATCCACAATGAATACGGTATTGGTCGCATAATTGTTCATTCGTTGAAATGTAAGCGTCCCAGAACTCGGATTACTTACTTGGCGATAGATTTTTTTATGAATCGTACTGGCTTTTTTCTTTGAGTAGTTGGCCATCACCTTCGCTGCCCTACCGGTGGGAGCAATTAATTGGGTCTTATACTCAAAGGACCCTAAAATTTTAATTAATGTGGATATCACCGTTGTCTTTCCCGTTCCTGCATACCCTTTAATAATAAAAGTGAGGGGAGCCCATTCATCTTGATTCAAGATAAAACCACTTAGTTTTTCAAAAAGTTGGACTTGGGAGGGTGTTGGCTCAAAAGGAAATTTTTGACGTAAAAGAAAGGAAGGGCTTTGGCTTGAGCTCATTTTGTTAGATTAAACGAATTTACAAAATAGCGGCTGAAACCGAAAGGGATTTGGCTAAACTCAATTCTCTAAAAACATTAATCAAGCAAATATGGGAGTAGCTTGATAATTCGTCAACTAAAATATCAGTTTCCTGAATTTTATTTTCGTCGATTAACCTAGCTCTTGTTGTGCCCCAGTGCAAGGGATTTTTAGGCGTATACCAAATTCCATTTTTCAAGAAAGCGAGATTGGCGATGGTGCAATCTTGAATTTTCCCATCTAACTCAAAGATCACTTCATCTACCTCTTCGTTTTCTGTTAAGGTATGTTCAAAATAAGATCGGTCAGCCCATTTAAAACCATAATCGAATTCACCGGTGTTTACGAGCTTTAATACCGATATTGGTTTCTCGTGGTAGAGAATAAATTCAATGGATTTAATTATTTCCTCGTATATAATTCTGCAACGATATATACCTTTTGCTGGGATCGTTTGTTTTGTTAAAATTTCTTCAAGGTTAATCGGATTAACATCAGGATAAAAAGATTCAAATGTTTCATGAACTCTTTTTTGGTGATAAGGCAAATTCTTCAATAGGCCATTTTCAATACATATTGTTTCTAAAAATGAAAACATGTTAAAAGGGTAGATAAACTTTTTGAATTAATTCTTGATATTCTTTTTTAGCATCAGAGAAAACGGTAATCCCTCCTCCGCTTTTATAAGTCATTTGGTTTTCTCTTGTTTCAATATACCTAATCATGACGCCAGAATCAAATAATTGTCCGTCAAACATACCCATAATTCCGGTATAAAACCCTCTTGGGTAATCCTCCACATCATCAATGATCTTTAAGGTCGACTTTTTAGGAGCTCCAGAGATAGATCCAGCGGGCAATAAATGTGTTAATATTTTTCCAAATTTGCCCTTAAATTCATCTAGTAATTCGCCTGAGATTAAGGACGACATTTGCCATAAATCACCTTCGTTGGTTTTTACTTGATCGATAAACTTATATTTTTCCACTTGGATAGGGAAGGCCACTTGGCTTAAGTCGTTTCGAATAAGGTCTACAATGGTCGCGTGTTCTGCCTGCTCTTTGACATCATTAATCAAATTTTCAGGGCTCGAATGATTCGCCACGGCCAAAGTCCCTTTCATGGGGAATGATTTTATTTTATTCTCTTCAATCTGTATGAAGCATTCGGGTGAAAAAACGGTAAAAAATTCTGGAACCAATAGTTTATATCGAGCTTGTGCAATCGCATAAATTTCTTCAATACTCATATTGGTTTCAATTTGAGTAGGTGCCGTTAAATTGGTTAAAAAGGAATCGCCGCGTTGAATGGCTTTTTGAACTAGATTAAATTTTTCGAAATAATTTGCTTCCGAAATGGGTGTTTTATTGAATATAGACATTTTACTAGCCTTTGAAACTTGCACACTGGATCCAATATCGAATTTTATTCCCAATGCTTGGGCTTCTATGGGAGTACCTATCCAACCATATTCAGCTTTATAATCGACAAAAAACATGAATGGCTTCTCACTAATTCCCATTTCATCCATCGTTGAGCAAACTTGCTCAAATGACATCCATGGAATAGCTGAATTCATGTTTATAAATAGGTTAATGCCAATTTTAATACGGCCTGAATTCCACTCGGATTTTGTCCACCTGCTGTAGCTAGGAATGCTTGTCCTCCTCCTCCGCCTTGAACTTCTTTGGCTAGTTCGCGGATGATAGTGCCAGCATTTAATGATTTATTTTCCGTGATTTCTTTCGAAATAGCTAAAGCTAAACTGGCTTTTCCGTCGATTTCTGCAACTAATAAGCAGAATAATGATTGACTCTCAGATTGTAATTCAAAAGCTAAGTTTTTCAACGCATCCGCCGTAGGAATTTCTACTTGTTGGATGATGTAATCAACACCATCTTTATGTTGGATTTGCGACTTTAATGTTTGCCTTAAATCGCCAACTTCCTTATTCTGATAGGCTGAGATGGATTTTTGAAGGGCAGTATTTTGTTCGATTAATTGGCTAACGGCCTTAACTAAGTCTTTCGGAGACTTTAATAATTGGTCTATTTCGTCTAAAATTTGTTCTTGGGTACTGAGTAATTCATATGCTTTTTTGGACGTAATCGCTTCTATGCGGCGTACCCCCGTGGCCACTGAACTTTCTGAAATAATCTTAAATAAACCAATTTCGCCAGTTGACGG